>Ga0209027_1000554_pt1 | contig 13432 bp, 7 predicted proteins | sample GraSoi013_1_20cm_3_FD_185821 | JGI IMG/M metagenome (GOLD analysis project Ga0209027, IMG submission 185821) | Grasslands soil microbial communities from the Angelo Coastal Reserve, California, USA - Sample 09_27_2013_1_20cm (SPAdes) (version 2) | ecosystem: Environmental > Terrestrial > Soil >...
CTGCCGCCCTGGGAGGCGAGCATCGCCACGCTCTCGGGCGGGGAGCGGCGGCGCGTGGCGCTGTGCCGGCTGCTGCTCTCGGCCCCGGACATGCTGCTGCTCGATGAGCCCACCAATCACCTGGATGCGGAGTCGATCGCCTGGCTCGAGCGCTACCTCGAGCAGTACCCGAGCACGGTGATCGCGGTCACGCACGATCGCTACTTCCTCGATAACGTCGCCGAATGGATCCTCGAGCTGGACCGCGGCTACGGCATCCCGTGGCACGGCAACTACTCCTCGTGGCTCGAGCAGAAGGAGCAGCGCCTGGCGCTCGAGGAGCGCGAGCACGAGGCGCTGCGCAAGGCCCTCGCTCACGAGCTGGAGTGGGTACGGCAGAACCCCAAGGCGCGCCAGGCGAAGAGCAAGGCGCGGCTCGGGCGCTACGAGGAGCTCGCCGCGCGCGAGTTCCAGGAGCGCAACGAGACCAACGAGATCTACATTCCGCCCGGGGAGCGTCTCGGGGATCTGGTGATCGCGGTGCAGGGCCTTCGCAAGGGCTACGGCGAGCGGCTGCTGATCGATGACCTTTCCTTCAGCCTGCCGCGCGGCGGCATCGTCGGCATCATCGGCCCGAACGGCGCCGGCAAGACCACCCTGTTCCGCATGCTCACCGGCGCCGAGCAGCCCGACGCCGGCGAGATCCGCCTGGGCGCAAGCGTGCGCCTGGCGTACGTCGATCAGTCGCGCCACACGCTCGATGATCGCAACAGCGTGTGGCAGGAGATCTCCGGCGGGCTCGACCTGATCAAGGTCGGCGCTTACCAGACGCCCTCGCGCGCCTACGTGGGACGCTTCAACTTCAGGGGCGCGCAGCAGCAGCAGCTGATCGGCGAGCTCTCGGGCGGCGAGCGCAACCGCGTGCACCTCGCCAAGGTGCTGCGCTCCGGCGGCAACGTGCTGCTGCTGGATGAGCCCACCAATGATCTTGACGTCGAGACGCTGCGCGCGCTCGAGCAGGCGCTGCTGAGCTTCCCCGGCTGCGCGGTGGTGATCTCCCACGACCGCTGGTTCCTCGACCGCATCGCCACCCACATCCTCGCCTTCGAGGGCGACTCGCAGGTCGCGTGGTTCGAAGGCAATTACCAGGAGTACGTCGAGGACTACCGGCGGCGCAAGGGCGAGGACGCCGTGCAACCGCATCGCATCAGGTACAAGCCGCTGACCCGCTGAAGGACGCCTCGAGCCTTGTCTGTCACGACCGCAGCGCCGACGCAAGCTCGCGAGGAGCGGACGCTGTGGCGCTGGGTGGGGCCGCTCGCGACGCTGCTGGTGTTTGCCGGCGTGGTGCTGGTGCTGCATCACCAGCTGGCGCGGCTGCACGTGCGCAGCGTGGTGCAGCACCTGCACTCCATCGCGCGCGCGCAGGTGCTGGCCGCGCTCGCCTTCACGGCGCTCAGCTACTGGCTGCTGACCACTTACGAGGTGCTGGCGCTGCGCTACCTGCGGCGCTCGATCCCGTACGCACGCATCCTGTTCACCTCGTTCATCGCCTACTCCTTCGGGCACACGCTCGGGTTCGCCGCCTTCACGGGAGCGGCGATCCGCTTCCGGCTGTACGCGACCGCCGGCATCACCGCCATCGACGTGGCGACCATCTCGGCGTTCTGCAGTCTGTCACTGGGTATCGGGCTGGCCACGGTCGGCGGCCTGTCGCTGCTCCTCGCGCCCGCGCCCGCCGCCAGGGTGCTGCATCTGCCTCACACCTGGTCGCTGCTGGTGGGCACGCTGCTGCTGGCTGCGGTGAGCGCCTATGCGCTGTGGGCATGTCTCGCGCGCGGCACGCTCGAGATCCGCGGCTGGGCGCTGCGCGCCCCGGGAGCGGCGCTCGGACTCACGCAGATCGCACTCTCGGTCATGGACCTGTCGCTGTCCTCGGCGGTGTTGTGGTGGCTGCTGCCGCCGCCCGCGCCCATCGGCTTTCTCACCTTCCTCTCCGTGTACGCCGCCGCGGTGATCGCCGGCATCGTGAGCCACGTGCCCGGCGGGGTGGGCGTTTTCGAGGCGGTGATGCTGTTCGCCCTGCCGGGCGTGCCGGCGGACGCGCTGCTCGGGTCGCTGCTCGCCTACCGCGCCGTGTACTACCTGGTGCCGCTGCTGTGCGGCACGCTGCTGTTCGCCTCCAAGGAACTGTCGGCGCAGCGCTCGGCGCTCGCGCGGGCGCAGGAGCTGGCGGGGCTGTACATCGCCCCGGTGGTGCCGCAGATCGCCGGCGCCCTCACCTTCCTCGCCGGGGCGCTGCTGCTGTTCTCCGGTGCCACGCCGGCGACCGACGAGCGGCTCGCGTTCCTGCACCAGTTCCTGCCGCTCGCGGTGCTGGAGGTGTCGCACCTCGGCGCGAGCCTGGTGGGCCTGGGGCTGCTGGTGCTGTCGCGCGCGCTGTTCCGCCGCGTGCAGGCGGCCTATCACATTTCGGTGTGGTTGCTGCTCGCGGGCATGTTCGCCTCGCTCCTGAAGGGGCTCGATTTCGAGGAAGCGATCCTGCTCGCCCCGGTGCTCGGCGTGCTCATGCTCGGGCGCCGTGCCTTCTACCGCCCTACCGCCATTCTCGCCGAGCGCTTCACGCCGGTGTGGGTGGTGAGCATCGCCGGCGTGATCGTCATGGCGGTGTGGATCGGCATCGTCTCGCACCGGCACGTCGGCTACTCCGATGAGCTGTGGTGGACCTTCGCCCTGTACGGTGACGCGCCGCGCATGCTGCGCGCCTCGCTGGCGGTGATCGTGCTGGGCAGCTCCTACGTGCTGCTGAACATGCTGCGGCCGGCGCGTCCGCAGCCCGCGGTCGCCGGCCCCGAGGAGCTGGCGCGGGCGCGCGCACTGATCGCCGGCGCGGATGCCACGCTCGCGAACGCCGCGCTGACCGGCGACAAGCGGCTGCTGTTCAGCGACGCCGGCGATGCCTTCGTGATGTATCAGATCGCCGGCCACAGCTGGATCGCCCTCGGGGATCCGGTGGGCTCGAAGGCCGGCGCCGAGGAGCTGGTGTGGCGACTGCGCGAGATCTCCGATCACCACGGCGGCCAGACCGTGTTCTACCAGGTGGGCCCCGAGCGCCTCGCGCTGTACGTCGATCTCGGGCTCGCGGCGCTGAAGATCGGCGAGGAGGCGCGCGTGCCGCTCGAGGAGTTCTCGCTCGAGGGCGCCGAGCGCGCGGAGCTGCGGCAATCGCACCGCCGTGCGCAGCGCGACGGCGCCAGCTTCGAGGTCGTGCCCCCGGAAGGCATCGAGCCACTGCTGCCGGCGCTGCAGCGCATATCCAGTGCGTGGCTCGCGAGCAAATCGACCGGCGAGAAGCGCTTTTCCATGGGGGCGTTCTCGGCGCAGTACCTGCGGCAGTTCCCGCTCGCCGTGGTGCGCTGCGCCGGAGCTCCCGCCGCATTCACCAACCTGTGGACCACGGGAACCCGGGCCGAGCTGTCGGTGGATCTCATGCGCTTCGGTCCAGCGGCGCCGCGCAGCGCCATGGATTACCTGTTCGTCGAGCTGATGCTGTGGGGGCGACAGGCGGGCTATCGCTCATTCAATCTCGGCATGGCGCCCTTGTCGGGCCTCGAAGCCCATCCGCTCGCACCCGCGTGGCACCGGGTCGGCAACTTCATCTTCCGCCACGGCGAGCACTTCTATAACTTCGAGGGGCTGCGGCGCTACAAGGCGAAGTTCGCGCCGAGCTGGGAACCGCGCTACCTGGTGGCGCGCGGCGGCATCGCCCTGCCACGGGTGCTGGTCGATGTGTCGGTGCTCATCGCCGGGGGCATGAAGGAATTGTTCGCCAGATGAGCCCGCAGCCGCCCCTCATCGCGCGCGCGACCCTCGCCGAGCGCATCCTTGCCTTTGCGAGGAGCGCCCAGCTGTGACATAACTCGCCCCGCCATGGGTAATACAATGCAGGTCACGGGACGAGCACTCGGGCGCGCGCTGGGGTAACATGGGGTCGACGCGGCACACACAACAACACGAGCCGCCGCGCACGGCCATGTCTCTGTACATCGATTCCGCAAGCCATCTGCACCACGACCAGGAGAAGAACCTGGTGGTGACCTGTCCGCATTGCCAGGCGGTTGCGCACATCACCCCCAGCGCCGTGCCGCGCTTCGAGGACCTGCAGCTGTACCGCCCGAACCAGGTCGGCCTCGTGTACCTGTGCGACGCCTGTCACGCGCCGATCTTCCTGCGCTTCACGGTGCGGGTGTACGGCACGACGCGCATCGAGCTGTCACCGCAGTTCACCGAGGTCGAGCGGGCGCGGGAGAAGTTCAGCTTCGCCTACGTCCCGGAAGACGTGGAGGTGCTGTTCCGCGAAGCGCTCACCTGCTTCTGGCAGGGGGCGTTCAACGCCTTCGCCTCCATGTGCCGCCGCACGACGCAGGCGATGTTTGCCGACCTCGGTGAGGCCGGCCGGCTGCGCCTGTTCGATGAGTTCAACGCGGTGCGCGAGCTCGCCGACATCGCCCCCGAGGTCTTCGCCAAGCTGAAGAGCGTGCTGTTCGGGGCGGAGCTCGACGCGCGCTCCGCACTGCCGCTGCTCGACGGCTACGAGGCCGGGATCATGCTCGAGGTCGCCAAGGACCTGCTGTACGAGGCCTACGTGCGCAAGGGCAAGCTGCAGCAGGCGATCATGGTGCGGCGCTTCTTCCTCGACGAGACCAATCCCAACATCCCACCCATGGATCAGCGCGCCCAACTCTCGGCGGGCTGATTCTACGCCGGCTGCAGTCAGTCCACGAAGCGGCGCGCATTGCGGAACAGGCGCATCCAGCCGCTGTACTCGCCGGCATCCCGCGGCCGCCACGAATTCTGCAGGTAGCGGAACGAGCGCTCCGGGTGCGGCATGGTGATGGTCACGCGGCCATCGAGGTTCGAGAGCGCCGCGATGCCGAAGGGCGTGCCGCTCGGATTGGCGGGATAGGCGCTGGCGAGGCTGCCGTCGTGGTTGACGTAGCGAAACCCCACCAGGCCACTCGCTGCGCAGGCTGCGGCGGCGGCGCTCGAGGCGAACTCCGCCCGCCCTTCGCCGTGCGCCACGGCAACCGGCAGAATCGAGCCCGCCATCCCGGCGAGCAGCACCGACGGGCAGCTCAGCACCTCGACCTGCGAGAAGCGTGCCTCGTACTGCTCGCTGCGGTTGCGCACGAAGCGCGGCCAGTGCGCAGTGCCCGGGATGATGCCCTTGAGCGCGGCGAACATCTGGCAGCCGTTGCAGATGCCGAGCGCGAAGCTGTCGGCTCGTGCGAAGAAGCGCTCGAACTGCTCGCGCACGCGCGGGTGGAACAGGATCGATTTGGCCCAGCCCTCGCCCGCGCCCAGCACGTCTCCGTAGGAGAAGCCGCCGCACGCCACCAGGCCCGTGAATTCCTCGAGCGAGCGCCTCCCGCCGAGCAGGTCGCTCATGTGCACATCGTGCGCGGCGAAACCGGCGCGCTCGCAAACGGCCGCGGTCTCGATGTGGCTGTTGACGCCCTGCTCGCGCAGGATGGCGAGCGCCGGGCGTGCGCCGCGCGAGAGGTAGGGGGCGGCGACGTCCTCCTCGGGATCGAAGCTGAGGCGGACCGACAGGCCCGGGTCTGATTCCGCGGTGTGCGCGGCGAACTCCTCGTCCGCGCATTGCGGCTCATCGCGCAGCCGCCGCAGCCGCCACGAGGTCTCTGACCAGGCGCGCTTGAGATCCGCCCAGGACTCATCGAGCTGCGTCTCGCCGATCCTGATCTGTACGCGCAGCGCGCTCACCGGCGCACCGAGGTACAGGGCGGCGTCGGCGAGCTCATGGCGCGCCAGAACCTCGGCGAAGCGCGGCTCATCCCCGGCCGCGATCTGCACCACCACGCCGGGCTCCTCGGAGAACAACTGCGCCAGCGGCGTGCCGCGCGCCTCGGGGAGCGCGATGTCCAGGCCGCAGTGTCCCGCGAACGCCATCTCCAGCAGCGTCACGAGCAGTCCGCCGTCGGAGCGGTCGTGATACGCGCGCAGCATGCCCGCGGCGCGCGCTTGCGCCAGCGCCGCCGTGAAGCGTGTGAGGCGCTGCGGCTCGTCGAGGTCCGCCGGTTCCTCGCCGAGCTCCCCGTATACCTGGGCCAGCGCCGAGGCGCCCAGGCGGTTGCGGTGAGCGGACAGGTCGATGAGCCACAGTGACGTCGGGCGCTCATCGAGCTGCAACGCGGGGGTGAGCGTGCGGCGCACGTCCTTCACGGGCGCGAACGCCGACACGATCAGCGACAGCGGCGCTACCACGCTCTTCTCGACGCCGCCCTCGCTCCAGGCGGTCTTCATCGACAGCGAGTCCTTGCCCACCGGAATCGCGATGCCGAGCTGCGGGCACAACTCCTTGGCCACCGCGCGCACGGTCTCGTAGAGCGCCGCATCCTCGCCGGCTTCGCCGCAGGCGGCCATCCAGTTGGCCGACAGGCGCACCTGCGAGAGCGAATCGATATCGGCCGCGAGGATGTTGGTGATCGCCTCGGCGACCGCGAGGCGTCCGGAGGCCGGCGCATCCAGCACCGCGACCGGGGTGCGCTCGCCCATCGCCATCGCCTCGCCGGCCGTGCCGTGGTAGTCGGCGAGGCTCACCGCCACATCGCTCACCGGCACCTGCCAGGGCCCCACCAGCTGGTCGCGGCTGATGAGGCCGCCGACGGTGCGATCGCCGATGGTGATCAGGAAGGTCTTGTCGGCGACTGCCGGCAGCCGCAGCACGCGGTAGGTGGCCTCGCGCAGCTGGATGTGGGCGGTGTCGAGGCGCCGGCGCCGCACGGGGACGCTGCGCACCTCGCGCGTGAGGCGCGGCGGCTTGCCGAGCAGCACCTCGAGCGGCATGTCGACCGGCTGATCGCCGAACAGCGGATCGCGCACCGTCAGCTCCCCGCTCGCCTCGATCTCGCCGATCACCGCGAACGGGCAGCGCTCGCGCTCGGCGATGGCGGCAAAGCGCGCCAGCCCCTGCGGTGCGATGGCGAGCAGGTAGCGCTCCTGCGCCTCGTTGCACCACAGCTCCAGCGGCGACATGCCACTTTCCGCGCTCGGCACGGCGCGCAGATCGATGCGCGCGCCGCGACCGCTGTAGGCCACGGCCTCGGGCACGGCGTTGGCAAGGCCGCCCGCGCCGACGTCGTGTATGAGCGCGATCGGGTTGTCCTCGCCCGCCGCCCAGCAGCGATCGATGACTTCCTGCGCGCGGCGCTGCATCTCGGCATTGGCGCGCTGCACGGAGGCGAAGTCGAGCTCGGCGCTCGAGCTGCCGCTGCCGACCGAGGAGGCGGCGCCGCCGCCGAGCCCGATGAGCATGGCCGGCCCGCCGAGCACGATGAGCTTCGCGCCCACGGGCACGTCGGCCTTGTCCACGTGCGCGCGCCGCACGTTGCCCAGGCCTCCGGCGATCATGATCGGCTTGTGGTAGCCGCGCAGGCGCTCGGGCGGGTCGCCGGCGGCGCGCTGCTCGAAGGTGCGGAAGTAGCCGCACACCGCGGGGCGGCCGAATTCGTTGTTGAACGAGGCGGCGCCGATCGGGCCCTCGAGCATGATCTCGAGCGCGGAAGCGATGCGCGCCGGCGCGCCGAATTCCTGCTCCCAGGGACGCTCGTAGCCGGGGATGCGCAGGTTCGACACCGAGAAGCCGGTGAGCCCGGCCTTGGGCTTGGCGCCGCGACCGGTGGCGCCCTCGTCGCGGATCTCCCCGCCCGCGCCGGTCGCAGCTCCCGGGAAGGGCGAGATGGCGGTGGGATGATTGTGCGTCTCCACCTTCATGAGAATGTCGATCGGCTCGGTGCTGACGCGGTAGACACCGTCGTGCGGGTCGGGGAAATAGCGCGCCCCGGTGGCGCCGGCGATGACCGCGGCGTTGTCGCGGTAGGCGGACAGCACGCCCGCGGGATTGCGCTCGTGGGTGTAGCGGATCATCGCGAACAGCGACTCCGCGCGCGCCTGCCCGTCGATGATCCAGCGCGCGTTGAAGATCTTGTGGCGGCAGTGCTCGGAGTTGGCCTGCGCGAACATCATCAGCTCGACGTCGCTCGGATCGCGCGCGAGGAGCGCGAAGCTCGCCATGAGGTAGTCGATCTCGTCCCGCGACAGCCCCAGCCCGAGCGCGCGGTCGGCGCCCTCCAGCGCCGCGCGGCCGCCGGTGAGCGACACCCGCGCGAGCGGCCGCGGCGCCGCATGCTCGAACAGGCGCGCCGCCTGCGCGCCATCGAGCAGCGCCATCTCCGTCATGCGGTCGATGAGCACCGGCGCGAGGCGCGCGAGGCGCGCGCTCCCCAGGGGCCGGGCGGCGCGTACGCGATACTCGATGCCGCGCTCGATGCGCCGCACGCCCGCGAGGCCACACACCCGCGCAATGTCGGTCGCCTTGCTCGACCAGGGCGAGATCGTGCCGCTGCGCGGCACCACCAGCACGCACTCGCCCGCGCCCGCCTCCGCCGGCGCCGTGAGGCGCGGCCCGTAGGTCAGCAGCTGCGCGAGCACCTCGCGCTCGGGCGCGGACAGCGGTTGCGCGAGCTCGGCGAAGTGCACGAAGCGGGCAGCGAGGGCGGTGACGGCCGGCTCGAGCGCACCCAGTCGACCCAGGAGCTTCGCGATGCGGAACGCGGACAGCGCCGGCGGACCCGGAATCTGCAGCATGGACTGCCCGCCCGTCACTTCTTCTCCCCCGGCGGAGTCGAATAAATCGGCAGCGGGAACTGCGCGACGTTGGCGCCGGCCTCCAGCACGGTGATCTTGGCCGCGCCGTGCTTCTTCACTTCGTCGATGCGCAGGATCGAATGCAGGGGCAGAAAGGTGCGCTTCACGCCGGAAAATTCGCCCTTGATGCGCTCCTCCGCAGGGTCGAGGACCACGGATGAGCGCTCCCCGAACAACAGCTCCTCGACCTCTATGAAACCGAACAGCTCGCCATGACTCACTTTGTGGGCATAGACCTCGTAAACCTTGCCTTGATTCACGAACATAATCCGGAAAATGTGACTGGTTGCCATGGGCTTGAGCGCGGGTCGCTGCTAGTTTTGACGCTGGCATTATATGTCCGGGGAACCATGCTGAGGCTCCGTATCGTCAGTGATCAGCGCCGCTCGCTCGCGGAGCGCAGCAGTGCGACCTTCTCCGTGGCAGGCGGCACCATCGGCCGCTCCGCCGACAACGACTGGGTGCTGCCGGATCCGCTGCGTTACGTCTCTGCGCACCACGCGCGCGTGCAGTTCCGCGAAGGCCACTTCTATCTGCAGGACGTCAGCACCAACGGCGTGTACATCAACGACGACATGGAGCCGCTCGCCAAGCGCGGCTCGAGCGGCTACCGCCTGGCCGACGGGGACATGCTGCGCATGGGCGAGTACCACATCGTCGCAGCGCTCGAGGCGCGCCAGGCGCAGGCCGCCGCCGCCGTTCCCACCAGCATTCACCAGCTTCGCACCCTCGGGCGCGAAGCCGACCATGACATCGGCGCATCGCTCGATCTGCAGGAGCTGCTGCAGCCGGGCAACGCTACCGACCCGGTGCTGCCGGTCAATGCCTACGGGCAGTCGGTCGACTCCGGACGGGTGCGCGCGCTCGCCCGCACCCAGCAGGCCGAGCAGAGCCCCGAGGCGCTGCCCGTGTTGCTGCCGCCGGACGGTCCGGATGCGCAGTCGTTCGGGCAGAGCATGGCACGCCTCGCCGAGGCGGTCGGGCGTGAGCCGCGCAACGGCGTCAGCCTGATCGCGCTCGAGGACATGCGTAGCGGGCTCGACGCCTTCTGCCGCGGCGCGGGCATCGAGCCGGAGCGACTGCCGGCGGAGGCCCAGGGGCGGCTGCTGCATCTGGCCGGCCGGCTGTTTCGCGAGGCGCTGGTCGGCTTCAAGGATCTGGAGCGCAGCAGGTGCGAAACGCGCAACCGCTATCGCATCGAGTCCCCGCCGCAGGAGCCCGATGACCCGCGCCCCTTGCTGGCCGACTCGGTGGTGGAGGAGCTGCTGATCGCGCTGTTCCTGCAGCACGAAGGCCGCCGGCTCGACTCGGTGCAGTGGCTGCGCGAGGCGGTCCTCGAGGCCAAGCTGCACGAGACGGCCACCGCGCAGGCGACGCGCGCGGCGTTCGTGGAATTCCTCGGCCGGCTGGACCCCGCGGAGCTGGAGGCGCGCTTCGAGCGCGCCGCGCGCCGTGGCAAGGCCCGCTCCGCCGACAAGGCGCAGTACTGGGACCTGTTCACGACCTTCTATCGCAATCTCATCGAGATGCCGGCGGAGCATCTGCCGCACACCTTTGTCGAGGCGTTCGCCGCGGCCTACCGTGAGGCGTTGAAGAAGCCGCCAGCCTGAGGGAGCGCGGTACTCGCTGCGCAGCATGACCGAATGGCGGAGAGGGTGGGATTGTTCGCGGCCGGACGGCCGCTCATCCCTCGCTTGCGCTCGGGACCGACCGCAGGACTGCGGTCGTCTCCCACCCTCTTGCCGCGCACGCGGCGCAATACGCGCGCTCTTACGGCGCGCACAAGTCGTGTGGTGGCGAGCCGAATGGCGGAGAGGGTGGGATTCGAACCCACGTGCCGGTTTTACCCGACCATCCGATTTCGAGTCGGCGCCGTTATGACCGCTTCGGTACCTCTCCGGCTCCGCACGCATGTTGCGGGGCTGGTATTCTAGCGGAAAGCCCGCGTGGCCAGGGGAGGGTTCGTGCGCGCATTCCTCACCGCCGGCGTCGCCCTGCTTGGCTCACTCGCGGGCTGCGGCAGGCTGGCGCCCGCCATTGATGCGATCCACGCGCGCGGCGAGCTGCGCGTCGTCACGCTCAATCTGCCGACCTGTTACTACCTCGGCGCGCAGGGCACCGAGGGGCTGGAGTACGATCTGGCGCGTGCCTACGCGGCGCGCCTCGGCGTGAAACTCACCATGTACGCGCTCGCCAATGAGGGCGCGATGCAGGCGGAGCTCGCCGCCGGCCGCGCCGATGTCGCCGCGGCCTCGCTCACCGACACGCCCGACTGGCGCCTCGCGGGCGATGCGGCCCAACCCTACGCGCGCATCCCGCAGCTGGTGGTCTACCAGCGCAGTGGCGTGCGGCCGCGCGAGACGCTGCAACTGGAACGTGCGAAACTCGCGGTGCGCGCCGGCAGTGCGCAGGAGCGCATCCTGCAGCGCCTGAAGAGCACCGTCGCGCCCACCCTGCAGTGGGTGGAAACCGCCCCGAGCTCGGCCGACCCGGTGGAGGACGTCGACTCCGGCGGGGTGGATTACGCCATCACCGACGCGCGTGAATTCTCCTTCGCGCACCACCTGTATCCCAACGTGCTGGTGGGCTTTGCGCTGCCGGAGGCGCGCCCGGTGCAATGGCTGGTGCGGCCCGGGGCGCCGGACCTGCTCGCGAGCGTCAACGCTTTCTTTCACGGCCTGGAGGCCTCGGGCGCACTGGCGCAGCTCGTGCAGCAGTCCTCCGGCGACACGCGCCGCTTCGCCTACGTGGAATCGCGCGAGTTCCAGACCCACGTCGGCGACCGGCTGCCCGCTTACCGTTCCTGGTTCGAGCAGGCGGCCGCGCGCTCGGGCACCGACTGGCGGCTGCTGGCGGCGATCGGTTACCAGGAATCGAAATGGGATGCGCGCGCCGAATCCGGCGACGGCGCCCGCGGGGTGATGATGCTCACCGCCGACACGGCACACGCCATGGGCATCAAGGACCGCAGCAACCCCCAGCAGAGCATCTTCGCGGGCGCGCGCTATCTCGCCCAGGTGCGCGCCATGATCCCGCAGCGCGTTCCGGAGCCCGACCGCACCTGGCTCACGGTTGCCGCCTACAACGTGGGCTTCGGGCACCTGGAGGACGCGCGCGTCCTCACCCAGGCGTTCGGCAAGAACCCCGACTCGTGGACGCAGGTGCGTGAGCGGCTGCCGCTGCTCGCCCAGCAGCGCTGGTACGCGCGCGCCCGGCGCGGCTACGCCCGCGGCTGGGAGCCGGTGCAATACGTCGATCGCATCCAGCGTTATCTCAGGCTGCTGGAATGGCAGCCGGGCGAGGCGGTGTCGCGCAGCGCGACGGTCACCCACACGCCCGTCCCCCAGGGCCGGCCGGCCCCGCAGGCGTTCAGCGGCGCGATTCCCGGAGCCTGAGGTCGTGTGCAGGCGCGCACGGCGCACCGCGGGGGCCGCGCGGCGTGGCTCACTCGCGCCTTGTCACGAAGAACTGCTGCAGCAGGCGTGCGCACTCCTGCATGAGCACCCCGCCGAAGACCTCGACGCGATGGTTGAGTCCGGGCAGCGTGAACACGTTGGTGATGCTGCCGGCCGCGCCCGCACGCGCATCCCACGCGCCGAACACCAGCCGGCGAACGCGCGCGTGCACGATCGCGCCGGCGCACATGACGCACGGCTCGAGCGTCACGTACAGCGTGGTGTCGTTGAGCCGGTAGCTCCCGAGCGCCTCACCCCCGGCGCGCAGCGCCTGGATTTCCGCGTGCGCGGTCGGGTCGTGGCTCGCGACCGGGCGGTTGGCGCCGGTGGCGATGATGTCCTCGCCGCGCACCAGCACGGCGCCCACCGGCACCTCGCCCGCCTCGCCGGCCGCGACCGCGTGGCCGAGCGCGATGCGCATGAACGCCCCGTCGCGAGCACCCTCAGCCGGAGCCGTCATGTGCTGCATCCGGGGGCGGCTCGGCCGGCGCCATGAACAGCTCCGGATCGACGAACGTGGCATTCAGCGCCACCCCGAAGTGCAGATGCGGCCCGGTCGCGCGCCCGGTGGATCCCACCTTGCCGATGATGGCGCCCGCCTTCACCCGCTCGCCCGGCTTCACCGCGATGACCTTCAGGTGACAGTACATGGAGATGAGGCCCCCGCCGTGATCGAGGAATACCGTGTTGCCGTTGAAGAAATAACGCCCCGTGTCGAGCACGCGGCCGTCCGCTGCGGCCATGACCGGCGTGCCGGCCGCCGCGGCGATGTCCATGCCGGCGTGGGGCCTGCGCGGCTCGCTGTTGAAGATCCGGCGTGAGCCATAGGAGCTCGAGCGGATGCCGGCAACCGGCTGCAGGAGCCTGAGAGTCGCCGGCGAGCTCTCCGAGAACGTGCCGATGGCGCGCAGAATGCGTGGCCGCTCGCGCTCGACGCGCGCCAGATCCTTCGCCGACAGATTCACCTGACGCGGTGCGACCGTGAGGCGCTGCACACTGTACTGCTTGTCGGCGATTTCAAAGCCCACCGTGGTATCGGCCGCCGCCCCCCCCTGCACCCGCAGCTGCGCATGGCCGGGAGCCTGTGACAGAGGGATGCCCACCACGGCGAGCCATCTGCCCTGCACCGGCAGCACCAACACCCGCTGCTCGCCGAAGCTCGCCCGTGGCGCGCTCGCGGCGGGCGCCTCCAGGCTCAGCAGGGCGACGCCGCCCGGAACGAGCTCCTGCTGCGGCAGGAGCGGTGCCGCGGGCGAGTCCGCCGCGGCGGG
>Ga0209027_1000555_pt1 | contig 13425 bp, 15 predicted proteins | sample GraSoi013_1_20cm_3_FD_185821 | JGI IMG/M metagenome (GOLD analysis project Ga0209027, IMG submission 185821) | Grasslands soil microbial communities from the Angelo Coastal Reserve, California, USA - Sample 09_27_2013_1_20cm (SPAdes) (version 2) | ecosystem: Environmental > Terrestrial > Soil >...
CTCGACATATTGAAGGCCCGGCCGCCGCCGGAAACGCGCGAGGAGACCCATCGCCAGTAATCTGCCATCGACGATCCGCGATCTCCAACGCCGCAAGGCACGCGGCCGGCGCGCGCTCGCCCTGATCGAAGGCGTGCGACTGGTGGAGGAGGCGCTCGCGGCGGGTCTGCCGTTCGAGGGCGCGCTGGTCGCTCCCGACCTGGCGCGCACCGCGCGGGGCGTAGCGTTGGTGGCCGAGCTGGAGCGGCACGCGATCCCGGTGGAGGAGATCGGCGCCCGCACGTTCGCCCAGCTCGCCGACACGGAGACGCCCCAGGGCATCATCGCCGTGGTCGAGCCGCGACGCTGGGCTGCGGCCGAGTTCGCACCGCGGCCGGGTGCCGTGGCGCTCGTGATCGACGGCGTGCAGGACCCCGGGAACGTGGGCACGCTGATCCGCACGGCGCACGCGTTGGGCGCGGCCGGCACGGTGGTGCTCCGCGGGACCGCCGATCCTACGAGTCCCAAGGCGCTGCGGGCCGCGATGGGTGCGACCTTCCGCCACCCGGTCGTGTCGCTCGACGACGCCGGGTTCATCACCTGGGCGCGGAAGCACGCGGTCACGTTGTGGGCGGCGGCGGCGGACGGCACACCGCTGCACCAAGCGCTCGGCAGGGGACCGGGGAAGGGAGAAGGGGGAAGGGTCGACGGCGGGCCGATCGCCGTCATCGTAGGGAACGAAGGCGCGGGGATCCGCCCGCAGCTCAACGCCGTCGCCGCGCAGCGCGTGGCGATCCCTCTGGCGCCGGGCGCGGAGTCGCTCAACGTCGCCGTGGCGGCTGGCATCCTGCTCTACGAGGTGACGCGTGGCCGTTGATCCGATTCTGCTCGTCGCCGCGGGGCTCCTGGGACTCTGTCTCGGGAGCTTTCTGAACGTCTGCATCGTGCGACTCCCCGTCGACATGTCGCTCGTCAATCCCCCCTCCAGCTGCCCGCGCTGCAAGCAGCCCATCGCCTGGCGTGACAACATCCCGGTCGTCTCGTGGCTCTTGTTGCGGGGGCGCTGCCGTCGCTGCGGCGAGCCGATCTCGCGGCAGTACCCCATCGTCGAGGCGGCGGTGGGCGCGATCTGGGTGGCAGCGGCGCTGCTGTACGGGATCAGCCTGCACGCGCTCGCGGCGGCGTTGTTCGGCACGATCCTGCTCGGCATCGGCGTCACCGACGGGCGGCACTATCTGATTCCCAACGAATACACCTGGGGCGGCCTGGTGCTGGGGCTCGCCCTGTCGCTCGCCGGGGGCGCCGACGGTTTTCTCAACGCCGTGCTGGGCGCGGCGGTCGGCTTCGCGCTGCTGTTCGCGGTGGCCCAGGTGGGGCAGTGGGCGTTCAAAGAAGAAGCGATGGGGGGCGGCGACATCAAGATGATGGCGATGGTGGGTTCGTTCGTGGGGTGGAAGGGCGTGCTGTTGACGGTGTTCCTCGGCGCCCTGCTCGGCAGCCTGATTTTCGTTCCGCTGTCGCTCAAAAAGAAGCGTCTCGTGCCGTTCGGGGTATTCCTCGCCCTGGGGGCGGCGGTGACGTTCGTGATGGGGGACGCCATCATCGCCTGGTATCAGCACTTTCTCCACGGCGAGTGAGCGATGGGTGAGGGCTTCGAGAGCCTGTTCGACTCCGGCAGTGTGCTCGAGCGCGTCGGGGTGGAGCTGACCGCCCTGGCCCGCCGCGGCGACCTGGAGCCGGTGCGCTGCCGTGATGCCGAGGTCGCGCGCGTGGTGGACATCCTGCTGCGCCAGAGCAAGAACAACCCGGCGATGATCGGCAAGGCCGGCGTGGGGAAGACCGCGATCGTCGAAGGCCTGGCGCAGCGCATCGCCGCGGGCGACGTCCCGCCGGCGCTCAAGGACGCCCGCATCCTCGCGCTCGACCACGTCGCGCTGCTCGCGGGCACGTCGTTCCGGGGCCAGTACGAAGAGCGCATTCGCCGGCTGGTGCGCGACCTGTCGGCCGATCCCGACCTCATCCTGTTCGTGGACGAGCTGCACAACCTGATCGGGCAGGGGACCGCGCTCGGCGCCGCCATGGACGCGGCGAACATGCTCAAGCCGGCGCTGGTGCGCGGCGATATCCGCGTCGTGGGTGCGACCACCGGCAGCGAGTACGACAAGTGGATCCGCGGCGACCCGGCGCTGGAGCGCCGCTTCCAGCCGGTGCTGGTCGAGGAGCTCGACGCGATCCAGACGTGGGAAGTGCTGGTGGCGCGGCGGCCGCGACTCGAGCGTCACCACGCCGTCGCGATCACCGACGACGCCCTCAAGGCCGCCATCGTCCTCACCGACCGCTTCGTCCCCGAGCGCGCCCGGCCCGACAAGGCGATCGACGTGCTGGACGAAGCGTGCGCCCACGCGCAGGCCACGGCCGCCGTCGGGGCCGAGCTCGACCGGCTGATCCGCGAGCGCCGCAAGGTGGACGCGATGATCCGGCGTGGCCTCACGCACGAAACGCCGCAGCACGAGCCGGCGGAAGACCTGGTTGCCGAGATCTTCCCGATGCTGGAGCGGATCGGGGCGGAAATAGAAAAAATGCTGGGCGGCGAAAGGCGGGCGAGGGCGGTGGAGGGCGGTGAAGGGAACGTCGCGGAAGGACCTGCACCGCCCTCCACCGCCGTGCACCGCCCTCCACCGACCCTCGCCGACAGGCGAGCGGAGCTCGACCGCCTGCTGCGCGCGGAGCTCGAGCACCAGGGAATCGTCGTGCGCGGTCAGGACATCGCCCGCGTGGTGGGGACCGCCGTCGGCAAGGGGATCGAGTGGCAGGCGTGAGACTCGCGTGGCGCGCCGCGGCGGCGCTGCTGGGGTTGCTAGGGGCGGGGAGCAGTGGGTGCGAAAAGCGGGCGCAGGAGGTGCGCAGCGAGGCCGAGCTGCGGCAGTCGGTGCAACAGATGATGCCCGCCGTCGAGCGGGCCACGCGCCTGCGCTTCAAGCAGCACCCCGTCGTGCTGCGCCGCTCCCGGGCGCAGGTCCGCGACTACGTGATTCACAAGTTCGACGGCGATCTTCCGCCGGCCGAGCTCACCGGGGCTCAGGCCGCCTACCGCCTGTTCGGCCTCATCCCGGATTCGCTCGACCTGCGGCGCAGCATGATCGATCTGCTGACCGAGCAGGTGGCGGGCTACTTCGATCCCGACTCCAACGCCCTGTACGTTCCCGCCGACATCGATCCCAGCCAGGCGCGACTCGTCATCTCGCACGAGCTGGTCCATGCGCTCCAGCATCAGTACGTGAACCTGGACTCGCTCGTCGAGCTCAAGCGCCAGAACGACCGCCGCACCGCCGCCCAGTCCATCCTCGAAGGCCAGGCTACGCTGGCTCAGATTCTCGTGCTGATGCCCGAACAGAAGATCGAAAGCCTGCCCAACTTCTGGGACCTCCGGACCGCACTGGGCGCGCAGCAGGAGGGGATGAAAGTGTTCGGCAGCGCGCCGCTGTGGCTGCGCGAAAGCCTCATCTTTCCCTACCTCGGGGGAGCGGAGTTCGTCCGCTGGTTCGAGCGCGAGTATCCCGGCAAGCAGCCCTACGGGGCGCTGATGCCGATCTCGACCGAGCAGATTCTGCACCCCGCGCGCTACGCCGCGGGCGATCGGCCCGACCGGCTGGCGTTCGAGGCGCCCGGGCCCGACACCGTCCGGTACGAAGACGGCCTCGGCGAATTCGAGATCCGGCTGCTGCTCGAGCAGTACCTGGGCGACGAGAGCGCCGCGGCGCTGCTGGCGACCGGCTGGGACGGCGACCGCTATCAGGTGCTGGGCGCGGACGCCGAGGCGCTGGTCTGGTACACGCTGTGGGACGACACTGCCGCCGGGGCGCGATTCTTCAAGGCGATCGAGCGCGCCTGGGCGAAGCGGCGGTCGGGGGCGGGGGCGGCGGCGGGCCGGCGGTCGCAGGTCAAGCCGCTCGTGGTGAGCGGTGTGTCGGTAGTGCGGCTGGTGGACGCACCGGCGCGGTGGACAGGTTGGCGCCGCGTGCCGGCCATCCGGATCACGCGGGTAGGGCGATGATTCCCCCCACTTGGATTCTGCCAAGTCGCTAAGTAGTTTTGTGGGCTTATGTTTACGGCCCTCGCTTCGCAGCTCGCCGCTGTCCTGAAGCGCGTCACGGGACGCGGCGTGCTGTCGGAGCAGGATGTCACCGAGGCCCTGCGCGAGATCCGGCGTCACCTGCTCGAGGCGGATGTGAGCTTCGAGGTCACGCAAGGGTTCGTCGAGCGCGTTCGGGAGCGCGCGGTCGCGGCAGTCGCGCTGAAAACGGTGAGCCCGGGCCAGCAGGTGGTGAAGCTGGTGCGGGACGAGATCGCCCGGATGCTGGGGGCATCGGACGAGGACCTGGCGCGGAAAGTAGGGGGGCAGCATGCTGCGCCCCTACAGTTCGCGTCGGTCGGCCCGACCGTGATTCTGCTCGTCGGTCTGCAGGGCTCGGGCAAGACGACCACCGCCGCCAAGCTGGCGCGGCGACTCAAGCTCGAGCAGAAGGCGCCGGGTTTGGTGGCGGCGGATCCGTACCGGCCGGCGGCCGCCGAGCAGCTGCGACAGCTCGGTGAGCAGATCGGGGTGCCGGTCTTCCCGGGGACGAGGGACGAGGGAAGTGGGAAGGGGGTTCCGGACATGGTGCGGGACGCCCTGCGCGAGGCCGAGAAGGCGCGCTGCCGCACGGTGATCGTCGATACGGCGGGGCGGCTGCAGATCGACGCCGCGCTGATGGACGAGCTCAAGGCGGTGCGCGCGGCGCTGAACCCGCGCGAAGTGCTGCTCGTGGCGGACGGGATGACGGGGCAGGACGCGGTGCGGATCGCGCGGGGGTTCCAGGAGGGGATCGGGCTCACGGGGGTGATCCTCACGAAGCTCGACGGCGATGCGCGGGGAGGGGCCGCCCTCTCGATCCACGGGGTGACGGGTGCGCCGATCAAGTACGTCGGCGTGGGCGAGAAGGCTGACGCCCTGGAGCCGTTCGACCCCGTGCGCATGGCGGGGCGCATCCTCGGCCAGGGCGACGTGGTGGCGCTGGTGGAGCAGGCGGCCGCGACGGTCGACGCGGCGGCCGCGAAGCGGCTGGAGCAGAAGGCGCGCTCGAAGCACGGGATGGACCTGGCCGACTTCCTGGTCGCGCTGAAGCAGATGCAGGCGATGGGGCCGCTCAAGCAGGTGCTGGGCCTCCTGCCCGGCGTGAACGCCAAGGCGCTGGCCGCCGTCCCGGCCGACGACAAGCGCCTGAAGCACGTGGAGGCGATCGTGCTGTCGATGACGCCGGCGGAGCGGGCCGATCCGTCGATCCTCAACGGCTCGCGCCGGCTGCGGATCGCCAGGGGGGCGGGGCGCTCGGTGCAGGACGTGAACCGGCTGCTGGAGCAGTTCCAGCAGATGCGGAAGCTCTTGAAAAGGACCTGACGGTATGGCAACTCGCATTCGGCTGCGGCGTGAGGGGCGCAAGGGGCAGAGCTACTTCCGGATCGTGGTGGCGGACTCACGCTCGCCGCGCGACGGTCGGTTCGTCGCGATGATCGGCCACTATAACCCGCGCACCAACCCGGCCGACATCAAGGTCGACGCGGAGCGGGCGCGGGCCTGGCTCGAGAAGGGCGCCCTCCCCACCGACACGGTGCGCTCGCTCCTCAAGAAGGCGGGAGTGCTGGGCCAACGCCCCGCGTAGTGGGGCGGCTGCGCAAGCCGCACGGGCAGCGGGGGGAGGTGGCCGTGTTGCCCCTCGTCGAGAATCCGGGCGCGGTGTTCACGCCGAAAGCCCGGCTGCTCGTGGTGAACGAGGAGCGCCGGGTCGTGGCCGGGCCTTTGGTGATAGCACGACGTCGCGCCTACCACCGCGAGTGGCTGCTCGGCTTCGTCGGGGTCACGTCGCGGGCCGTGGTGGAGTCGTGGCGAGACCATTTCGTCGCCGTGGAAGAGACCGATGCTGCGGATTAACGTGGTGACGCTCTTCCCCGAGATGTTCGAGGCGGCCCTCTCCGTCAGCATTTTGGGCCGCGCGGCGGAGCAGCAGCTGGTGCGGTACCGCGTCGTGCAGCTGCGCGACTACACGCACGACCGCCACAAGACGGTGGACGATTACCCGTACGGGGGCGGCGCGGGCATGGTGCTCAAGCCGGAGCCGTTCTTCGAGGCAGTGGAGGATCTGCGGACAGCCCCGCCGATCGTGCTGCTGTCGGCGCGCGGCCGGCGGTTCACGCACCAGGACGCCGTGCGGTTCGCGGTCGGGGCGGAGCTGACGCTGTTGTGCGGCCATTACAAAGACGTGGACCAGCGGGTGGCGGACGGTTTGGGAGCGGAAGAGCTGTCGGTCGGAGATTTCGTGCTCTCGGGTGGCGAGCCGGCGGCGTTGTGCGTACTCGACGCGGTCGTGCGGCTACTCCCGGGCGCGCTGGGCGACCACGAGTCCGCGGCGACGGACTCGCATTACGACGGGCTGCTGTCGCCGCCGAGCTACACGCGGCCACCCAGCTATCGCGGAATGGATGTGCCGGCGGTATTGTTGAGCGGGAATCACGAGCAGATCGCGGGATGGCGCGCGGCGCAGGCCGAGCGGTTGACGCGCGAGCGGCGACCAGACCTGTGGGAAAGAGCTAGACGCACAGACGCCTAGACGCACAGACGCCTAGACGCACAGACGCCTAGACGCACAGGCGCACAGGCGCACAGAGGGATTGAGGGAACAGGTTATGGACCGACTGAGAGCGATCGAGCGCGAGGGCCTGAAGACGAACCTGCCGGCGTTCGCCCCCGGCGACACGGTACGGGTGATGGTACGCGTGCGGGAAGGCGACAAGGAGCGGCTGCAGGCGTTCGAGGGCGTGTGCATCGCGCGCCGCGGCGCCGGCATCAACGAGACCTTCACCGTGCGGAAGATCTCGGCTGGCGTGGGCGTGGAGCGGATTTTTCCGCTGCACTCACCCTCGATCGCGGAGATCGAGCTGCTCCGGAAAGGTCGCGTGCGGCGCGCCAAGCTGTACTTCCTGCGCCGCCTCGCCGGCAAGGCGGCGCGGATTCGCGAGAAGCGCGGCGTCGTCGTGCCCGAAACGGTGGAGAAGCAGGAGGCGTGAGAGGTCCCCGCCCCACGCTCGAGCGCGAGATCGCGTTCTGGCGAGCGGGGGGCGAGCTCGTCGCCGGTGTCGATGAAGCGGGCCGCGGTCCCCTCGCCGGTCCGGTGGTGGCCGCCGCCGTCGTGTTGCCGCCCCACTGCAAGATCATCCGAGGCCTGCGTGACTCGAAGCTGCTCCCGCCCCCGCGCCGCCTGCGGCTCGCGGGTGTGGTGCGCGCGCGGGCGCTCGCGGTTGGCGTCGGGGCCGCGAGTGTGCGCGAGATCGACCGGCTGAACATCCGCCGGGCCACCATCCTCGCGATGCAGCGGGCCCTCGCCCGCCTCGGCGTCGCCCCCGCCCACGTGCTCGTCGACGGCCTGCCGCTCCCCGAGCTGGGGTGCGCGCACGAGGCGATCATCGACGGCGACGCGCACTGCCACTCCATCGCCGCCGCATCGGTCATCGCCAAGACGGTGCGCGACCGCCTCATGGACCTCCTGGGGCGGCACCATCCGTCGTACGCGTGGGCGAGCAACAAGGGCTACGGCACGCCGGAGCACCTCGCGGCACTCGCGCTGCACGGCTTCACGGCCCATCACCGCAAGAGCTTCAGCCCGGTGCTGCAGCTGGAGCTGATCGAGCGGCAATAGACGGCAGAGGCGACACAGGGCCGCCCGTGCCGCCCTCTACTGCAGGTGGAACGCGACCTCGACCGGCGTCACCGCGTTCTCGAGCGCGGCCAGCACGTCCTGAGGCACCTCGTAGAGCTGCTTCAGCGCTTGCAGGTCCTCGGGGCTCAACGGCTGACCTCCCGCCCCCTGAAACGTCGCCTGCGAGCCGGCGAGCGTGATCGTTGCGAAGTCCCGCCCGTTGACCTGGACGCCGAGCGTGCCGCTCACCGTATCCCCACTGCCGCTGGAGGTCACCGTGAGCGGTCCGCTTGCCGTAACGGTCTCCGACCTGCTGGACATGTGGAAGTCCACGGCGACGGTCAGCGTGCTGGGGGAGCGCGGGACCATGGTCGCATCGAACGTGATGTGCACTCCCTGTGGGCCCACGTCGAACACGCTGTTGAACGTGGTCTTGGTGGGGCTCGCGTCGAGCGACATGGTGAAGTCGACCCGCGTCGCGCCGTCCGTGACGTAGCCGGCGGCGGTTCCCTTGGCGGACGAGCCGCCGAACGTGCCACTGATCGTATAGTCGCCGTACGTCTCGGGCGACGGTTCGGTCGTGCCCACGATGATCACCTCGAGCGTCGTGGTGCCGCCGCTGCTGTTGTCGATCAGATCGGCGTACCCGATCTCCACGGGCGGCGAGGACGGCCGCTGGGTGAGCGGGTCGATCGCGTACAGGATCAGGCGCACGCCAGTGGTGGGAGCACCCGCACGGTCCGACTGCACGTACCGCCGGGCCGTTTCGTCCCACACGAACGTCTTGCCGAGCACGCTGGGCTTGAAGAGCGCCGGCATCGCGCCGTTGCCCAGCGGCGGCAACGCCTGGCGCAGGGCCTCGCCACGCCGGGCCGCGCGCGCGTACCCCGGTGTCGTGGCGCCAACCAGGGCCGCCGCCGGGGCGAGCCCGGCCGGCGCGACGGCCGGGAGGTTCGCGCTCATCGCGGTGAGACTCTGGAGGGCCGGAGTCTTCACGACGCCGTCGATCGCCTGCAGCTGCGCGGCGGTGGTGGCGGGGTGGGATAGAGCCGCCGCGCGCGGCGCCGAGGAGATATCGGTGTCGGTACACGCAAGGGCGAGCAGGGCGATCCCGACGCCGCCGAGCGTGGTCCATCTGCCGTATGTGGTCATGGCAACCTCCCTATGAAATTCGGTCACTCCGACGGCGCCGCCGCCAGCTCGCGCAGGCGGAAGCGCTGAATCTTCCCGGTGGCGGCCTTGGGGAGCTCGGGGACGAAGACCACCCAGCGCGGAGCCTTGCGGCGCCCGACCCGGGCGCTCGCGAGGTCCTTCAGCTCTGCTTCGAGCGGCGGCGTGGGCGAATGTCCCGGGGCGAGTACGACGAACGCAAGCGGCTTGGCGAGGTGGTCGTCGTCGGGAGCGGCCACCACGGCCGCTTCGGCCACCGCCGGGTGCTCGAGCAACGCGCTCTCCACCTCGATCGGCGATACCCAGATCCCGCTGACCTTGAACATGTCGTCCGAGCGGCCCACGTACCAAAAGGCTCCGTCGGCGTCGCGGAAGCAGCGGTCGCCAGTGCGGACCCACTTCCCCACGAAGGTCTCCGCGGTCAGGGCGTGCTGATTCCAGTAGCCCGCGCAGGCGCTGTCCGCCTTCACGATGAGGTGCCCGACCTCGGAGGGCGGGACCTCGTGACCCTCGTCGTCCACGATCTTGGCGTCGTAGCCCGGGACCAGCGTGCCGCTGCTGCCGGGTCGAACGCAGCCGGGCCGGTTGGAGATCACGATGTGGCACAGCTCGGTGGAGCCGAGACCGTCCAGGAGCTCCACCCCGAACCGCTCCTTCCAGCGGTCGTAGAGCGGCTTGGGCAAGGGCTCCCCCGCCGAGACGCAGCAGCGAACCGACGCGAAGTCACAGCTCGCTGCTCCCGCCTCGGCCGCCCGCACCAGCGCTCCATACGTCGCCGGAACCGCGAAGAACAGTGTCGGTCGCTCTCGGGCCACGATCTCGCCGATGCGGGCCGGCGTGGGCCGCTCCCGATCCAACACCGCCGCAGCGCCGACGTGAAACGGGAAGTAGAGTGCGTTGCCGAGCCCGTAGGCGAAGCACAGCCTGGCGGCGGAGTAGCAGCGGTCCCCCGGTTGGATCGCCAGGACGGAGCGCGCGTAGGTCTCGCAGCAGACGACCATGTCGTGCTGGAGGTGCACGGCTGCCTTCGGCGCTCCGGTGGTGCCGGACGTGTACAGCCAGAACGCCACGTCGTCCTTGGTGGTCGGGGCCGGCTCGAGCTCGGGGCACTCGCCCGCCACGAGCTCCTCGAAGGCGAGATGGTTCCCGGGGGCACCGCCCACCACGACGACATGCCGGAGCTGGAGTCGGGGACGGACGGCGTCGATCGCCGGGACCAGGGTAGCGTCAACGATCGCGATCTCGGCGCGCGTGTCGTCCAGCACGTACTCAAGCTCCGCCGCGCCCAGCAGCGGATTCAGGGGGACCGGGATCGCCCCGATCTTCATGGCGCCCCAGAAGGTGGCGGCGAACTCCGGACAGTCAGGGAGGAGCATGGGCACGCGATCTTCCATTCGCACGCCGAGCCGTCGCAGCGCGTTGCCAACGCGGTTGACCTGGGCCAGTACCTCCCTGTAGGTGATGCGAAGCCCGTCGCTCACCAGCGCCACGCGCTCGCCGCGCCCCTCGGCGACGTGGCGGTCGACGAAGTGGCCCGCCGCGTTGAAGCGTCGCGGCAGCGCGTCGTAGGTATCAGGTCGGCACGTCATGTTGCAGCTCGGGCTCGAGCGGCAGCTCGGGTGCCTCGACCCACCGGCGGGCTGTCCGCAGTCCGTCTTCGTACCACGCCCGCACCTTGCCGGGTGCGAAGTCGAGACTGGGCCCGCGCAACTGCTCGCGGGGATGCAGCACGCGCAGCCTGACGCCAGCGGGCGGAGCCGTCGTGGCGTCGTCGGCGCGCTCCTCCTCCCGCCCCGGGAACGGGGCGCTCGTCAGGACCGAGATGGAGCGGAGGGCCACCCACAGCCAGTGGTGCGGCGGCGGCTGTGTGATCGGCCCCGCCACGTGGGGCGCGAGCACCCACACCTCGTCGGGCTCGTCGTCCGTCGCGCGCGTTTCCGCCAGGGCGTGCAGCGCATCGGCGAGAGGCGTGGCGCTGCGCAGGCCGCCGTCCACGGCCAGCTCGTGGCCGTCGCCCAGGGGCACGGGCGGGAAGATGAGGGGGAGCGCGCAGCTCGCCAGCACCGCGTCGACGAGCGTCGGGTGATCGTTGCCGGCGGTGCGGTACCTGCCGGACAGGAGGTCCACGTACCCGATGCGCAAGCGGATCGGCGACGCGGCTACGCGCGCAGGGTCGATGTGGCCGGCGAGCACGCCGCGCAGCGGCGCGGCGTTGTAGAGGCTTGCCCGCCGGGCCAGCACCGTGCCGAGCGCCCCAAGCCAGCGTCGCCGGTACACATCGTGGCTGCCGCGGAGGCCGAGCCAGACCGACCGCAAGTGCTCGAGCTCGGTGGCGAGCTCGTCGGGATCGTGGGCCTGGGCGAGGGTCGCGGCGTTGACGGCGCCGGCGCTCACGCCGGCGATGACGTCGAACCACAGCCCGCGCTCGGCGATGAGATGGTGGCAGGCGCCGACCTGCCAGCTGCCCTTCGCCCCACCGCCCGAGAGGACGAGTGCCCTGCGCATCGCCCGCGGCCTCGGCTACTCGGCGGTGAACGCGGCCATGCGCTTCTCGTTGAAGGCACTGATACCTTCACGGGCGTCCGCGCTCTGGAAGAGCTGCTGCTGCAGCTCCCGCTCGAGCGCCTGGCCGGACGCGAGGGGTAGCTCCGCCCCCGATTGCACGGCGCGCTTGATCAAGCCCACCGCCCGGGCCGCCTTGTGCGGCGGACAGAACTGCTGGGCGTAGAGCGCCACCCCCTCCCGGAAGCCGACGGCGGGGAAGAGCTCGTTGATGAGTCCGAGCTCCTTGCCGCGGTCGAACGAGAAGGTTTCCCCTTTCGCCATCATTTCGATCGCGAGCGCCTTGCCCACGACCTTGGCGAGCCGCTGCGTGCCGCCGAGCCCGGGCAGCACCCCCAGGTTGACCTCCGGCAACCCGATCCGGCCCGCCCCCTGCTTGGCGAGGCGCACGTCGCACGCCAGCGCCATCTCGAGTCCGCCCCCGACGGTGTGGCCGTTGAGCGCGGCGATCGTGAGCTTTGGCGTGTGCTCCAGCCGGTTGAGGGTCTCGTTCGCGTACAGCGAGAACTGATACAGGAAGCGCGGCGTGACGCGCTGCATCATCCCGATGTTGGCGCCGGCGGAGAAGAACCGGTCGCCGTGGCCGCTCAGGACGATCACGTACACGTCGTCGTCGAACCGCGCCCGCACGACGGCCTCGTCGAGCTGCTGCATCAGCTCGTAGGTGTAGGTGTTCGCCGGTGGGTTGTCGAGCTCGACGAAGGCGATGCCACCGTCGACCCGGTAGTCCACGAGCTTCTCTGCCTGCTGCCGCTCTTCGATATCGATCATGGTTGCCATGGTTGTATTCCCGATGTCAGGGTGCGACGGCATCCGTGGCCGTCCCGCGCACTTCCACCACCACCTTGCCGAGCTGCTCGCCACGGGCGAGCCGCTCGAACGCGGCGCGCGCGTCCGCCAGCGGATACACGCGATCCACCAGGGGGCGTAGCGCGCCGCTCGACAGCACCCGGACCACGGCCGCGTATTCGGCCGCGTTCCCGAGCGTCGAGCCAAGAATGGTGTACTGGTTCCAGAACAATCGCCGCACGTCCGTCACCACGTGGGGGCCCGTCGTGGCCCCGCAGGTCACCAGCCGGCCACCCTTGGCGAGGCAGCGCAGCGAGTCCTCCCACGTCGCCTCGCCGACGTTCTCGATCACCACGTCCACGCCGCGGCGCGCCGTGAGCGCCCGCACTTCCTTGGCCACCGCCTGCGTGCGGTGGTTGAGCGTGACGTCGGCGCCCAGCCGGCGCGCCTCCGTGAGCTTCGCGTCGCTCGAGCTGGTGACGATCACGCGCGCGCCGCGCAGCTTGGCGATCCGCATCGCCGCGAGCGCCACGCCACCGCCGATGCCCCAGACGAGCACCGTTTCCCCGGCCTGAACGCGGGCACGCGTCACCACCATGCGCCAGGCCGTGAGCGACACGAGCGAGAACGCCGCCGCCTCGGCCCAGGTGAGCGGCGGATCGAGCGCCGGGACTTTCGCGAGGTTGTCCTCGGGCACCATCACCGTGTCCGCCAGCGTGCCGGGCACGTGCTCGCCGAGCACCTGATAGTTCACGCACGACGAGTGCTCGCCGGCGCGGCAGAACTCGCAGGTACCGTCCCAGATGCCCGGGTTGATCATCACCGCGTCTCCGGGCTGGACCGTCGTGACGTCGGGGCCCGCGGTCTCTACGACACCGACGCCGTCGGACCCGAGGATGTGGGGGAACTGGCGCTCGCCGGGCAGGCCGCGCACGACGAACAAGTCCAGATGGTTGAGCGCCGCGGCCCGGATGGCGACGCGCACATCGCGCCCGCCCAGCAGGGCGGGTGAGCCCGGGGCCGGGACGTCGGCGACTTCGATCCGATCCAGGCCGCCGGTCTCGCGGATGAGACAGGCGCGCATGATGCCCCGGTTGTCGGACACCATGACCGGCGCATCGCGCGCAGAATGGCTGCGCGCGGAGCGGGTTTCGGACGCAGGATGTTTCACATGTCATCTCGCAAGCCCGCGAGT
>Ga0209027_1000556_pt1 | contig 13409 bp, 8 predicted proteins | sample GraSoi013_1_20cm_3_FD_185821 | JGI IMG/M metagenome (GOLD analysis project Ga0209027, IMG submission 185821) | Grasslands soil microbial communities from the Angelo Coastal Reserve, California, USA - Sample 09_27_2013_1_20cm (SPAdes) (version 2) | ecosystem: Environmental > Terrestrial > Soil >...
CATCTCCACACGCCACAATCCCGAATTCACGATGCTCGAATTCTATACGGCTTACAAGGACGTGAACTGGATGATGGATTTTTGTGAGGAAATGATAAGGCAAAGTGTCATTAAGGCGACTGGTGAACCAACTGCCATATTCAGCGACGCTGAAATTGATTTCGGACGTAGGTTTCAGCGACTAACCATGAAGGAAGCTATTGCTGAATATTGGCCCAAAGATATTAAAAAACTTGGCAAAGATGAGATTAGCACCTCTGCTTTTGATGACCCTGTGCAGATTGAGCGCGCTCACTGGTTCTTACATGAGCTTGAAAAAGTAGAGAATGAGGCTACTGAGCGACAAAGAAATTTTGCGCTAGAAGATTATCGCCAGAACAAATATTCATTAGGGAATGCAAGATTTGCTCTATCCAAAACAGAGGAAGAGTATCTTGCGATCCAACCATATAAGCATATTAGGGAGCATGTCAGAGAAAGCAGTAAGGATATGCTATGGGAAAAGGCACAAAAGCGCGCCACCTCTCGATGGAATGAGGGAACTCCTTCGGATGAACAAACAGCTCGTCAAATTGTAGAAATGTTTGAGAGACTGGCTGAATCCAATCTAGTTCAGCCGACTTTTATAACTGACTTTCCTAAGCCAGTATCACCGCTCTCAAAAGCTTCACCCGACGACCCAACTGTCGCAGAGCGCTTCGAGCTTTACATTGTAGGGATGGAAGTGGCGAACGGGTTTTCGGAGTTGAATGATCCTGTGGAGCAGTACGAGCGTTTCCGTGATCAGGTCGAGCAGCGCGAGCGTGGCGATGAGGAGGCTATGGTAATGGATGAGGATTACATACGCGCGCTCGCCTACGGCATGCCGCCAGCCGCAGGCATTGGTATTGGCATTGACCGTCTTGCGATGCTGCTAACCAATCGTCAGTCTATACGCGACGTGATTCTCTTCCCGCACATGCGCCCGCAACGCAAAGCTGAGGAGAAGACTGACGACGAGCAAGACGAAAATAAATAGGAATAGCGACAACTCGATTTACGCGAGCGTGAGATTTTCAGCCCACGCAAGTGGGCGACAGCATAAAGCCCGGTGCGTAAGCGCCGGGTTAACATAGCAATTAAGATTACCGAAGCCCGCGTGAGCGGGCGACAGCCCTGTAATTACCAAGGGCTGTCGCTATCTTCGATAGCTCTAATTATTTTCCTTCAGCTAACCCAGCCCTCACGGGCTGGGCTTTATGCTGTCGCCCACTTGCGTGGGCTTTAAGATGGTCGCTGTCTAAAGATGGCTGGAAATCCAGTTTGTCGTGTGTTTCTCGTCATCCTCTCAATTGCGGCGCGTGCGGTTGCGACGCCGTAGAGTAAGAGAGGATTGTGCCGCCGAAGCCTACGGCCCAGCCGTGGTCGCGGTCTGTGAAGAAGATTCTTTCAAGTTGGTGCGTAGTGCCGCTCTGCTCTACATTCCAATGAAGCCCGCCGTCCGTAGTGTGAATCACTGCGCCTTCGTTGCCAACAGCCCAGCCTTCTTCAGAGTCTAGGAATTTCACGTCCAGAAGGTCTGCGGCGATGTGCGAGATTTGCTCGTTCCATGTACGCCCGCCGTCGTTCGTAGCAAAGATTCTGCCCGAAGCACCAACAGCCCAGCCGTGCCTGCGATCAGCGAAAGAGACGGCGTTGAATCGCACACGGTCAGTGCCGGAGACTTCGCCCTCGCGCCACGTTTCGCCGCCGTCCGATGTCTGAAGAATGGTCGTGCCCGCGCCTACTAACCAGCCCTGCGTGTCGTCCAGAAATGCTCCGCCAAGTAGAAGGTATCGCGTGGGCACGCGCTGTCGCGCCCATGTAGCGCCGCCATCGCGCGTCATGTAAACAACTCCGCCTTCGCCGAAAGCCCAGCCGCTTGTTCCAGCGAACACAGCGCGAACGAGCCGCGCATCAACGTTCGTGCCAATCACGTTCACGCGCTTCCACGTCGCGCCCGCGTCCTCAGTCTTCATCAAATACGTGCGCTGCTCGTCGTTAGTCCTCAACTGGTAAACATTTCTCTCGCAAACAATCCAGCCCGTGCGCTCGTCCGAAAAGTAAACGTCGTTCAGCGCGTCCTCCGTCGGTCGCGCCGTCTTTTGCCAAGTCTTACCACCATCTTCCGTCTTCAACAGCACGCCGTTGCTACCGACAGCCCAACCCTTCATAGCGTCAACAAAATAAACCGCGTGCAGCCACGCCATCGTCCCCGATTGCGCAAGACGCCACGAAGGGAGGATAGAAGGGATGAGGGATGAGGGATGAGGGATGAAAGAGGAATAGACGCGGGGACGCGGAGACGCGGAGACGCGGGGAAGGAACAGAACCGGAAGGCACAAGCATAACGAAAGCAGACAAACGCTCAACACCTTTCGCCACGCTGCCGCGTCTCCGCGTCTCCGCGTCCCCAATGCCTCTCGCGTCCTCTTATTCATCCCTCATCCCTCCGCCCTCATCCCTTTTCTAAAATCCTCCCGTGACGAAGATACGTGCGAAGCTGAGGATGGGGAGCATTTTGAGCCAGCTATCAATAGTCTTCTTGCGGTTGCCGGGAACTATGATTTGATCGCCGGGCGCAAGATAAATGTTGTCGGCTGCGCGACCGCGCTCGATTGCTGCTACGTCAACGAGTCTTGCATTCAGGTGTCCGTCAGCCTGTCTGCGAATGAGAAAGACTTTCTTCTTGTTGCCGGTATCAAGCACGCCGCCAGCCTCGCCCAGCGCCTCGTACACGGTCAGACGGCGGTTCATAGGCTTGATGCCCGGCTGAACTACTTCGCCCAGCACGCTGTAGCGATACGAGACCGCGCGGTCAAGTGAGACTGAGACTTGCGGGTCAATGATGTATTCGTCTAGGCGCTTCTTCAATTCCTGCGTCACCTCTTCTACAGTCCTTCCGCTTACAAAAATGCCTTCAGGGATGAGCGGGTGATATAGGCGACCGTTGGGCGGAATGGTTATTCCCTGCTTCGAGTAGCGATCTTGTCCGAAGACTGTTATCGAAACCACGTCTTCCGGGCCTAGACGATAGTGCTCGAAGAAGTTGTTGTAAGAAGCCGCAATGGCTGCCTCTTCTTCCGACTGCTGCTCGCTACGGTGCGTGTCCTGCGTTGCGTCCGAAGACGTGCGGTTCGCGTCGTTCGTTGAAGACGATGGCGTCTGCGGGAGACTCACGTTCGGTTGCTCAGTTCTTCTAGTCCTGCTACCGCGCCCAGAATTATCGCCGCTGGAACTGCTCTGTTGCGAAGCATTCGTAGTCGTAGTTTGCTGAGCAGTTGGCTGCGAGGTTTGCTGCGACGACTGTTGCCCTAAAACAAGATTCTGCGAAACCATTAGCAGAAGAGCGAGCGTAATGGTCGTGATTATGGCTTTCATCTTCATAAGCTGAATACCTCCCGAAAAATCTTCCCGCGAAACTCTTCAGCGCGCGCCGCGACTGAAGAGTATGGTCTTTATAGTCTCGAACATGATGGCCGCGTCCAGCATCAAACTCTGGTTCTTGATGTAGTAGAGATCGTATTGAAGCTTCTGCCGCGCATCCTCAATCGAAGCGCCGTACGGATATTTAATCTGCGCCCAACCCGTCAGCCCCGGCGCAATCAAGTGGCGCTGCTCGTAGTAAGGAATCTCCTGCGCTAGCTGCTCTACAAAGTGCGGGCGCTCCGGCCTTGGGCCAACGAAGTTCATGTCGCCTTTCAAGATGTTCCAGAACTGCGGTATCTCATCCACGCGCGCTTTTCTGATGATGCGCCCAATGCGCGTCGTGCGGTCGTCACTCGTTTTGGCCCACACAGGCCCATCCTTCTCCGCGTCCACGCGCATCGAGCGGAATTTCATAATGGTGAACGCGCGACCGTTCTTTCCGACTCGCTCCTGCTTGAAAAGAACAGGGCCGGGCGAATCCAGTTTGATGAGAATCGCCGTGATGATTGCTATGGGCAGAGAGAGAAGCGCGCCCAGCAAAGCTATGATGCGATGCATTGCCGCGCGCGTGAAAGCGTTCAAGCGAGCCTGTCGTCCGCGCCCTGAAAAGATGAGCCACGACGGGCGCACCATGTCCAGGCTAACGCGCCCCGTCAGACGTTCGTAAAATGCCGCGCCCTCTTCGATTGAAATGTCGCCCGAAAGACTCAATTGTAAAAGCTGTTCGGTTGGAAACTGTCCGCGCCTTTCGGCCTGAGCGACGACTATGCGATCAACGCCTTCGCGCTTGACTATCTCGCCCAGTTCCGAAGTCAGACCTATGACGCGCGGATTGATTAGGCTTCGACCCAGGAGTTGCGAGTCGCCGTCAACAAAACCGAGTATGCGATAGCCAGCATCGGGGCGATTCAAAGCCTCACGCGCAATCTCTATGGCATTGCTGCCCGCGCCTACGATCAAGATTTTTTCCCCGAACTGCGGATGACCCAGAAACCAGTGAATCGTCAATCGCCACACGACCATGAGAGTGAGCGCGAGCGGCAACGCTATCAGAGAGACGCCGCGACCTATCATCAGCTTAGGCATCGCGTAGAAGGTGAGAGCGAGCGCAGTCCACGCCAGACCCAGAGCTTGAATCAATCGCAGGACAAGCTCGCGCCGGTCGTGCATCACCACGAAATCGTAAAGGTCGTAGAGATAAAAAGCAGTAAGACAGAAAATGGTGGCGAGCGCGGCCTTGTAAAAGCCGTGCTTCATTATCAACTCGTCGTCCGCGTCGAACGAAGCCAGACGAAGATACACTGCAACTATCATCCCGCCGTAGAGCAAGAATGCTTCGGCGAGAATCAATAGCACAGTGCGCGCGTTGAGCCGTGACGGTCTCAAGCTTTTTCGTCAACCTCCTTCTCCGTTTTATCTTCCACTGCATCGTCTCGCCGATAGTAGCGGCGATAGTAGTAAGCGCTGCTGTCCTCCATTGTCTCCTCGCTGCGGTTGAGCACTACGCCCAACATGCGTTCGCGCGGCAACTGTTCCAGAAGCCGCTCTACGGTCGCGTAGCGAGTCTTGCCCGCGCGCACAACCAGCATAGCTCCGTCCGCGCTATTAATCAGAAGGTTCGCGTCCGTGAAAATTCCCATAGGCGGCGCGTCAATGATTATGTAATCGAACATGCGACGCGCCTCTGCAAGAACCTTATCGAACTTTGGTCCCGAAAGTAGCTCGGCAACATCGTCGCGCGGCTCTCCGCCGGGAAGAAGATAGAGTCCTGCGGGTTCAAGCCGGATGATTGACTCTTCGAGCGTTGCTGTCCCGGCCAGAACTTCCGAAAGTCCTGTTGGTTCGTCAATGCCAAGATATTCCGTAGCGCACGGCTGGCGCAGGTCGCTGTCAATCAAGAGAGCGCGCACGCCGTCCGTTTGTGCCAGAAGCCACGCCAGGTTCAAAGCCGTAAGAGTCTTGCCTTCGCCTACGCCCGCGCTTGTTACAACGAACGCCTGCATCTTGCGCCGCTCGCTCGCCTGCAATAGGCGAGTGCGAAGCGAGCGAAACTGTTCGCAGTAAGGCGAGCGCGGTTGAGTTATGGCGACCAGATGCGGCTCGACGCGCGCCGTAGAAATTTGTCGGGAGACAAACTCTATGGCGCGCGCCGACCCGGCAGCGTCCAAAGTTGCCCCAGCAGCACGCGAAGCAATTACGTCGGAGAGTGCCGACCCGACGCCTTCCTCGGTGTGCGCAGTGGACGCTGAATTGTGCGCCGCCCCAAGGGGAGCGAACAGCGGCGAATCTTCAAAAGCATGATTGCCGTTGCCGTTCTGTCTGGCAGCATTGCTGTTGCCGTTGCGGCGCTTCTGCTCGTTAGATCTCTTTGTCACGCCACCTTGAGTGGCGCTCGCGCGTTTCAGCGCATCGTAAACTCTTCCCATCTTTTGTTACCTCATCAGTCCCGACTGCCGGAACGCAGCGCCGACTTCGTCCGCGCTGGGAGTTGTAGTGCCTTTAGGGGAAACAGTCTCCCGCTTCTCCGTCTCCGCTCCTTTGGTTCGTGTGTTAGCTCTCTGTTCGGGTGCAGCAGTTCGCGTTTTAGGTTCGGGCGCAGGCGCGCTCGCCCCTTTGCCGCTCGCGCTTCCAGTCCCGGCAGCCCAAAGTTCCGCGCGACCCGCAGCAGTGAAGATGCGAGCAGGAGCTTCGCGCTCCTCGCCCAATTGTCGCCCCATGTCTGCGCGTGGCAGCATGTCGAATGTGTCTGCAATCTCTTCTATGATCGCGCGGCTTATAGTAGCTTCGCCAGCAGCGTAGCCAGTCAGCAGAGCGTTATCGCACAGGTTATTAATCTGGCGAGGGATTCCTTCAGAGCAGCGGAAGATGTAATCAATCGCGCCGGGCGAGAATATGTCCGAGCGTTCAGCGCCCGCTACCAACAATCTGGACGAAATATATTTTTCAGTCTCTTCCACATTCGGCAGCGCCCTTATCTGGCAGCGCAGCGCGACGCGCTGTTTCAATTGTCTTAATTCAGGATTGTTGAGAACCTCGCGCAACTCCGGTTGACCCGTCAGGATTATCTGCAACTGCTTGGCCGTGTCAGATTCAAAGTTAGACAGAAGACGAATCTCTTCGAGCACAGTGGTTGAAAGAGCCTGCGCTTCATCAATGATGAGCACTGTACGAAGACCGCGCGCGTGGCGTGATTCCAACGTCTTTCCGAGTTCTATGAGAAGATCGCTTTTGGTCTCCCACTGCTGCACGTCCAGGAGTGCGGAGACGTGCTGGTAGAACTCAGGCACAGTCAGTCGCGGGTTGAAGATGTAGGCGACCAACACGGTGCGGTCAAGCCGCTGCATCATCCAGCGCAGCACAGTTGTCTTCCCCGTTCCGACTTCGCCAGTCACCACGACCAGCCCCTTCCCGCTCTCAATCCCGTAATGCAAGTTAGCCATCACCTCAACATGCGACGGCGTCGGATAAATAAAGCGCGGGTCTGGCGTCAACGCGAACGGTAGCTCTTTCAGTCCGTAGAATTCTTTGTACAAGGTCAATCTCCGAAGTGATGAGTGATGAGTGATAAGTGATAAGAGAGGCAGGAGTCAAAAGCTTAAAGCTAATGGCTAACAGCTAATAGCTAACAGCTATCAGCTTCTTCTCTTTCTTATCACTCATCACTCATCACTTATCACTTAAGTCAATCTATCAATGACGTGCGTGAACCTGAGCGCGAGGGCTAGCACGGGAATGGCGACGATTGTGGCGACTATCCCGGCTGCCAGAAGTAGTCTGCGCCGTCGCGGGATTTTTTTGGCTTCCTGCGGCGTTAGCAGTTCGGGGACAGACACGAGCAGGGGAAGCCCCGTGTAGTGCGTCACGTCTTCGCGCGTTTGAATCGTCATCAGGTGCGGAATCTCGAAGCTCGCGGCGAAAGCGAAGCCGACCGCTAGACCTAGACCGAGACCGAGTATGATTAGAAGAAATCGTTTCGGCGCTACAGGTTTTTGCGGCAGGTTGGCGGGGTCAATCACCTGAATCGTTTCGCCCTGCGCGTTAGTGGCAACGTCCGAAGCCATATCCGCCTTGCGCTGCTTCTCAAGAAGTTCGTCATAGGCGGTCTTGGCCGTCTCGTATTCGCGGTTCAAAGCTTCCAGACCAATCTGCGAGCCGGGCACTGCGCTCAATCGCTGCTCTATACCGCCTATCTGGTGGTTGCTGTCGTCCACCATCTGCTGCTCGCGCGCGATCTCGCCGTCAATGCGCTGAATCTCGTTCTTGAGTCCGGTGATGCGCAGGTCGGGCGTTGATTCAATTCTTCTTACTCTGGCTTCATCTCTGGCCTTCGCTTCGGCGACCATGTCGTCCATAGCCTTCTGTACTGCCTGAATCTGCGCCTTCTGCTTCTTAATGTCCGGGTTGGCGTCCCTGAGCGTTTCTCTCATTTGTGCCAGTTCTGCTTCGAGCGCAGCCTTCTGCTGGCGCAACTGCGCATAGCCTTGCGTCTGCTTTACGTCAACCTCGGAAACCTGCTCGTTGCGCTGATTCTCAGACTGTTGCTCAAGATCGTTGAGTTGATTATTAAGAAGCGTGCGCTGGTCGCGCATGCGCCCTATCTCGGCTATGAGCGCCTTCTGCTGCTCGCGCAGTCCATTCAACTGCATCACCAGAATCTGCTCTGTGTTCGGCAGACTCTGTATGTGCTCGCCCATATACTGTATGCGTTGACGGTCAATCTCATCCAGACGAGCTTTAGCCTCGCGCAGTTGTTCTTCAAAAAACTGCTTCGTTGATTGCGCGTCACCTGTCACGGCGCTCATCTGCGCGCTCACATACTTTCCGGCAAGCTCTGCCGTTACAGCCTTAACGTTCTCCGGCATACGCTCGCGGAACGAGATACGGAAGGCGTTCGTCACGTCGTTGCGGCTCTTATCAACCTCAACAGTGATGTCGTGCTTCATGCGATCAACCAGCGATTCCATAGGCTCGCCCGACGCGCGCTCAGGCAAATAGAGGTCGTGCTTGACTATGAGCGGTTCGAGCGACGAGCGGCTCATAACCATCTGGCCTATGTTGTTGATGCGCATGGAGAGGTCAACGTCCGAGAGCGTGGGGACGAGACCGCTGGGTATGGTCGGCGGTTTGACTACTAGAAGTGTTGTTGATTCGTAGACGTTGGGAAGTCGCCAGACTACCAGAGTGACAGCCGCAGCGATTGCGATTGCGGGAAGGATGATGAGCCACTTGCGATTCCAGACGATACGCGCGTACTCGCCCGGCTTGCGCTGGCGGAATTCGACACTCATAAACGGCACTCCTTACTTACTACTAACTAGCAGGTCAGTACCGCCTGCGGTAGCGGGCGGGTGTCGTGTATATGACTCGCCTGATAGCTTAAACACTACCCGCCCGCTACCGCAGGCGGTACTGACTTGATGCCTTGCCGGAAGCGTTCAGAGCGGAGGCAGTTCGCCCTTGAAAGCTTTTCGACTTCTTCACATTTTCAAAACCACACTCTCTAGAGCGTTTGCAGAGCTTTGTTCGCATCGTCGGCTTCGGCGAAATTGTTTCCGCCCAAGCTTAGCGCCTGTTGAAGCTCGCGTCGCGCGCCCGCGCGGTCACCTTTGCCCGCGAGCGCAACTCCCAGATGGTAGCGATAGACTGCGCTCTGGCCGCTTTTCGCTACGACCTTCTGAAACTGCTCAACCGCAGCACCGTACAACCCCTTCTTGTAATACGCCCAGCCGAGCGTGTCTATGAAGATCACCTCGTCTGGATTATTCTGCACGACCGTTTGCGCCAGGCGAACGGCCTCGTCCAGATTGCCCTTGTTGCGGTCTGCGTAAATCCACGCGAGGTTATTGGCAGCAAGCGGCGTATTCGGTTCAATCTCAAGAGCCTTGCGGTAGTTCTCAATCGCCGCGTCGTAATTCTGGCGTGTGCTTTCCAGAATGCCTATCAAGGTGTAAGCGCTTGCGTTCTCAGGGTTATGTTCCAGAATGTGGCGATACTCCGCTATGGCTCTATCTTCCTGCCTTGTATTGTGGTAAAGCGCTCCCAGAGAGAAATAGGCCGGAAGATAGTTTGCATCCAGATCAAGCGTCTTGCGAAGCTCTGTCTCGGTCGCTTCTACGTTCATCTGGTGTGCGTAAACTTGCGCCTTCAGAAAATGTAGCGAAGCGTTGCCGGGCTGAGCGCCTATGGCCTGATCCATTCGAGCATGCGCCTGATCAAAAGTTTTCTGCGGTATATATACGTTGCTGAGCAAGCCATTTAGCGCATCGTAGTTGCTGTTGTCAATGGCAAGCGCCTGCTCATAAAGTCCTGTAGCCTCGTCCATCTTATTTTCGCGCACTGAGACGGCAGCGAGATTTACATAGGAGGCCGGAAGTTGCGGAGCTAACTGTCGCGCGGCATCGAAATCGCGCCGCGCGCTCTGCACGTCGTTTGACAGAAGCTCGGCAGAGCCGCGCGCCGTCAGCGTGCGAATGCGAAGCTCATCAAGAAGCTGCGGCGAAGTATCTCGGTCCGGCACGGCCTTTGACAGTCGTTCCCAAAGATCGTTCGTAGCGCGCAGAGCGTTATTCGTGTCGCCGCCCGCAAGACTTATCTGCGCCTGCAAGAGTTTAGCGGGCAGGTCGTCCGGGTAGAAGCGCACAAGGTCGCCAGCGTAGGCTCGCGCCTGCTCGATCTTGCTATCGGAAAGCTGCGCCTGCGCCATGTAGTAGAGTCCAGAGCGCGAGGTAGGTTCCTGTTTGAGAACTTCCTTCAAATCCTCTATTGCCTGTTTTGATTGACCGTTCTGCAAGCGCACGCGCGCGCGAAGCAATAGAGCCTGCATGTCGCGGTTATTCTTCTTCAAGACCTCTTCAGCCTGAAGGGATGCGCCCGCGACATCTCCGCGCTGCAACATTATCTCGCCCAAACGATAATGCGCGCGCCCGTAGTCAGGCCATTTCGTCAGGATGTCCTGATAGATTTTGACGGAATCATCAAGCCGACCGACCGCCGAATAATAATCTGCGAGCACAGCAGGCCCTTCGGGTCTATCCGGGTCTAAACCAGCGAGCGCTTTGTAAGCCTCTTCGGCCTTCTCAAACTGCTTGTTGATTAGATAGAAGCTGGCGAGCGTGAGCCGCAGCTTGTGATCCGTAGGGTCAATCTCTACGGCGCGGCGGAATTCGCGCTCGGCGTCGTCAACGCGGTTCATCTGCACAAGGAATCGCGCGTAGTCAAGATGCGCTACGGTCGAAGCGTCGTTGATGGAGAGAGCTTTCCTGAAAATCTCTTCGGCGCGGGCAGCGTCATTCGTCTTGATGTAGTAGCGAGCAAGCGCAAGGTAGGATTCTACGCGCTGCGGGTTCAATTCAATCGCGTGGTTGAGTTCGGCAAGAGCCTCCTGCGGGTGGTTCTGGAAAAAGAGCACGTCGGCCATCAGTATGTGGCCTTCTATGAAGTTAGGGTTTTTCCCTAAAACTTCTTTCGCCAGCCGCTCGGCTTCCGCTATGTTCGGTGGCTGCACCAGAAGATAGAAGTTGCCCATCTTGGCGCGCGCTTCCAGATTGTTAGGGTCAAGGTCAATCGTGCGCCGCAGTTCATCCAGTGCTTCCTGGTATCGGTCAAGTCCTTCGTAGGCTTGAGCCAGACCCCAGTGCGCTGCGGCCAGATGGTCGTCAATCTGTATGGCGTTGCGGAATTCGATTGAAGCTTCCTCAAACTTCTTCTGTTTGAGGAAGTCTTGGCCGTGACGTACGTATTCGGCCTTTAATCTTTCGGGATTTTTGCAGCCTGTGAAGACAAGCGTAAAAGCCAGCAGCGCACAGAGAAAGGCGAGCGGTAGCACCCGTCTGGGGCGGTTCTCAAAACTCATCTGGATGGCACTCCTTTTTTGAAGCCTTACTTTCAGGTTTCGCCGGGCGAGCTATGTTTCTCCTGAGATTTCAGATTCGAGATTTCAAATCTGAAATTTTTATGAAAACCCCTCGCATCTTTTCAAGTCGCTTCCTTTGCGGCGGGCAAAGCCGCAAAGTTCGCGCATCTCAAATTCTCAAGTTCAAACAGGAAACCTCTCGTTGGCCTCTTCTTCAACGTTCCTTCTCGATGGCAATTCGAGAGGGAACAGCATTTTATGAAAAAGGTCAATAGCCCCGTGTTTCCTGAAAAATTCCCTGAATCGAAGCCGAGCGAGCCAGAAACTATCCACGAAGCCACACGAAACGACACGAAGAAATTTCAGGCAGTTTCGTGTAGCTTCGTGTGACGCGCGTGGATCATCTTATTTTCAACTCTTCCTGTGCTGTCAGCTTCGATTTAGTTCGGCACATAGCCGGGCAGTTGGGCAGCGGCCTGCGCCGCAAGGTCTACGGCGGAGGCGAGCGCAGCCGCTTCCGTAGTTTTAATCGGAACCATCACGCGCACCATAGCGCCGTCCGAGCGACGCCGACGCGCGCTGTCAATCACAGTATAAATCTTCCCCCAGTATTCGCTAGCCACGCGGCGGCCTCGCCCCTCGTACCAGTAAACCAGCATCTCGCGGTCGTCGCCGTTCTGCACTATATAACGATTCGCCTGAAAAGCGGGCGCGCCGTCCGAAGGTCTGATCTCTACAACCGCAGGCTCGCGCATCTCCCAGCCCGAGCCGGGCAGACAGTTCAAAGGACTGTGATAGGTCGCGCCGTTTCGCTGCGTAGCGTAGTAGCCGACGTAGAAAGAGGCAAGCGTCCCGTCAGACGATCTGTAATTGCGCGAGAGATAATCGTCTGCGCGCAGCACGCTTTCGGTCTCCGCATTAAGACGTTCGTCCTGGCCGAACTGCTGCCACACGCCAACATGCGCAGGAAACTCACGCAGAGCGCGACGGTCAACATGCGCTTCGCCCGCTCGCTCCCAGTAGTTGATTAGAACGCCGCTCAACACTAGAACCGTTAGCAGCAGTCCGAACCGCCACGAATTTGAGATCGCGCTCGTCATACGTTTTTCGGAAAACTTACTCCAACCCTTTCGCCGGAACAGCGTTCACAACCCCGGATGGAGCTTCTTCCACATCATCAACTTCAACCTTCACGCTTTCACGCGCCGATAGCTTCTCAGATTTCATGCTTTTCGTCTTCACTGTAGAGTGCGCACGGTCTAACGCCCAGCCGACTGCGAAGAGCAGAATGAAAGCTACTATGTAAATGACCCAGCCTGAGAAGCTATGAAAGAAACCGTCGGCCACCTGCGTGCCATAGTAATGCGCCAGCAAGCCCGTGCCGCTCACCCTGAGCGCGTTAGTCAGTATGGCAATCGGCACGGCTGCGGCCACGATCAATATCGCACGCCAGAATTGGTAGCTCGTAAGCACGCCGACAATGCTACGCTTTCCGCCGCCAGTATTATCGCTCTTCGGTCTGGTGAAGTAAGCGAAGATGACTGCGAGCGTAACGAGCGTCATCAAGGAACGTATGCCGCTGCATGCTTCTACAACTTCCAGTCTCTTAATCTCTCTTGCTCCGCGCGGCATCAGTTCAATGACGTTCCCCAGCCGCAAGACAGGAATGTTGAAGAGCCTCATGGCCCACACGGCGCAACTCGAAGCGAAAAGCTGGAGCGGAAACGCCACCTTGTTGAAGATGATCGCAGGGATGGGAATGGCAAGCAGAAGCAAGATGAGAGGCACGAGCACTAGACGAAGCAATTGCGCGCCGAAGAAATAGACAGTGATGCCGCCCAGCATTAGAACCAGCGACAGGCGCTGCACGTAAAGCTCTGCTCCGGCTGTGCCTGTCCAGAGCGCTACCAGCGCAAGAAGAATCATCGCGCCGCCCCAGACAAACGAAGGGCGTTTCAATGCGACGCGCAATCTTTCGCGCTCTGACCAGAGTATGAATCCAATGACGAACGGGATTAGAAGCCCGTGCGAATAGTTCTCGTCAGTCCACCAATCGCGCCCAAGCTTCATGAGAGTGGCGGCGTAGACGAACGAGAGCGCGACGGCCACA
>Ga0209027_1000560_pt1 | contig 13381 bp, 9 predicted proteins | sample GraSoi013_1_20cm_3_FD_185821 | JGI IMG/M metagenome (GOLD analysis project Ga0209027, IMG submission 185821) | Grasslands soil microbial communities from the Angelo Coastal Reserve, California, USA - Sample 09_27_2013_1_20cm (SPAdes) (version 2) | ecosystem: Environmental > Terrestrial > Soil >...
GTCGGTCGAGAAGAGAAGAACGCGAGCCTCCCTGTCATTCGAGGCGAGCGCGAGCGCATAGGCCGCAGCCGCAGTGGTCTTCCCGACTCCGCCTTTGCCGCCGAAGATTACAAGACTGAAACTCGCTCTGCTCGTTTCCGACGCGGAGACACGGGGACGCGGGGAAAGAGAAAAAGCTTCTTGTTTTGTCGCCTTGTCGCCGCGTCGCCGCGTCTCCGCGTCTCGTTCCACTTCCCACACCAGTTGCGCGAACTGCTTTAACGCTTCAAGCCCGCGAACCTCTTCGGCCAGTAGCGGAACTTCATGCAGGCGCAACTCCTTAAATTCATCTTTGATTGTTTTGAGCCAGGGTTTTTGACTGATGACGCGCGCGTGGCAGTAGCGGCAACCGTCGTGCTCGCGCTCTACGCGGTTTATGATGAGGTCTGTGACGGGAACGCTTTCGTTTTTGAGAAATTGGTAGTAGCGCGCGGTCTCTTCGACGGCCATAGCTTCTGGGATGGTGACGAGAGTGAAGCTCGTTTCCCTTTTGTCGTAAAGCATAGCGCGCACGCGCTCCGTTCGTTCGCGCATGTCTTCTAGGAAGAGATCAACTTCGTCAACGCGCGCGCGCGCTCCTCTAACGAACTGCGCGACGATATAGCGATGCTTGTCCGACATGCGGTCTAGCGCGCTTATCATCTGTCCGAAAACTTCCGGCAGACGAAGCATGCGCGTGGTATGTCCAGACGGCGCTGTGTCAACTACGATGCGCGCAAAATTGCTGGCGCGGTCAAGCTCGCTCAACTCGAAGAGCGCCATCACTTCGTCCATGCCGGGCAGGGAAAGATTAAGAAGCTCGTTGATGTCGCTCTCGTCCAAAAGCGTCCCGCGCTCCGCAATCTCGCTCAAAACGGCGCGATGCTTCACCTTGAATTTCTCAAGAGCCGCGCCCGCATCCATCTCGTATGCAAAGAGGCGAGCGCTTCCGCGCCGCGCGACCTGAACCAATCGGTCGCCAATCTTTTTTCCAAGGCTATCAGATAAAGAATGGGCTGGGTCTGTAGAGAAGAGCAGAATCTGTTCGCTGTCTTTGAGATTTTCCAGCAGATGAAGCGCGGCAGATGTGGCCGCTGTGGTCTTGCCGACGCCGCCTTTGCCGCCAAAGAAAAGATAACGCGATGCGGGAAGCAATGGAGGGATGAAGAGAAGGGATGAGGGATGAGGGGTTGAATGAGAAGGGGTAAGAGGGTAAAGGGGGAAAAGGGAAAAAGGAGAAAGCTGTTTATCTTTCTTCCTTTTCCCCTCTTTCCCTTTTCCCCCTTTACCCCTTCTTACTTCGTCCCTCATCCCTGCTTTTTACTCTCTCTCGCCCGGCTCCCAGAATGCGCCCTCTTCCTCATCACCGCCCGATTCGATAACGATTGACGAAGACTCTGCCGTGTGCACTTGATGAAGAAGCCCAAGCTGGCGCTCGCGTATCACGCGCAGGCGTGCGAACAGTTCTGTCTCGCGTTCCTTGTATTCCTCTTCCGAAATCTCATCCAATTCGAGCCTCATCTGAAGCTCAAGCAACTGTTCTTTGATTACGGTGTCGTCGTTCAATTCACGATCTGCCATCTTCTGAATCTGGCCGAGTATGAACTTGAAGCCAGTAAAAGGCGCGAGCAGTATGTCGTCAAGTAAAAACATTTTGGATTTTAGATTTTGGATTTTAGATTTTAGATTAACGTGTTCGTTACATTGAATTTTGGATTCAATTGTTCAGCTTCACCGAAAGACCAATCCAAAATCCAAAATCTAAAATCCAAAATTATCTTGTGCTTGTTATAGCTTCAGCGCCAGCGCCCTCGCCGCGCTCCAATTTCAAACGAATGTGAACGAAGTTGTACGGCGGCCAGGGGCCTGTGTACTTGAATGCGCACTTGCCATCGTATTTGGCCGCAAGCTCGTTCACCTTGCTGTCAAATTCTGCCTCGCGGTCGCGCTCAATCAGAAACGCTGCGTTCATAATCATCTTGTCGCCTATGGGCTTGTTGGCGCGCGAGGCAACGGCTGTGTCGCGCAAGACCGAATAAACATCGCGTATGTAAGCGTCCGCCTGATCCGAGAGCGCGTTTTCAATCAGACGGCCAAGCTGCATGCGCGCAAAATAGGTGGAACCCGTTGTGCGCGAAGTTATCTGCTCTTTCAACCGGCGAATCTCTTCGTTCTGCTCTTCAAGCTCGGCTATGACGCGGTCTCTGTCCCAGTTCACTTTCAAACCGAACTCGACTTTGCCCTCCATCTTGGCTAGCACATCGCGCAGCGCGTCGTATGTCCCGCGAATCAATTCTATGATGTCGTCCTCTGTGCGGAAGAGCGCGCCGAAGGCCATAGGCAGGACAGTAAACTCGCGCATGACGGTTTCGTTCACCTGCTCGTGTGCAAACACGTTCTCGCGCGTAGGGTCGTAAACCATCAGCGGCGTGTTGGAGACGACTGCCGCCAACCCTCTGTGATGCACAGTGTAAACTTCGTCGCCGCGCCCGCCTATTCCCATAGGCCCGAACGAGCGTGGCTCGCCTGTTTCTATGATGCAGTAAACGTACTTGCCTTCCTGCGCAGTCTCTGTGGCTACTTGTTCTGTTTCAGCAATCATAATTTTTCCGGCTCTACGAAAATATTGACAAAGGTTCAGTCGTTACCAGAAGACTTGATTTCGTGTAAAACTTAATCCGGCCTGTAAAGCTTCGGTCGGCGGGATCAAGAAGCGAGCCTTGGCCCTGGCTCGCGCACCAGCGTGTGATGTCTTGCGGCTTTTCGCGCTTCCTTATGATAATCGTGTTACCGCGAGCGCTTCAAGCAGTTTCGGGAGATTACGACCGAGAGCCGTCCGTTTACTTTATGCTTTCCTCGCTGCTATCTTTCCTACCGAATGACGAAGCTCATAATCGGCGACAAAGAATTTTTGCGAGCTTATCTCTTATCTTTGCGCCTTTGCGAGAAACAGCAATTCACATGAATCTTACGTGTTAAGAGAGTTGCATGTTCACGCAAAGGCGCAAAGATAAGAGATAAGCTCGCTAAGAGGTTGAATAATTTCTCGCGGCTTTAGTCTTTTACATTCGATGAGACGAGAGGATTTTATGAGTTCAGAGCATAAAAGCGAAACGGCCACGCTGGCGGGCGGGTGCTTCTGGTGTCTTGAAGCTGTCTTCAATCAATTACGCGGCGTCGAAAAAGTGGAATCCGGCTACGCGGGCGGCGATGTAAAGAACCCTACTTACAAGCAGGTCTGCACGGGCACGACTGGTCATGCCGAAGTCGTGCAGGTCACGTTCGACCCGCAGGCGCTTTCGTTCAAAGAGTTGCTGGAAGTCTTCTTCACCATCCACGACCCTACGACCTTGAATCGTCAGGGCGCTGACGTTGGGACACAATATCGCTCGGCTATCTTTTATCATTCACCCGAACAGAAACAGATTGCCGAGCAGGTTATTTCAGAGATCAACGCCGCGAACATCTGGGACGCGCACGTTGTCACAGAGGTCGCCCCACTCACGGAATTCTACCCGGCTGAGGATTATCATCGAAACTATTTTGAACAAAACCCTTACCAGCCTTATTGCCAGGTCGTCATCGCGCCGAAAGTAGCTAAGGTTCGCAAGCATTTCATAGAGAAGCTAAAGAGATAATCAGGCAAGTTCGTTAAGATCATTTATCAAACTGCTCTACACCAGAGGACTCAATGTCAGACGATAACAAAAGGGTCGTGATGGATTACGTTGACGCTTTCAATCGTGGAGACATGGAAGCGCTGCGACAACTGTTCACTACGGACGCGCTTGTTTACGGCGTGCTGGGTTGGGGCGGGCTGGATAAGGTAGTTCCTATCTGGGAAGAAATTCGTGCCGCGTTCGCAATCGAGCTTAATGTAGAGGCTATGATCGCAGAGGGAGACACAGTTGCCGTTCGCTATCTTGAGCGCGGAACGTCGGTCGGGCTGTTTCGCGGGCATCAGCCCACAGGGCGCATCTTCGAGGTTGTCGCAATGGAATGGTTCATCATAAAGGACGGCAAAATTCACCGTCGCTGGGGAGCGCGCGACAACGCTTCACAATTTCGCCAGATGGGACTCCTGTTGGAATGAAGAAGAAGGCAAAAGGTAAAAGTAAAAAGGCAAAAGGAAGGCGGAAACCGCTTTAATAAAAATTTGGCTTCCCCTGACTTTTGCCTTTTACCTTTTTCCTTTTGCCTTTTTACTTTTGCCTTTTTACTTTACTTGTCAACGGGCAGCGCCGCGCCGCCAGCGTTCAACGCAGCGTGCGCCGCAGCCAGTCGCGCCACAGGAACGCGGAAAGGCGAGCAGCTAACGTAATCAAGTTCTATCTCGTGACAGAATGCGATTGAATTAGGCTCACCGCCGTGCTCGCCGCAGATGCCCACTTTCAGATGAGGTTTGACGCGGCGACCACGCGAAGCGCCCATGCGCACGAGTTGACCTACGCCGTCACGGTCCAGAACTTGAAACGGATCGTCCGGCAATATCTTGTGCTCGACGTAGGCCGAGAGGAAGCGACCGGAATCGTCTCGGCTCAAACCGAAAGTGGTTTGAGTAAGATCGTTCGTGCCGAACGAGAAGAAGTCTGCGTGCGCGGCTATCTTGTCTGCGATTAATGCTGCGCGCGGCAACTCGATCATAGTTCCGATCATGTAATCAACTTTCATCCCGTGCTCGCCCGCTACCTGCTCTGCAACTTCACGAATCAACTCGGATTGGTGACGCAGTTCTTCAGCGATGGATACTAATGGAACCATTATCTCAGGCTTGACGACTGTGCCTTCGCCCTGAACTTTGCACGCGGCTTCAAAGATTGCGCGCACCTGCATGCGCGTCACTTCAGGGTAGACAAGGCCGAGGCGGCAACCGCGCAAGCCCAGCATAGGATTGGACTCGCGCATACGCTCGACCTGTTGAAGCAGCGTGCGCTTGCCGTCAATTTCGTCCAGAAGCCTGTCCATCGCGTGTATGCTCTCTGCGCGCTGCAAAGACATTTTTAACTCTGAAAGCTCGCCCAGAAGCTCTTCCATGTTCGGCAGGAATTCATGCAGCGGCGGGTCTAGCAGACGTATTGTGACTGGAAGCCCGGCCATAGCCTGGAAGATGCCTATGAAATCGTTGCGCTGAAGCGGCAGCAATTTTTCCAGAGCCTTCTCGCGCGCGCCCACGCCATCGGCCAGAATCATCTCGCGCATCACGGCCAGTCGTTCGTCGCCGAAGAACATGTGCTCGGTGCGGCACAACCCTATGCCTTCCGCGCCGAATTCACGGGCAACTTGCGAGTCGCGCGGCGTGTCCGCGTTTGCGCGCACGCGAAGCCGTCGGAATTCATCCGCCCATCCCATTAACTCCTGAAAGTCCGAGCCGAGCTTTGGTTGAATGGTTGGAATTTTTCCTAGAAAGACTCTTCCGGTCGAGCCATCAACCGTTATCCAGTCGCCTTTCGTCACAACAGTGCCATTCACATTGAACTGCTGCTGACCGTAATCAATATTCAGCGCGCTCGCGCCGCACACGCAGCACTTGCCCATGCCTCGCGCTACTACAGCGGCGTGACTTGTCATCCCCCCACGCGCAGTGACAATAGCCTGCGCCGCGACCATGCCGTGAAAATCGTCCGGGCTTGTCTCCTGTCTGACAAGAATCACTTTCTCTCCCTGTTGCGCCAGGTCTTCCGCTTCGTCCGAGTTGAAGACTACGCAGCCCTGCGCAGCGCCCGGGCTTGCCGGAAGTCCTGTTGCGAGCACTACTGAATTTTCGTCCGGGTTGACGGTCGGGTGCAGAAGTTGATCGAGTTGGTCTGGCGTGACGCGACGCACGGCTGTGGCCTTATCAATCAACCCTTCGTTCACCATGTCGCAGGCTACGCGCACGCTGGCAGCCCCTGTGCGTTTGCCCGTTCGAGTCTGAAGCATCCAGAGCTTGCTCCGCTCTATTGTGAACTCAACGTCCTGCATGTCGCGGTAATGCTTTTCAAGAAGCGACGTTATCTGCTTGAACTGCTCGTAAACTTCCGGCAGTTCATTGTTCAACTGAGAGATAGGATTCGGTGTGCGTATGCCAGCCACAACGTCCTCGCCCTGCGCGTTCAAAAGATATTCGCCGTAAAGCTCGCGCTCGCCCGTCGAAGGATTTCGTGTAAAGGCTACGCCCGTGCCGGAGGATTCGCCCATGTTTCCAAAGACCATAGCCTGCACGTTGACAGCCGTGCCCATGTCGTCGCGTATGCGATGGACGCGCCGGTAATCGCGCGCGCGACGTCCCATCCAGGAGCCGAAGACAGCGGCGATTGCCACGCGCAGTTGTTCATAAGGGTCTTCGGGAATTGCGGAGCCGCGCTGCTCTGCGAAGATAATCTGCTTTTCTGCTGCGATGATTTCCAAAAGCTGCTCGGGCTTGAGGTCTGTGTCGCGCCCGCCTGTGGTCTGAGCTTTATAACGATCCATCACGCGCTCGAACTTTTCGTGCGCAACGCCCATGACTATCTCGCCAAAAAGCGATGCGAAGCGACGATAAGCGTCCAGAGCGAAACGCAGGTCGCCCGTTTGAGCCGCAAGCCCCTGCACGGTCTCTTCGTTCAAGCCCAGGTTGAGAACCGTGTCCATCATGCCGGGCATGGAAAGCGGCGCGCCTGAACGCACGGAAACCAGAAGCGGATTTTTGGGATCACCAAAGCTTTTGCTAACCTTCTCTTCTATCTTCTTCAAAGCTTCTTTGACCTGCTCCCACATGCCTTCTGGAAAATTCTTGTCGTAGGCGTAGTAAGCGTTGCAGGCTTCTGTAGTGACTATGAGTCCCGGCGGGACTGGTAATCCGGCGCGCGTCATCTCTGCAAGGCCAGCGCCTTTTCCGCCGAACAGAGCTTTGTTTTCACCATTGGCCTCTTCAAAGAGGTAGACCCATTTGTGGCTGTTGTTTTGAGACATGAAATTAATCCTTCAAGTACGGTTTACGGATTCAAAAAACTTTCGCGGTTGCTGCCGTTTCGGGGAAAGCAGCGAAGGACTGCTCGCGCTGGTCTTCGGGTGTGCCGCGCGGAAAAGAGCCATCTTTGAGACGGGATTTTACTCCAATAGCGGATTATAGCGAAACCGTGCGTAGAATTTCGCAGCCCAGCTTTATGAGATTACAGCAATTTCCAATTTAAGGCAGGTTGGAGTTTATATTCACCGCCGCAGGACGACGCAGTTCTGCGCAGAAGGCAGGGTTGAATAACATTGGCTTTGCCTGACAAGTACATGAGGTCTCTATTTATAGGATACTTTTCAGGCAGAATTCTAATTTACGCGAAAAGCCTTACTCGCGAGATTTTCCATTGCGGCCTTCGCTGATATAACGCTCAACTATATCAACCAGGCGATTGAGCCGTTCGTCGGTCTGCGCTAATGACGCCTCCGTGCGGGTCTGCGCTCCGGCCAACCTCGAAAGAGCCTCTTCGGTACGAATTTGCGCATCAGCTAAAGATCCTATCTTAACAGTAAGACTATTGATCGTAGCATCTTGGCGATCCATACGCTCGTCTGTCCTCACCTGCGCTCCAGCCAATTTAGAAATAGCCTCTTCTGTCCGAATCTGCGCATCCGCCGTTCGAATCTGCGCGTCAGCTAAAGCTTCTATTTTAGATTCTATCTTAGAAAGAGCTTCTTCTGTCCGAATCTGCGCGTCAGCTAAAGTTTCCATTTTAACAGCGAGGTTATTGATCGCAGCGTCGTGGCGATCCATACGCTCGTCTGTCCTCATCTGCGCTCTGGCCAATCTCGAAAGAGCTTCTTCCGTACGAATCTGCGCCTCTTCCGTACGAATCTGCGCATTAGCTAAAGCTTCTATCTTGACGGTGATGTTATTAATCGCAGCGTCGTAGTTATTGATCGCGACGTCGTGGTCGTCCATGCGCTCGTCTGCACGACGCGCAAGTTCGGTCAGCATCGCAAAGTATTTTTCTAGATTTAATACTCGCTCATCTAAGCTCATTCCTTTGGCTGACCTCCATCAGCAACGATACCGATTTTTGATATCCGAAAGTTTAAGCATTTTGTCAGCATGAGACAAGTATTGAAATGTCTATCCAACAATTCGTTTGAGAATAATTCCCACAAGATTCGCAAAGCCCATCACGAGTATGACTAACTACTGCTTAACAGGCTTCGGCGCGTACTCCATAGTGAACTCGTTGACGAATGAGAGGCCTAGAATCTGTAGCCCTGAAGTGTCGCCGGGTTGGGGCGAGCCTGAATCAACCAGAATTTTCAGGGGCACCTTGTTCTCTGTCGCCGCTCCGAGTTTCACAGTAGCGTTGTCGCTCTTCCATGTGCCGCCCTCGCTTCGGCCTGTGGCGGTCACAGTCCAATCGCCGTACGCTATGGCGACGTAGTAGCGGGGAAAACTTTTCGAGAAGCCTACGATGAAGTCGCGGAAGGCGTTGCCACCCTCGGTCGTAGTCCATGCGTTCCCGGTCGCGGGGTGTCTGGTGTCCCAGCCGAAGCCCGGCGCGTCGTTGCCCGACACGCGATGTAGCTGCCCGCCATTCGATCTACCTTTCGGGACGCTTGTATTAACTATTACATCAGACGAGCGACTCCTGAACGGCGAAGTTCCGCCCGTAGGCTCGTTCCTAGCCCTCACTCTTGATGAATCGAGCATAGGCGTAGGCGCGCCCGGAATCTCTCTTCCCGTCCCCGCCACGTTGCCCGGAGCGACAGGCGCAGGCGTAGGCACAGGATAGTGGACTGTGAAATCGTCAACCAACAGATTGCCGACGTTGCCCAAGACAATTCTGTCCACGCCTATGCGACCGTTTGCGCCTCCGCCTTCCAAGAGCACTTCCGCCTGAATCCTCATGGCGTCCTGCGTGCTCACGCCTCTCTGCGAGCCTGAGAAAGTGCCGTTAGTGCTTATGAAATGGTCTGGCTGCACAGTAACTCTGACCACAGCCATCAGCAAGACTTTCAACTCTTCTCCAGAGTCCAGCGTGCGATTGTTGTTAGCATCAACGTAGCAGGCCAGCCGGAAATTCCCTGCTGTGTTCGGCGTGACCACTACTTGCCCACCTGTCTGCGCGCTGAGCGCGGGCGTGCCCGTCGCTACTGTGTCCGTAGGGTCACGGTCAATCTGCCATCGCAGTTGGTCTACGGCGCCGGGCGCGACGCCTACAGCTTTAACCGTAGGCGTGCCGACGGACGTGGCCTGAAAGATGACCATCAAATCTTGCGTGACGGAAGTAGCGAAGTCTAAAGAACTGTTCGAGGTGGTGAAGGTAGCGGGCGGCGGCGCAACGCCCGACGCTGCGTTCTTCGTGGAAGGCATTGATGCTTCCAATGCGCTCAGGTCGAAGACTGTGAAGCTTCTTGCGGCCATCAATTCGTGGCCGCGCGTTGCTTCCAGCCTGACATCACCTTCGGTCACGCCTTTTACCTGCACCGTTGTGTTCCGGCTCACAGTCATAGAGGTCGAGCCATCTGCGAAGCGCGCTTCGCCCTTCCCGCCCACAGTGCGTAAACTGAGCGTGACCGCGCCCGAAGATGAATCAAGAGTAACCGGAACAGACACAATCTTGTTCACGGCCAAAGCCACAAGCGGTTCTATATGAACGTCCGCTTGCTCCGGCTCTAAATCCTTGTTTCGGGGCACTAATAGGGTTTGCGCGCTAGTGCAGCCCGGAAAGAATGTGACCGACAGAAGAAGAGAACCGATTACTAAAAAGCAGTAACAGATAAGCGCGAAGCCAACTTTTCTTACCGAGGAGGTGCTGTAAGACATTCTGTTTTTCATCCTGAGTTGAAAGGGAGAGTATCTAATTTGTCAGAAGCTAACGGCCAACGAGCGTCACTAAAGACGAAAGCTTGCCAGACCGTTTGCCGAAAATGATACGAGATCGAAGAATCGAAGCAGCCCTTCTCTAATGACTAGATGCTAAGGTCAGAGCGCGCGGGATGCTACGTGACCGCGTCGCGGCTTGTCAACCTGCTTTCATATTATAGAGAATTCCGAAGAAGAATAGATAATTTGAGATTTCAAATCTGAAATTCTCTGAAGTCTTCAATGAATTTTATGCCTTCTGTGGCGGATTCTTGAGCTTATACATTGAGGATTGATCTCGGAGGCTAAAGAGAGGGCGTCAAATTCGCGTAGAATTAATTCGCCTCCTTTTTATTAAACCGGCGAGTTGATATTGAAATTTATTTTCAATATCATTATAATGATACTGCCGGTCGGGTTTTTCAGCCCCGGCCTCTAATTCTTGAATGACCCGGTGATCCAATGAGCGCTCTCATAAATGTTCTCCCTGCCGACGTAAATATTAATCTAGCAGAACCAACCTCTTTCGAGAGGAACACGGTCTCGCTCGATGCAATGCCGCGTGGAATTCTTGCGCGCGTCGTAGCTGTCGCAGGCTCCGGCGCAGTCGCGCGCCGTCTGATGGAGATGGGCATTCTGCCCGGCGCTCCTGTTCGAGTAGTCAGACAAGCGCCGCTTGGCGACCCCATCCAGATTTGCATCAGAAGTTATCATCTGGCGCTGCGTCGTGTCGAAGCGCAAACAATCACGGTCGTAGCAAGCGAGGGATGATTCGCCTTTTCGGAAATTTCTCCTGCTCGAAATCCGCGCCATCTTTATGAGCACCGTTTTAGAATTCCTCTCACCTTCCGCAAAATCAGTTTCAAATGAAGCTGCGCATCTAACGCGCCCGCTCACTGTCGCTCTCGCAGGTAATCCCAACGCCGGCAAGACGAGTCTATTCAACGCGCTCACAGGGTTAAGACAAAAGGTAGCCAACTATCCGGGCGTGACCGTCGAGCGTAAAGAGGGCTTGTGGATGCTCTCGCCTGATGAGCAGCCTGCGCGTCTCATTGATCTTCCAGGCCTCTATAGTTTGGACGCCACTTCGATTGACGAGCAGATAGCGCGCGACGTGCTGCTTGGCCGCGCCGTCTCTCTGGATTCGCCAGACGTAATCATAGTGACAGTTGATGCTACGAACCTCGAACGCAATCTTTATCTGGTCACGCAGTTGATAGAAGCGGGGCGACCCATTGTCGTAGCGCTCACGATGATTGATCTGGCCGAGCGCAGCAAGACCGAAATTGATGTTGAGAAGATGGCACGCGCGCTAGGCGTGCCCGTAGTCGCTGTCGTTGCAAAGCAGCGACGAGGATTGAACGAACTCGCACAGGTCGTTACGAAGGCGGCCACTTCCACGCCGCCGAAGACCAACTGGCGATTATCCGAAGAGATGGAAGAAGAGTTGGCAAAGCTCGCGTCCGATGTTTACGAGAGCCGCGACGCGGCTATGCGCGATCTCTACTCGGAAGATTTTCCTGCCGAAGCCGAAAAGCGCGAAGCTATAAAACTTGTACGTGGCCGTCTCACTCAGACCAATCCGCAATGGTGGCAGGAGCCTTTGATGGCTCGCTACCAATGGATTGAAACGGTGGTCGCAGAAGCGGTCTGCAAAAACTGTGGTGAAGAAAGACCCAGCATCACGGATCGCATTGATGCTCTGGTGACTCACAGATTTTTCGGCCCACTCATCCTGGCCGTAGTCATGCTCGTTGTCTTCCAGACAATCTTCTCTTGGGCCAACCTGCCTATGAACCTTATTGATAAAGGGTTCGGTTCGTTGGGTGACATTATTCGCGCGCACATGCCGGCAGGACTTTTAACAGACTTGCTGGTTGACGGCGTCATAGCAGGCGTCGGGGGCGTGCTGGTATTTCTGCCTCAGATTCTATTGCTCTTTTTCTTCATCTCTCTGTTGGAAGATAGCGGCTACATGGCGCGCGCAGCGTTTTTGATGGACAGGCTGATGCGCGCCGTAGGTCTTCATGGGAAGGCGTTCATGCCGCTGCTCTCAAGTTTCGCATGCGCTATTCCGGGCATAATGGCTACGCGCACGATTGAGAATCCGAAAGACAGATTTGCAACCATCATGATCGCGCCGTTCATGAGTTGCTCTGCGCGTCTGCCCGTTTACACCTTGATGATTGCTGCCTTCTTTTCGGGAAGAAAATTTTTCGGCATTCTGTCCGTGGGCGCTCTGATAATTCTGGCGATGTATCTTCTCGGTATCAGCGTAGCCATAGTCGTCGCATGGATTCTGAAGCACACTATATTGAAAGCGCCGCCTCCGCCTCTTGTATTAGAGCTTCCGCCTTACCGCGTGCCCAATCTAATCAACATAGCGCACACCATGCGCACGCGCGCAGGGCTTTTCGTCAAACGAGCCGGCACGGTGATTTTAGCCATCTCTATACTGCTCTGGGCGCTCGTCACATTCCCACGCACTGATACAAAAAGGAGTGTCAATCAGGAGAGCATCGCGGCGCAGAGAGTGAGTAACGCGGGCGCGCCGCAGGCGAATGAAACTATGGGGCAAGAGAATAGTTCTGAATCGGCCTCTGCTTCGGAGACGAGCGAGCAGATTCAGAACAGTTTCGCTGGAAGGCTGGGACGATTTATTGAACCGGCAATTGCGCCGCTCGGCTTCGACTGGAAGATGGGAATAGGTCTTATCTCATCATTCGCCGCGCGCGAAACACTCGTCTCCACATTCAGCATCGTTTACAACGTGGGGCCGGACGGCGACGAGAATTCGCCTTCGCTGATTGACGCCGTTCGTAACGCGCGTCGTCCAGACGGAAGCCCCGCATGGACGCCGCTCGTGGCGCTCTCTATGATGGTCTTCTTCGTGCTAGCGTGCCAGTGCATGTCAACGGTCGCAATCGTGCGGCGCGAGACGAACTCTTGGCGCTGGCCGCTCTTCATGGTCGGCTACATGTTGGTGCTGGCCTACATAGGCTCATTCATAACTTATCAGGGCGGGCGACTGCTCGGCTTCAGTTAGTTTTTCGTGAACATGTTCGACTGGCAGACAATCGTTGTCGCTCTCGTAATCCTCTCGGCGCTCGCTTACGTCTCACGCCGCGCCCTCAATCGTCTTCGCTCGCTTCGCGTGAGCAAACACTTAGCAAAATCATCATGCGCAACCGGATGCGGCAACTGCGGTGAAAAGCAGTGATGAGTGATGAGTGATGAGTGATGAATTGAATCATTGGCTCATTGGTTCATTGAATCAATGAATAAATGGTTCAATCTATCAATTCTTATTCATCACTCATCACTCTGCACTCATCACTTCTCTTCACCGTCTTCCGCTGTAGTAGTTGATGACGCTCTGCAAGATTCCGTCCAGCGACATGCGAGGGCTAAAGCCTACGAGTGCGCTCACCTTCGAGATGTCTGGCACGCGGCGCGGCATGTCCTCGAAACCTTCTTCGTAAGCTTCGTCATAAGGCACGAAGACTATCTCGCTGGAAGAGTTCGCCATCTCTTTTACGCGCTGGGCAAGTTCCAGAATCGTCA
>Ga0209027_1000561_pt1 | contig 13375 bp, 11 predicted proteins | sample GraSoi013_1_20cm_3_FD_185821 | JGI IMG/M metagenome (GOLD analysis project Ga0209027, IMG submission 185821) | Grasslands soil microbial communities from the Angelo Coastal Reserve, California, USA - Sample 09_27_2013_1_20cm (SPAdes) (version 2) | ecosystem: Environmental > Terrestrial > Soil >...
GAGGGCGAGAGTCCGGCGCCCGCCATCTCGACCGCGCCCGCGCCGAGGATCAGCACCGGCACGTAGAGTGGCAGGATGAGGAGCGAGAGCAGTACGCCGCCGCCGCGCAGGCCAAAGGCACGCGTGACTCGCTCACCTGGTTTGCGCGCTCCCGCGTCGGTGACTTGGGTGCGTTCTTGGCTGGCGGCCGGTACGACCGCCCAGCGGGCGGGTCGCTGCAACACGTCGCCTTCGATTCGCTCGCCCTGCTGTTACCGAGTGGGGTGTGGTTCCTCGAGCACCCCACGGCGGTCTCGCTGAGCGATTCGATGCTCCGCGTGGACTCCGCATCGCTGGTCAATGCCAACGGCTCGAGTCGCGGGCGTCTGAGCATCGCCGGGGACCTGCCGCGTCGTGGCCGGGTGAACGCGCGCCTCTCGCTCGACAGTTTCCCGCTGACTGGCGTCTACGCGCTCCTGCAACACGACACGCTGGGCGTGAGAGGCGCGCTGACGGCGTCGGTCACGGCGACCGGAACGCGGGAGAATCCGGCGTACACGGGCTCGTTCGCGTTTTCGAATGCGTCATTCGGCTCGTTCAGCGCGCCTTTCATGGACGGGAATGTCGACTACGCGAACCGCCGGCTGAACGGCGAGGTCCACCTGTGGCGATCCGGACAACAGGTGCTCAACGTCACCGCCCACTTGCCGTTGGATCTGGCGCTCGTTCCTGTCGCCGACCGTCAGCTTCCCGATACGCTCTCCGTGCAAGCGCGTGCGGACAGCGTGGATCTCGGCGTCCTCGCGGCGGTCACCACGACGGTGCGACAGGTGGAGGGCGTGTTCAGCGCGGATCTCGGCATCGGCGGCACGTGGGCGGCGCCACGGTTACGGGGCACTCTCGATATCGACAACGCTGCTGCGACCATTCCCGCGCTGAACGTCCGCTACACCAACATCAACGGCGACTTGACGCTGCGTGGTGACACGATCCGGGTCGACTCGATCGGAGCGGTGAGCGAGCGGGGCCATGCGGAAGTCACCGGCTACGTGCGCCTCGATCGTCTGACGAAGCCGGTGCTCGCGCTGAACATCGCAACGTCGGAATTCAGGGCGCTCGACCTGAAAGGCTATCTCGCGCTGACCGCGAGTGGGCGCGTGTCGCTGACCGGCCCAGTGTTTGGTGCTGCGCTCACCGGCCGCGGCACCGTCACATCCGGTGTGCTGCACTTCGCCGATCTCGTGAATAAGCGGGTCGTCAACCTCGACGAGCCGTGGGTGCAGGACTTGATCGATACGTCGCTGATTCGCACGCAGCGACTCGGCCCCGAATTCCAAAGCCTATTCTTCGACAGCCTGCAGGTTGCCAATCTGCAGCTGACGATGGGCGAAGACGTCTGGATGCGCTCGAACGAAGCGAACATCCAGCTCACCGGCTCGGTGCTCGTGAACAAGGTGCGCAGCGCCTACATGCTCAGTGGAACCCTTCAGGCGCCGCGCGGCACGTATCGGCTGATCATCGGTCCGGTGACGCGCGAGTTCACGGTCGATCAAGGAACCGTTCGCTACTTCGGGACGCCAGACCTCGATGCCGAGCTCGACATCGAGGCCCGGCACGTGGTGCATCCGCTTCCGGGTCCCGGCCAGCCGCCGGATATCACGGTGATCGCCCACATTCGCGGCACGCTCAGAATTCCTAAATTGACGCTCGAAGCGGAGAACCAGGATTACTCACAAGCCGAGCTGATCTCGTATTTGATCAGCGGCAAACCTTCCTTCGAGCTGGGCGGCGGCGAGGGGGCATTCGTGCGCAGCGCCGCGGCGTCCCTGCTCGCCGGAGAGTTGGAGCGGACCGTCGTCTCCGACCTGGGGGTGCCGCTCGATTATCTGGAAATCCGGCCCGGCGATCCCACGAATCCTTTTGCCGGAGCGCAATTCGCGGCTGGCTGGGCGATCGGGGGCAAGACCTTCCTGGTTCTGAATGCGGGGTTCTGCAACGCCAACAACGCCAAGTCGCAGGCACGACTGACGAATGCGCTGGGCGCGACGCTGCAATTCCGGTTCAGCCCCGAGTGGCGGACCGAAGCGAGCTTCGAGCCGGTGCGTGCGTGCTTCGTCGCTTCCGATCCGCTTCTATCCTCCGTTCCCCGGCAGGTCGGTTTCGACGTGTTCTGGGAACGGCGGTATTGATGACGCGAGCGCTGCTGATCACCAATCCGGTCGCGGCGCGCGCCCACGCTCGCGCGGTGACGACGATCAGCGACGTACTACGCGGCGGCGGCTGGAGCTTGGACGTCTATGCGACCACCGGCCCCGGTGATGCGCGGCGCATCGCGGAGCAAGCGCGCAGCGAAGGCTTCGACGTACTGGTAAGCCATGGCGGCGACGGTACGGCGATGCAAGTCGCGGCCGGTCTCGCGGGCACCGGAATCGCGCTCGGCCTGATCCCCGGTGGTACCGGCAACGTCCTGGCGGGCAATCTGCGCTTGCCGCGAACCACCGCGCGCGCCGCGCGCGCGCTGCTCACGGCGCGGGTGCAGCCGATCGATCTGGGGGTCGTCGAGCGGTCTGATGGTCCTCACTATTTCGCGGTCGCGGCGGGGACGGGTTTTGACGCCCAGTTGATGGCCGACACCGGCCTCCAGGCGAAGCGCCGCTGGAAGCTCGGCGCCTACCTCGCGCGCGCCGCGCTCACGCTGACGAACGTGCGGAGCGCCACGCATCGCGTGACGGTCGACGGCACGCTGCACGAGATGCGCGCGGCGATGCTGCTGGTGCTGAACTGCGGGCAGCTCCCCCCGGGATTCCTGCGGCTCCGAGCCGACCTGGCGCCGGACGATGGCTGGCTGGACGTCGTGGCGCTCGACGCGAACGGCGTACTCCAGAGTGTCAGCGCGATCGTGCAACTGCTCTTCGGAGCGGGGGACAACGGATCCAAGCGGGTTGGCAAGGCACCCCGGCGCGTTTGGTGGGCGCGCGGAAAGACCATCCGTGTCGACGTGGAGGGGGTGGTGCCGCGACTCGTTCAACTTGATGGCGAAGTGACCGGCGCGACACCCTTCGAAGCTCGTCTGCTCCCGGGGGCGCTGACCGTATTGGTCGGATCAGCGTTCCGGCCGGCCGAGGCGCGGCGTGGCTGACACGCTGCTGCTCGTCGACGACGATGCGAGTGTGTTGCGCGCGATTGGGGAATACTTCGAGCGTACTGGCTACGAGGTCTGGCGCGAAAGCACCGGTGAGCAGGCCGTCGATACGTTCCAGCGCGTCCGGCCCGACGTCGTCCTCCTCGATTTACATCTTCCCGATTCGAACGGCTTGGTGGTTCTCGAGCGACTGCGTCGAGATGGCGCCGCGGTCATTCTGCTGACGGGGCAGGGTGACATCCAGACCGCCGTGCGCGCGATGCAGCTCGGCGCGGAGAATTTTCTCACCAAGCCGGTCGACATGACCCACCTTGCCGCGGCGATCGCGCGTCTCACCGAAAAGGTGCGTCTTACTCGCCAGAACGCCCGGCTGCGCGCGCGGGATCATGAGGAGGAAGGTGTCGGATCGTTGGGCGTGTCGCCCGGAATGCAGGACCTCGCGCGCCACGTCGAGCTGCTCGCGGCGAGCGAGCGGTCGACGGTGCTCCTGCAAGGAGAGAGTGGGACGGGCAAAGGCTGGGTCGCGCGCGTCATTCATAACCTCTCGCCCCGCTCTGATGGACCCTTCGTCGAAGTCAATTGTGCCGGCTTGTCGGCGACTTTTCTCGATTCTGAGCTGTTCGGTCACGAGAAGGGCGCGTTCACCGACGCGAAGGAGCGCAAAGTCGGGCTGTTCGAGCTGGCGGATCGCGGCACGATTTTCCTGGATGAGATTGGCGAGCTCGCGCTCGAGTTGCAGCCCAAGCTCCTCAAGGTGCTGGAGACGAAAACGTTCCGGCGGCTGGGCGGGACCCGTGAGCTCACCGTCGACGCGCGACTCGTTACCGCGACGAACCGGGATCTGGTGCACGAAGTACAGGAAGGACGATTCCGCGAAGACCTCTTCTCTCGCCTCAACGTGATGCCGCTCATCCTGCCGCCCGTACGCGATCGCTCGCGCGAAGATCGCCTCGACTTGATCACCCGCATCCTGTCTGATCTCAAGGCGCAGCTGCCCGGCTGTCCAGCCGAATGCAGCAGCGAGGTGCTCGATCGACTGCTGTCGGCCGCGTGGCCGGGCAATGTGCGCGAAATGCGCAACGTGTTGGAGCGCTCGATGATTCTCGCGCGCGGCCAGCAGACGATCGGGATCGAGCATTTGCCGCCCGATCTCCGCCAACGCGCAGCGACGGATCGCCGCTACCAGGGGCAATCCCTGTCGGAAGTCGAGCGCCAGCACATCGAACGGACGTTGCGCCATCACGGCGGCAATCGCACGCGGGCCGCGCTCGAGCTGGGAATCTCACGGGCGACGCTGATCAACAAGATCAAGACGTACAGCCTGAATCTCTAAGCCGCGAAGCGTGCTATCTTGGGGCCATGGAGAAGCCCAAGCTCAAGGAACATGACGGCATGGTGTGCCGGTCCTGCGGAAATGAAGAGCGGGCTTCGGAGGGCTATCCCTGCGCGGACTGCGGGACATTCATCTGCCTGATCTGCACGTTCCGCGGCGTGACGCGCTGCAAAGCGTGCGAGCAGAAGGCTCAGGCCAACAAGGCCTAACTGCGGCGTCGCTTCAACTCGGCCGCCAACTCTTCGCGCGGCGCCCCCAGCTCCTCCGCCAACTTACTGAGTGCCGCATCGGTGCCGCTCCAGTCGCGCGCGGCCGCGAGTGCGTCCAGCGCGATCTCCTCGATGGCGGTCGTACGCTCCTCGAGGTCGCGCGTGCGCACGGCAACTTCGCGCGCCAGCCATTGCTCCAGCTCGCGGCGATCGACCTCCAGTTGGCGCTGGCGCAGCGCGTGGAGCAGTGACACCTCCAGCTCATCGAGATCCACCGGCTTGATCAGATAATCGTACGCGCCGAGTTTGAGACACTCGATGGCGGTGCGGGGCTCGTCGATAGCGGTCAGCATGATGACGGCGAGATCGGGGTCCTGGGCAAGCACTTTCGGCAGCAGCTCGATGCCGCTGGTCTCCGGCATCCGGATATCGCAGAGCATCGCGTCCGGGTGGTCGGCGCCGACGCGCTGCAGCGCCTCGCTCGCATTGGCCGCTGCCCGCACCTGGTAGCCGAGGCGCGTGAGAAAACGAGTCAGCGCCTGGCGAATGCCATCTTCATCGTCCACGACGAGCACCGTGGTCCGTTCGGGTGGGGGAGTCGCGTCGGTGGGAGCGGTCATGGGCGTCAACGTTGCCGATGTTATCTTGGCGCGTCAATGATCGCGTCACGGATGAACCTCGCCGCCGTGCAGGGCATCATCGTCGGGCACACGACGATCGAAGCGCACGGCACCGGATGCACTGTCGTGCTCGGACCGGAGCCGGGCATGCGCGCGGCGGCATGGCTGCGGGGTCGGGCCACGGGCACGCGCGAGCTCGACGTGATGGATCCGCGTCACCTCGTCGAGCGGATCGACGCGATCCTCCTCAGCGGTGGTTCTGCCTTTGGACTCGGCGCCGCGGACGGCGTGATGCGCTGGCTGCGTGAGCGCAAGCGCGGACTTCCAGTCGGCGACATGGGAACGATTCCCATCGTGCCCTCGGCCGTGATTTTCGACCTCGGGAACGCGGGGAAGCCGCTGGGCTGGCCCGGCGCCGACGATGCCTACCGCGCGTGCGAGAACGCGGGCATCGATTACGGCGACGGCATCGTCGGCGTTGGTCGCGGCGCGACGTGCGGGAAGGCGGCCGGACTCGAGAAGATGGTTCCCGCCGGGATCGGCTCGTGGGCCGTCCGGTCGGGCGACCTTGTAGTCGCGGTGCTGGTGGTTGTGAACGCCGTTGGCGACATCCGCGATGCGCGCGGCGAGCTGCTGGCCGCCGGTCGCGGCGCCGATGGCAAGCTGGTCGACAGCCTGCGCTACCTCGCTGACGGCGGCGCGCCGCTCGGCGATCCCGAGCGGCTGATCCGCAACACGACACTCGCTGTGGTAGCGACCAACGGCGACGTCAGTCGTGTGGAGCTACAGGCGCTCGCCCATTCGGCAAGCGACGCGATCGCGCGTCGCATCACGCCGTACGGCTCGCTGTTCGATGGCGATGTGATCTTTGCCGTGAGCACCGCAACGACTAAGCCGAAATCGCCTATGCAGCTGGAAGCGCTCGCCGCACTGGCCGTTCCCGAGGCGGTCGAGCGGTCGGTCCGCCGTGGATAAGGTGGAACGCGCCGTCGACGACATTCGCCGCAAATGGGTGCCGGACGGCCGGCTCGGCGTGTTTGAAATCTCATTGCTTCCAAAAGGTGTGGCGGGGGTGACCTCGAGTCGCGACGCTCGCGATGCGTTGCGGCGGCTGGCCGGCGAAGAGGAATTGGTCGAGAAAGTGGAGTTGCTGCCGGACGGGACCGTCACCGACGCCGCTGCCGTCGTCACCGCGGCGGTGGCGCCATTGCTGGCCGCTCCGCAGTTGTCGGCGCCGCGCGTGAGCGAAGCGCTGCACGGTGAATCACTCGACGTGCTGGAGCGCCGCGACGATTGGCTGCGCGTGCGCGCGCCTGACGGCTACGTCGCCTGGACGCACGCCGGCTATGTGGCGACCGGCTCGGCGGATTGGGCGGACGACTGGCGCGAGCGCGCGACCGCGCGATCGCTCAGCGCGGACATTGTCACGACGTATGCCCGGCGCCGGCTGCCGACAGGCGCGCGCGTCGCGTTGCGCCGCGGCGTGGTAGAACTCGCGGATGGACAAGAAGGAGCGGTGGCCGCCGGCTTCGTACGCCGGGAACAGGAGGTACGCGTGGAAGCGCGACATCTCGCGCTGCCTGAGCTCGCGCTCAAGTGGTTTTCCGGCGCACCCTATCTCTGGGGTGGCCGCACCGAGTGGGGCATCGATTGCTCGGGGCTCGCGCAAGCGGTGTACGCGGCACGCGGCATTCGGCTGCCGCGCGACAGCGATCAGCAATTCGGCGAGGGAAAAGAGATCGCGATCGCCGCGAATGGAAAAGGCTACGAGGCGGGGGATCTGCTCTTCTTTGCTGAACGCGGTCGAGTCTCCCACGTCGCCCTCTGGGCGGGTGCTGGGCACATCGTGCATGCCGCACTGTCCCGCGGCGGCGTGGCGTCCGACCATTTGTTTGGTGATGAGCCGCGCATGAAACGGCTGCGCGAAAATCTGGTAGGAGTGCGGCGCCCAACCGCTTAACCGCCTATTTTCAGTCCATGCGGCTGATTCTGTTTGACATCGATGGAACTCTGCTTTGGACAGATGGGGCGGGCAGGCGGGCGATCCATCGCGCGCTGTTGGACGAAATGGGTACCGCCGGCCCCATCGACGGGTATCGGTTCGACGGCAAGACCGATCCCCAGATCGTGCGCGAGCTGCTCGAGCTGGCCGGGCACCCCGACGCTCGGTCCGACACGTGCGTGACGGCGGTGTGTCGCCGTTACGTCGACCTGCTGACCGCCGAGCTCGCCAAGCCAACCCAAATCACGAAGCTGTATCCAGGCATCAACGAGCTGCTCACCGCGCTCGAGCCGCATGAGACCGCCGGTCGCGCGGTCGTCGGGTTACTCACAGGCAACGTCGAGCATGGCGCGGCGCTGAAGCTGCGCTCGGCGGGTCTCGATCCGGCGCGCTTTGTCGTGGGGGCATTCGGGTCCGACTCGCACCGGCGGTCCGACTTGCCGGCGATCGCGGCCGAGCGCGCTGGCCAGCGGACAAGTCGGCGATTCGGAGGTGCTGACCTCGTCATTGTCGGCGACACGCCGGATGACGTCGCCTGCGGGCGCCCGATGGGTGCGCGCACGGTGGGCGTCGCCACCGGCTTCTACGACATGGCGGCACTGCGAGCTGCCGGCGCGACGCACGTTTTTCAAGACCTCGCAGACACACGCGCCGTCCTCGACGCGCTGCTCTCGTGAACGCGCCACTCAAGCTGTTGATGCCGCTCCGCGTCCCTGAGCTGGCGCCTTCGCTCGGCCGAATCATCGTGCCCCGGCGGCTCCTCCCCCCATGGGTGCCACTCGACGACATCCGGGAAGAATTGGCGACTCGCGTGTTGGAGCTGGGCGGCGAGGGACGCGCGGCGACGGTGCGGCGATCGATTCTCGAGACCACCGGCCGCAGCGCCTGGACGGCCGCTTGGGATAACGCGGTACGACGCGCGGCGATTCGCGTGGCCGACGCGCTCGACGCCGAAATCACAGGCGCGGCGCGGCGAGTGCGGCTGCCGCGCCGCCGCCTGCGGCGTCACTTGGTGGCCAATGCGGAGAAGCGCGCCATCGCGGCGCGTTTGGGCGCGGGGGCGGGTGCGTTCGTTGCGGCGCTCGATGAGTTGGAAACCGCCGCCGGCCGCGTAGCCGATGCCACGGTGTTGGACAAGGACGCCTACGCTGCCTGGCAGGAGGCGCTGCGCACGGTCGCGCGGCGCCTGGAGGCGGCGTGGCTCGCGCTCGAAAGCGAAGTCGAAGCGGAACAGGGACGCTGGGCTCCGGAAATCGACGCGATTTCCGCCTGGCGTCCGGCGCTCTGGCCCGTCTTCGTCTTCTGGATTCCGCTCGCCGTTCTCCTCGTGTGGCTTGGCCTCATCCTCGGCGGTTACGTGCCCGCCCCTCAATGGCTCGCGGCACCGCTGGGCTTCTAGCTCTCCTCCTCAGCGCGGCCATCGCAGCCGCGGCTCCAGCGCAGCTGCGCTTGGTCGACGTCCCAGTCACCGGTCGCGCGAGTCTCGATTCGCTCGCGCGGCTGGGTTTCGAAGTTGCGGACGTCCGTTTGGTCAACGGGACTTTACGCGCGGCTCTCGTGGTCTCGCCGGAGACGGAATCGCGGCTCACCGAGCTGGGATTTCGAGTCGCGATTCCTACGCTGGCGCGCGTGTCCGCGGGCGCGGTCGAGGACACCTTCCGCAGCTTCCATTCATTCGACAATCCAGCCAACGGCATTCGCGCCACACTGAACGCATGGGCGGCGGCGGACTCTCTCATTCATGTCGATTCGGTCGGGGCGTCCTACGAAGGGCGTCCGATCCTGGCCGTAAAGGTCGGCGCCGCGGCGGATGATCCGGCGCGGGCCAACGTGCTGTTCCTCGCGACGCATCACGCGCGCGAGTGGATCTCGACGGCGGTCGCGATGAAGCTGATTCGCTGGCTCGCTGATTCCGCCGGTGCGGCGCTCGCGACGCACGACGTGTGGGTGATTCCCGTCGAAAATCCGGACGGTTACCAGTACACGTTCACGAACGAGCGCTACTGGCGGAAGAATCGCCGGCCCAACGACAACGGCAGCTACGGCGTCGACCCAAACCGCAACTATCCCGCTTTTTGGGGCATTGACGAGTGGGGGTCGAGCGGATTGCAGTACGCGGAGACATATCGCGGAACGGCGCCGGCGTCGGAGCCCGAGACGCAGGCGATCATGGCATTTCACGCGGCGCACCCGCCGGTCGTCGCGGTCTCGTATCACAGCTACAGCGGACTGGTGCTATACCCGTGGGGATTTCGGCCCGGCCAGTTGGCTCCCGATCTCCCGCGCTACCAGGCGCTCGCCGGCACTGATCTCGTGCCCGCGGTGCGCGACAGCGTGCCGGGATCATCGATCGACCACTATCACCCCGGTCCCGGCTGGAATCTCTATCCGACCAATGGCGAGTACACCGACTGGGCGTATCGCACCTACGGCACGATCGCGTTTACAACGGAGCTGACGAGTGGCTGCTGCATCGACGGCCTCTATTACGGTTTCGAATTTCCGGACGACAGCGCGCTCGTCGAACGCGTCTTTCGCGACAACCTGCCGTTTGCTCGCTCCCTGATCGCCGCATCGGGCGATCTCGCTCGCGCTCCCGGCGCGTCTGGTCTCGTTCCCGGCACGCCGCGCTTCACGGCGTTGTGGCCTGATGCGTGGCTGACGCTCGAAGCGACGTCGTCGCGGCCATCGCTGACGCTCAGGGCGGCTGATGGAGCGCTCGTCTTTCGCAGCGCCCAAACCGACTCGCTGCAACGTGGCACGCTGCGCACCGTTTGGCGCGCTGATTTGCGAGTCGACGGCGTACGCGCATTACGGGCGGAAGAGGCCGGCGTGTCGGCCGAGCTGATGACGCTCGCCGGTGCCGAGCCGTTCGATGTGGGATGGACCGGTTGGGGGAAGGACACCGTGCGCGAGGGAGGCAGGTATTCGTGGTACACGAGCGGAAGCGATACGCTGTTATCTCCGATTGTCGATCTCCGCGGTCACAGCGCCGTGTGGCTTCATCTCTGGACTCGGCATAGCGGCTCGACATTCACGCCCGAGCAGCACGGCATCATTCAGTTCTCCGGCGATTCGGGGCGAACGTGGACTGATGTCGCGATGGTCGTCGGGGACGGCCCCACCTGGTATCCGATGCGCGTCGATTTACCGCAGGCGACCGACAAACGCGGCGCGCGCGTTCGTTTTATTTCCCAGCAGTTCACATGGTGGATCGACGCGGTGGGATTCGCCACCGATGTGACGAACGCCTTCGATCAGCTCGCTGCTGCTGCCGATGCGGAGGTGTCCGAGAATCCGGTGCGCGGTGATCAGGTCGTGATCTCGTGGCCTGCCACAACGACCAGCGCGCGCATCTCCATCTACACGTTCACCGGCGAGCGGCTGCGCCAGGCGACCGTGGTGGCGCCGAGCAATGAATACGTCTGGGACCTGACGGTTGGCGGGGCGCGGCGCGTGGTGAATGGCGCCTACATCGTCGTCGTGGACGTCGACGGCCGACGGTTTCGGCGCCGTTTATTCATCGCGCGGCCGCACTTATGAACGGAGGGGGCAGCGCGATCGGCGTGGGCGTCGATCTTGTCGAAGTCGCACGCGCCCGCGCGATGCTCGCCGATAAAGGCGCGCATGTCTTCGACCGGTTGCTCACGCCGGCAGAGGCGGAGTACTGCCGGTCGCGGCCGGATCCCGCAGAGCATGTCGCTGTCCGCCTGGCCGCTAAGGAAGCCGTCTACAAGGCGCTGCAGGGCAGTGAAGCGGCGCGCGGCATCGGCTGGCGGGACATCGAGGTCACGCGGGCGCCCGACGGCCGGCCCGACGTCGTGTTGTCCGGCTTGGCGGCGAAGCGGGCGAAAGAAATGCGGGTCGGCCGGGTGCTGCTGTCGCTCTCCCACACCCACGAGGCCGCCGTCGCAGTCGCAATCCTGTCAACAGGTTGAATTCCCGACAAAATTACTCTAGTATGTTGCCCGTGCGGTTGCTGAGAACCATTCTGGTCTCGTCCGCCTGCCTTGCACAGCCACTCGCAGGGCAGGCGACTGATTCTTTGGCCGTTGCGCGCCGTATCGTCGCCGCCGCATCCCTCGCGGCCAAGGAATATGCCCTCGGCGTCATGCCAGCCGGCGGCAAGATCACCCGTCCCGAAGAAGTCGCCGAAGCCAAGCTTTTCATCCAGCAGGCGCAGTTCGACATCTCGGCATTGCCCGTCACGGCCCGCGCCAGGGCCGACCTCGGCCTCACCCGTCTCCGTCAGATGCTGCAGCGGCTCGCGCCTTCCGATTCGGTGACGCGTGAGACGGAGTCTCTCGTGGCGCTCATTACGGACGCCGCCGGTGGGTCGAAGGTGCTGGAACCGTTGCCCTACACGCCACCCTCGCTCGCGCGTGGAGCGGTTGTCTTCCACGAGCAGTGCGCCGCCTGTCACGGCGAAAGCGGCCGCGGCAATGGCCCGAAGGCAAAGTCGGTGAAGGGGCCGCCACCTGCGGATCTCACCGATCCCGGCGTGATGCGTGGGACGACGATGCTCGAAATTTTCCGCCGGGTCGCGATCGGCGTCCCCGGCACATCGATGCCGGAATTTGCCGAGGATCTCTCGGAGCAAGATCGCTGGGCCGTTTCCGCCTACGTGGCCGCGATGCAATACGGCGGCTCAGCGACGGCGGCCACGTTCGCCGCGGTTCGTCGCCAGGTCGATTCCGCACTCGCCACGGGCTCGGATAAAATCGCGTTCGATGCCTATCTGACGTTCGAGCAAGTCGAAACCGAAGTGCGCGCGCGCAACGCGGGGCTCGCCAGCGATCTCGAGTCCGCGTTTGCGTGGCTGCGCGTGCGGGCGACGCGCGCCGACGCGAATGAGAAACACGTGATCCGCGAGCGGCTGCTGGCGGGGCTCGAGCGAGCGGAACGCGCCGTGGCCGATCGTCCATCGGCCATGAACTTGTTCGTCGCCTCCTTCTTCTTGCTGCTGCGCGAAGGATTCGAAGCGATTCTGATCGTCGCGGCCCTGATGGCTTTTCTCGCCAAAGCGGGCGCCGCGGAGCGACGCCGCGAGGTCGCGCGCGGCGCCTGGCTCGCGGTGGCGGCGAGCCTGCTGACGTGGGCACTGATCGAGCTGCTGTTCCAGATCACACCCGGCCAGCGCGAGGCGATCGAGGGCGGAACGATGCTGGTCGCGGCCGCGGTCCTTTTCTACGTCAGCTACTGGCTGCTCTCCAAGATCGAGGCGGCGAAGTGGACCGCATTCGTCAAAGGCAAGATGCAAAGCGCGCTGTCGTCCGGATCGGGAGTCGCGCTCACGGCGGTGGCTTTTCTGGCGGTGTACCGCGAAGGCTTCGAGACAATCCTGTTCTACAAGGCCTTGTTCACATCCGCGGGCGCGATGGGCGTTTCGGTGCTCGGCGGAATCGCGGCGGGAGCGGTGGGCCTGGTCATCATCTATCTCGCGATCAATCAGCTCGGCCTGCGGGTGGCGATGAAACCGTTCTTCGCGATCACCGGCGTGATGCTTTACTACATGGCGTTCGTCTTTGCCGGCAAGGGGATCGCCGAGCTGCAGGAAGCGCGGATCGTTCCGCTCACGATCATCGAAGGGGCACCGCGGCTGCCGGTATTCGGAATCTACCCGACCGTCGAATCGCTGGTGATGCAGGGAGCGCTACTCGCGCTCGCGATCGTCGCGGCGGCTTGGGCGCTGCGTCCCAAGCCATCACGCGGGAGCGCGGAGAGCAATCTCCTTCGGGCGAAGTGATTCCGGAAGCGTCTGCGGTCCCGCCGGCTTGCGCCACACGTAGAGCAATACGGCGCCGGCGATCATCAGCATCCCGGCGGTGAGCGGCGGCTTGTAGCCCACACGGGTCACGAGCTGCGACGCAGCGCCCGCCGAGAAGATGATCGCGAACGCCAGCGGCAGGTACGACAGCCCGGTCCTCAGGGCGCTGTAGCCGAGCACCTGCTGCAGGTAGAGCGAGATGAAGAAGAACATCGAGAACAGCGACATGCCGATCAGCAGGCCGATCACGTTCGCACCGCGCAGCGTGCGCAGGCGGAAGATCGAGAATGGCATGAGCGGGTGCTTCGAGCGGCTCTCCACGC
>Ga0209027_1000564_pt1 | contig 13319 bp, 6 predicted proteins | sample GraSoi013_1_20cm_3_FD_185821 | JGI IMG/M metagenome (GOLD analysis project Ga0209027, IMG submission 185821) | Grasslands soil microbial communities from the Angelo Coastal Reserve, California, USA - Sample 09_27_2013_1_20cm (SPAdes) (version 2) | ecosystem: Environmental > Terrestrial > Soil >...
CTATCGCTCTATGGTCTGTGCATTTCTGACAAGTGCGGAGTATCAGCAGCGATTTAGTTCTGTTGTTACTCGTAATGACCACATCTGCGGTAGCATTGACCAGTGATGACGAGAATCAAGTTATAGCTTAAGCCCCGCGAGAAAACTTCAACTCGCGGGGCTTTTTTTGTTGACACAAAGGAAGCGCAGCATGAAAGATTCTGGTTCGCCTTACGAAATCAAGTGGCGGTTGTAGCCGTATTGAGTCGAACGCATACGACAACAGATCGTAACGGAACAGGAAATGAGACCTCGCAGAGCTTCGCTGATTGCTGGCGCTGGTGGTTAATTCCTGCCGCGATTGCTTTCGTCCTGGCGCTCCTGTTCGCAGACCCTTTTATTGGCGATTGGGACGGGCTTGATTATACGGTCGCAAGCTTGCGCGGCTCGCCGTCCTCTATGGCCTTGGGTCGCTCGGTCTTCATCTACTTCAATCACGCGCTCTGGCTTCTTGCTCATAACCTCTTCAATCTAAGACCAGAGAATGCGTACCTTCTCTTTAAGTACGCGGTCGTTGCGCAGAGTCCGCTGGTCGTTGTGGCTTGCTGGATTTTAGGGCGAGACGTAACGCGCAGTTTGTATGCGGCGACAATCGCAGCCAGCTTGGTTGCGCTCTCGCCGCCGTTCATCATCTATAGCGGACAGGTGATGACAGAGACTCAGTCTCTGCTTCTACTTGCGCTAGCGCTCGTCATTCACCTGCGAGGACTGCGTGAGCGCAAAGCTTGGATGGTGATTTTGGGTGCGGCGCTTCTGGGATTGGGCGTGAACGTGCGCGAGACCGTTGGGTTTTATGGAGTGTGGCTTATCATCGGGCCAATCGCGTGCGGGTGGAAGATGCGACGGCGCGAGATAACTACCCTCGCGCTATCCTGTGTAGCCTTCTTCATCTTCGCGCTCGGAATTTTCGTAGCACTCTTTTACTGGGACGTGCATAGCTTTCGCGCCTCCTGGCTAGGCTGGCTAGAAGCTTCGCAGGCTGAATCGGCTTTGCACCCTGTCAGGGTGCGAAACCTGATTCCGTTTCTGCTCTTTTTCTTTCTTGATGCGCCGCTACTCTTTCTAGCACTTCCGTTCTCGCTCGTTCGGGAATGGCGCGAGCATAGATTCTCGCCCCTTCTAGCGCTCGCCTGCACAGGACTCTTCGCCGACGCGCTTCTACTCTTCAACTATAGCACGACGGTCAACTGGCGCTATTTCCTGACAGGGCTTCCTGCGCTCGCGCCCATCACGGCCACTTTTTTGATGAAAGCATTTGCGTCACGCACGCGAACAATCAATCAAGCTTTCGCATGCGTAGCGTTGCTCATAGTGAGCTTCGCCATCCTGTTCGGTCTCATCTTCAAGCCTGTGAGCCGCAAGTACCGTCAGGAGCGCGCAGAGACGAAGAATTACATTGAAAGACTTTCGGGATTGCCGCGCGACGCCGTGATGATCTCCGGCAGCCAGACGGTTGCGGTCAACTACTGGCGCGCGCTTGGAGCAGGAGAGTGGGACACGATTGGAACGGGGAGCGGCTGGCCCGGCTCAACGATTTCATCTGTCATCGAAAAATTTTTGAGAGAGAACCGTCGCGTATTTCTGGACGAAGACCCAAGATGGTGGCCTCCTTGCGGCTGGCAACGAGCGGAAATATACAACCTCGCGTCAATAGAGCAGCGCTTCCATTTTCGCCGCGTCTCTGAAAATATTTACGAGATAAGACCTGTTGAAGATGAAGCGGCGCACGATGCGCCCCAGTTGCAGAAGCTTCTGCCTGAGAATAGACCTGAAGAGACTTCGGGCTGTCCGCGATTGGGTAAAATAAGTTAGAGCCTGTGCGCAAATCTCGCCGCGCTAGCGGCGCTTATGAGCTTAGCCCGGCTTTTCAAAGCCGGGAATAAGATGGTCACTAAATTGACTGGCGTCGCGTCAGCGACGATTGAGAGAGAGAAGATTATGGCCGATTCAATCGTCGCTGACGCGACGCGGCAATGGTTATGCTGTTCCCGGCTTTGAAAAGCCGGGCTAAATTCAACTACCGCTAACGCGGCAGATTTATGCAAGCGCCTCAAATAAGCTAAAGTGTGACTTCGACATATGTCACAAGATTCCATCAATCGCCTGCTTGATCGCCTGGAAGCGTTAAAGATTGGCTTCGATGATAAAGCGCGCCCGCGACTTCTTAAAATTTTGGGACAACTCTCGCGGCGTGAAATTAAAGATGCAGACGCGCTCATTCGCCTTCACGAGATGCTTCTTTTCATCTGCGCTTATCCTTCCAATAGAGAGGTTCGCCGTCGAGCCGAAAAGATTCTTTCTTCATTCAAGCGACGAGTAGAGAGTTTGCGCGAGCGCGAAGCAGATTTTTCCGCGTTCATTGACCCCGAAGTTTCCGGCATAGTCGGAACAGCCTTCTCCTCAACATTCACTTACGACATAGCGCACTGGCTAGCGCTTCATCATCCTAAAAATCTTACTTTCGATTTCGACGGCTATGAATCAGATGCTCGTCTTGGCGAAACCTTGCCCAGATTCATTCCGCTGCTTGAAGAAGACGCTTTAGTTGAAGCTAATGTTCCCTTCCGGGAATGGATGCGACTGGCTGCGGGCGTAGAGAGGCAAGAAGTCGCTTGGCTGCTCGAATCTTTCCGAAAATTGCGAGTTTCAGCGAAAGAGCGAGCCGAACTTTACGATTCGCTTCAGCTATGGATTTGCTGGCATCTGAACAAGTATAGCGCTTCGCGCACAGGCCATCGCGCGCCTTTGCGCCCGCGCGAGATTTTCTATCATCAAGAGGCGCTGCTGCGTCGCAAAGATGTTTCGCTCGAAGCGGAATTAAATTCTCCGCCATTCGAGTTGAAAAAAGTTTCGCCACGCGATGGCCGCGCGCTTCTTGATTTCGCTCTGGAAACTTCAGCCGCGCGTTATCGTGAGCTTTACGGTTTTACGCACGGCGACTTTCAACAAGTTTTCCACACTCACGCAGGGCGCGGCACGGACATCTATTTTTTCGGCGTGCCGCCAGAGCGACGGCTTCCCGTTCGCGCCTATCACGCTGCGCTTATCTTCAAGAATCGCGTGCCCATAGGTTATGCCGAAAGCCTGACGCTTTTTGAGCGCATGGAGTTCGGTTTCAATCTCTATTACACATTCCGCGATGGCGAATCGGCCTGGACTTACGCGCGTGCGCTGCATCTTTTCTGCCAGTTGCTCAAAGCAAGAGCCGTCTCGGTTGACCCTTATCAAATCGGGCATGAGAACGAAGAAGGCATAGAATCCGGCGCGTTCTGGTTTTATAGAAAACTCGGATTCCGTCCTGTGAAGTCTGAGATTGCGAAATTGGTTGAACGTGAAGAACGACGGCTTGCCTCGCGCGAAAACTATAGAACGAGCGCGCGCACATTGCGTAAGATCGCGGAAGGCCATCTTCTATTCACATTGCCGCCAGCGCCCCGAAGCGAGTGGGATAATTTTCATGTAAGAAATCTTGGGCTTGCAGCGCAGCGTCGCATGGCTCAAAAATTCGACAGCGATTCCCTTAAATTTCGTCGCGCGTCCGTTGAAAGAGTCGCAGACTCGCTCGGCCTTCGAGTCGAAAGTTTTAGGGAAGATGAGCGGCGCGCTTTCTCGGACTGGTCGCTCATGCTCGCGCTCATTCCTGACATAGAGCGTTGGACGACTGATGAGAAGATGGCTGTTCTAAATATTATTCGGGCGAAAGCCGGACGGGACGAGGCGCGCTACATTCGTCTGATGCAGAAGCATGAGCGCCTTAGAAGAGAAGTTATCAAGCTCGGTTCGTAAATAATTAAGAGCGGGGGCAAGCCACCCTTCCTGACCATGAGGTTAATAAAGTTGAGCTTTGGGCTTAATCTCTCAACTCAATTAATCTCACAGGTCTGGAAGGGTGGCTTGCCCCCGCTCCTCTTCGGCTGTTGACCGCTAAGCCCGTTTTGGCGTAAAGAACCATAAAACCCTCTCCATTTTGTTCAGAAAGGATTTTTCGAGATGAGACGCCTTCTGATTTTCGGAGTGATGGTTGTATCGTTGTTGGTTGTGAATCAAACGAGGGCACAGCAGAGAACTCCTACGCCGCGCGCAAACACGAGCGCGCAGTTCAGCCAGCTTGTGGATCAGTATTTCGATGATTACTTCAAGCGCAACCCGACAGCAGGGACGGCATCGGGCTTTCACCAGTACGACGCCTTTTTGGAAGATTACTCGAAAACAGAAGTTGCGAACAGCACGGCTGCGCTCAAAAATTTTTTGGGTCGCTTCGAGCAGATTAACCCGCGCGTCCTATCTGAGATGGAGCAGGACGACCGAGAGCTTGTCATCAGCAACATCAAGGCCAGATTGTTAGAGTTGGAAGAGATTCGTTCGTGGGAAAGAAACCCGGACATCTATAGCAGCGGCGTAACCTCAAGCGTCTTCGTCATAATGAGCCGCAACTTCGCGCCCGAAGCCGTACGGCTGCGCTCCGTTATTGCGCGCGAGCGCCAGATGCCGAAAGTCTTCGAGGACGCACGCGCTAATCTGAAAAACCCGCCGCGCATCTATACCGAAATCGCTCTCGAACAGATTCCGGGCATCGTAAGCTTTTTCCAGTCGGACGTGCCGCTTGCTTTCAAGAGTGTGACGGACGCAAATCTTCAATCGGAATTTCAGAAGAGCAATCAAGCTGTGATTGCTGCGCTCAACGATTACCAGAAGTTTCTGCACGATGATGTGCTCGCGCGCTCTCGCGGAGATTTTCGTATAGGCGCTGAAAATTATAGGAAAAAACTTCTGTACGAAGAGATGGTGGACATTCCGCTCGACCGCCTTCTTCAAATCGGATATGAAAATTTAAGGGCGAATCAACGTTGGTTTCAGGAGACCGCGAAGAAGTTAGACCCTACGAAGACACCACAGCAAATACTCGATCAAATTTCGCACGAGCACCCTGAGCCGAACCAGCTTCTGCAAAGTTTTCGTAACGTGCTAGGCGGCTTGAAGCAGTTCATCATCACGCATCGCATCATCACTATACCTTCGCCAGTGCTACCGATTGTCGAAGAGACGCCGCCGTTTGAGCGCGCGCTGACGTTCGCTTCGATGGACACGCCGGGGCCTTTCGAGACGGTTGCGAAAGAGGCTTTCTTCAACGTGACGCTTCCCGAACAGTCTTGGCCGCGCGAGCAGATTGAAGAGCACATGGAAGGATTCAACATCGGCACTATCATCTCCACAGCAGTGCACGAAGCTTATCCAGGCCATTACGTTCAGTTCCTTTGGGTTCAGCACGCGCCGTCTAAGGTCAGAAAACTTCTGGGCTGTGGCTCGAACGCAGAAGGTTGGGCGCACTATTGCGAGCAGATGATGCTGGACGAAGGATACGGCAATGGCGATCTTAAACTTCGTCTGGGGCAATTGCAGGATGCGCTGCTGCGAAACGCGCGCTACATCGTAGGCATAGAGATGCACAGAGGGCGCATGACCTATGAACAGGCGATTGATTTCTTTGTGCGCGAGGGCTATCAATCGCACGCCAACGCCGAACGCGAGGCAAAGCGGGGCACTTCAGACCCGACCTATCTGGTTTATACGCTCGGAAAGCTTGAGATAATGAAGTTGCGTGAGGATTACAAACGCATGCGCGGCAACCGATTCAGCTTGCAGGAATTTCACGACGCATTCATGCGTCAGGGCTTCCCGCCCATCAAAATCATTCGTCGCGCGCTTTTGGGCAACAACAGCCCAACGCTCTGATTTGAATCGAAACTGTGTACAAATCATTCCTTCTATAAAGTAAGGAATTGAATCAATCGCGCCGAAGAAGCTTAACCTGAGTTCGATATAAGAAAGAGGAAGATGAGAAAGAGAGAATTATCCACTAAATCACACGAAGCTACACGAAACCGATTGAGTTCTCTTCGTGTAGCTTCGTGTGATTTAGTGGATAATTCATTCGCTCCTTTCTACTCATAGCTTATATCTACCTTACGTAAGTTTAAGACATGTAACTTTTCACCTTTGGTTATTCCACTGTGCCCTACGAGCTTTTCCTCGCATTGCGTTACCTCAGAATGAAGAGAGCGCGCAGGCTATCGCGCGTGACGGCGCTTGCTGCCGTCGTAGGCGTGGCGTGTGGGGTCGCTGCGCTCATTGTGGCGCTCGCGCTTGCAAATGGATTTCGTGACGAGATGCAGGAAAAGATTTTGCGAGGTACGGCGCACGTCACGCTCATGCGCGCAGATGGCGGGCAGATGGCGGATTATCGCAACATCATTGAGCGTCTGAAAAATATAGATGGAGTGAGAGACGCAGCGGCGACCACGTATGATGGCGCGCTGTTGAGCGGCGAGAGCGGGTCGGCTTACGCAGTGCTGCGCGGCGTTGATGGAGATTCATTGCGCGCAATCGAAGAGATTCGCCGCACGATTGTGGAAGGCTCAGTTGAACCTTTGCTGAATGACAGGTCTAGCAGTGAAGCCATGCAGCAATCACTTCATGCGAATGAAGCTCAAACAGGTTCGACTCCATCTTCAAACGCCTTCCGCGCTGGCGAAGAAAATTTTTACGGCAATCCATCAAACGAAGAATCGAATGACCTGAATCTGCCAACTGTTATCCTGGGGTCTGAGCTTGCCGCTCGCACGGGCTTGCATGTTGGTGACGTAGGGCAACTTGTTTCCGGCGAATCTACGCTGACGCCTCTGGGACTCGTGCCGCGATACCGTCGCGTTCGCGTTGCAGGAATTTTTCGCTCAGGGCTTTATGAATACGATGCAGCTTGGGCTTACATCTCATTAACGGTCGCTTCAAGTTTTTCCGGCAACTCGAACACGCCCGCAGCTTCGGTCATCAGTATAGAAGTCGCAGACATTTACGATGTCGCGCGCGTCTCGCAACGTATTCGCTCATCGCTTGGCCCCGCGTTCACTACAGTAGACTGGCAGGAAGCGAACCGGCCACTGTTTGCCGCGCTCGCTCTTGAAAGACGAATGGGCGCAATAGCGCTCGCGCTCATCATTCTGGTAGCCACGCTCAACATAACCACTACGCTCGTGCTTCTGGTTATAGAGCGGCGCGCAGACATAGCCATCCTCACTGCTATGGGCGCGCGCGCGCGAAGCATAATGACAGTCTTCATTATGGAGGGCGCGATCATAGGAAGCGCTGGCGCAATACTTGGAATCATCCTGGGGCTTGCGGCCTGTCTCGCAGGCAATCGCTACAAACTCGTTAGTCTGCCCGCAGACGTTTACTCGCTCAGCAACATTCCTTTCCACGCTCGCTCAGTAGATGTTGCGCTCGCAGCGCTCGTCGCTCTGATTCTTACTCTTATAGCCACCATTTACCCCGCGCGTGCAGCGTCGAGCGTGCGCCCTGCGGAGGCGTTGCGTGACCAATAGATTTTAGATTTTGGGGTTGCGTTGAGTTTCAGACTCGCAGCCTCTTACAATCAACCAGAGCAATCTGAAATTTCGAAGCGCGGGGTTTCCCTAATCCAAAATCCAAAATCCAAAATCCAAAATAGCAAGCCTCTCGTCGTACGCAATCTCTACAAGAGCTTTCACAGTCCTGCCGGCGAGAAGATTGAGGTGCTGCGCGAACTCTCTTTCAAAGCGCAGGCTGGCGAAATTGTAGCGGTCGTTGGCGCTTCGGGCGCGGGCAAGTCAACGCTGCTTCACTTGCTCGGCGGGATTGAGAGGGCGGACGCAGGGGAAATTCGGTTGGGTGAATTTGATGTCACAGGCGCTGGCGCTGCGGAACTGGCGCGCTTTCACAACGAACGGGTCGGTTTCGTCTTTCAGTTTCATCACCTGCTGCTGGATTTGACTGCGGCTGAAAACATTGCCATGCCGCTTTTGATAAGACGCGAGCCGCGCAAGAGAAGCATCGAACAGGCCGTCGCTTCCCTCAAAGAGATAGGACTGGCGAATCGTGCATCTCATCCCGTGAGCCAGCTTTCAGGGGGCGAGCAACAGAGAGTCGCAGTCCTGCGCGCGCTCATCACGCGCCCGCAACTTGTGCTAGCGGACGAGCCGACCGGCAATCTTGATAAAGAGACAGGCGACCCCGTAGGCGCTATGCTAGCATCCTACTGCCGCTCGCACAGCGCAATCGTCATCGTCGCCACACACAACGAGCAACTTGCGCGCGACTGTGATCATCACTTGATTTTACAAGGAGGAAGCCTGACGGATTTTGGATTTTAGATTCTGGATTTTGGATTAAAAGGCTGAAAAGCGTTCAATTTGAGATTCAACATCTCGCGCTTAATTCATTGCTCCAATCCAAAATCTAAAATCCAAAATCCAAAATCCCCTAGACTTATTTTTCTAGCATCTAGCATATGTCATCTGACATCTATTATAATGTTTCCGGGAATTGTGCCGGGCCGATTCCAGATGGCGATTGGCCCGGCACGGCAATCATGGAAGATTTTCCAAACTTGAATCCGGTCTAATCTATGTTCGAACGCTACACGGAGAAAGCCCGCAGAGTAATCTTCTTTGCGCGCTACGAAGCATCGCAGTTCGGCGCGCCCGCCATTGAGCCTGAGCATCTTCTGCTCGGCCTCATGCGCGAAGACAAGACTCTGACGAGCCGTTTCTTCCCGCGCGCTTCAGTCACAATCGAAGCCATACGCAAAGAGATAGAGGGGCGCACCCTTTTGCGCGAGAAGATTTCTACGTCCGTGGAATTGCCGCTCGCGCCTGAGACAAAGCGCGTGCTCGCCTATGCTCATGAAGAGAGTGACCGCCTACAGCATCGCCACATAGGAACAGAACATCTTCTGCTCGGCCTTCTTCGTGAAGAGCGTTCTATGGCCGCAGAGATTCTTTATGAGCGTGGACTGCGTCTGAATTCTGTGCGCGATGAGATTGCGCGGCAGACGGGCGCGGACGCTCGCGCCTCGCAGAAAAAGGACACACCTCACCTGGTCGAGTTCTCGCGTGATTTAACTGAGGACGCGCAGAACGATAAGCTTGATCCGCTCGTAGGGCGCGATGGTGAAATCGAGCGCGTCGTACAGATTCTCTGCCGCCGCACGAAGAACAATCCCGTTCTGATTGGCGAGCCGGGCGTAGGCAAGACCGCAATCGTTGAAGGGTTAGCCCAAAGAATTGTCAGAGGCGAAGTTCCTTCGTTCCTTGAGAACAAACGTATTCTTTCCTTAGACCTCTCTTTAATCGTTGCGGGCACGAAGTATCGCGGTCAGTTCGAGGAGCGCCTGAAACAGATCATGCGCGAACTGATAGAGAACCCGCACTACATAGTCTTCATTGACGAACTACACACATTGGTGGGCGCAGGAAGCGCAGAAGGCTCGCTTGACGCCGCGAACATCTTGAAACCCGCTCTGTCGCGCGGCGAGATTCAGTGCATAGGCGCGACCACGCCCGCAGAGTTCCGCAAATCAATCGAAAAGGATCGCTCGCTTGAGCGCCGCTTCCAGGCTGTGAAAGTTCCGCCGCCTTCTGAATCTGAAGCCGTGCAAATTTTGGACGGCGTGCGCGAGCGCTACGAGACTTTTCATCAAGTGCGCTACACGCCAGACGCGCTCGAAGCAGCCGTTTATCAATCGAGTCGTTACATACCAGATCGCTTCCTTCCAGACAAAGCGATTGACGTGATTGATGAAGCGGGCGCGCGCGTCAAACTTCGCGTCCGCCGCGAGCAGGGCAATCTGGACAACTGGGATTCGCCCGACAATTACCCGCGCCCCTCGTACGGATCGAGCACGGCGGGCGGCATAGGCTTGCGCGGTATGGACGAAGACGCGCTCGTTTCTGCCGAAGTTACGCGCGACGATATAGAAGAAGTCATAGCGCGCTGGACTGGCATTCCTATCACTTCGCTCAAAGAGGAAGAGACGCAGAAGCTGTTAAGGATAGAGAGCGAGCTTCATCATCGCGTGGTCTCGCAACGCCCTGCCATCTCCGCTTTGGCGCGCGCCATACGCCGCTCGCGCGCAGGATTGAAGAACCCGCAGAGACCCGTCGGCTCGTTCCTGTTCCTTGGGCCAACGGGCGTGGGCAAGACTGAGGTCGCACGCTCGCTCGCGGAATTTCTGTTCGGCTCGGAACGCTCTATGATTCGTTTTGACATGAGCGAGTTCATGGAAAAACATTCGGTCTCGAAACTCATAGGCTCGCCCCCCGGCTACGTAGGCCACGAAGAGGGCGGACAGCTTACAGAGCGAATCAAGCGCTCGCCCTACTCAGTTCTACTCTTCGACGAGATTGAGAAAGCGCACCCGGACATCTTCAATGTGCTCTTGCAAGTCTTTGAGGATGGAATCTTGACGGACGCGCTCGGCAACACGGTTGATTTCAAGAACACTATTATCATCATGACCTCTAACATAGGCGCGCGCTTCATTCAGAAGAAGGGCACGCTAGGCTTTCAGGCTACGAGCGACGCGTCGCGCGAGAAGTTAGAAGAGATGGTGATGGCCGCAGTTCGCCAGACTTTCAATCCAGAGTTCATCAATCGTCTGGATGAGATAATCATCTTCGACCAGCTATACGACCACGACCTGCTCGAAGTCGTTCAACTTCAGGTCGAGATGATGAACAAGACTTTGACCTCGCGCGGCATGGAAGTGCGTCTGACGGACGAGGCAAAGCGCTGGCTGGTAAACAAAACCTGCGCCGACCGCTCATACGGAGCGCGCCCATTGCGCCGCGCGCTTCAAAAGCATGTCGAAGACCCTCTCTCCGAAGCGCTTATTCAGGGACTCTTGGGCGGGGCATCGCTCATAGAGGTTTTTCTGGACGAAGACGGGCTGGATTATCGCCCGGCGGGTGTGGAAGAGCCTGGCGACGCGCTTTTGATTCACTGAAAGTGAATCGAAAAAGGCAAAAGTAAAAAGGCAAAAGGCAAAAGTTAGGCGGAAACCATTCTGTATTAAAATGCTTTTGTCCGCACTTCTACCTTTTGCCTTTTTACTTTTGCCTTCTTCTGTTTGCCTTTTGCCTTTTTACTTTTGCCTTGTTCGTTCGGTATAATGCCCGACTTTGCTGGACTATTGCGGGCTGGCAACGCGCTGTGCGCTGCTTGGAATCCAAGCCGTCGTTAAGTCCGCATGTGTTTGCAAGGCAGTCGGCAATCCTTTTTTGCCTTTTACCGGTTTAATTTCTTAATTTATTCGCTCCCGAAGTCCGAGTCAGAACCTTCAGAGGGTAACAGCTTTTATGCGTATCGGTCGTGGCTCATGGCTCATTTATTTGAGCGTCGTTATAGGAGTATTCGCCCTTCTGGCGACCCGTCAGAACGTCACACGGGCATTTGCACAGGAGCAACAGCAGCAACCACAGCAACAGCGTCTGGTTGAGAGTGTTCAGATAACAGGCAATCGTCGTCTGCGCCAAGAAGACCTTATGTATTACATACAGACCAGGGCTGGCGATGCGTATAACCCTGCTCAGGTCTCGCGCGATATGCAGACGCTCTTAAGTCTGGGCTTCTTCGATAAGACGGCCTCACGCGTGACCATAGAAGATGGGCCACGCGGCGGCGTCATCGTCACGTTCGAGGTCAGAGAACTTCCCATCATACGCGATATACAGTTCACCGGATTGAAGGCCGTGCAGGAGTCCGATGTTCTCAAAGCATTCCGCGAGCAGCGCGTAGGCATTGCGAAAGAGAACATCTACGATCCTGTTAAAGCTCAAAACGCCATACGCGTGCTTCGTGAACTCCTTGCCGCGCGCGGCTATCCGAACGCAACGGTCAAAATCAACAGGGAAGATGTTTCGGCCACTTCCATCGCAATCACTTTTGAAGTCAATCAAGGCGAGCGCGTGCGCGTCGTTGAGATTCAGTTCGAGGGCAATCGAGTATTCGGCGATGGAAGCCTCAGAAGACAGATGAAGCTGGTAAGAGAAGCCGGATTGATCTCGCGTTTCCGAGGCCAGGACATTCTTGATCGTCAAAAGCTGGATTACGACCTGCACAACGTTGTGAACTACATGCGCTCGAAGGGCTACCTTCAGGCGCGCACGGGCGAGCCGCGCATAGAAGGAATCGGTCGGCGCACGACAGGCTTCTTCATCCCGCTCCCCTTCCTCTCTTCTACGGACGAAGCGCTGCGCATCACCGTCCCTGTAAACGAAGGCCGCCTCTACCGCATAGGCACTATCAAGATAGAAGGCAACTCCATCTTCTCCGAACAGCAGATTCTCGCCGTCATAGGTCTAAAGCCCGGCGATGTGGCCGATGGCCAGCGTATAGGCAAAGGGCTGTTCGAGGATTTGGAGAAGATTTACGGCTCGCAAGGCTTCATACAGTATTCGGCAGACCCGCAGCCAACTTTCCACGACAATCCGAACAACCCGAACGAAGGCATAGTGGATTTCGTCATCACGATTGAAGAGGGCAAGCAGTTCACTCTTCGTCGTCTGGAATTTTTAGGAAATACTTTCACGCGCGATAACGTCTTGCGCCGCGAGGTTCTGGTTAACGAAGGCGACATATACAACCAGCGCCTTGTGGAATACTCCGTAGTCAAGCTCAATCAGTTAGGTTACTTCGAGCCAATAAACGAGCGCACAGACCTTGAGCGCCGCACCAATGAAGAAGAGGGACTCGTTGACGTGAACATAAAAGTCACGGAGCGCGGTCGTCAGCAGATCTCATTCAACGGCGGTCTATCTGGCGTTGGAGGCTCGTTCTTCGGACTGGAATATTCGACCAACAATCTCTTCGGTCGCGGCGAGATTCTTTCGCTGCAACTTGCTGCGGGAAACCGCCAGCGCTCGTTTCAGTTCTCGTTCACAGAGCCTTACGTGCGTAACCGACCGATAACGGCAGGGTTCTCCATCTTCGCCTTCTCGCAGAAATTCTTCGGCGAAGGCACGTTCCTTTCGCAGAACATCGCGGCGCAGCAGGGAGCTTTGGGCGGGCTGCTCGGCTCAGGAAACTTCTTCAACACGAATGAAGAGAACCTGTTCACTAGAAACTCTTACGGGGCATCGCTATTCCTGAGCGCGCCGCTTTCTGAGTTCTACCGCAAGCGCCCGTTCACGCAGTTCTCGCGCGTTGGTCTCTCTTACCAGATTTCGCAATCGAGCGTGAAGCAGCCTGCTGTGAATGCGCAGAACAATCCATCAACCTTTATTCCCGTACTCTACAATCAGCCCAACATCATTACCAGCCGCATCACGCCGACCTTCGTCTACGACACGCGCAGCTACGCCAAGAATGCGGAAGACCCTGTGGCGGGCCGTCAGGTTTCAGCGTCGCTCTCTTTCTCAGGACTCGGTGGAGACGTGCGCACCTACGCGCCGCTCGCCTCCTTCATA
>Ga0209027_1000565_pt1 | contig 13293 bp, 8 predicted proteins | sample GraSoi013_1_20cm_3_FD_185821 | JGI IMG/M metagenome (GOLD analysis project Ga0209027, IMG submission 185821) | Grasslands soil microbial communities from the Angelo Coastal Reserve, California, USA - Sample 09_27_2013_1_20cm (SPAdes) (version 2) | ecosystem: Environmental > Terrestrial > Soil >...
TCTTGATTACAGAAGTGGCGACGGTGGCAGGATTCGTAGAAGATGAAATTATTGACGGGACCAGGATTGCAAAGCTTGAGCTGATCAGAGGAAGATAATTTTCTGGCGGCCTGTAAGGCTTGCACCGCTCGAACATCTTTCATTGATGATTCAGGACGCCGAGGAATAGCTAACATCTCCTGATTAATCGCCTCTACGATCTGTGCCACCTCACCATACAGAACATATCCCAGAATTCCCGCATCGTTTACAACTTGCGCGTACCTCCAATTTGCATCAAGGAAGCGAACGATGCCATTTGTGATATACTCGTGAACGAGGCGTTTATGTTTATCCTCTCTTGCTTTGTCAACAATGAGCTTACACTCCCAGGTGAAGTAAATCTCATCTTCATTATCCCAATTCTTATCCCATATCTTGATGTCTAATTTCACCGCTTTTTTCGGTGATACTTCGCCTGCCATCATTTCAGGAGTATAGATAAGTCGCTGCGTTTGTGTACGTAAAGGAAATTTGTACCTGCGAGTGAGTAGATTCATATATCTTTCCATGTTAATCGTAAATGTGTCTTCTTCCCAACTGCTACTCACGATACTTTCCCGCTTCAGTATATGATAAGCTGCTACTGTTGTCTCCAAAACTTCCTGAAGAAAGCCAGTCCATTCTTCGGGGCTAACGAATATATCAGGCATATCAACATCTAAAGACTGTTGATCTAGTAGATACTGATCTAGCAGACTCAATGAACTGCTCCTGCTGCTGCTCTTTTCGAGCGACTTAATATCTGAGCAACAAAGTTTCCAGCATCAGCATAAGCTTGAGAGCGCGTCCAGAGGCGCCGCTCACTTGGGCGTACAACATAGAAACGCGGCCCATCGTAAATACGCACATGCCGACGCGTATACAGTGTCGAGGCTTGACGTTCCCACAAGCGACGATCTAACTTGTAGAGCAAATTGTGCAATTCTCTTGAATTGCTTATAAAGCGCACAGCCTGTGCATCAACCGGCTGCACTAATTCAAACTCTACCACGCTTAAGGGCACACCATCCTGGTAGATTCTAGCATTTAATGTCTGATTTTGATAGTGCAAAAGCGACTTGGCGACTTCAATAAATGCCTGGGCATACTCTTCAAGCATAGAAGCCTCTGGAGGCTGAACAGGTCTAGCTTTTGCATCGTTGGTACGGCGTGTCTTGCGTTTTGACCACTCAAAAAACTTTACATCATAATCTATCATATCGCGTACCAACTGCTGTTCCATTGGGGTTAAATCATATATATCAAACACCAATTCGTCAATACGCTTTTTTGCCTTTTCAATATCTTCATCATATATCCCTCCTAATAGCTTGTTACGCTTTTGATAAAGCAGCACAATCTCTTCAAAGAGTGCGAGGGCCTCTTGTAAACGAGGATCATCCTTCTCAGGAAGCACGAAGGGCATATGTTTATATTCTTCGTGAGCAATTGTCCCTCGTTCAACAGCCCAAGAGGTAGAGGTAAGAAAATGATAGTAGCGAGCCAATTTGGAATTTATATACACTACTACCCATTTCAAGAGATACTCGTCTCCGACCTTTCCCGGTATGCTGCTTATCTTATCGCGAAATGCAACGCTCTCTTCAAAGAAAGCCGCCTCACATGCACTGCGATGGATGAGCGCAAGAGGTGCTGCATAGACTCCTGGAGTTCGAGGGCGATGAAATATTGTTTCCTGAACAACATCATTGACGCTCATCGCATAGGGCTTAAACTTTCTTTTCCTTACATCCACCAAGGGTTTTCCATAGAGCCAGGGGGCAGGATTCTCATCACTACCGATATATGTTGATATGAAGCCTTCTTCTATCTTATTCCACCCTAGCTTTTCCCTTTGTTGATCGAGTGTAGGCAACGCTTGCAAGCGTTCAATAACACCAGCATCACGCGGATTGCCCCACAACGCAACTTTCCAGAGCGCAGGATGAGAACGTAATTCTTCGCGTTCCAGGTATCTTATATCTGTTGAATCTATAGCTATTGCCCCTAGGCTTTGTGATACCGATGATGGCTTAGGCGTAACGTAAACTATCTTGCCTTGTTCAGTAGGCTGTTCGGGCTGGTAGAATAAAGCTACAGACGGGCTAAGAGAATCGGGGAAGAGTTCATACACCAGTGCCGAAAAGTTTACTACAGCTCGTACATGATACATTGCAAAGAATGCCTCACGGAACTCCTTATGAGTAGCACCTACAATGACGGTACACCTAGTTGGAGCTAGCATAGCGATTTCACCACGTTCAGCACAGAACAGTGGAGCGCGATAGAGGAATGGCTGTACTAGTTGATTGTCCCCTACTGGGTACTTCGATTCCGCTACCCACTTTAGCGCTACCTCTTGCCCCTTGAGCGTTTTGTCTCCCCAAGGAGGATTACCGATAATGCGGTCAAACTTTTTATCGGAAAATCTGTGGTCTATCTCTTCCGAGAAAAAGTTGGCGTAGATAAGATTTGAAGTTTCCATACGCGGGAAGCGAAAGGTTTCCTGAACTATATCCTCATTCTTGAGATAGTCTAACATCGACAAGCAGAGACTAAAGGCCGCGATTCTTACTGCATTAAGCTGAACGTCGACGCCAAAGATGCTCTGCTTCATAAGCTCAGTAAGTTGAGGAGCAGAGGGGTGGCCCGGATTGCGTTGTTTCCATACCTCGATCAGCCGTTGGTACGCTCTCACCAGAAAGACACCAGAGCCGCAGGCGGGATCAAGTATCGTCATCTCAGGAGTGGTTTTTGCCAGGGGAAGCGTTTCCTCCACGATAAAGTCAACTAATGCTAAGGGAGTATTATAGGTTCCCAACTGTTTACGCGTCTCGTCAGACAAGAACGTATCATAAATGCCACTGATGAGTTCAATAGGCACGCATGAGAAATCATAGGGCCAAAATGACAACTGTCCCGTTTCCAAGTCTTCCCTTTGCAGAAAACGCTGTAACAGTCCTAAATGCCCCTCGCTTACCACTTGCCGTTCTTGCTCATCTACCGGAAAAATATCGCCATTAAAGCGTTGATGGAGATAGTCGAAAAGCTCATAGGTGACTTTCTTACTATCCAATGCGGTCAGATATTTATGAGCAAGCCCATTCGTGATTTGTGCAACCCACGTCTCGGTGAGAATACCCCTATCTTCCAAATAACGAATAAATACTGAGCGTCCCAACAGCGCGTACGCGACCTCTGAGGAGAGATTCATAGCAAGAAGGCGGCGGCGTAGCTGATCCATTGAAGCTAACAAGCGTTGATCGGCACGTTTCTCACGGTTAATATGTTGCCCGTCCTCCGTTTGCCAAAATGCTCCTGTATCTAATAAGATGCGCTTATAATATCTGAGCTTATCTGCAATCTCCTGGCGTGCAGTCTCAATATTGTAGAGAGATTGTAAGTGATGCAGCAGCCGATGATGATGCGCTTCATCATTGGAAAGTATCTCATCTGAATTATCCCTGGACGGCGGACCATCATAGCCATTGAACACCAGAATGTCTTGACGAGAAATAACATAGAGCAGCGGTGCCTTCCCTTGACTCCATACGCTACGATAAAGCTGTGCCAGAGCAGCGGTGTCGACTTCTTCGAGCTGGCTGAAATAAACGACGGGATTTCCTTGGATAAAATATGCGCCGCTGATATGAGGAATGGGGCGATCATTGGGCCAGGAAACCACGGGTCGAAAGTCGGGGGCATCGACGAAGTCCAGCTCTTCCAGCAGCGTGTTTTGCAAGTCGATGGTATTCATCGGATTACTTCCTCATCCCTCGCAGGTTCTTTAATCTCGGTGGTGAGCTGATAGGCTTCTTCTATTAGCATCTCTACAACAACGCCCATGACTTGTTGTCCACCGACGCTCAGCGCATCAATCGCGATTCGTTCGCCTTCCTTCGTTTTGCAGAGGGCAATGAGCATATTTTTCCCATTCACCAAAATTGCATACTTGAGCGGGTCAGATACGTTCATTACCTCTCGTAGCGTTTTTGCTGCCTGCCCAATCTTGCGTGTTGACCACCCATAGCTTTTGAGATGGCGAATGAATTGTAGTTGTACCAGGTCATCTACAGAGTACAGTCTACGGGTTCCTGGTCCGTGCGATTGCTGCTCACTAGGCACAAGCAGCCCTGTCGAGGCCCAATAATCCAGTTGCTTATGAGAGAAGCCTGTCGCGAGCACAACCTCAGCAGTTGTATAAACGTGAGATGCCATCCATTCTCTCCATTTTTGTACCCAGTCATACTCATTCTAAGACGAAGCATACGCGATAAAAACCCTAATGTCAATTGCTTTTTGGGGTTTGTGAAAAGACCTTCGCATTCGACACAATAGAGAGACGTGAAACAATGCACAACAAAAAGGGTATTCGTAAAAGTGCGTGAAATCGTGTGAAGTATTCACAGGACAGCTCCCTTGTTCGGAGCAGGCCCCAAGCGGAGGCATCGGCATTCCCTCGGGGCGAAATCTTGTGCCCTTTCCACGCACTTTTGCGATTAGCCCTTTTTCTGTTTGCAGGATACAGTTGCCGCATGTCGAACGTTATCGTAGCATATCTACTTGTCGTTTTGGTTTGCGCTAGAGTCTACTTTGTCCTGGGTATATACTATGAAATCCATTTACCATTTCTTGATACAGTTTTGACAAGTAATTACAGCTTTCCACAGGAGGGCCTTCTCTGAACCTTTCCTTCACCCTGGCGCACCCCAACTTTGGTTGACAGCTTTTGAGGCGATCATGGGCCTTGTTATTGAAGGTGTGTTTATTGCAATGCTACTCAAAAGTTCTTCGGCAAGTAGTTGGTAGCAAAGGAACAGCACGTAGGAACTCATTGGTGAATTCTCCAAAAACACCATATCCTGGCCGCCTCGGCCATTTTATGCCTTGTGTCACAGGAAGCTCCTCGGACGAGGAGCTTCTTCTGAAAATGCCAAAAGAGGACGCTGCTTGGAAAGAACAATGCCCTTTTTCCAAGCCGTGGAAAGAATATGACCGTAGAACAGGGCACCAACGCACACCTTGCCAAAGTCCACCTGAGCTTCAAGCCAGGATCACCCAAGAGACTCATCCGTTCCACAACAATTGTGTCGCATTTTCGGAGAGATTTGACCACAAATCTGTCGCGTGAGGTCATCCTTGAGAAATTTGGAGATCATGCATGTCATCCTGAGCGCAGCGAAGGATCTGGCGAGCCTGACGAAGAGATCCAAAGCTCGTGCTCAGAGCCTACCCTGAGAGAAGCGAAGGGATGACAGGCATTCTCTCCAAATGTCTGTTTTCTTCCAGGGATGTTCGACAGTAGCAAAGTGGGTGTGCTATAATGAAACATCCCTCGTGACACAGAAAGTCTTTTCTGTGATATCTAATTTTTTGTATCATAATGATAAATGGTGAGCATAGCGCAGGGATACGTGATATGATCCTCGCCAGCATTGGCACCAGATGAGCGACTGTAACTTTCTTCTGATAACGCTCCGCTTGAGGTGCATATCCACCACATCACCGCTCACCGCAGGAGCACCGCATGCATGTTATCCACGGGACCTGGATACCCGAAGACACACACGAATTTATCCAGAAAGGGGCCTTCTACCTATGGGTAGAGACGGATACCCCGATAGGCGAATCGCGGAGCCGTGCTGGCACCGTTCACCCCAGGCATCTTGGGCAATCAGCCCTGTCCACGTTTCTCACGGAGAAACTGGGCCTGCGCGAGTTTGCGCCCGGCGCGTTGGCGCGCACCCTGAGTACCAAATACTTTCTGCTTCCGACGGCTGCGGGCAAGCCTGCTCCTTGCTTTGAACTGCTGCGCTATGTGGATGAAGAGGAGCCGATAGAGTTTGACCTGGCACCCTGGCAGGTCAGCTGCTACCAGGTGACAGACATCATCGCTACGCTGAACGACATCCATTTTATCGCCCTCCACGCGGCAGAGGACTTCCAGCTGGGAGCAGATCTCTTGTTCTGGTATCAGTACTCCCAGGCGATTAAAGGCATCATCGCCAAAGACCAGTACATCCCCGCCCAGAAGTACCAGGAGATCGTTTCCCCTTCGATAAATCGAGGGGCTACGACCGGGGGAAATCGGGCGGCTACAGCCGGGGGGAAGCAGGGGGCTACGACCAGGGAGAAACGGGCGAAGAACAGTCCCAGTTTCGAGATTCATCCCGCGTGGGAGCTGCTGTCGGACACCTATGAAACGACCATCCAGCGCTACGTGGCCGCAATGCCGGGCGTGTGCACCGCGGGACTCAACAGCCCGGACGAGGCCGGATTGCTTGACAAGGAGCCCTTACTTCGCCACTTCTCAGAATGCCTCCTGCACGACATTGTCACAGGGACGCCTTTTACGGGGAAATTCGACGACCAGATCGCGAATACGTTCCTGTACAGAGGTGTTTATCCATACCGACCAGTTCTATCTCAGGCCTCGCCAGAAGACACCCTGAAAGATTACAAACACTGGCTGGCATGGCGCGCGAACTTTACCAGGGCGCACACGGAGACCGGTTTTACCCTCTGCTTCCGCCTGGAGGAGGCGCCCTCCACCGATATCGACAACTGGCGCCTGCACTTTCTCGTCGCATCCCGGCGCGATCCCTCGCTCAAACTGAACCTGGACGACTACTGGTATCTCGACGCGCAGACCCGCACCGAGGTTATCCGGCACTTCGGTCAGGATTTCGAGAAAAACCTGTTGCTGGCCCTGGGGTATGCCGCGCGCATCTATCCCAAAGTCTGGGATGGTCTGGCAACGGACCGCCCGACCGGGTGCCGCCTCGCCCTGGACGAAGCGTTCGCGTTCTTAAAGGAAAGTGCCTGGGTGCTTGGAGACGCGGGTTACACCGTGATCGTCCCGGCATGGTGGACGCCGGATGGACGGCGGCGTACGAAGGTTCGCCTCAAAACAGCGCTGCGGTCGCCCAAAGGAACAGCTGCAGTCAGCCACGGCCATTTCAGTCTCAGTACGATCATCGCCTACGAGTACCAGTTGTCGATTGGGGGTCAGGTCGTCTCGGAAGAGGAATGGCAGCAGCTCGTGAACGCGAAAACGCCCCTGGTCCAGTTCCGGGGACAATGGATGGAACTGGATCGCGACAAAATGCAGCAACTCCTCGAGTTCTGGCAGACACACCAGCACGAGGAGCCGGAAATCACGCTCCTGGATATGTTGAAGATCGGGGCCGAGTCCGAGGATGACCTGGAATGGGACTATGACGAGGGCCTGCGAGACATGCTGTCCAGGCTGAATGACAAAAATGCATTCGCCCCCATTCCGGACCCCCACGCCTTGCAGGGGAGCCTGCGCGAGTACCAGAAGCGTGGCGTCGCCTGGCTACAGTATCTTGAAAGCCTGGGCTTGAATCCCTGCCTGGCGGACGACATGGGCCTGGGCAAAACCCTGGAGGTCATCGCTCGCTTGCTCAAAGAGCGGGAGGAGGCCGGCAGCGTGCCGCCGACCCTGGTCATCGCGCCGACATCCGTGCTGGGCAACTGGCGCAAGGAGATCGAGCGCTTCGCCCCGCAGCTTCGCACGCTGGTACATCAGGGCAGCACGCGGCTGAAAGATAAACAAGCCTTCGAGGAGGCATGTCAGGCGCACGATGTCGTCCTGACCTCGTTCGCGCTGGCCCGCCTGGACGAAAAGCTCTTGCAGAGTCTGAAATGGCATCGCGTCGTGGTCGACGAGGCTCAGAACATCAAGAATCCGCATGCCGCGCAGACGCGCGCGATTCTCAAGCTCGCCGCTCCGCGCCGGCTTGCTTTGACCGGCACGCCCGTCGAGAACCGCATGCGCGACCTGTGGTCCATCTTCAATTTCCTCAATCCAGGCTACCTGGGCAAGGAAGCGCAGTTCCGCAAGACGTTTGAGTTGCCCATCCAAAAAAATAATGACCTGGCCATGTCGGCAACCTTAAAGAAGCTGGTAGAGCCGTTTATCTTGCGGCGTGTCAAGACCGACAAACGCATTATCGACGACCTGCCGGAGAAGATCGAGCAGAAGATGTATTGCACGCTCTCGTCCGAGCAAGCCTCTCTCTACGAGGCCGTCGTCAAAGATGTCACGGAGCAACTGGATGAGGCCGAGGGCATCCAGCGCAAGGGCCTGATCTTATCCACTTTGCTGAAACTCAAGCAGATCTGCAACCATCCGGCGCAATTCCTGCAGGACGGCAGCGCGTTTACCACCGAGCGCTCCCACAAGCTCCAGCGGCTCGGGGAGATGGTCGAAGAAGTGATTGACAGCGGGGAGAGCGCGCTGATCTTCACCCAGTTTACCGAGATCGGAGGCGAACTGGAGCGCTATCTCGCGCACACCCTGCACTACAATACCTACTACCTGCACGGCGGAACCAGCGTGGCGCGGCGGGAGCGGATGATTACCGAGTTTCAAGACCCGGAGACCGAGCCATCGGTGTTTATTCTCTCGCTGCGGGCTGGCGGTGTGGGCTTGAACCTGACAAAAGCGAATCACGTCTTCCACTTCGATCGCTGGTGGAACCCGGCGGTCGAAGACCAGGCAACCGATCGCGCCTTCCGCATCGGCCAGCGCAAGAACGTCTTCGTGCATAAATTTGTGGCCATGGGGACGATGGAAGAGCGCATCGATGCGATGATCGAGGACAAGAAACGGCTCTCCTCGCTGGTGGTGGGGGCCGATGAGTCCTGGCTGACGGAACTCGATAACGATACGTTTAAGGATTTGATCGCGCTGCGGCGCAGCGCGGTCCTGGAGTAAAGACAATGGCACAGTTCAGCCGCACCTGGTGGGGCCAGCGCTTTATCGCGGCCCTGGAAGAATTTACCGATCCGGCCCGCCTCGGGCGCGGGCGGTCCTACGCGAGTGGAGGACGCATCCTCAATTACACGCTGGATAACGGCACAGTTACGGCCAGGGTGCGCGGTTCGATCAACCCGTACTTTGGCGTCTATAAAGAACCTATCTACACGACCTCTATCACGATCAAGGCGATTTCCTCCACCGATTGGAAGAAAGCTATCAGCCAGATTGCATCGCGGGCAGACCTGGTCACGAAACTGCTGATGAACGAGATGCCGGACACGATCGAGGATGCCTTCTCCGGGCTGGGTCTGCATCTCCTGCCGCACAGCGAGCGCGATTTCAAGACCTCCTGCTCATGCCCGGACTACGCGAACCCTTGCAAGCACATCGCCGGGGTCTACTACCTCCTGGCATCCGCCCTGGACCGCGATCCTTTCTTGATGTTCGAGCTACGGGGATTGTCCAGGGACGCCCTGCATACCGAACTGGTCAAGTCGCCGCTGGGGCAAATCCTGTCGTCCGCTTTGAAGTCGGATGACGTTCTTCCTGAGGTGGAACCGGTCGAGTCCTATTACACTCATCCGGCCAGGGAGGCGGATGCGGTGATAGACAGCCATAAAGAGTTCTGGACTGGCGCGAAAAGGCTGCCCGCACCGCCCTCCGCTCCATCGCAAGCAAGCGTTCCGGCGCTGCTGATTAAGAAGCAGGGGGACTATCCTCCATTCTGGCACAAAGATGTGTCATTCATCAGCGTGATGGAAGAGCTGTATGATCGTGTACGAACGAAGAACAGGCAAATGAAGTGAGCGCAGAAGGATCGAGAGGACTGGAAGTACACGCAGAACTATGCCGATGCCAAAACTGCGGTAGTCGAAGAGATTATCGCGCGAGCGCGGGGAGCCGGTGGAGAATAAGAGTGGCAAATGTCTCCTATGGTTGTTCTTTCCCTCATCCCCAATCGTCGTATAGGCCAGGAGGTGGCTTATGCACAAAGAATCAGACCAGGGGACAAAACAAAGCTCCCAGGCGACGCTCTTTTCCATGCGACTCACGCGGCGTAAATTACTGGTGACTGCGGCTGCCGCCATGCTTACCGGTTGCGCGCAGGGCGTAGCGCCGCAACCCGCTGCCACACCCACGCCGCCGTTCGCACTCGGACGAGCAGGCACGATCTACCTTGATGGGACTGTACCGCCCGCGTTAGGCAGTGCCGTCGTCCAGAGCATAAGTAACGTGGCCGGCATACCGAACGTCACTGCCGTGCCTTCGCTCAACCCCTCGCCTGATCTCATCCTCACTTTCGGTGAACTACCCCCAGGCTATACTGGCGCCTCAATTGGCACCAGCCCCGTCACCGCCATCACGCATGTGCGCGTGCCCGTTGACAGCATTACCGCTGGTCAGACACGGGCGCTGCTGAGCGGAACGATCACGGATTGGAGCACGGTTGGCGCGCCGTACAGCTTGCCGATCCACCTCCTCGCGCTCCAGGGGCTTGTCCTGCCAAATGGCGTGCCACTCGCCGGCAACGTGCAGACCGTGACCACCGCCGATTCAATACTGCGTGCGGTGCGCGCCCAGGCCGGAAGCCTGGCGCTTGTTCCGGTGGAACTGGCTGATTGGAGCGTGCGCAACCTCGGCATTGACGGCATCTATCCAGCACAGGGACGCGGGGATGTGACGCAAGCTTCCTTTGCCCCGCTGATCTTACGCATCGGCGCGGCGAACAAGCTGGTGGCGCGCGGGCTGGACGTCAGCCTTCTCACGGCAAGTCTGGGGCCGGCGCTGGCAACGACCATTCCCACGTTCGATATGGCCGTGGCTGGCGATATTATTTTGGGTCGCGGGGTCAACAACAAGATGCTGGAGTACAACGACTACCTCTATCCCTTCCGCAAGATGCGCGATGAGCTCATGAGCGCGGACTGGCGAGTCGCCAACCTCGAATGCACCATAACGGACCTGGTGGCGCCGCCATTGGACCCCTACACGTTCACGTTCATCACGGCCAGGCGCGCCGTGGATGGATTGACCTATGCCGGCATCCAGACCCTGTCTGTGGCGAACAATCATGCCGATAATGGCGGCGTGGAACCGTTCGTGGACATGTTACACACACTCCACGAGCACAATATCACGACCTGCGGCGGCGGCAACAACCTGCCAGAGGCACGACAGCCTGCCATACAGACCGTGAAAGGCACGCGGGTCGCGCTGCTGGGCTACAATGAGATTCCCCCTGGCGGCCCATACGCGGATGTGAACTCGCCGGGTATCGCGCCTGTGGATCTCAAGACCCTTCCCCAGGATATCGCCGCCGCGCGCAAGCGCGCGGACCTGGTGATCCCGTTCTTCCACTGGGGCGTCGAGTATACCAAAGACCCGACCACCACGCAGCAACAGGCAGCGCACCTCGCCATCGATGCAGGCGCAGATATGGTGCTGGGCTCGCACCCGCACTGGGTACAGGCCATCGAATCGTACAAAGGGCGGCTGATCATCTACTGCCTTGGCAACTTCGTCTTCGATCAGGATTGGTCCCGCCAGACGCTCGAAGGGTGCATGCTGCACCTTTACTGGCGTGGTACAACGCTGGCCAGCATCCGCTTCGTCCCATACCTCATCGAGGACCGTTGCCAGCCGAACATCGTCTCGCAAGCCGCCGCGGTCGACATCTTCGAGCGCATGTGGTCAGGAACGGATATGCTCACCAGCGGGCAGTATGGACCCGAACCCGAGCCGTAAGCACGAGAGCGATCGCGATATCTGGGCACACCCTTGGAGCATTTGAACAGCCATTTGACACGCATACCTTCTTGACAACGCGTCATGCACCGGATATTATACGTGCACGTACACTCAATAATCAGGGAGAAAGGGTATGAGCGACCAGATTAACATCAGCGAGGTTCAACGCTGCGCCTGCGCGACGGTTCGGCGCACCGATCGTGTCCTCACCCAATTTTACGACGAAATCCTGGCCCCAAGTGGCCTCTACATCACACAATTTACCTTGCTTGCTACGCTTAGCCAGGCGGCACCAGTCACGATTAATCGCCTGGCGGAGATCATGGACATGGATCGGACGACCCTTAGTCGCAACCTGGAGGTGCTGGTCAAACAGCACATGGTGCGTATTGAGGAAGGCGAAGATCGACGCATGCGCCAGGTGCATCTCACCCAGGAAGGGGAACAGGCTCTCAGACGTGCCTTGCCGCTGTGGCAAGAAGCACAGGCAAGGATCGAGCACGCGCTTGGTCGGGAACGCTTCGACGGTCTGCTGACCGATCTTTCTGCGGCTCGCGCGGCGGCCAGATAAAGCATCTCCTGGTATCCGAAATATTTTGTGAAAAGTCATTATAGAGCCATTTGTAGGAGCGGCCCCCTGGATCGATAGATACTCCAGGCAAGTGTACAGATGGAATTTGACCTCCCCAGGAGGTTGGTCGTAAACCGACCTGAAAACTATCTCCTCAGATCTGTATAAATGTTGCTTGATCATTGTGCCTGGATGGATGTATAACATGATAGAAACCCGTTAGAGCAGGGAAAACGAAAGGAAGGGAGAAACTGAGCAAGAAGAGACAGAAACGCTCTCTCAAACAGTGGAAGAAACCGGACTCTATAGAGAAGAGGCCCGAGATCAAGGTTGTGGCTTCCTCTCCTGATACGAAGGTATCTCAGATTATTGAGCGAGATCAACGGCATTTTGCTGCGAAACCAGATATGGACTGGTTTGTTCGTCCGTATGTACCCGGTGAGTTTGATGAGATCGCGGCGTCTGGTGAGATTGATCTCTCAACTATCGCTTATACCCTGGTAAAACGCATGGGACCAGGCTCCGAGCAGCTTCGAATGCCTCTCACAGAAGAAATGGCACAAAGCTGGCTTGATTTTGTAGCAGGGTCTGAAAGGATTGAGCAATCCAAGTGGACGGAGGAATGAGGCGCTCATACCAACAAGCCTGAAGTGGAGAGAAATTATGTCAAAAAAATCAAAACCATCCAAGCAGAAAAAAAGCGCAACCACCAGCCTATCATCACAAGCCGACAGGTATCTCGACCTCGTCGGACATCAAATCTTCCAGGGAGACTACGCTGGCGCAGTGATTAACTGCGAACGCTTATTAAACTACCTGCCAAAGAGCGCACCGCAGCGTGTAGATGCACTGGAACAACTTGGAACCGCACACGGCATGCTACAGAACTTTCCGCAAAGCTACGCGGCTTATACAGAGGCGCTTTCACTAGCTCCTAACAATGCCGAGTTGTGGTTCAATCGAGGTATGGCTAGTCGATTCACCTCGCGCTTTGGGAGATCGCTTCGTGATTATGAACGTGCGAAAGAGCTGAATATCAAACCTGAACTGGCAAAGAAGCTTGAGGAAGAGCTGGAGTTCGCCCGTGAGTTGGCTGAGAAAACACTGCAACTGCGTGGTCCAGACTTCACCCTGGACCAGCTGATTGAGCAGGAGGGCCTCTTCC
>Ga0209027_1000566_pt1 | contig 13286 bp, 14 predicted proteins | sample GraSoi013_1_20cm_3_FD_185821 | JGI IMG/M metagenome (GOLD analysis project Ga0209027, IMG submission 185821) | Grasslands soil microbial communities from the Angelo Coastal Reserve, California, USA - Sample 09_27_2013_1_20cm (SPAdes) (version 2) | ecosystem: Environmental > Terrestrial > Soil >...
GAGCCTCAAGCTTAGCGAGCGGATTAGCCAAGAGCGGCCTACCACAGTTATACATCAGCAGGGAGCTGTGGGCTTAGCTGGGAGCTCATAGCTCACTGTAAGCCGTCTGGTACACTCTCGGCTGACAAGCTCACTAAGCTTGGAGCTCGCCGCTTCTGTTTTGTGATTGCCAGCTACTAGCCTCGATCCCTACGCCGAGACTATCGGCGAACCGTGTCCGGCGTACTCGACGCCGCCGGGGTGCTCGACGCAGTCGGAACCGTGAAAGGCTCGGCCCGCGGCGTCGCAACCTCCGTCGGTACCACTGCGCCAGTCTTGATGTGAAAGGCCACCGTCGTCTGCAGCCCGGCACTGACCGTCACGCTATCGTCGCTGAAGCCGAGCGCGGGGTGCCAGGCGCGAACCCGGTACTTGCCGGCAGGAATCCCGTCGATGGTGAAACTCCCCGTGTTCGACGTCTGCGCGTAGTAGGGATGATCGAGCACGGCGATCCACGCGTGCGTCCACGGATGCTGCTCGCATACCACCTCCACTTCCATCGGCTCATTCAGTCGGTCGACGGGCACAACCTCGCCGTCGTCGTTGAACGGTGCGACCGCAGCGATCTGTCCGGTGCCGACGTTGATGAACCGATTGGTGTGCAGGGCGCGATCATCGTTGCTGACGTTCAGAGTGCTGGCAGTCGTCATCACCTGAACGAACGGATCGAGGATGCAGTTGTCGTTGGTCAGCTCGGACCGTCTCTCGAGCGGAAATGCCTTACCGCTGCGAATATCGGTCAGCCACACAATCGCGCCGGCGACATGCGCCCCCGACATCGTCACGTTTTTAGCGACGATGCTGTTGCCGCAAACGTTGGCGTCGCTCGTCGGACGAACTACCTGTGGCGATGGCGGGGTTCCATCGAAATCGACCGTGCCCGTAATCGTCCCGCCCGCCGATACTGCGACGACCTTGTAAGGCTGCGCAGCCGGCGAAATCACAGCAGGCCGCGGCGCTACGCCGTCCTTGGGGTCGCCGTTTTCGCGGGGATGGGCCGAAGCGGTGTCGTCACGGGCGCACCCAACCAGGGCGACCACAATTATTGAGAAGCCGAAGAACCGGCGGAGCATTTTTTTCGAGCCGATGTGAATTCAGTCGATACGGGGGCAAGCGATGTGCCCAGGCTATTTCGCCTGGTAGACCGCTCTTCCTCCTATCCAGGTGGAAATTACACGCGCGCCAAGGATTTCTGTGTCGGGAACGCGCATGATGTCACGATCGAGCACCACAAAGTCGGCATATTTTCCGGGCGTCAAAGATCCGAGGATCTTTTCCTGGAATCCGGCATAAGCGGGCCAGATCGTCATCGACTGAAGAGCTTCTTCGCGGGTCATCTTTTGCTCGGGATACCAGCCACCCGCTGGCCAGTTGGTCGGATCCTGTCGCGTAACAGCTGCGTGAAAGGTGAGCAACGGATTCACTTCCTCAACGGGAAAATCAGTTCCGTTTGGAATCACAACCCCTGTGTTGAGCAGTGAGCGCCATGCATAGGCGCCGCGAATTCTCTCCGGTCCGACGCGTGACTCTGCCCAGCGCATGTCGCTGGTCTGGTGAGTAGCCTGCATCGAGGGAATGACGCCGAGCTGCGCAAACCGTGGGATGTCTTGTGCGCTCAGAACCTGAGCGTGCTCGATACGGAAGCGATGATCGGCCTTCGGATACTTGCGCAAGGCAGTCTGGAAAGCGTCGAGCACAATACGGTTGCCGCGATCGCCAATGGCGTGAACGTTCACCTGGAATCCGCGTTGCAGGCCAGTCTCTGCCCACGCCTCGAGGTGCTCGGGAGGCGACACCAACAATCCGGAGTTCGTCGGCTCGTCGCTGTAAGGCGCGAGCAGAGCGGCCCCACGCGATCCGAGCGCGCCGTCCGCGTAAAGCTTTATCGCCCGTATCCACAGATGCGCATCGTATAAAGCACTCTGAGGACCACGCCGGATGTAGGGATTGCGATGAGCTGGGGGAGAATTCGGATCGCCGGGATCGCTGATCATGACATAGTTCCGCAGCGAATAATTTCCTGCCTTCGCCAGCTCCTCGAAGATCGAGATCGTTTCCGCGTTTTCTCCGGGATCATGCACGCCCGTGAGACCCCAGCGATTCGCTTCAGTAATCGCAGCCAGAATCGCAGCGCGGGTTTCGGCGCGCGTGGCGGCCGGAATCGCACGCGTGATCAGCGACTGCGCGTTATCGACGAAAACTCCAGCTGGTGCGCCAACGGCATCGCGAATCACTCGGCCGCCCGCAGGATCCTGCGTAGTAGCGGTGACGTGCGCCAGCTGCATTGCCCTGGCGTTGGCGAGCAACGCGTGGCCATCGATGCGAGTCAGTACCACCGGGTTATCCGGAAATGCGCGCGACAGCGCGTCCTGAGTCGGAAACTCCTTTACCGCCCAGCGGTTCTGGTCCCACCCCCGTCCCAGAATCCAGTCTCCCGACTTCACACTTTTCGCCCAGCTCTGAACGCGAGAGATCACCTCATCGTACGACGACGCTCCCGCGAGGTTGACTCGCCGCAACATCGTGCCGAGGCCAAGTAGGTGCGCGTGGGCGTCGGTGAACCCTGGATAGACCACGGCACCGTGGAGATCGACGATGCGCGTCGACGGACGCGCAAGCGCCTTCGCTTCCGGATCGGATCCGATGAACAACACGCGGCTGTCGCGCACGGCGAGCGCGCTTACAACAGGCCGGGCGTTGTCGACTGTGTAGATGCGACCGTTGGTGAGAACCAGATCGGCAGACTGACCGCGAACTACTCCCGGTGCGAGGGCGAAGAGCGCGAAGTAGGTTGAGAGACGTTTCATGATCGCGGAGTTTAAATGGCTTCGCACACCTGTCCAGATGCTTTCGCTAATTAGAAAACAAAGCCTGCGGTTGTTCTCGCTCATCTTAATTGCTGCATGCGCGCGTTTGCCGTCGCAGCCACAAGTGCAGCCGTTGTACTGGGGGTTTACCGGACCGTGGGATCCGCGTAGCGATGCGTCCATTGAAACGAACGGTCGCGGACTCGCCCGAGTCGTTACGGGCTGGATTGCCCTCGATACGACGACATTCCGCCCGCAACTTCTCTACCCCGACAGCATCGGCAGCAACCCAGCTCTGGCGCAGCGGAAGGCTGCGCTCATCACGTCCTACATCGGCAGTCGCTTTCACCCCGAGATCATTCGCGGCCTCGGCGACAATCCACAGGTGGCGGCGCTAACCGCCGGCAACATCGCGGCGCTGGTTGATTCCGGCGATTACCGGTGCGTCATCATCGATTTCGAGGGCATGACCCCGCGCGATCTCGATCAGCTGGTCACGGTGACCCGCGCAGTAGCGGACTCGGTGCGATCGCACGGCGTATCAACCGTCGTGGTTGCCGTGCCGAGTGGGGATACTGCTGCCTATCCAGCAGCGCTGTTGCTGCAGTCCGCCGACTACATCATGCCAGTGCTCTACGATCAACACTGGAGCGCATCGCCGCCCGGGCCGATTGCCGCGCCGGATTGGGTGGCTCGGAACCTTGGGACGCGCGTGGCAGAGGTCGGGGCCACCAGAATCGTCGCCGCTTTTCCGGTCTACGGCTATCGATGGCGCAAGAGCGCGGAGACAGAAGTCATCAGCTACGCTGATGCCCGACGATTGACGATGATGACGAACATTCCGCTCACACGCGATCACGCATCGGCCACACTGCACGCGATTTCGCCGGAGGGGTGGGAAATCTGGGTTGCCGATCGTACACTGCTCGCGACACTCGTGCGCGAAGCCAGACAGCTTGGCGTTACGACTTTTGCCTTGTGGCGGCTCGGTCTTGAAGATCCCTCGGTCTGGGCGCTGATCGGACCCTAGACTATCAACAGCTCTCTCTGATAGTCGCCGGGAGTAATGAGAACTTTGTCGGCGCCCACGTACGCGTTCACTTCGCTGCGCATCCCAACCTCACCGGCGAGGTAGACTCCGGGCTCGATCGAAAAACCAACGCCAGGAATGAGTGCGCGCTCCTCACGCGTCTCGAGGTTATCGATGTGTGGACCCGAGCCGTGCAGGTCGCGCGGATCGATCGAATGCCCGGTACGGTGAACGAAAAACTCTCCGAAGCCACGCTTCACGATCACGGCTCGCGCAGTGTCGTCGACTTCCCCTCCGCTCACCGCCTGATGCGTCGAGATTTTCTTCTCGAGAAGTGAGATTGCCGCATCACGCGCATCGCGCACGGCCAGCCAGATCGCCTTGTCGCGATCGTTGGGTTGGCCGAGTGATCCCATCCACGTTTGGTCGGCGTAGACTCCGTCTTTTTCTTTCGCCCACAGGTCAACGAGCAACACGTCGCCGCGCTTGATCGGGGCTGACTGTTCCGCGGTCGGCTCGTAGTGCGGATTTGCGGCATTCGGTCCGATCGCCACGATCGGACCGTGATCGGTCTCGAGCCCCCCGGCCGCAAACCGGTCCCGAATCCACGTCGCCAGCGCGTACTCTGTCATCGGCAAAGCACTGTCAGCCCGACTGCCAGCCAGACGAATTGACTCCTGCCCGATGGTCGACACCGCGCGTGCTGCGCGTTCGTGGGACGCACGCTGCTCCTCGTTCCACACCGCGTAGAACCTCGATACCAGATCCGCAGAGGTCATTACTTCTGCACCTGCTGCGCGGACTAGCTCGATCACGCCGGCAGGGACCCGATCGAGATAAGGCACTGCGTCGCCGGGGGAGTATTCCATCGCCACCTTTTTCCCCTGCACCAGGTTGCGCACCCGCGATTCGAGCTCGCGCCAGCTGCTGTAGCGCTCTTTGCCCCAATTAGCCGGCCACGTGCTCCACGGACCTTGCTCGATGTTGTGCGTAAGTGCGGTCGGAATTCCGCTCGCCGGTATGTAGACGAAAAAGCGACGCGTCGTCATCCCGTGCAGTTGCAGCATGCCCACGGCGATTGGATTCAAACCGTGGAAATCGTAAATCAGCCAGCCGTCGACGCCCGCGTCACGGATCGCGGATTGAATGGAAGCGAGTGATTTGACGTCGAGCACCGCGAGATTTCCCTCCTACTGCGAAGCCTTGATCGCGCGCCACTCGGCGCGCCACTCGCAGATGTCTTCACCCCGCTCACGACAGTGAACGTGATCGATCATGCCGCCGGCGTTGACGAGTTTCTTCAGCATCTCCCGGAGCGCCGACTCGTAGTAGAGGCAGCCGATAGCTTTCGGGGCCGTGCCATACGTCACCGATTCGGTCACACCAAGCACGATGGAAGCTCCGACGCGTCTCACTTTTGCGCCGAGGTATTTCTCTCCCATCCGCCGCACCTGTCGGAACGCGAGCGGCCGTGCAAGGAAGCCGGGCAGCAAGTGAATGATCTGACGCGTCGTCCCCGAAATCATCTCGTACATCCGGTTGGCGACGATGTTACCGGCGCGAGTGTAAATGTTCTCCGCGTCCGGACGCCGGCCAATCAAACGAGCGATGCCACTCGCCTCGTGCATGGGTATCTGCTGATTCCGCTTCAAGGCGTCCTTGTAGCGGCGGATTTGCGCGATGACGGTGTCGCTGAGTCCCAGCCGTTTGTTGCGATGCTCCTGCACGTACTCGACCTCGTCATCTCCTCCTTCGGGAATGTCGACCGAGCGAACGGCCTCGAGGAGACTGAGCGGGACTATGGCGTTTACGGTGCCGGGCATTTAGTTGGTATGCGGAGAGCGCAAGCTAACCGTCGCTCGAATCGCCTTCAAGCAGTCAACGATGCCCTGCGGCTCTTGACGACTCCAAAATATTGCAAACCCCTGACCTGCTGATTCGCGTCGTCGTCGGCGTCGCGATCTCGATCGTTGTCAGCCTGGTTGCTCGACGCCTGCGCGCGCTGACACGAGGCGGCGCGGTCGCCAGTACTGTCGTCGGTGCGGTTGCCATCGCAGCGGGATGGAGTTGGGGAGTCCTGCTTTTCTCTCTGTTCATTTCAGTGACCGCGCTTTCGGCATTTCGCTCTGCGGAAAAGTCCAAACGATTGGGCAGCCTGCTGGAGAAGGGCTCAGAAAGAGATGCAGCGCAGATTGTCGCCAACGGTGCCGTCTTCACCATCGCTGCCATCGGCAATCTGATGTCACCTGGGCACGGCTGGCATGCGATCGCCGCGGGAGCGTTGTCGTTCTCTGCTGCCGACACGTGGGCGACCGAGATTGGAACTCTGGCGCGCAGCGATCCACGCTCCGTCGTGACCGGCCGCACAGTGCCCGCCGGCACCTCGGGCGGGGTTTCTGTGTTCGGCACCTTGGGCGGAGTTGCCGGCGCACTGTTTGTCGGGGTTGAAGCAGTATTCGCCGCGTGGCCGGTCTCCCTCGCCGCGGTGGTACTGGGCGGCGTGCTGGCTGGACTTGCAGACTCCATTGTCGGGGCAACACTGCAGGCAAAACGCTTCTGTCCGCACTGCAGCAAGCCAACGGAACGCGCCGTGCACGATTGCGGGACAGTCACCACAATTGCCGGCGGCATTTCCTGGCTCGACAACGACGCTGTTAACGCACTCTGCTCGGCGATCGGCGCTCTGATAGTTTTAGTTCTACAGTGACCAGCCCACGCATTTCAACGCATCGATGAACACAGCACAAGCTTCGACGAACACGCGCGCCCGGGTGCTACTCGTGAGCACCAATCGCGAGCGGCAACCATACCCCGTCGTCCCCAACGGGCTTGCGTGCGTCGCTTCTGCGCTCGACGCCGCTGGTTATCACGTTGAGTTTCTAGATCTTTGCTTTGCGAGGGATCCTGCCGGCACGGCGCGCGAAACGTCACAGCGGTGCGCGCCCGACATCATCGGTGTATCCGTTCGCAACATCGACAACAGCGATGCCATCGCGCTTAGACACTACACGCCAGAAGCGCGTGATATTCTGCGCGAGCTGAGGGCATCAGCGCCAAAAGCAAAGATCATCGCTGGCGGGGCTGCGTTCGGTGTCGCACCGGAAGCACTCTTTCGCGACCTCGGCGTCGATTACGCTGTTGCCGGTGATGGCGAGCGAGCGACGGTAGCGCTCGTCGACACGCTTATTGCTGGACGCGCACCCGAAGCAATCTCGGGATTGGTCCGCGCTGTCGAGCGCGAGCGGAAGGAAGAGAGCACGGTGGTGTTCACACCGCCCGGTGAAGATGCCGACCTCGACTCGTTGCCCCGACCACAGTTGCACCGCTGGATCGATCTCGCCCGATATCAACGACATGGGGCAACGATCCCGATTCAGACGAAGCGCGGCTGTGTCTACAAATGCATCTATTGCACCTATCGAAACGTGGAAGGCTGGGGATACCGCACACGCGATCCCGAGCTCGTCGCAGACGAAATAGCAGAGCTGAAATCCAAGGCTCACGTTCAGCACTTCGATTTCGTCGATTCCACCTTCAATTCCCCGCCGGGGCACGCCATCGAGGTTTGTGAGGCAATCACCCGTCGCAAGCTCGGGGTCCAGCTCGACACCACGAACTTCACGCCAGCGACGGCATCGGACGAGCTGCTATTGGCGATGAAATCGGCCGGCTTTCGTACGCTGGGCATCACCGCCGAGAGCGCCAGCGACCCGGTGCTGGAAAAGCTGGAGAAGGGGTTTACTGCCGCCAAGGCCCGCTCAGTCGCCACCCGCGTCGAGAAACATGGCATTCGAACGCTCTGGATTTTCCTCGTCGGCGGTCCAGGTGAGACCCGCCAAACCCTGGAGGAGACACTCGATTTCGCCGCGTGGCGTCTCCGGCGTGGCGACGCCGTGTACCTTACGGTCGGCCTTCGCATTTACCCGGGCACTACCCTGCACCGTATCGCAATCAAGGAAGGGCGAGTGCCGGCGGATAGCACATTACTCGATCCAACTTTTTATTTTTCCAGTCAGCTTGAGTTCGACAAAACCGTTGCACGCCTCAAACATTTCGCCGCCGATCATCCGCGCTTTATGTTCTCCGCCGACTCGAGGTCAGTCGTCCTTCCCTATCTCACCCGCGCGGCTTCCGTGTTGCATCTACCGCGACCTCATTGGCAGTACATGGGTCTCTTTCAGCGCGTAGCCCGCGCGATCGGATAGAGTGGCCGAACATCTAGACGCCGAAGTCATCGTAGTCGGTGGTGGACCTGCAGGCGCTTCGACGGCCTGGGCGTTGGCTCGTGACGGCATCGACGTGCTGGTGCTCGATCGCGCGCGTTTCCCCCGCGACAAGGTTTGCGCCGAGTATCTGAGTCCGCAGGCATCGCGAATTCTGTCGGACATGGGCGTGCTCGAAGAAGTCGAGCGCACCAATCCGGCACACCTGGCCGGCATGCGCGTGCGTGCGCCGAATGGACTGGTCGCTGATGGCGAGTTCGCCGCCAATCACGGGTTCCGCGGTTTCCGCGACCGTGGTCTGGCCATTCGTAGGACGATCCTCGATGAGATCGTGCTGCGCGGGGCGCGAGCCGCTGGCGCGAGACTCCAGGAGGAGATGCGTGTCACCGACATCTACCAGAACGGATCGACCCGGGTGCATGGAGTACAAGCGCTCGACGCACATGGCGCCCGGCGAACTCTTCGCGCCCGCTACGTCGTCGGCGCCGACGGATTACGCTCTGTGATCGCTCGGCGACTCGGTCTGGTCAAGACGAGTCGCTTCTGGCCGCGGCGAATCGCGCTCGTCGCGCACTATCAGAACGTGCAGGGAGTGGGTGACATGGGCGAGATGCACGTCGACTACGACGGATACTTCGGCGTGGTGGATGTCGGTGGCTTGATGAACGTCGCCGTCGTCGTCCCGTTATCGCGCGCCAACAAGATCGAAAACAAAACCGAGTTCTTCGAGAACTGGATTGCGTCGCGACCGCATTTGGCCGAGCGCTTTCAGGGCGCAAAGCGCATAACGCCGGTGCGAGCGACAGGTCCCTTCGCAACTGCGTCTCGGCGCGCCTGGGCACCCGGCGCGGCGCTTGTCGGTGACGCGGCAGACTTCTTCGATCCCTTCACCGGCGAAGGGATCTACGCCGCACTCCGGGGCGGAGAGTTGGTGGCGCCCTACATCGCCGAGGCGTTGTTCTACCAGTCCGACGCTGATGAGTCACGTATCCTTGCGGGGTACGATCGTGCGAGAAAGCGCGAGTTTGGCGGCAAGTGGAAACTCGAGCGCATTGTCGGAATGGCGATAGCGTACCCGTATTTCCTGAACAACGCAGCCAAGGTCCTGTCGCGTCGCAAGGACATGGCAGATCTGCTGGTCGGCGTCGCAGGAGATTTCATTCCGCCGCGCCTCGTGCTCAGTCCCCGATTTTTGTTCACGCTTTTTGTCTCGCCGGCATTCAGAAATTGAGCGTTAGCGAAGACGAGTTTCGCGCCGTACTCGGCCGGTTTCCTTCCGGAGTGACGGTAGTGACGACAATCGATGAGAGCGGAGCCGATCAGGGGATGACGGTGAGCGCGTTTTGTTCAGTGAGCCTGCATCCCCCGCTGATCCTGATTTGCATCGAGAAGTCGGCCTCGGCGTATGAGGCACTGACGACGTCCGCCGGATTTGTGGTCAACGTTCTCTCGGCACGGCAGGAGCAGGTCGCACGTCGTTTCGCGATTGTGGACATCGATCGTTTCGAGGGTGTTGGATTCACTCGATCGTCGCAAGGGTACGCCGTCCTGGACGACGTCCTTGGCGTCATCGAGTGCACCAGACAACAGCTTTTCGAGGGTGGCGATCACACAATCATCGTCGGAAGCGTCGCGGCGATGCAAGCAGAGTCCGGCACTCCGCTTCTCTACTATCGCGGCGGTTACGCCCAACTCGAGCACTGAGCAGGATGCGTAATCCGCTAACCCCGCGACGGAGACGCGGATTCGAGATACTCGATAGTCCCGATGTCGATCCGCAGGTCGTCACTCGTTCTTTGTCCGACGTCGTCAAGGCAAATACGCTCTTCGGCGGTGTTAGCTCGGCGATGGACGAGTTTACAGATTGCCTCGAAGAGCTGCCCGCGAGCGCCACGCTGCTCGATGTGGGTACCGGGCTTGGTGACATTCCCGCACGCGCGCGTGGGGTGGCGGCGCGTCGCAGAATTCTCCTGACGACAATTGGACTCGACTCGGCGCGCGTGCTGGCGACCGCGTGTCGCAAGGCGCTTGACTGGTCGATCTGCGGTGATGCGCTTCACTTGCCGTTCGCCGAAAACAGCGTCGATGTCGTGATGTGCTCCCAGGTCCTACACCATTTCAACGACGACCAGGCAGTGATGCTGCTGCGGGAAATGAATCGCGTGGCGCGTTGTCGAGTGATCGTCAGCGATCTGCGGCGCAGCTGGCTGTCAGCCGCAGGACTGTGGCTGGTCTCTTTTCCCCTTCGATTTCATGCTGTTAGCCGTCACGATGGAGTCGTTTCGGTGTTGCGGGGCTATACCAGCGGTGAGCTGGCAGATACAGTGCAATCAGCAGTGAAGCGGAGACCCGTCGCACACCGGCGCCGCGGCTTTCGCGTTACAACGAGCTGGGCACCGGTGCACCAGTGAGCGAGCAGACGTCGCGTCCGTTCGAGCCCGGCGAAATGCCGCTCGGCCGGCCGATGGAAACAGTCGACGAGCAGCTGGTGCGATCACCGCTCAATACAATCTTCGAGTTGGCAAAAAACGTCGAGGCGTGGCCGGCGCACCTCCCTCACTATCGCTTTGTTCGCTTCAAAGATCGTCGGAGCGACGGCGGCGGGATTGTCGAGATGTCCGCCAACCGGCCCTTTGCAATTCCGTTGGTGCGATTAGGCGTCAATTGGCCGACGTGGTGGCTGTCAGAGATGACAGTGAACAACCAAAAGCCTTCGATTCGGTTTCGCCACATCGGGGGTATCACGAAGGGGATGGACGTCGAGTGGTCGTTTGCTACGACGCCGGGCGGAACGCACGTACGAATCCTGCACGTGTGGGATGGGCCGCCAATACCGTTGGCTGGCATTTGGGCAGCAGTGTACGTGATCGGCCCCGTCTTCATTCATGGGATCGCTTCACGTACACTTGCCGGTTTGACTGCGGTGGCGGAGCGCACACGGCATCAACAGTGGTGACTGAGGTAAACGTGGAGAAGCGAAGAGTCGTAATTACCGGAGTTGGTCCAATCACACCGATCGGAACGACTCGCGATTGTTTTTGGAGCGGATTGCGGAGGCAACGCTCGGCGGTTCGGTCGATAACGCGGTTCGATCCGTCACCGTTTCGCAGTCACAACGCCGCCGAGATAAATGACTTTGTCCCGACCGATCACCTCGATCACAAACGCGCGAAGAGACTGGACCGATTCGCGCAGTTCTCCGTCGTGGCGGCGCAGATGGCGCTGGACGACGCTGATCTCGATTTGTCGAAGGAAGATCGTGAGCGCGTCGGAGCGAACATGGGCACCGCTCTCGGTGGCGTGAGCTACGCTGAAGGACAGCTCGCCAACTACATCACACAAGGCTTGCGCGCCGTTGATGCAACGCTGGCTCTGACGGTGTTCGGTGGCGCCGCCAGCTGCAACATCGCAATCGAGCTCGGCGCGATGGGCCCGAACTCGACGAACGCAATGAGCTGCGCGTCGGGAACGATCGCCATCGGCGACGCTTTCCGACTGATTCGCGATGGTTATGCGGACGTAATGATCGCCGGGGGCGCGGAAGCGCCATTGGCGCCGCTGACGTTCGGTGCCTTCGCGCTCATTCGCGCAATGTCTACACGCAACGAGGATCCGGAAAAGGCATCTCGACCGTTCGACAAAGACCGTGATGGTTTCGTGATGGGTGAAGGTGCGGCAGTGATGATTCTCGAGGAGTACGGGCGGGCAAAAGCTCGCGGAGCACCGATCTACGCCGAAGTGCTGGGCTATGGTACGTCGAACGACGCCTTTCACATGACGGCGCCGCGTCCGGATGGCTCACAGGCGGCTCGATCGATGAGGCTGGCGCTCAAGGATGCAGAAGTGTCGCCGGACGAAATCGACTACGTGAACACCCACGGGAGCTCGACGCCGCTCAATGACTCGACTGAAACGATGGCAATCAAACAGGTATTCGCTGATCGCGCGTACCGAATTCCGTTGAGCGGAACCAAGGGATACTACGGCCACGCACTCGGCGCGTCGGGCGCGATCGAGACGGCGATTTGCGCGCTGGCAATCGAGCGCGAGTGGCTGCCGCCGACCGTCAACCTTCAGGTTGCGGACGAAGCCTGCGATCTTAATTTTCTGCCGGGAACTGGGCGGAAGGAGAGAGTGGAGCACGTACTCACCAACTCCTTCGGCTTCGGCGGAATCAACGCCGCGCTGGTTTTGCGTCGAGTGATCTGAGCATCGCGCGCGTTCCCGCCACATTTATACGGGACGGGACATGCGCGACTCCTGGCGGCACTTCGTTGCAGAGTTCATCGGCACTTTCGCTCTTGTTTTCGTGGGGAGCGGCGCGATCATGGCGACGCGCATCACCCAAAGCAGCGCGGCGCTGGTCGAGGTCGCACTAGCGCACGGTTTGGTGCTCGCGGTGATGGTGAGCGCGTTGATGCGCATCTCCGGTCACTTCAATCCAGCGGTCACGCTCGGCATGTTGGCGGCGAGGCGCATCGAAGTCATGATGGCCGCGTTGTACATCATCGCGCAGGTGCTCGGCGCGGTCGTTGCCGGTTACGCGCTCAAGGCGAGCTTCCCCGCGGCGGTCTTCGTTGCGACGCGCGGAGGCGGCCAGACTGTCGCGCTCGACATCACCGGCGGTCAGGCGTTCCTGCTCGAGGTCATCGCGACATTCTTCCTGGTGTTCGTGATTTTTGGCACAGCGGTCGATCTGCGCGGGCCAAAGATTGGCGGACTGGCGATCGGCTTCACCGTCGCGGCCGACATTCTCGCCATCGGTCCGCTGACCGGCGCATCGATGAATCCCGCGCGGTCGTTCGGACCGGCGGTGGCGAGCGGAGTGTACGAGGCGCAGCTACTCTACTGGGCAGCTCCAATTGTCGGTGGTGTGATCGCGGCGCTGCTCTACGAGTATTTGTTCATGCGGCGCGGGAGAGAGCCGGTAGATCATGGAGAGCTCAAACCCTAGAACAAAGGGGAAAGGCGCTGGCTGCTGGCGGCTGTGAGCCGGCTGCCCGCGGCTGATTCCGAAGTCCGAACCGCCGCCAGCCGCTAGCCGAAGGCCGCCCGCAGCCAGCGCCTTTCCCCTTTGTTCAAGGTTTGAGCTCTCCATGATCTACCGGCTCTCTCCCGCGCCGCATGAACAAATACTCGTAGAGCAACGCCGCGATCACACCACCGACAATTGGAGCTGCCCAGTAG
>Ga0209027_1000567_pt1 | contig 13282 bp, 11 predicted proteins | sample GraSoi013_1_20cm_3_FD_185821 | JGI IMG/M metagenome (GOLD analysis project Ga0209027, IMG submission 185821) | Grasslands soil microbial communities from the Angelo Coastal Reserve, California, USA - Sample 09_27_2013_1_20cm (SPAdes) (version 2) | ecosystem: Environmental > Terrestrial > Soil >...
CCCTGCCGCAGCAAGATAACAGCCGCCGCATCTTTCGGAGTCGCTATGCCGTCAGGCTTTGTCTGAGTTCTAGTTACCGAGTTGGTTTGAGTGCTCACGATATAAAAATCTGGAGTCAGATTAATTTTGGATTTTAGATTTTAGATTGAAAGAGAGCTTGTTCGTCAGATTCAATCCGTTTGCTAATCCAAAATCCAAAATCTAAAATCCAAAATCATCCGGGCTTGAATTTATTCCTGCCACCTGAATCTCTCGCCGTCGCGCCCGTTCCAAGGCAGCCCGCGCATGTGATAGCCGCCCTCTTCCCAGAAGCCAGCCTGATCTTCCGCTAAAAACGTCACGCCTTTGATCCACTTCGCGGATTTCCATGCGTAAAGCTGCGGCACTATCAGGCGCATTGGCCCACCATGCTCCAATGGAATCGGTTGCCCGTCATGCGTCAGTGCGAAGAGCGCGTCTTCCGCAAGAAAATATTCAATCGGAAGATTCGTAGTCCATCCATAATCATAAGCGGAAGCGACTACGAACTTCGCTTCAGGTTTGAGGCCAACTAGCCGCGCAACCTCGCGCGTCGAAACTCCGCCCCAGACGTTATCCAGACGCGACCAACGGGTTACGCAATGAAAGTCAGCATAAACTTTCACTGCGGGCAGTTGCATGAACTCGTCCAACGACCAGCTCATAGGGCGCTCTACCAATCCATCAACTTCAAACTTCCATGTAGCAAGATCAATCTGCGGCGCGCCGTGAGCATCCAGCACAGGCCACTTGCGCGTGCGCGTCTGGCCGGGCGGAATGCGATTCTCTCGCCGCGTGTCCGGGCTTACGATCACATCCGGCTCCTCGACCTCTTCGGCCCTGCGCGGATCATTCTTCTGATAAAGAGGATCGTTGAAAAGATTGTTCAGGAAACTCATAAGGACAGTAACGAATAACAAGTGACGAGCAAGAGAGAATTTTTAATCTTTAATTCAGTATTGAGTTTTCAGTTCTTACTCTTCAGTATTAAGAAAGAAGCTGTGCTCTTTTAATAAAAATCTGGAATTAAAGATTAAAAATGATTCTTGTCATTTGTCACTTCTTTACATTCCTTTCTGCCAGCTTCATTAAATCTTCGGGCATCCATTTGCCTACGCCTTTTTTGAGAGGGTCTTCGATGCCGACTGTTCGGTCGTGCCACTCGTCGCGTGTGGTTAATGGCCCGCGCTGGCGTTCATAGTTTTCCGTCTGCTCTAAACTTAATACGATGCCGTTGGCAATCTCTTTCCAATCCTGAAACTGTATGCCGCGACGCACCAGAGGTAGTCCAGCAGACCAATCCTCTTCGGGCGCGCGCGCGTCCTGCTCAGGGATAGCCAGCCTGTCCAGCGACGGAAAAGGCTGACCCTTGAACTCGCTGACTAGCTGCGCCTTGATCTCTTTGTAAGAGATGTTCGGATTCTCCCTGTGAATCGCCTGCGCGCGGCGGAAGAGGTCTGCGACGGTCGGTGATGGTTGAGACATTTGTACTACACTCCCCTGAAAAATTTCATTACAGTTTTCTCTGGTGAATATAGCTTATAACATTTACAGATTACGGGCTACGCACGCGTGCGAATTTCGATTGGCCGTCTCAATATTCTGCTTTAGAGGGCGATTCAAAACACGCTTAGCGAGCTTAAGCATTTCCCTTTGCGCCTTTGCGAGAAACTGCAACGCGCATGCATCTTGAGCATCAAGAGAATTGCATGTTCACGCAAAGGCGCAAAGTTAAAAGCTTAAGCTCGCTAAGGGTTAAGCAATTGCTATGGGTTTTCAAATGGACTCTTAACTTTTCATCGCGCACTTGCATTGAATCGCGGTTCGCGTTCATCATATCCGCTCGCTTCATTATCTAAGTTGAAAGCAAAAGGGCATTCATGTCTGACGCGATTATTTCGACCGAATCTGCGGAGGTTCATTCAGATCAGGCTGGGGGAATGATTGTCTGTCCCGTCTGCGGGCGTGAAGCTTCGCATGGGCTTACGGATTTCAACTCGCTGCCGGATGATTTGAAGATCATCATTGCGTCGAACTCTCCGCTGGGAGCGGAGACGCGGGAAATCTGCCCGCGCTGTGTTGAGCTTTTCCAGCGCGCGAAGTTTCAGTTGGAGTCCGATGCGGTAGTCTTCGAGCAGGGCGGGAGCGTGCTTTCTACGCCGTTGCGCATGGGCGCGCATGAAAAATTCACAGGGCGCGGCGTGACCATAGCTTTCCTTGATTCGGGTTTTTACTCGCACCCGGATTTAACGAAGCCTGTGAATCGCATACTCGCCTACCACAGCATTTTCGAGGGCGATCCCGTAACGCTTGAATCTCCAGATGTGGCTAGCTGGCACGGCATGATGACTTCTGTTGTGGCGGCTGGCAACGGCTCGCTCTCGCAAGGTTTTTATCGCGGCATAGCGCCGGACGCCAACCTGGTTCTGGTCAAGATTGGGAAGACCGGGCACATCCCCGAACAAAATATTTTTCGTGGACTCGAATGGGTTTTGGAGAAGCGCGAGGAGTACCGCATTCGCATAGTCAATATCTCTGCGGGCGGTGATGACGAGCAGTCGTATCTTCACAACAAGCTCTCTCAATTGGTAGAAAAGGCTGTGAGCAAAGGTCTGATAGTAGTCTGCGCCGTAGGGAACGCAGGACACTTGCCGGGTCATCCAGTGCTTCCGCCTGCGAGCGCGCCTTCATCAATCGCCGTAGGAGGTCTGGACGATCAGAACTCTCTTGATAGAGCGCGGCGCGGAATGTATCGCTCATCCTATGGGCCAACGGTTGACGGGCTTCAGAAGCCTGAAGTCATAGCGCCCGGCATATGGGTTCCAGCGCCCATACTGCCGCACACGCCGACTGCGGAAGAGGCAAGGCTTTATGCGGAACTGGACGCGGGCGACGATGACCAGCTTCGCGCGATAATCGAAGCGCACGCTGATTTGGATAAAGAGTTGTTTGAAGCGCGCAATCTTCCTGTGCCGCTCTTGCGCCAACTAATCACAATAAAGCTGCGCGAGGGGAACGTCATCACGCAGGACTACAAATACGTTGACGGCACATCGTTCTCCGCGCCCATCGTTTCATCAATCATCGCCTGCATGTTGGAAGCAAACCCGCGTCTTACGCCGCAGCGTGTCAAGCGCATACTGATTGATACGGCGGAGCGTCTGCCTTTTATAGAAGTTGACCGTCAGGGCTGGGGCGTCGTAGAAGCGCGCAAAGCTGTGGAATCCGCGCTCGCTTTACAACAACAGAGGTAAGAACCGAGTCAGTACCGCCTGCTGTAGCGGGCGGTACTGACTTGAACTGCAAAAGTTAAGGCGCTGGATTCCCCCAAACCCAGCGCCTTTCACGTTCCTTCAGTCATTGAAGATAGAAGGAGAATCAATCTACGAGAGAAGATACAGGAGGGCTTGCTCGCTTTGGTTGCGGGTTCATTGCAATATAGTTAAGTTGGGATGACAAAGCTCTACTGCTTCAATTGATTTCCCTCTACTGTCCGCACTGAATTCTAGAAGTTGAATCCTTCCTCGTCCGCGTCTCTCCTCACTTGCCTCTGCTCTGCCAATAATCCCTATGACGCTTGTGCGCGAAGGAAATCGCCTCTTGAGAGGTTTTAAAAACGGGTATGTGGTGGTGGCGAACATCGCCCCTCTCATCGAAGATGGGGAGATTATTCGCGTTTTGAGCAAGAGTTATGTCCAGATGAGTTGGCTCGTTACTCAATTTCGGATTTTGGCCGCTCGTAGGCGGATTGATGCCCTTGAGCGGATCATCTGTCCGTAGCTTTTTCAGCGTAAGTACGCCGCCGACGTGAGGGGCTGCTTTATCGCGGTCAGTAAGATTCGACAGGCCGAATTTTTTCTCAACCGTCGCCAGAATAGAAGTATGGTCAAAGGGTGTACTCTGCGGCGGAACTCTGTAAACAGTGCCACCGGCAATCCAGGGCGAAACCAGAATGGTCGGCACGCGCACACCGAATCGCTTGAAGTCAAACCCGTTCTCGCCGATTGCTACGTCGCCCGGAGGCGTAGCATTACTTGGCGGAACTACGTGGTCATAATTGCCGCCGTGCTCGTCATAAGTAATTATCAGCAGAGTCTTCTCCCAGACCTTAGAGCCATACAGGGCATAGTATACTTCGCGCAGAAACTTCTCGCCGTGCGAAACATCACCGACGGGGTGTTGGCTGTTGCCGCTAGTGCCCCACATCGGCTCTAAAAAGGTGTAGTTGGGCAGTGTGCCGTTACTGGCCGCCGCCTTAAAATCGCTAAATCTTCCGAAGTGTTCCTTCGGCGCGTCTTTTATATCGTCTATAGAACCCTTCGTCAGAGCTAAGGGCAGTCCGTTATAACCGTAGATAGCCCACGAGCGTCCTTTCTTTCCGAGCGCAGCGTAGATGCTAGGGGCTGTAAAGGGCGCGGGGGCATCGCCAAGTCTGCCTTGAGACGTAGCCATTGCGACGAAAGCGCGGTTAGGAAAAGTTTCGGTCGGAGCGGAACTGTACCAGTGATCGCAAACTGCGTAGCCTCTGGCAAGCGTGGAAATGATGGGCAGCATCTCCGGCGTATAGATGCCCATAATGTCGTTAGGTGTCGCGCCGGGTAAAGCGTGCGCTCTGCCTTTGCTCAGGATGTAATCAAAATTCTGTACGAAGCCTAGATTGGTCGCTTTAGCTTTCGGGTCCGGAGTGGTTGTGCCGAAGAGTTGCGCGTTGGTGTTCAAAAAACCTTCGCCCGGATTACCGAGCGGCATGAAGTAGCTGTTCTTGTCCGTCTTTTGAATCTTGAAGACCTTGACAGGCTTGTTCTTTTTATCAGGATTGGTCTCATTCCCGGTCAGACCTTCGAAGGGGTGTCCCAAAGAAGAGATATTATTCTTCGTCGTATCCAGATCAGAATAAAGAAAGCCTAGCATTTGATCGAAGGAGCGGTTTTCAAGCATCACCACGACGATATGCTCGATCTTGGATAATCCGTTTGCAGCCATCTTATCCTCCGTTGCCGGTCAGCGCACAGACCGGCGGCATAATAGTTAGAAATTATTGAGGAGACGGTCTGTCGCAGTAACCATCAGGCGCGTGTCTGATGGTTTACCCCTAGATAACGATGCTAGTTCAAACGAGACCGAAGACGCAGCCCGGCGGTGCATCCATTCATAGTTGAGTGAATGTAGCTTTCAGGCTATTTCATGATTCAATGAGACTGATGCGGGTGAATTTCTCGCAGCAGTAAGAGCAGAGCTAAAGCGCCGGTAGATTAGTTAAAACAGTAAGGGTTGTCAATGCTCAATTTTTCCGAACCGTTCATCTACATCTTAAAGGTGATAAGCGGTCAGTTTTATGGGATAGAATACAGGCCAAAGGCGCGGTCTTTCCCTAAACGCGAAACGTGCGCCTACGACTAAATCATACTGTCCTATCATGCGCCGCGAAGAGAGATTCACCACAAACGATTGCCGTCTGCATGACGGCTCGACCGTAGCAATCATAGGCGGCGGGCCTGCGGGTTCCGCGTGCGCTATAAAACTTTTGAGAGAGGCAAAGGAGCGCCGTCTTCATCTTCGCGTGCTCATTTTCGAGGGAAAAGATTTCAGCGTTCACGCCAACCAGTGCGTAGGCGTTCTTTCGCCGCCCGTTGAAGAAGTCCTTGCGAGCGAGTTGGAAGTTCACCTGCCCGTTAATCTCATCAAGCGACAGATATTCGGCTATCGCCTGCACGGCTCGCGCGAGAACCTGTTGCTCACAGGTCATGGCGCGCACGCCGGTGAACCCGGTCACGGGCGCGCAACTTATGCAGTAGAGCGCGCAGAGTTCGATCAGTTCATGCTCAATTGCGCGCGCGATCATGGAGCGCAGGTCATAGAAGCGCGTGTGACTGGAATCGAGTTCGCTCGTGATAATTATCTGGACGAAGTGCGCGTCTACAGCGAATCGGATTACGTGAGGGCTGACGCGGTCGTCGGCGCATTCGGTCTGGACGAAGCTATGCTCTCTGTCTTTGAAGAGGTAACAAGCAAGAATAGCAGCGGCGGATTCACTCGACCGTCAAAGTGGCTGAAGAGTTACCTGACGACGATTACAGCGAGCGCGCGATTCCAGACGGAAAAGCTAGGCCACATCGTCCACGCTTTTCTTCTTCCCGAAAAATGCCCGCGCATAGAGTTCGGTGCCATCACGCCCAAAGACGACCACATCCTAGTCAACATCGCTGGCGAGCATGTTACGTCATGCGATTTGGACGAATTTCTGAAGCTGGACGAAGTGCTAGACCTTCTTCCGCCGTTCGACCCATCTGCAATCAACTATTACGAAGGGCGTTTCCCTTCCGCTCCTGCTCGCGGCGCATACGGTCATCGTTACGTGCTAGTGGGCGACGCAACGGGCTGGCTCAGACCGTTCAAGGGCAAAGGCATCAACACGGCCATAGTCACTGGGCTTCGCGCGGCTGAAGCTATGATAGAGCACGGGGTTTCAGCGCGAGCGTTCGTTAATTACGAGCGCGCGTGCGCCGATCTTCTTCGTGATTATCGTTACGGCGTAGCTGTGCGCCACCTTATGCTATGGTTCGCGCGCCTCTTTCTTGATCCTATGATTGATGTCGGCAAAGTTGACCCGCTGATGTATGATGCGCTCTTCGATGCAGTTTCAGGCCACGACTCTTATCGCAACATCATACGCCGTTCGTTGAAGATGAGACTCGTGCGCCGAGTCGCAGCGCGCGTCTTTCGCGGCGTGCACAAGCATCGCGTCGCCCGCGCCAGAAGAGTGAGTATGCAAGACATCACAGTCAGAAAGATGACCGTGCGCGATATTGACGAGGTGATGCGCATTGATGAAAAGATAACGGGCAAGCCGCACTCTGCTTATTATCAATCTAAAGCCGCAGCCTACATCACACGCGCGCCCGAATACTGTCTGGTCGCAGAGCATCAGGATCGCGTCGTAGGCTTCGTCATGGGCGACGTGCGCGGCTGGGAGTTTGCCACAGAGCTTTCCGGCTGGCTTGAGGTGATAGGAGTTGACCCAAACTATCACGGGCGCGGCGTGAGCCTCGCACTCATGAACGAACTTTGCAGCCGCTTCCGTCAGAGCGGCGTGAAGCTCGTCAATACAATGGTCAACTGGAACGATGGCGAGTTGATTGACTATTTTCAGGCGAACGGTTTCGACAGAGGAGAGTACGTTAATCTGGTGAAGCGTCTTGATGAAGAAAGCAGCGATGCGGAGACGCATTGAAGAAGACGCGGAGACGCGGGGACCGAGGCGACGCGGAGAAAGAAAACGAGCTTGCGCAACCAGACTCTTTTCTCGCCGCGTCTCCTCGGTCCCCGCGTCTCCGCGTCCCTGCCTCTTCTTGCTCTTCCTCCCCGCGTGTGCCAAAATTCCTGAAAAATTACAGATAGCAAAAATTCAGGATTTTCAAGAGAGGAGTTTTTGGAATTAATATGGCTGAAGAAGAACAAGGAGCAGCCGACGCTGCTACAGAACAGAGTGAGGCTGCCCCTGTGAGCGCCGAAGAGATAACCTATCACGCGGTCGAGAAGGACGGGCAAGTGACCGCCATCTGGGAGATGCAAGGACGCAAACACCTTCGCACGATTGACCCGCGCTCGCGCCAGGGACAGGAAATCCTGCGCCTCTACACGGCAGAGCACGCGGAAGAGTCCGGCGCGGCAGATGCGGGCGAGGCGAACGCATCTTCATAACGCTCTTCTCGCTCAAATTAGACTCAAAGTAAAAGCAGCCCCGCATCAGGGCTGCTTTTACTTTGAGCTACCGCGCCGATTAATTACGAACAGAAAAAATGGGAGCGCAAGGTTTGAATACCTCGCGCTCCCATTCTGCTTTTGAACTTTACCAGTTTAGAAAACCTGGAACGACTCTCTGCCTACATCGTTCTCTGTCTTTCCGTCAACTCGATTCCCATCTTCTGAAGTGTCTCGCGGTTGAGCGTGCCTGTGACCCTGATGTGTTCTACCTCCTGATATTTTTTCAGACCTGCGCGCGTGTCCGCGTCCAGATGACCTGTTTGCTCCCCATTGTAGAAGCCACGCTGTTTGAGTATGGCCTGCGCCTGCTTGATCTGTTCTTTGTTTGCGCGAAAGACGGGGCCGCGCTTCTTCTTAGTGTTTGAGTTGGTGGTTGTAGCGCCCGTTTGTGAATTGGCGTTGCCGCCTTGCGCCGCTGCCATGATAGTGAAAGCTACAAGGATAAGCAGCAGAAAGGTGAAGACTCTTTTCATAGGTTATTCTCCTTCGAATTATATGAGACGCGCGACGCCGAAAATGCGCGCCGAAGTTAAGGAGGGTGAAGGTTAAATGGAGGGTGCTGTAAAGCCTGAATATAATACTCCCGCTGTCAAGAGGTAATGATTCAAACCGAAAGATTGAGCGTTCCTAAAATTGGCTCGAAGCCTCTCCTTTATGCTAAACGCTCTCCTCGCTCAAGATTTCATAAGGCGCTAAGTTCAATTATTTCTCGACTTAGTTTCCCAAGAACAGCGTGGTATAAAAGAGTTGTTATATCTTAAACAAATTGCTATCATTCCATTCGGGGCGAGAATCCAAGAATTTTCGTCGCCTTCGTTTTGAAGAGCTTCACTACCGCTTTTATTCACCTTGCTGAACTTTCTCTCTTCGGTCCCGGAAAGAGTAAGAGATATGAAAACGTTCCCCGCAATTATTCTCCTAATATTTCTTTCTGCCATCGCCGCGTCAGCCCAGATTGCATCGGGCTATCGCTACGACAATTTCGATACTCAAACTGGAGTGAGGATTGACGCGCCTGCAACTCCAACCGCAGTCAAGCAGAAGAAGCGTGTGCGCCTGACTTCCCGTTCCTACTCACACACGAACGACAGTGCTGCTCATCCGTCTGAACTTCTCTACGAGAGGCCGCGAATGGTCGCAGCGTCCTCCGGCAATTCACTCAATGGATTCACGACTGGTAACTCTCAGGTTGACGCACTCATAATCGAATCGAGCAAGCGCAATGGAGTTGACCCTGTGCTGCTCTATTCGATAATGCATCAGGAGTCCACTTTCAATCAGCGCGCTGTTTCGCCCAGAGGCGCGCGTGGGCTTATGCAGTTGATACCCGCTACAGCCTCGCGCTTTGGCGTTACGAATATTTTCGATCCACAACAGAACATAGAAGGCGGCGCGCGTTACATGCGTTTTCTTCTGGACATGTTCGATGGCGATGTGGAATTGGCGCTCGCAGGGTATAACGCTGGCGAAGGCGCAGTGTTGAGATATGGCCGACAGATTCCCCCCTATCGCGAGACGCAGGAGTATGTGCGTCGCATCACAGCCCGTTACCAATTGATGCGCGATCCGCTTGCGGCGCGCAACGCCAGACGATTGACACAGGCTCAGGTCGCTGCGGTTGAGCAGCCAGTCCCGCTCACGCTCTACGAGCGCAACGTTTATGCTATACGTTTGCCTGACGGAAGACTTCAACTGGTGAGTCAGTAGAAAGCTAAGCGGAAATATTTTTGAAGTGTAGCGGGCTGGTCTCTTCTTCAGGAAGCGGCCAGCCTTTATCTTTTTATGTTTCGGGACGAGCAAGAATTTTTGTATGATGAGCGTGAAGTATTTGCCGTTTGAGACGCAATCGCGCACGTCTGAAAGAGCGCGTGAAAGTGTGGAGACGTAATCCGCTTGCTAAATTTCGATCCACTGGAATCAGCGCCGCAACCAAATGAAGACGATAAAGGTAGGCGGCGCATACTGATCGTTGCTGAACAGGACGCTGCCTTCTTGCAGCAGTGCTTCCTTGATTCCGGCTACGACGCACTTGTTTCGACTGCGGACGATGCAGAAGTTTCTATAAAAGAGTTCGCGCCGGACGCGGCTGTCCTGGAGATTGATCAGGAAAGGGCTGAGGACGAAGAGAAATATTTCGCGCTCGCACGTCAGTTGCGCGCTGAAGCCGCGACCTACGCGCTGCCGCTCGTCTTTGTCTATCACGAAGACAAAAAAAGTTTGCGCAAATTTGCTTTGCAGGTAGGCGCGGACGACTACTTCGCTTTGACGATTCCGCGCGCGGAGTTGCAGGCGAGAATGGATGCGCTCTTTTGGCGCGTAGAAGCTGGACGACGCTCTGCATCTGTCATAGGCGACCAGCGCCTAGAGATTGACAATTTCATGGTCATGCTCGAAGCCGTGCGCGCAGACATTCGCGCGGGGTTGACGGGCACGCTCGCTGTTCTGCACGCGGCTGCCGATGAGGGCGAAGCATTAGATAAACGAGCGCGTGACAAAACGCTCGCGGAAGGTTACGGCTTTCTGAAACTGAATCTGCGACGGGTGGACGCAGTTGCTTTCTACGGGCCAACAACGGTACTCATCTATTTTCCGCGTCTATCTCTAACAACAGCGACTGCGTCTTTGACTCGTTTGCGTGAAGAGTTTGAATCCGCGCACGCGGGGAGAAGAATCATCGCCGGACTCGCTTCATTCCCTGATGACGGAACTGACCTTGAAGGTCTGTTAACAAAGGCGGAGATGGTGGCGAGTATGACCGGGGCAGCGTTGGGCCAAACTGAATCGGTTGCCGAAGAGTCGCGGGAGAGCGCGGAAACTGTGGCCGTGAGCGAAGAGCCGGAAAGTGGCTCGCATGAAATTGAACAGGAAACCTATGCGCCTCATCCTTCGTTGAAAGTAGAGGAAGAGAACGAGCAGCCAGAGACAGTCGAGCAGGCAGAAGAAGATGTTGAAGCGGCGCGGGTTGAAACAACGCCGGAGATTGAGCCGCCGGATTTTCGTAGTGAAGAAAGTGTAGAAGAGAAGAAAGCAGGCGCGATTGCAAATAATGATGCGGAAAGGGCGGCGCGTGCTATAGAGGCTGCGGCGCGCGAGCTTGAGCGGCGTGCGAGCGGGGCTATCATGCCGCGAAGATTGTTGCTGACGATTTCTGACTCGGCGCGCATGATTCAGATAAACTCTCTGGTTCGCGCCGCAGGCTACGAAGCTCGCGCAGCTTTCGACGCAAAGCATGCTCTTGATCTCTTGCGAATTGAACGGCCAGACCTTCTGCTTCTTGATTACGAGCTTCAAGGGATGAACGGCATTGAGATGCTCAAACGACTTCGCGCTCAGAACGGAGGGCGTCTTCTGCTGCCCGTCGTCATGCTGCTCTCTTCTGCAAACGAGAGCGAGCGCAATGAGGCGCTTGAATTGGGAGCGCACAGCGTTGTGATGATGCCCATTGATCCTTTCGAGCTATTGGACAGCGTGCGCGTGGCCGGAAAACTTGACTGAAAGGTTTTTGTAAAAATGAGATGCACTAACTGCGGCGCATACGTCCCTGACGGGAAGCGTTTCTGCGCGGACTGCGGCGCGCCCGTAGTTGACCCGGAAGAGACGCACCTTGCTCGTTCACAATCGGGCACGCTCGCGCGCAATAGTCAACCGAATTACCCTGCGCGCAATGTGGAATCCGGCGAGGTCGAACAAACTATCTTCGTAGCGCGCCCGACAGCGCTCTTCGTTGGCATTGGCTATCTGGCCGCAGCCGCAGGAGCAATCCTTCTAACAATTCTTCTCTCAATGATTCCACAGGTGGCCTGGTTCGTAATAATTCCTCTGGCGCTCGCGCTCTTTCTCATACCGGCTTACTACCACCTGCGCCGGAATATGATTCAATACACGCTCACGGATTCGAGCATACAGATTGACCAAGGGCTTCTCTCGCGCACCACGCGCAACATTCCTTTGCGCACGATTCAGGACGTGGTCGTTCAGGCTTCCGTACCGCAACGCATCATGGGCTACGGCAACATCATCATTGACAACGCCAGCGAGCAGGGCGGCGAAGTCGTCCTTCAAAACATACACGACCCGCGCGGCCACGCCGATATGCTTTTGCGCGAACTACGCCGCTGGCGCTAAACTATTCAGCAGGAAACAGAATTTCTGTGCGCAACTGCGCGCATTCGCGGGAACATCTAAAGTTTTCCGGTTTCTAAATATCGGATTGTTCCATTGTCTGAATCAATCTGAATCAAGGGGATACTGTTTTGCGTGTCACTGATTTATCAAAGCTGCTTTTAGCTCTTTTGCTACTTTCCCTTTTCTCTGCGCCAGGTTTAGCAAATGAGGCTATTCCGGTAGATGATGCGGCGAGGCTTCTACCCGATAACATAGGCGATTTTCGCGCCCATATGGCTGCATCTCCATACAAAGCTGCGCTTGAGGCTAACATGCAGCAAGACTTCGGCGTTCTTTCTGCTGCTACGCGCGAGTACCTTTCAACTAGGGGTGAAAAGTTTTGGGTTACATTGGTTAAGACGCGATCTGACTCAAACGCTTATTCATTGTTGACAAACTTAGCAATGTTAGCCAGACGAGGGCCGGATGCTACGCCTGCACAACTTCTGAAGCCGGGCGATGTGGGTACAAGCGGTTTTCTCTCATCGAGTGGAATTGCATTCGTTAAAGGTCAGACTTTCGTCGGCATCAACAAAATCAGCGGGCCACCAGGTAATACCGAAACGATGCTTACCTTTGCACGCCTTTTTGCAGATACCCTTGATAAAGGTGAAGGCGATATTCCTGTGCTCGTCAAACATCTCCCGAATTGGGAGCAGGCGCAGGAGCAAGCTATTTACTCCGTCACTCCGCACGCGCTGCAAGATGCGGCGGGGAATCGGCCTGTGCTGGATGCCGTGAGTTTTGAGGGTGGGACGGAGGCTGTGACGGCTATGTATGGGCCGTCGCGTATGGTGCTGGTTGAGTATTCGACGCCGCAGATTGCTACTGATTCTGACGCGCGGATTCAGACAAAGATTAAAGAGTTGAGGGATGCTGGGCAGCCTGTGCCGAGCGGCTACAGGCGCGTGGGGAACTATTCGGTCTTCGTGTTCGACGCGCCGGACGAGCAGACCGCAGAGCAGTTGATTAATGGCGTCACTTACGAGCAGGTGGTTCAGTGGCTGGGCGAGAACCCGCGCCTGTTGGAGCGAGCGCAGAGGTATTACACGCAGATGACGGGCGGCGTCATCCTCGCTGTGCTGAAAGCATCGGGGCTTTCCGTGTTGCTATGCTTCGGCATTGGCGGATTGTTCGGCTGGCTTGTCTTCAAACGTCGCAGGGCGCGTGCGGCGGCAACCGAAAGCTATTCAGACGCGGGCGGTATCGTCCGTCTCAATCTTGATGAGATGACTCCTCAAACAGATTCTTCTAGATTGCTGGGCAAAGGTGATGTGTGAATAGTTAAGAAGAAAGATAGTGCACGTCTAAAGACGTGAATGAAAGATTAAAGATT
>Ga0209027_1000568_pt1 | contig 13259 bp, 12 predicted proteins | sample GraSoi013_1_20cm_3_FD_185821 | JGI IMG/M metagenome (GOLD analysis project Ga0209027, IMG submission 185821) | Grasslands soil microbial communities from the Angelo Coastal Reserve, California, USA - Sample 09_27_2013_1_20cm (SPAdes) (version 2) | ecosystem: Environmental > Terrestrial > Soil >...
GGGCGTGGCCATCGATCCGCCAGATTCTCCTCCTACATCCATCCCCATAGCGAGTCTCCTGTGGGCCTGAGGTAGAGCGTCTCTCAAGGCCATGAACCCGCGCCGGGTGGGATCCGGCGCGGCCCTAATGAATCAGCAAACGAACGGTGCAAACAGACGGCACAGCGCTCAATCCGCGGAGGGCGGAGGAGCAGCCGGCCTCTCCTTCTGGTTTTTCTCGGTGAGCAGGCCGAGCTGATCGACGCCGGCAGAGCGAATCTCATCAACAACGGCGACAACATCGCCGTATTTGGCGCGGTAGTCGCTCTTGACGTAGACGGTCTTGTCCAGACGGGTAGAGACGCGATCCTTAATCTGTCCGGTGAGATCTTCCTTGTTCATCTGGGTGTTGCCAAGGTAGATTTTGCCGTCGCGAGTGACGGCGACGACGATAGCGTCATCCTTATCTGCGTCTTTCATGTCGTGCGGGTTATTGACGTTGGCCATGTCCACGGAAACACCCTTCTGCAACATGGGCGTGACCACCATGAAAATGATCAGCAGCACGAGCATGATGTCCGCCATGGGAATGACGTTGGGGGACGCCATCTGGGCGCCTGCTTGTGGCTTGTAGGCCATGGCCGGTTACTTCTTCGCGCCGCGGCGCAGGATGAAGTAGTTGATGAGTTCCATGGAGGAGTTGTCCATCTCGACGTCGAAGGCTTCCACTTTGTTGGTGAAGTAGTTGTAAGCCCAGACGGCGGGGACGGCCACGAGCAAGCCGAAGGCGGTGGTGACAAGCGCTTCAGCGATACCGCCGGCGACAGCCGACAGACCAGTGGCTTTGTTGGCGGCGATGCCCTTAAACGCGTTCAAGATGCCGACGACGGTGCCGAAGAGGCCGACGAAAGGCGCGGTCGATCCGATGGTGGCAAGTGCCGAGAGGCCGCGCTTCATTTCAGCGTGGACGATGGCGACGGAGCGCTCGAGACCGCGCTTGGCGGCGTCGATGACGTCGGAATCCGAAACCTGCTGTGAGGCGGACTGGAACTCGGAGAGGCCCGTGGCGACGACCTTGGCGATGTGACTCTTCTTATTGCGTTCGGCGATGGCGATGGCTTCGTCGAGCTTGCCTTCCTTGAGGGCGCCGGCGACCTGTTGGACGAAGACACGCGACTGCTTGCGCGCCGCGCTGTACATCAGGGCGCGGTCAATCATCACGCCGAAGGAATAGACAGAAAGAATGAACAAGATGAAGACCACAACTTTTACCAAGAGAGTCATCGACCCCCACATGCTGCGGAGGTCAAATGTGGGGGCCTCTTGCAGCAGAAATACTGCGATTACATTCAAGGTGGCTACCATTCGTTTGCTCCTTAGTTTCAAGTGACGCCGATCCAGCGGGCGCCAGCGAGAGTGTTTGCTGCTACTCGGAGTGACGTGCCTGTCCCACGACCGGCACGCCGGACCGTACTACTGGTTGAGAGAGAAAATCACGTCAATCGTCGTGTCGACTTCCACCGGGTCGCCATTGAGCAGCGTCGGTTGATAGCGCCACTGACGCACGGCATCCAGCGCGGACTGCTGCAGCAACGGATGGCCGTTCATGACTTCAAGCTGCTGAATCATGCCGTCCTTGCCGATGATGGCGTGCAGACGCACGGTGCCGGAGATGCGCGTCTGGCGGGCCAGCGGGGGATAAACCGGTTGGACCCGGTTGATGATGCGCGCTGCCTGGACGTTGCCGCCGACGCGGAGCGGACCACTCTGCTTTGGCTTCGGCGGGGGCGGTGCTCCGCCCATGCCACCGATGACGCCACCGAGCACACCGCCCATGGAGCCACCAGCAACGCCACCTGGGACGCCACCGCTCATGCCGGTAGTCATTTCCGGCTCGGCGTCTTCCTTAATAATCTTGACTTCCTTGGGGATGACCTTCGGTTGCATCAGTTTGCCTGCATCCATCAAATGAGCCTGCGGCTTGACATGTACCACCTGAGCCATCGCGGGAGGCGGTGGCGGCGGCGGTGGCGGCGGCGGCGCGGTGAGCATAGTCGCCATCATGGTCTTCGGAAGCGCCTCGGTGTAGATCAAAGGAATGAGTATGAGTATTCCCAAAAAGGCGATCTCAAATACCATCGAAAGGAAGACCGTCCAAGGTTTGCTGGTCTTCTTCGGATTCGGACTGGAAATCAGCATCTCTTCAAACATGGGTCCTACCTTCTCCCGGCGGGAGCGAGACGTCCGGCGACGTTTTCACTGCCGCGGGCTTTGTTGCCGGCTGCAGGTCCGGGGCCTGCCGCCGCGCCCTGGCCGCGCCAGCGATTCCAGGCGACCACCAGCGGGGCAGCGATACCAAAACTGGAATACGTTCCTACCACAATCCCTACCACCAGGGCAAAGGAGAAAGCACGAAGCACCTGGCCGCCCATCAGGAACAGGACGAGCACGGTAAGGAAAGTCAGACCGCTGGTCAAGATCGTTCGCGAAAGAGTCTGGTTGATGGACTTGTTGACCACGTCAGCAAACGATTCCTTGCGCAGCAAGCGGTTGTTCTCACGGATGCGATCGAAGATGACAATCGTGTCGTTCATGGAATAACCGACGAGCGTGAGCAAAGCCGCGATGACCGTCAGCGAAATCTCTAAGTTCAGCAACGAGTGCAACAACGAGAAAAACCCCAAGGTGATCAGCACGTCATGAAAGACGGCCAGAACGGCGGCGGCTCCGTAAACCCACTCGAATCGGAAGGCAATATATACCAGCATGCCGCCCAAAGCATAGAGGGTAACGAAAATCGCCTGCCTGCGAAGCTCGGCGCCAACCTTGGGGCCCACGACTTCGACGTTGCGAATGGCGAAGGGTCCGAGAGCATAGCTGTTTTTCACACTGGCGAGGACCGCGGGGGGCACGCCGTCAACTTTCGCTAGGTCATCGAAATTAGTGAGCACGCCGTTGGAGTTCTTGTCGCGGTAGTCGAGAAGTTTTCTGGCCAGCTGCTGGTAACGATCAGCGGCGTTGACGGAAAGAACCAGAGGATCCTTTTCCGTAAGGGCCGCGGCAAGCGGTTGAAGCGTCGCGGAATTGAAATCGACCTTGCCGGAAAGTCCGTAGGTGGCGTTGAGCGCGCTCAACACTTTCTCCCTGCTGGCTTGGAGGGTTTGTTCGTCCTGGCCTCTGCCTTCGACGAAGATCAGCACCTCGTTGGAATTGGGATTGGCGATATCTCGTGCACTCTGGATTTCGGTGTTGCCCAGCCCTTGGACGGCCAGACCGCTGCGAAGCCTGTCAATGTTGGGAGCCTGGGCGAAGCGCACATCCACGTTAGTGCCGCCTTTGAAGTCGATCCCGTAACGCAGACCGCCTTTGAAGAAAATCGAAGTCCACCCGGCGAGAAGAAGAATGCCACTCAAGACAAAGAAATACTTGGCTTTGCCCATCCAGTCGATGTTGGGCTGCTTGAAGAGTTCGATCATTCCGCTATTGCTTCCCTTCCTTAGACTCCAGGGGGTTAGGGAAAGTTCCCGGCGCGAAACCGGCTACCAAAGGTAGCGGAATTCTGCGATGGAAACCCACTCCCCACTCGTTTGGATTCGAATGGGACGCTCGCCCCGGCAGTTCTAGTACGCACTAGATGCTCAATTCGGCCTGACGGTCCATTTTCGTCAGGTGATACTGGAAAATCGTTTTCGAAACGTAGATCGCGGTGAACACGTTGGCAATCAAACCAATCGTCAAAGTGATGGCAAAGCCGCGGATTGGGCCGGTTCCAAAGAGGAAGAGGAAAAAGGCCGAGACAACGGTGGTCACGTGCGTGTCGATAATCGTCAGGAAGGCTTTGTCGAAACCGGCGTCCACGGCGGCCGACGCAGACTTGCCGTTACGCAGTTCCTCGCGGATGCGTTCGAACACCAGAACGTTCGAATCCACACCCATACCAATAGTCAGGATGACACCGGCGATCCCGGGTAGCGTCAGTACGGCGCCAAAGAGGCCTAGCACGGCAAGAAGAATGACCAGGTTCAGGATCAGGGCCAGCACCGCGTTGCCACCGGAGAGGCGGTAATAGACGAGCATGAAAAGCATCACCACCACGAGGCTAAGGACGGAAGCCTGCACGCCGTGTCGGATGGAATCAGCTCCGAGCGACGGGCCGACGGTGCGCTCTTCAAGATACTTGATGGACGCAGGAAGGGCACCGGCGCGGAGGACCAGCGCGAGATCATGGGCGCTTTCCTGGCTGAAGTTTCCTTCGATCAAACCAGAATCATCGATGCGGCCATTGATCACCGGAGCGGAATAGACGCGGTGGTCCAGAACAATAGCCATCTGTCGACCCTTGTTTTGTTCCGTAAAGGGTCCGAAGCGTCGAGCGGCTTCCGGTGAAAGAGTGAAATTCACCTGCCACATGCCGGGGTTGCTCGAGTTGCGATTCTCGACAGCGCTGCGCAGGTCGCGGCCGGAAACAACAACCAAACGATTCAAGACGTACCAGCTTTCGGCGCTCTCGAGTCCACCGGAGGGATTACGCGTTTCCGAGCGGCCGGAGACGATCTCCGTGCCCGCCGGCAGAACGCCTCCATGCCGGCTGAGAGCTTCCGCTTGCGAAGCATGGGGAACCGGATCTTCGACCAGTCTTAACTCCAATTGGCCACCGGCCTGAATGACGGACATGGCGCGAGTGGGATCGCCTTCGCCGGGAAGCTGCACAAGGATTTCGTTGTCTTTGCGGCCGTGACGCTGGATGGTGGGTTCGGTCAAGCCCAGAGCGTTGATGCGGCGATCGATGGTCTCAAGCGACTGGGTCATGGTCGACTCTTGAATGCGCGCGATTGCGCTGGTTTTAAGCGTCCAGGTGTAGCCGTTGAGATCGCCTGCGGCCGCCGACATATCCCAGTCCGTGGCAAATTGAGCGTTATAAATGTCGCGGAATTGCGAGAGCTGGGCGGGATCGAGGTTGCGAACAAGAATGTGCGTGTCGTCGACACGGCGCACTTCGTCGTAGTGAATATTTTTCGAGCGCAGCAAGGTAGTCAAACGGTCCACGGTGGTGTCCGTCTCCTGCGCGACAGCTTCCTGGACCTGGACCTGAAGGATCAGGTGAGTGCCGCCCTGGAGGTCCAAGCCGAGCTTGATCTGTTTGGAGAAGTTATCCTTCACCTGCGCGACCGAGGTGGGAAACACCGGGTAGCCGAAAAGGAAATAGACGCAGAACAGAATGACGGCAAAGATGAACAGCGCTTTCCACTTCAGATTAGGATTCATGGTCAGAAAGTAAGACCTGTTCTCCGGCGAAGGTGGGATTATTTTGCATCTTGCGATGCCTCCACCTGAGCAATCGCCGCACGCGAGATACGAATTTTGACCTGCGGTTCGGCGGAGATTTTCAGAATGACCGAATCGCCATCGATACCATTAATAGTGCCATACATGCCGCCGCTGGTGATCACTTTGTCGCCGGACTTGAGCTCCGCAAGCATGGCCTGCACTTTCTTGCGCTGGCGCTGCTGCGGCATGATCACCATGAAATACATGATGGCGAACATAAGACCGAGCGGGATCAGGAAGCCGCCAAAGCCCCCACCCCCAGAAGCCTGAAAAATCATCGCTGTCATCATCGTCCTGAAAAGTAGCTAGCAGTTGTCAGTTCTTAGTTTCAAGAAAATGCTTTTTCTTACCGGCAACCTGAACCCGACGCTTCTGCTTGACTCGCGGAAAATACCAACGCCGTACCGGGGGCTAGCTGCGGACCCGGTATGGCTCCGACTTTCTCTGCTCTTGGTGCCCCGCGGACGGCCCAGGCACTCCAAGAAGCTCTACCCCTAGGCCGGACCCGCGGTATAGCGCGCGTGCATGTCAGATGAGAAATTCGCTAGGTTCCCAAAATCGATAGCTTTGCGGATTTGGCGCATTATGTCAAGGTAAAAGTGGACATTGTGGTGGGTGGCGAGAACCGCTCCGGTAAGTTCTCCGGCGGTGAAAAGATGGCGAAGATAGGCCCGCGAGTAGCGACGGCAGACGCTGCAAGAGCAGTGCGGATCGATGGGCAGCTGATCCTGGGCGTAGCGCGCGTTCTTGATGAGCACGCGGCCGGCGGAGGTGTACAGGCAAGCATGACGCGCGGCGCGTGTCGGCAGGACGCAGTCCATCATGTCGATGCCCAGCGCGACATAGTCCGCGAGCTGTTCGGGGCGGCCCACGCCCATGAGATACCGCGGGCGGCCCTTGGGCAGCAGCGCGGTTACTTCGGCGGTCATTTCACAGGTCATTTCGTGGGGCTCACCCACAGCAAGGCCGCCGACCGCATAGCCAGGAAAATCGAGATCGAGGAGCTGCCGCGCACTTTCGCGGCGCAAATCGGCAAACGTGGCGCCTTGCACGATGCCGAATTGCCATTGGCTGAGATTTCCGTTACGTCGCGTGCATTCCTGGAAATACAGGCGCGCGCGGCGTGCCCATTCGGTGGTGCGCTTCAGCGCCGCTTCGGCTTTCTCGCGGGGCGCGGGTGTTTCGATACATTCATCGAGGACCATGGCAATGTCGGACCCCAGAGCGAGCTGGATCTCCGCGGCTTTTTCCGGCGTAAGGAGATGTTCGGAGCCATCGAGATGGGAGCGAAAGCGCACGCCCTCATCGGTTATTTTTCGCAATTTGGAAAGGCTGAAGACCTGGTAGCCGCCGGAATCCGTGAGGATGGCGCGCGGCCAGGACATGAATCGATGGAGCCCGCCAAGCCTGCGCACCAATTCGTGCCCGGGACGAAGATAGAGATGATAGGTATTTGCAAGAATGATTCCCGCCCCGAGCTTTTCGAGCGCTTCTTGGGTGAGCCCCTTGACAGTCGCCTGGGTGCCCACGGGCATGAACGCCGGCGTCTCGATCGCGCCATGCGGCGTCATCCAGCGCCCGCAACGCGCGCCCGACGCGTCGGTCCTCGTTGCTTCAAATGAAAAATTCATCTTCAACTGAATACCCGAGAGTAGGACAGGCAAAAATGCCCGTCCTACTTCAGTGTATCAGGAGAAGATAAACGCCCAGCACACGCGGAGGACCACGAAGACGGCCCAAACGCCAAAGGCAATTGTGTAGGTCTTGGACCCCTTCAGTTTTTTCGGGCTCACGGCGGCAAAACCAATCGCCAGCAAAATTAGCGTCCAAAATGTGAAAACATCGAATGACTTCGAGAGTGCCACCAGCCACTTCGCGGAGTCGTCGGGCAAGATTGCTGCCACATTCGTAGCCACTGGGTTTTCAAGATCGATCGTGCCGTACGACTTCAAATACAAGATCAGGATAAAAAGAGGACTGCTGACTAGCCCGGTGAGAAACGCATGTGAGGTAATGCCGAATGCGGTGCCGAAATTAGTGCTCGCCCCGCCCAGGAGACTGTAGGCTCCCCACATTACCAAACCAACGATCAACGCGCCGAGAATTGGGCCCAGCAGGCCGACACCGTAGGTGAAGACGGGAGAGAATTTGGCGCCGCCTTCGATCTGCTGTTGCTTCTGCTCGTCCGACATCTGCGCCGAGCGCGAACTCCTCTCGATTTGCTGGCTCATAAATTCGCGCCAATTGATCCGTTGATTGATGCAGAAGCTGACCGCCAGGCTGAGAACCGTCAGAAGAACAATCGGCAGCACCCAACTGGGTTTCCTGACGATGTCTTCAAAGGTGTTTTTCGGCGAGAAGAAAACGCCGATGATTCGGCCGAACGAACTAATAGAACGAGCTTGCGCCTCCGAAGCAGGAACGGGAGTTGTAGCCATCGAGGACTCCTCCACCACAAGGTTTCCTAAGTCTGCCTTCTCACGTAAGGACTACGCACGAGCGCCCGGGAACATTTCAGGTGGGTGGGATTGTAGCGCAATAAGGAAAATGTTGTCAGTTTTCAGTAACCCGTTATAACCCGTTCTATAATAAGGAAAATGAATGGCTGAGGATTGGTCGAGCTCTCAGGGAAAGTCACGCTCGCGGTAACTCCGGGACGGCGGAAAGCAGTTCGCGCGTGTAGGCTACGGTGGACAGTTCCACGGTCAACCCGCTCACTTCCAACAAGGAGGTCATCACGTTGATCATACGCACGAATGCAAAATCGTAGAACTTTCTCTCGATAAACAATCGCAAGGGGAGTCATATCTTTCTGAAGATGGAAGGCCGAGCCCGCTAGCTACGCGCTCCTATTTGGCGGGCACCGAGACCAAGAGGCACAGGTACGGATGACTCGCGCAGGCTGCGTGTGAATGCAACAGTGCCCCTTTTCTCCCACTTGAGAAGCCCGAGAGGGCTGTTGCCACAAGCACTGCCACTTGTGAATTGAGAATCGATTAGCGAGCAGACCTTGGAATGACGAATTTAAGCGCGGTGTGCGTGGGGGAAAAGGCGACGACTTTCACATCCTTTAAGCCGCACTTCCGGCCCGCGCCGAGCACATCATTTTCGGTGATGTGCTTTTGTCCCTTGGGATAGACGGTCCAAAGCGCGACCGCGCCTTCCATGGATTTCGAGATTTTAGATAGGGCGCCGAGATCTCCCTTCGAATCGACAGCGAGAAAGATCCATTCCGAATCGGCTGCAGCTTGGTTCTTGCTCACGGCCTTGGTGAGATTGCCTACTTCGGCGAGAAATCCGGTGTCGAGATCACCGAGCAAGGAAACTCTCGCTCCGGGCTTCACGCCAAGCTTTTCCAGGCGCGATTTGGGGTGAAGAATTTTCTCACACCACTTCTCGGCCGTCGCGCCGAGACAGAAAACCGCGAGCCCTTCCGCGGTTTGCAAGCGGAGTTCTCCATCCACGGCTTTCGCCGATTTGATTGCGGAAAAGGGAATCGTCAGCCGGAAATCGCCGCGGAAGAGAATCTCGCTCGTTTCGAGCAATGCTTTGCCATCTGACTGCTGTTTGCCGAACCGCACGTTGCAATGCGCTTCGTTTCCCAAGAATTAATTCCCCAACTCTGGCTGTGCTCCGATTTTTTTCGCCAGGGACTTCAGATACGTTTCTATCGCTGCAGTATAGTCAAACACGAAGCGCGCCAGGAACCGAAAGGCGGGATGGTAGATTCCCCGTCCTCCCGGATCCGCAGGTTGCTGGCCGCGGGCAACGGCGTGATTTCCTATGCCCGCGTTCCGCCGAATGACGGCTGGGAATCTGCATTCCGCAGGACAAGCTTCGACGGCCTCCTGAGTCCGTGGTTTCGGAGCGGAATAGTTTCTGAATCGACCCAAGCGGGCCGTTCGTTCTTATCTAGGAGACGGTTGACCCCTTTTAAACCCTGCCGCCAGGCCGGCATCGCAGCGACGTCGGTAATCGTCTTCCAGATCACCTCGGGAGACTGGCGAAGCGCGCTTCGCGCGTTACCGGAAGCAACCATCCGATCGGCGTTATTGGAATCAGGACTCCGGCGAGCACAACCGAGATTCACAGAATCGATTTCATGATTCAACTCATTCGACAGCAGTGACCATTGTTTGTTTTCTATTGGCTTCCTCCTCCGTTACTTCTGAGATGAAGGCACTCCAGGATACGATAGTAAGCTAATAGGTTCGATGGCCACCACCCCGACGCACCGTGTGGACTGGAAGCTGATCTGGGCGCAGCGCGGCTTCCGCTATTTTTTCCTCGCCATGTTCGTGTCGCTCTTCGGCAGCGGGATGAACTTCGCGGGCGTAAGCTGGTACATCCTGGCGGCAACGCACTCGACCATGAAGGTCAGCGGGCAAGTCATCGTCATGACTTTGCCGGGACTTTTCGTGCCGTTCCTCGGCGGCGTGCTGATCGATCGAATCGACCGGCGCTACCTGGGAGTCTTGCTCGATCTCGTGCGCGCCTTTTTCGTCCTGGCCACGGCGTACGTCGCGTGGCGGGGCCATCTGCAGCTCTGGCACCTTTACGCCATGACGCTGGTCACCGGCGTTGGCTCCGCGATGTACTGGGCCACGGTAAACGCACTGGTGCAGGAGGTGATTCCCACGAGCCAATTCACAGGAGCAAATGCGGCGGTGCTGGTCGGCGTACAGAGCGGGATGCTTATTGCGGGCGCTTTCGTCGGCTTCCTTTACAACACGGTGGGAATCGCTGGAATTCTGGCCATTGATGGTGCAACTTATTTCGTGTCGGCGTACTGTCTCTATCAGGTGCGCCGAGGATACGTCTCGCCGCGGGAGTGTCAGAAATATCCGCGGGAGTATAACGAAGCCACCGAAGCGACGGCCGAGGCGTTGGAGACCGGAGAAAATCCGGAAGTCGCGGAAGCGGGCCTGTCGCTAGCCGTCTACGCCGACATGAAGGAAGGCTTCGCGTATCTGCGGCGGCAGCCGCTGGTTCGGGCACTGGGGATTACGCACTCCGTAATGATGGCTGGCGTGGTAAGCGCCAACGTCGTGCTGGTGGCGCTGGCCAACGACATTCTGCATTCCGGTCCCCGGGGGCTGGGTTTCTTGGAAGCGGGCTGGGCGACCGGCGCAATCATTGGCGGTTTAATCGCCAGCCAATTGCGGTCAGCTTTGCGCATGCCGCTGTATGTCGCGGCGTGCGCCGGACTAGCGGCGGGACACATGGCAACTCCGTTCGTCGCCTTTCTTGTGGGAGCGGTGATGATACAGATTCTGTTTGGCTTCTGCCGCGCTCTCGGTGGAGTTGTGGCGCAGTCTTCGCTGATGACTATCGTGCCGCGTCACTTCATGGGGAGAACGCAGTCGGCAATGGCCATTCTAACGACGGTGATACAGCTTTCGATGAGCATTGCGTTGGGATGGGTGGCCGAGCGTGCCGGCCTGATTGCCGGGTACGCGCTTCTCGTGTTGCTCTACACCGGTGCAACGGTTTCCGCCATTCGCGCGCGTCAGCTGATGCGATAGGGCGGAAATCACCACATGGCAATGGCTGCGCGTAATGGTGGAGCACGAAATCCATCACCGCGGACAGATCCATCTTTACCTTGGCTGCCCGGCGTGCCGACGCCACCCCTGTACGGATGGACATCCGAGCAAGAGCTCGCAGCTTCTGTTTGTAGATCAGGATTGTAGTAAGCATTCAATCACACCACGGGCTCCGCAAGCAGCCGCCAACGCGGCAAGGTTATATCCTGACGATTGAAGTCCTTCGGAGCAAAACATGCGAACCACCGTAGCTGCATTGGCCACCGTGTTGCTGCTCTTTGCCCCATGGATTCCGTCCGCAAGTGCTCAGAAATCAGAGGAGGGCCTGCTTGCTGCTTGGGAACAGGCGCAAAAAGCGGATCCCAACACACTCAAATTTGAAAGAGTGAGGGATCACCAGTATCACTTCGCCACGAAGCGCTTTCCCTTTGATGGAGACCTCCTCGTTCGCAATGGAGTCGTCGAGGATTTCTCCGCCGTCAATCAAGATGGCATCTCGATGGGAACCGTCGAAGTGGAGTTACAAGGTCTCACGGACAACTTCTACCGGACCTATGCCCGCAGCTACACTCAGTGGAACACCACAAACACTTTGTACTGGAATCCGCGGAATCGGGAGTGGCTGACCTCGGAGAAATACTTTCAGCAGGTACGCGCCCGCATTCCAGGCCTCGCCGTCTGGCCAGTGCTGATGGGCTTCGGATCACTCGGCATTTTTGTGCTGATCTTGTTCGTCTTGCTGTTCAGCCTGGCGCAGTACAAGCGCAAACTGAAGGTCATCAATCAGCGCAGTGAACGCACTCTGCAAATCTCCGAGCGGAACGGACAAATCGCGGAGCGCAACGCGCAAATCCTCGAACAAGGCCTGAAGTTGCAGGAAGCGAATGCCAAGGTTTTTCAGGAGATGCTTGCGGAGTTGAAGAAAATGTCAGCTGGCTCTTAGCGAGATAACCGGAACAATCTGAATCTAGAGAACTCAGGCTTGTTTCGTCACTGGCGGCGCGCCCCTCTGTCCGAGCAGGTCCACGGCCGCTTGATTGAGCTTGGCGCGCAACTGGTAGCGTTCGTTGGCACGAGTGACGTAGCGCACGGCGATTTCGATTCCACCGATCACCGGCTTGACATTGATTGCCGGCGCCGCAGAGAGTGAACGCATGTCGCGGGAACGCGCCGCGTGTTGCCACTCCTGCTCGGCCTGCTTTGCACTTTCAGCGGTAGCTTCGGCAACTTTTTTCTGTATCGCATCGACGATGGGATAGGGATCCTGTCCCGCCGGCAGCACGACCTGCAGTTCATCCCAGAGCCACTGGCCGGAAGTTGAAAAATTGAAGTAGTGGCCTTCGATGGCAAAGCTATTCGTGAACGTGACGCGGCGCCCCGTGGGATGGCCGGAATCGGTCCAATTGCCGGTTTCGAGCAGCACGGTGTGAAACATGTTGAGCTCGACCACCTCTCCGGTGACGCCGTTGATCTCCACCCAATCGCCCAGGCGGATCCCATTTTTCCCCATCAGCACCAGCCAGCCAATGAAGGCCACAATGAAATCCTTTAGCGCAACAGTGAGACCCGCGCCGGCAAGCCCAAGGAACGTTCCCAGCTGGCTGGGCGGCCCGAAAATCACGAGCAAGATGAAAAGCACCGCAAAGAACTGCACCGCCACGCTCGTCACCGTGCGCAGCGTTTCGACCTGCCGGCGATCCAGCGAGGTCCTTCCCAGCAAGCGCTCCAGCCAGTTATCGAAGAACAGTCCGATCAGCAAGATTCCAAATATGACGGCTAGCCCGGTCAATGCGCCGTGCACGACGGAACGCTGCTTGGCGGCCATCACGTCGATCCAATTGCCGTATACTTCCGCCAGCTGTTTCTCATTAGTGACGCGCTTGTCAAAGCCGGCCAGCGCTTTCTCATCGGCCGAGCGCCGCTTGGTCGCTTTCAGCAGTGCGGTTGATTCTTCGCGGCCGCCGCTAGCGTGCTTTCCGGCGCGGGCCACGTCGCTCGATTTCCTCCGGGCCGCAGCGATTTGGGCTTCCATCGCGTTGTGCTTCGCGGAAAACGATGCGGCCAGCGACTCAGCGTCCTGTTTGGCGCGCCACAAATCCAATTGTTTCTGATGGAGTACCGACCACTGCTGAAACCGGTGAATCAGCCCGCGCATTTCCACAAGCGCGGTCACCGTCACCTTCAGGCTGTCGGCGACGTGCGAAGCCGCTTCGTGCTCCTCGACCATCGTCTGAATGCGGCCCTGCGGATCGCCCCCCGCACGGATTAGATCTTGCTTCGCGTCATCAACTTCATCCTGATCCAACTCGAGTTGCGCCTTGGCCACATCAAGTTGATCATCCAGCGCGTCTCTTTTCTCTCCGGTGGCCTTTTCCTCCTCGGCCGTCAATTGTTTGACCTGCGCTT
>Ga0209027_1000570_pt1 | contig 13224 bp, 10 predicted proteins | sample GraSoi013_1_20cm_3_FD_185821 | JGI IMG/M metagenome (GOLD analysis project Ga0209027, IMG submission 185821) | Grasslands soil microbial communities from the Angelo Coastal Reserve, California, USA - Sample 09_27_2013_1_20cm (SPAdes) (version 2) | ecosystem: Environmental > Terrestrial > Soil >...
GTGGGTTGCGCCGGCCGCGGTCGTCGCTGGGCTTCCCGGCCCCACCATCGACCCTGCGCGGTTCCGGCCACCGCAGCAAGGGCTCGTGGTGCGAGCGAAGGGCGGCGTCGTCCTCGTCAACCTCCGCGGCCGCGTGCTCGGTCACCTCAGCGGGTTCCGCATCGACGACGTCCCCGACCTTCCCCGGCGGCCGCGGGAGGTCCTGCTCCGCAAGGGTCGTGCGGAATTCGCACTCGGCCGCCGCGGGGTGAGGCCGGCGCCCCGGTACGGCGGCGGCTGGCCGAGCACGGCCCGTGGGTGCCATCCGGGCCCGAGCCCCTTCGTCATCTGCGGCTACCCGCACTCGAAGCGGGAGCTCGGCTCGACGGTCTATCTGCGCGGCCGCAAGCTTCTCGGCCCCTCGCCGTCGCGGGTCGGTGTCTCCGGCGGCTACTGGCTGAGCGTCCAGCTCTCGCCGGATCGCCGCACGCTCCTCCTGCAATGGCTGGGCTTGTGCGAGACCCAGACGGCGTACTTCGCGCGCGCCGACGGGTCGCGCCTGCGTCCGGCCGTCGGCGTGGTGGGGTATGCGATCGTCATGCTCGCTCTGCCGTTCGTGTCGATTCGCCTGCGCGCGGCGATCGGGGAGGACCGATCGGCGAAGACGCTGGCCCAGGTGATCGAAAACATCGGACGCGGGAGAGCCGCAGTTCTGGGAATCAGCGCATTCCCGACATCGCTGCCGTTCTACTTGCGACGTCCTATCGCCATTGCCACCGCCAACGGACGCGAGCTCACCAGCACGTTCATCGCGGATTATTACGAGCGCTATGCGCAGATTCCCGATTCACCATTGCAGCCGGCCGACTCCTGGCACGAACGCCTCCAGCAATGCGCCGTGCCAACGGTATTCGTGACGCGCGCGGGAGACACGCGCATTCGCGCGTTACTCGACCCACAACTTCCGCTGCTCGCCGTCGAGGGCCGCTATGCGGCCTACGGACCATGTGCGGCATCTTCGGCGCGGTAGCGCCCTCGAGGGGGGACGCGGGAGGCCGGGGGGGCGCGGCGCTGCGCCATCCGGAGTCGATCGCTCGCATGGCCGCGGCCCTCAAGCACCGCGGGCCGGACGGCGAATGCATCGTCGGGCACGAGCGCGCACGCATCGGCGCCCGACGGCTCGCCATCATGGACCTCACCACCGGCGATCAACCGTTCCAAAGTCCCGATGGCAGTATCTGGATGGTATGCAACGGAGAGATCTACAACGCCAATGATCTGCGACGCGAAGCAACGACATGGGGCTATCCCTTTCGCTCGCATGGCGACATCGAAACGATCGTGCCGTTCTACGAGCGCCTCGGCGCCGCTGCGGTTGCCCGGCTCGAGGGAATGTTTGGTCTCGCCGTCTGGGACGATGCTCGTCAACGACTGTTGCTCGCGCGCGATCGCGCGGGCGAGAAGCCGCTATTCTGGACTGAGCTGAACGGAGAGCTACGGTTCGCTTCCGAGGTGCAGGCGCTGCTCGAATTCCCGGATCAACCCCGGCGCGTCAACACGAAAGCATTGTCACTCTACCGCGCGCTCGGGTATGTGCCGGCGCCGTACACGATGTTCGAAGGTATCCATAAGTTGCCGCCCGCTTCGTTGCTCATCGCGGAAAACGGCCACATCGAGATTCGCTCGTACTGGAGCGCGGGGGCGGCAGCGAGCCAACCCTCGAGGCTCACACTCGACAATGCCGCCGAGCTGCAGGACACGCTGGTGGGCGCGGTGACGCGCGAGCTGATGTCGGACGTGCCGCTTGGCGTCTTTACCAGCGGTGGCCTCGATTCGTCCCTGCTCGTCGCGGCCGCGGCGCGCAGCATGCCCGGAGAGCGCATCCATACCTACGCGGTCCGATTCGTGGAACGCGGCTATGACGAGAGCATGCATGCGGAAGCAGTAACCCACGACATCGCGACCGTCCATCATGTGGTGACCGCAGACGACGAGTCGCTCGGTCGCGCACTCGACATCGTTTCCCAAACGCTCGCTGAGCCACTGGGCGATCCCGCGGTTCTCCCGACGTGGCTGCTGGCGGAGATGGCCCGGGAGCACGTCAAGGTGATTCTATCGGGCGAGGGAGCGGACGAGCTGTTCGGTGGATACCCCACGTACCTCGGTCACAAATGGGCGGAGCGCTGGCAGCGCCTACCTGAGCCATTGCGCCACGTTTTTCGTTGGGCGATGGATCGCTGGCCCTCATCGACGGGGAAGATGACGCTCGAGTTCATGGTCAGGCAGTTTCTGGCGTCGACCGACCTGCCTTGGATGGAACGCCACCTCACCTGGCTGGGCGCGACCGCGATCGAGGATGGCGTGATCGCCGAACTCGCTGCCAAGCTCGACCGGTTTCCGCACGGCGATCCGTTGAACCGCATTCTCTGGTTTGATTTTCTGACCTACTTGCCGGACGACCTGCTGGTCAAGGTCGATCGGGCGACCATGCTCGCGTCCGTCGAAGCGCGGGCGCCATTTCTGGATCGTGAGGTCATGGAGTTGGTCTTGCCAGCGGCATCGCACCTCAAGGTGCGTGGCCTCACCACCAAGGCGATATTAAAGGAAGCAGCGCGCGGACTGCTGCCTGAGAGGGTGATCAATCGCCGGAAACGGGGCTTGTCCGTACCGGTCGCTCGATGGCTCAACACCGGACTCGCGCCGCTCGCTGACCGCCTTTTGGACACACCGCTCCTGGCAGAGCACCGTTCGGGAAAGCGCAACCACGCCCGGCGGCTCTGGCCCCAGTTGATGCTTGGCCTGTGGGCGGAACGTTGGGGAGTCGACATCGGACCGTGACGCGCGACGAATCGCTGTCCCTCATGCACGAGCACACGCAATCTCCTTCGCTGCGTCAGCACATGCTGGCGGTCGAAGCGGCCATGCGCGCGTACGCCGCAAAATTCGGTGAAGACCCGGAGCTCTGGGGACTCGTCGGTCTGCTGCATGACTTCGATTATGAGAAGTTTCCCAATCCGGAGCATTCCGCGACGGAGGGGCATCCCGCCTGGGGCGTCGGCGTCTTGCGATCGCGTGGACTTCCTGAGCCGCTCTGCCGGGCCATCCTCGGACACGCCACCTATTCCGGTGTACCACGCGACACTCCCATGGCGAAGACGCTCTTTGCGGTCGACGAGTTGTGCGGCTTCCTGGTCGCCTGCGCGTTAGTGCGGCCGTCGAAGAGTTTTTCCGACCTCGAAGTTTCGTCCGTCAAGAAGAAGCTCAAGGACAAGGCGTTCGCGCGTGGCGTGAACCGCGACGAAGTTCGCCAGGGGGCGGAAGAGCTGGGTGTGCCTCTCGACGAGCACATCGCCTTTTGCATTCAAGCGCTCCGGCCGGTCGAGCCGACGTTGGGCCTCGGAGGGTGACCGCACACCCGTTCTCGAGCGCTCTCGATCGCGCCACCGGCGCGCGACCGATTCCCGGCAACATCGTCCGTCACATCGCCGTGAGCCGGGATGCGCTCGAGACGATGCTCGAGATGATAGCCGGCGCGCACCGCTCGGTGCATTTCGAGAACTACATCATCCACGACGATCGCACCGGCTGTCGGTTCGCCACGGCGTGGGCCGAGCGTGCCCGAGCGGGCGTGCACGTGCGCGTGCTGTATGACGCCTTCGGGTGCCGGAGCACCAGCCATGCCTTTTGGCGCGAGCTACGTCAGCACGGCGTCGACGTGCGGCCGTTTCGGCCGGTCTGGACGAGCGGGCTGATCGAGGCGTTCAGTCGCGATCATCGCAAGCTGCTCGTGGTGGACGGTGACCGAGCCATGACGGGCGGGTTGTGTATCGGCGACGAATGGTCCGGCGATCCGACGCTCAGGCTACCGGCCTGGCGTGACACGATGGTCGTGGTCTGCGGTCCGGCAGTCGCGGCGCTCGAAGCTGCGTTTGCTCGCATGTGGGCGCGCGCCGGCTCGGCGCTTCCCGACATCGAGGCGGCCGGAACGAATGAAGAGTGCGGGCCATCGGCAGTGCGAGTCGTCGAGGGCCTTCCCGGACAGTCGCGCATTTACCGCACGGTGCAACTGCTGGCGGCCGCGGTCACCGAACGGCTCTGGATTACCGACGCGTATCTCATCGCCCCACCGGCACTGTATGCCGCTTTCGTCGACGCGGCCCGCAGCGGCGTGGATGTGCGTCTGCTACTGCCAGGCACCACCGACGTCCCGATTGTCCGCATCTTTACACGGACCGGATACCGCGAGCTGCTGCACGCGGGCGCCCGGATTTTCGAATTCCGCGGACCAATGCTGCACGCCAAAACGCTCGTCGCCGATCACGATTGGGCGCGAGTGGGATCGAGCAATCTCAACGTCTCGAGCCTGCTCGGGAATTATGAGCTCGACCTCGTGACCGAGGCCGATGGCCTCACGGCCACCTTAGCGACGCAATTTCTGCATGACATGAGGCAAAGCCGGGAGATCGTGCTCATGGCCCGGCGTCGACTGCCGCTGCCGCCGAAACTCGTGGATGCAGCGGCCGTCGCCCCGAAGTCGGCGGGCGAGGGGCTAGCGTTTACGCACCCGACCCCTGCGCCATCGGGCTTCAAGCGTTCGCTGCGGGAGCGGCAGGCAGCGGCGGCCGTTGCACTCATGCAAGCGGCGGGCGGTGCGCGCCGCATGCTCGCCGGCGCCGCGGCGGGTTTCCTTGCGGTCATCGGCGTCTTCTTGATTCTCTTCCCACTCACGACAAGCGCGGTACTGGCGGTGGGGGCGTTGGCGACGTCGCTTTGGCTTGCGGGCTTTGCCGTCGCACGTCGGCGGCGCCGCCGCGAGACCGATGTCCGCTGAAGCGGGGGCACCCCCGGCCAACCCAGCGCCCCCCTCCCAACCTCCGGGTGGGGCAAAGCGTATGGGAAGCGAAGCCGACGACCGGGGGCTTGTCGCCAAGACTCTGGCCGGCGACCGTGCCGCATTCGGGGAGTTGGTGGAGCGCTACGCGGGACAGGCGCGCCGTGTCGCACGGGCGGTTTTGGGTGATCCTGATGATGCTGATGACGCCGCGCAGGACGGCTTTCTCTCTGCCCTGGTGAAGCTCGCCCAATACGATGCCCGGCGTCCGTTCGGCCCCTGGCTGATGCGGATCGTCGCGAATGCCGCGACCGACCGCCGTCGCCGCCGCAGCGTGCGGCGCGCGGAACCGCTCGATCCCGCGTTGGTCGGCGGCGGGCCACGGCCCGATGCGGCGGCCGTCCAGCGTGAGCTGGGCGATCGGTTGCGCGCCGCGCTCGCCGAGTTGCCCGAGCGCCGACGCACCGCCGTGGTGCTGTTCGATGTCGAAGGCTATTCGCATGCCGAGATCGCCGGCATGCTGGGGATTCCCGAAGGGACTGTCCGTTCCGAAGTATTTCATGGGCGCCGCCGGTTGCGAGCGCTCTTGGCTGATTGGAAGGAGCAGGTGACATGAAGGACTCGCAGCTGTTCGACCATCGCCCCGATCCGGAGCTGAGCGCGGTCCTGAGAGCGGCGCTCGAGCCGAAGACCGACCAAGCGACCTTTGTCGCGCGTGTCATGCTGGAGTACGACGCTGCATTGCGACGTGCGACGGTACCGACGTGGGAAGTGCTCGCCTCGTGGTTCCGGCCGGGTGTTGCCGCGGCCGCCGCGGCGCTGGTCGCCGGTTTCCTCATCGGCCGAACCGTCTTGTTCAGTGGGGTCGGTAGCGGAGCCGCCGCGGTATCGATGGATGCCGCGATCGCGTCCGCGGCGCTGGGTGGGCCGGGACGGGGCGTCGCGGCGCTCGTCACCGAGCCATCACCACCGGATCCGAGCATCGTGTTCACTTCATTAGTAGAGCAACGATAAAACCGAACTCTTGAGGACTCATGCTGAATAAACCGAAACTCGCCGCCGTCGGACTACTCGCCGCCGTTTTTCTCGCCGGCGGCCTCGCTGGTTGGGGCGGCCACGCCGCCGCGGAGCGCGATGATGGCGGAATGCGGGGACATCGCGGCCCCGACGCGATCGTCGCGTACCTGAGCCACGAGCTGGATCTCAGCGCCGCCCAACGGGACTCGGTGCGCGCGATTTTCGAACGTCACCGTCCGGAGACCGATTCGCTATGGGCGCAGGTCCGCCCGCGCTTTGACTCGATCAAGGCCCGCATGCGCGCTGAGATCGACGCGCAACTCACGCCAGCGCAACGGGAAAAGCATCAGCGACTGATCGACAAGGCCGAGCATCACCGTAAGGAGAACTCGGGGGAACGGGGGGGACGCAGCCAATGAAGTGGCGCTTCGTTATTTCTTTGGTCGTGGTGTCGATGCCGTTCGCCTCGCTCGACGCGCAGCAACCCGCGCAGAAGGAAGTGACGCTCAATGAGGCCATTGCGCGCGCGTTGCAAGTGCAGCCCGTAATGGTGCAGGCGCGGGGTGATCAGCGTAATGCGGGCGCCACGAAGATGACCGCCATCGGAGCCTATCTGCCGCAGGTCTCCACTGGCGCGTCCGCTGCCCGCAGCAACGTCACGCGGGTCGATCAGACGACCGGCCGGCCGGTCCCCGCCGAGTACTCCTACACGGGGAGCTTCAACGCCAGCCTCGAGTTGTTCGATGGGTTTCGCCGCATCGCGAACCTGCGAGCGGCTTCCGCAGGCAGCGCGGCTGCCGAAGCCGAGGTCGTGAATCAGCGATTCCAGACCATTCTGGCGACCAAACAGCTCTTTTATGACGCGTCAGCGCAGGAGGACCTGGTCCGCGTGGCCGCAGCGCAGGTGAAGCGCGCCCAGCAACAACTCCAGATCTCGATCGACAAGCTCCACGCGGGATCCGCAACTCGGTCGGATTCGCTGCGCTCGCAGGTCGAATACGGGAATGCACGAATCGCGCTGCTCCAAGCGCAAGCCGCCCTCGCAACGAGTCAGGCTAACCTTGGTCGCCAGATCGGTATCGACGCGTCGGTCCGGGCAGTGCCGGATACGCTGCTTCCCGGTCCACCGGATACCGCTGATCTCCGCAACGCCGCGCTGGCGAGCGCGCCCCTGGTTCAGCAAGCCGACGCGCAAGCGAGTACGGCACGAGCGATGGTCTGGTCCGCACGATCGCAGTATTGGCCCTCCCTGTCGGTCAGCTACAGCAATAATCGTCAGGGGGTGGGCTCTCCAAACCTGCCGTTCTTCGACAATTATCCGGAAACGTTTTCGTGGCGGTTCGGCGTATCATGGCCGATACTCAACGGGTTCATCCGCGAGGCGAACCAAGTTTCCGCATCTGTGACTCGAGACCTGGCGGAAGCGCGGGCCTCCGACACTCGCCGCCAGGTGAATGCATTGCTCACGCAACAGCTCGCGGCACTCGCGACCGCGCGCGAGCAGATCACCATCTCACAGGACAACCTGGCCGCGGCAACCGAAGACCTGCGCGTTCAGAATGAGCGTTATCGGGTCGGCGCATCCACGATACTCGATCTCTTGACTTCACAGGCTGCGCTCACGCAAGCGGAAGTGAACGTGGTGCAGACTCGGTTCAACTACCTCATCGCGCGGGCGCAAGTCGAAGCCGTGGTAGGGCGGACATTATGACCAGCGTACAAGCGCTGACGTTCCGCACGGGCGACACGCCGACGCCCGATACCGTGATTCTGACGCATCACCTGACGCGCGAGTACCAGATGGGCGCCGAAGTCGTCCACGCACTGCGCGGCGTCGATATCCAGATCAAGAAGAATGAATTCGTCGCGTGCATGGGCCCATCGGGCTCAGGGAAATCCACCCTGATGAACCTGATCGGCTGCCTCGATACCCCGACGAGCGGCGAGTACTGGCTGAACGGCCAGAAGGTGAGCGATTTGAGCGACGACGAGCTGGCGCGTATCCGCAACAAGGAAATCGGCTTCGTCTTCCAGACGTTCAACCTGCTGCCGCGCGCCGACGCGCTGCATAACGTCGAGCTGCCGCTCATCTACGCCGGAATGTCCTCGAAAGAGCGGCGCGAACGCGCGCAGCGGTCGTTGCAGCAGGTCGGCCTGGGCGATCGGATGGACCATCGGCCGAACGAGTTGTCGGGCGGGCAGCGCCAGCGCGTCGCCATCGCGCGCGCGCTGGTGAACGCGCCGAGCATTTTGCTCGCCGACGAGCCGACCGGAAACCTCGACTCGGCCACCGGCAATGAAATCATGGCGCTGTTTCACGAGCTCCACGATACCGGACAGACCATCGTGCTGGTGACGCACGAACACGACATTGCGACGCACGCGCGCCGCCAGATTCATCTGCTCGACGGGAAAATCGAGCGTGATGAGAGGACGGAAAGCCAGCCGTGAACACATCCAGCCGCGCGGTGGTGGTACTGCTCGCCGCCGTCATGGCCTGCCACAAGAAGCAGGCCAACCCGTCGTACGAAGCGGTGCCGGTCGAGCGCCGTAACATCGTCGTGTCGGCATCGGCGTCCGGGGCGATTGAACCTGTGCTCACCGTGGACGTGAAGTCCAAGGCATCGGGCGAGATCATCGGGATGAACGTGCAGACCGGTGACGACGTGAAGGCCGGCCAACTGCTGGCTTCGATCGACCCGCGAATCCCGCGCAACAACCTCGCGCAGGCGCAGGCGAATCTGGCGGTCGCTCAGGCGCAGCTCAGCAATGCGAAGGCCCAGCTCGCGCGCTCGGACACACTGTTCAAGGCGCAGGCCATCACACAAACCGAGTACGACACCGCCAAACTCGACTATGCGAATGCCAACGCGGCGGTGATTCGCGCGCAATCCGATCTCGAGAATGCGCGCGACCGCATGACCGACACGAAGCTCCAGGCGCCGCTCGCCGGGACGATCATTGCCAAGAACGTCGAGCTCGGCACGGTGATCTCCTCGCCGACCACGGACGTGGGTGGCGGGACCGTCTTGTTCAAGATGGCAAACCTCGATACGGTGCAGATCCGCGCGCTGGTCGACGAGACGGACATCGGCAAGGTGCAGCCGGGTCTGCTCGCGAGCATCTCGGTCGATGCCTATGCCAACCGGCCGTTCGAAGGAGCGGTTCTGAAAATCGAGCCGCAGGCGACCGTGCAACAGAACGTCACGATGTTCAACGTCCTGGTGCGGATTCCCAACCCAAATCACCTCCTCAAGCCGGGAATGAACACCGAGGTCGAGATTCACGTCGGGCAGCGGCAGAACGCACTGGCCGTTCCCAACGCGGCATTGCGGACCCAGCGCGACGTCGCGTCGGCGGCGCAAGTGCTCGGGCTCGACCCGCAGCAGGTGCAGCAGCAACTCGCTGCCGCTCAACCGGCGTCGGCCCAGACGAGCCGGGACAGCGCGTCACTCGGCGGCACCGCAACTCGAGGCGACACGACGAAACCGGTGGGCGCTGCGGCGGGCAATACCATGACGACGCCTGACGGCCGGACGATCCAACTCCCCCCCGGCGTCACCGAGGCCATGGTTCGCTCGGCATTTCAGAAGAGGATGTCCGGCCAGCAGCTGACGCCGGCCGAGCAGAACGTGATGACGGCAATGCGGGCGGCGTTTCAGCGCGGCGGTGGAGGGGGAGGCGGAGGCGCTGGTGGCGGCGGCATGCGCCGGGCGGGGGGCGACGTCTCGAGCTACATAGTCTTTGCGCTGCGTAAGGGCCAGCCCACGCCGGTGCAGATTCGCACTGGCCTCTCGGACCTCGATTACATCGAGGTGCTGAGCGGGCTGACGGAGCAGGACACGGTGCTCGTCCTGCCCAGTGCCTCGCTGCTCAATGCGCAGCGCGATATGCAGCAGCGCATGCGCACCATCGGCGGCCTGCCCGGGGTCCAGCAACAGCAGCCGACGACCACGCAGCAGCGGCCGCAGGCGACGCCAACCAGGCCATAAGCATGCTCCTCGGCGAAATCTTTCGCGTCGCGCTCCAGGCGATCCGGGCCAACAAGCTGCGGTCGTTGCTCACGATGCTGGGCATCATCATCGGTGTGGGCGCCGTGATCACCATGGTGGCGCTCGGCAGTGGCGCGCAGAAGGCGGTGCAGGCGCGCATCGCCGCGCTCGGCCCGACACTGCTCTCCATTTATCCCGGCCAGTCCTTCCGCGGCGGCATCGCGATTGATTTCGGCCAACGCGTCAGTCTCACGGTGGATGACGCCGACTCGCTCGCCGCAAGCGCGCGCTACGTGAAGGCTGTCGTTCCCGAGTTGACCCGGAATTTCCAGGTCAAACGCGCCGGCCTCAACGCCAACGTCAACATCGTCGGCACGACGCCGAATTATCCGACCGTGAAGAATTACACGTTCACCGCCGGCCGGATGTTCACCGCAGGAGAGAATGAAGGACGGCGTCGGTATGCGGTGCTCGGATCGGCCATTCCCGAGATGTTCAACGCGAATGGCGCCGCGATGATCGGACAGGAGCTCCAGATCCGCGGCATTCCCTTCGAGATCATTGGCATCCTGTCCTCGAAGGGGTCCGCGATGGGATTCGGCAATCCGGATGAGCAGATCCTCATTCCGCTGCAGACCGCGCGCTACCGCATCATGGGGACCGACCGGTTGCGGTCGATCACCGTGGATGCCGCCAGCGTGCAGCAAATGCAGCTCACGTTGATCGAGATCGACCGTGTGCTGCGGCGCGAACACAAGATCCGGCCGGGCGCCGAGAACGACTTTCAGATTCGCAATCAGTCGGACATTCTCGCCACGTTCCAGCAGACGACGGAGACGTTCACCTATCTGCTCGCCGGCATCGCGGCGGTCAGCCTCCTCGTCGGCGGCATCGGCATCATGAACATCATGCTCGTGTCCGTGACGGAACGGACCCGTGAGATCGGTGTCCGCAAGGCGCTCGGCGCAACCCGCTTCAACATCATGTTTCAGTTTCTGGTCGAGGCCCTGGTGCTGTGCCTCGTGGGCGGCGTGATCGGCATTGTCTTCGGTGCGCTCGGCGCGGTGGGATTATCGAAGATCGCGCACTGGAATACCTCCATCAATCTCTTCGCCATTCTGGTCGCGTTTTTCTTCAGCGCGCTGGTGGGCTTGTTCTTCGGCCTCTGGCCGGCACGGCGGGCGGCGTTACTGGATCCCATCGTAGCGCTGCGGTACGAATAGTCGGCGTCTCGAAAAGCCGGGAGAGGGGAGAAGGGAGAGGTTCGTGACGGTTCGTAATTAGGACCGCAGCGTACCTCTCCTTCTCCCTTCTCCCGCATTAGTTTGGTCGCATGCTCGCCGTTCTTCTCCTCTTCCTCCAGTCCTCGAGCGATCCGCATCCGGTATACGACGGCCGCCTGCATCAGATCGAGGTGCAGGTACCCCGTATCGAGGCGCCCTCGGTGCACATCGACGGTGTGCTCGACGAAGCGACGTGGCAGCAGGCCGCACTGCTGACCGGTTTCACGCAATACCGCCCCGTCGATAGCCGGCCGGCGGAGGACAGCACGGACGTGCTCGCGTTCTACGGACCGGACGCGATTTACTTCGGGATTCGCGCGTACGAGGCGCACGGTAGCGTCGTACGCGCGACCCTCGCCGACCGCGACAACATCGACGCCGACGACAAAATCCAGATCCTCCTGGACACGTTCAACGATCGGCGCCGCGCGCTCCTGTTCGCGGTTAACCCGCTCGGCGTGCAACAGGATGGCGTGCGCAGTGAAGGACTCGCCGGCGCGGCGGGCGGCCAGAACGCCGGCTTTCGCTTCGACGGCGTCGTCGATCTAAATCCGGACTACGTCTACGAATCAAAGGGTCGCGTCACGCCGTGGGGCTACGAGGTCGAAGTGCGGATTCCCTTCAAGAGTCTCCGCTATCAGAGTGGCGCGACCCAGGACTGGGGCATCCAGATCATCCGCACGACGCAGCACACCGGCTATGAGGACACGTGGGCGCCCGTCGTCCGCGCCAACGCGAGCTTTCTCATTCAGTCGGGAACATTCAAGTCGCTTACCGGCCTGCGCCGCGGCCTGGTCATGGATGTCACGCCGGAGTTCACGTCGCGCCTGGACGGCGCACCGGAGTCGGCCACCTCTTACGGCTATCAGAACATCGATCCCGAGCTCGGCGTCAACCTGCGCTGGGGCGTCACTCAGAATCTGAGCGCCGCCGGAACCGTGAATCCCGACTTCTCACAAGTCGAAGCGGACGTCGGACAGGTGACGGTCAATCAGCGCTTCGCACTCTTCTTTCCCGAAAAACGCCCGTTCTTCCTCGAAGGACTCGAGCAGTTCGACACACCGAATGCGCTGATCTATACGCGCCAGATCGCTTCTCCCATCGCCGGGGCGAAGCTCACCGGCAAAGTGGGCGGCACCGCGGTCGCGTACATCGGCGCCGTGGACGACAACGGCGCTGTTCCGCGGTTCCACCCGATTGTGAACTTGCTGCGCTTGCGACGCGACCTCGGGGCGAGCTCGACGTTGGGACTCGTCTACACCGACCGGATCGTCGAGAGCTCCTGGAACCGCGTGTTGGGAGCCGACGCCCGCGTTATCTGGAAAAAGATCTGGTTCTCCGACGCGCAATTCGTCAACTCGTGGACCCAACCGGGGGGAACGGTCGCCCGCAGCGGTCAGCTGTGGGATCTGACGCTCTATGACCGTACCGGCTACTCCTACGGCAATCACGCCGAGCTCGTCGGCGTTAGCCCCGACTTCGAAGCGCAGAGCGGATTCGTCAACCGCAGGAACATCGTGCAAGCTCGCCTCGCCAATCGCTTCACATGGTATGGCAAGCCGGGCGCGAGACTGGAGAACGCCACGACGTTCATCTTGATCCAACCCACATGGCGTTACCACGACTTCTTCAAACTGGGCAGCACACTCGAGGGCAACATCAACGAGCAGTGGCTGTTCACGCTGCGTGGGGGCTGGGGCGTCAACGCGAACTATCAGAATGCCCATCAGCGCTTCGATCCGCTGGCCTATGCCCCGTACCAGGTAGACTCGGCTGGGACCCGCATCCCCTTCGTCGTTCCCCACGGCCGCTACAACCTCTGGGGCGGTAATATCGGCGTGAGCACGCCGAACCGCGCGCTCACAATGAGCGCCAGCGTCGGCGCCGGCATGGGCGTGATCTTCGCAGAAGCGACGGAATCACGCGGGCTCAACGCCTTTATCGGCATCACGTGGAAGCCGACGAACGCCGTACGCGTCGATGGTCAATGGATACATCAGCGGCTCACGCGAGCAGCGGATGGCAGCTGGTTCTCGACGGCGAACATTCCGCGGCTCAGGCTCGAGTATCAGCTGACGCGCGACATTTTCTTCCGCTACGTGGGCCAATACACCGCGCAACA
>Ga0209027_1000572_pt1 | contig 13209 bp, 13 predicted proteins | sample GraSoi013_1_20cm_3_FD_185821 | JGI IMG/M metagenome (GOLD analysis project Ga0209027, IMG submission 185821) | Grasslands soil microbial communities from the Angelo Coastal Reserve, California, USA - Sample 09_27_2013_1_20cm (SPAdes) (version 2) | ecosystem: Environmental > Terrestrial > Soil >...
CCGCCGTAGAGACCCTGACGGTGTCCCCAGGTCGCCCCGCCACCGAATGACGTCGTGTGGTTGCTCATCGCGAGCGCCGCACCGAGGTGTGTTGGGCTGCGGAAAGAAAGATCACCCTGACAAACTTGTGCGGTTGCACCGGACGCGCAGAGCGCGACGCCAGCTACCGCCCGAACGACTAGACCAAACTTCATAGGGCCTCCAGGCCGGTTTCATTAAGCTTGAGGCTCGGAAAAGCGAGCCCGTTTGCCATTTGGACGCCTGGCCTACACCCGGAGTCACCAGACTCCATCACGAATATGTCTTCGGTACTGATGAGGCTGCCATGCGGGATGCAGACTTCCGTCTACGTTTCGAGCAACGCCCCCGTGCAATCAGATTGATCAAATGCCAAGTCAACGCACAGTAGCGGTGTTGGTCGGAAGTCTCCGAAAAGAATCATTCACACGCAAAATCGCCAACGCGTTGATCGGGCTGGCGCCGCCGGCACTGAGAATGGAGATCGTCGAAATCGGCGGCATCTCTTTCTACAACCAGGATCTAGAGACCAACCCTCCGCGCGACTGGCTGGCCTTTCGCGACAAGATGAGAGCCGCGGATGCGGTCCTCTTTGCCACGCCAGAGTACAACCGATCGGTGCCCGGCGTGCTCAAGAATGCGATCGATGTCGGGTCACGGCCGAAGGAGAGCAACGTTTTCAATGGCAAGCCCGGCGCGGTGATCAGCGTTTCGCCAGGCAACATCTCCGGGTTCGGCGCCAATCATCACCTGCGGCAGATGCTAGTTTTTCTCAATGTTCCGACGATGCAACAGCCGGAGGCGTACATTGGTGGGGTGGCAAGAGTCTTCGACGAGGCGGGGAATCTGGCCAACGATTCAACCCGGCAGTTTCTCAAGGGCTTTATAGACGCCTACGCGGCGTGGGTCGAATTGATTCTCACCGGTCGCAAGTAGACCAGCTAACGTCGCGTTCCGCGCGGCGCTAGTATCTCACTGCAAAGGCCGTTTGGAGCGTGCGCGCCGGCATCCGGTAATACTGCGCGTCGCCAAATTCACTTTCTGAAACCGGGTCGCGTCGGTCGGTCAGATTCCGCCCATCGACGCGAAACTCGAATCGATTTGCGCGGAAGCCGACGCCGGCATCGACGGTGGTGAACGGCCTTGCCAACGCAGTATTGCGCATGTTGAGGAATCGATCGCCTGTGTAGTTGACGGATGCTGTCGCGAGTAACCCAGCCTCCGGCGCAAACGTGAATCCTGCCGACGCGAGGTGTCTCGCAGACATCTCGATGCGATTGCCTGCGAGCTCGGTTGGTACGCCACCGAAGTCCTGCACGAAATCCACGAACTTTCCGTCGTGGAAACTGTAGGTGGCCCGCGCCGACGTCGAGTAAGGCAGGCGCACGTCACCGGCGAGCTCGATTCCCTTGAATCGCGTTTTTCCGGAGTTGATCAGAGCGGGAAGATTGTTGACGATCGTCGCCGTGACGAGATTCTCGAAGTCCATCCGAAACGCGCTCGCCTCAAAATCAAGGCGGCCCGACAGCGTACGAACCTTCAAACCCGTCTCATAACTTTGCGATGTCTCGGGATCGAGCACGCCCTCGTTTTCGGCGAGACTGAAATCGAACGCAGCTGGTTTGAAGGTGTTGCGGTAGTTGGCGAACAGGCGAACGTGATCGACATCACGCTCGACCAGACCGAGCAACGCGCCGACGCTACCGCTAAGACGCGTGTGCGTGATCTCCGCGCCTTCACCACGACTTTCCGCTGTCGAGTTCAGACGGAGGCCGGTACTGAGCGAAAAACGATCGACCGGCCTCCACTCTGCGGACCCGTAGGCACCCAGGAAGCGGCGATCGTTGCCCGCATCCAGGTTGAGGTCATTCGGCTCGGGGACGCTCGGCTGCGACGACCCGTTCAGCGGCGCGCTATACGTAAACGTTGCACCGCGCGCTTCGCCGCCGGCGAGTAGCGCATCGGCACCAGCCATCAAATGCAGCTGCGAAATCGACGCCCAAATGATGTGGGTGTCAGCGTAGAAATCGTTGATGCCGATGTTCTCCTTGTAGCCGGACGCATTGTCCGGTGCGTCGGAGACGTCCGTAAGAAACCCACGGAACTGATTCTGCCCTGTGTATGAATACGACGCGGCAGTGCCCCACGTCGCGCTGCCGAACACTGGGCGATCGTAGCCGGCAGAGATCGCGATCTTGTCGTCGTCCAGGTATGCGCCGCCGGGATTGTGGTTAGCATCGAGCGGCACGGCCGTGGTCAACTGGTTTCCGACACGCGGATGCGGGCTAGCCGGATTCTGACGCAACACGTTGAGGTCGGTGTTGAGCGAGAAGCGACCGCTGCCAAATGGTCTTTCAGTTCTGAGCAGGCCGTGTCCGCGAGTGATAGACGTGTGCTCGTCCCGGAATCCGATGCGATCGAAATCGCCACTCAGGCGTGAAGTCCACCCGCCGAAAGAAGGCAAGCCGAAGTCGACGCCACCGCCGCCAGTCCCGTAGTTGCCGCCGTGTACCTCGGCGTAGGTGCTGCGTGTTGCTGCGGACGAATGCACGACATGGATCACGCCAACAAACGACGTGGCTCCGTAAGTGACGGGTGCGGGCCCGCGCAAGACTTCGATCCGTTCGACATCCCGCATGCTGAGCGAAGAAATCGCGGGATTGAGCGCCCCGCCCCACGGAACGTCGTCGACGACGAGCAGAAATGCGTCGAACTCACGCAGTCCCCAGAACTCAGGAACCGCACTGGCGGGCCCCGCGTCTCCGCCGCGCGCGATGGCGACACCTGCGGAGAGTGACAGCGCATCGCTGAGCGATCTGGCGCCACGCGCGCGAAGGTCAGCACCGCTAATCACTTCGATGGATACCGGCACTGCGTGTGGCGCTTCAGGAATGCGGGTGGCAACGATTTCAACCGGAGGAATAACGACAGGCGGCTGTTGATTGCCTTGTGCCGGCGATTGCGACACTCCGACCGCAGAGGCCAGAACCGCGAGGACGGCGAGCTTGAGCGGGCGATCGAGCATTATTTCGTAGGCAGGGGTCGACGCTTACGACGAAGCTGAAAAATATCAGCGTGGAGCGGTAGCCAGCAAAAAAAACGGAGCGTCCGAGGACGCTCCGTTCGTTAGAGCAAACTACGATCAGGTGCAGGTAATTACGCCGTTAGTCATGTCGCAGGTCTTAGCAGACTGCGAGTGCGTAGCGGTCGCGCTCCATGAAGGTGGCGGGCCAGCAACGTTGGTCACCACGACGGTCACGTTCTGTGAAGGCGTGAACCCCTGGAGAGGCGCAGCCATCGTCGCGGTACCACCGAAATACGCGCCACCATTGTCGGCAGCGTACTGCTCTTCGTAGGTCGCCATGTTGCGAAGGTCAGACTTCATCGCGGCGACGTACGCCTTGTCCTTCGTATTCGCAAACTTCGGAATCGCGATCGCGGCAAGAATGCCGATGATGACGACCACGATCAGAAGCTCAATAAGGGTAAAACCCTTTCTGTTGCTCATTTTTGAATCTCCTGAAGCGTTGGAATGTCGCCGCAGACCTGAGGGCCTACAGCGCTTAAAAGACGCCGGGCCCCAAATCGCAGCAATCCGGATAGTCGCAACCCGCGAACCCGAGACTCGGCATCGAGGCAAGGCCAATAGAGTCAAGGAGTTGCGATATGCGTTCATGGTTTACCCTGCCGCTGATCCGGTTGCATATTGCAATTGGCTTCGCAACGTGCAACGTGTGTTGCAGCCGGATCGGTCGCGAGCACCGCGACCTTCGGACTCGCCTGATGTGAGTTCGGCGGAGGACCCATCGCAGCCGTGACGCGTATCAGATAACGTACCTTTCGTACGCAATCACTAAGGGGTCAGAATGCACTACAATAATAGGGGCAGCCTTCATGCAGCGCTCGCGTTTCCGGCGCTGCTCGCGGCGACTGCCCTCCTTTGCACCACGCCGGCATCAGCGCAAACGCGCACCGCTTCTACATCGAGCCCATCTTCTTCTGCCACCACCGCGAGGAAAGCGTTTGTGAAACCCAGTGATTCCGACCTCAAGAAGAAACTCACTCCGCTTCAGTATGAGGTCACACAACACGAAGCGACGGAGACTCCTTTCCGCAACACGTACTGGGATAATCACGAAGCCGGCATCTATGTAGATGTCGTATCTGGCGAGCCGCTCTTCAGCTCGCTTGACAAGTTCGATTCGGGCACTGGTTGGCCCAGTTTCACGAAACCGCTGGAGCCCGCGAACATCCAGACCAAAACGGATCGTATGCTTGGCTACGCGCGCACCGAGGTTCGCTCCTCACACGCGGACTCGCATCTCGGTCACGTATTCGACGACGGTCCGCGTCCGACGGGTCTGCGCTACTGCATGAATTCGGCGTCGCTCCGATTCATTCCCGCCGATCGTCTGGAGGCTGAAGGCTACGGTCAGTACGCCTACTTATTCAAGGCAAAGGCGGAGCAGAAAGCCTCGAAATAACTCCAGGCTTGTGCGACGTGGCTGGGCTTCAGAACTTTGCAGGAGCCCAGCCTTCGCCGAGCCCGTATGCGCGCTAACAGAACGGCCTTCACTCTGATCGAAGTTCTGGTGGTACTGGTGGTGCTGGGCATCCTCGCCGGCATTGCGATCGCGCGGTATCTGGATACCAAAGAGGCCGCCTACGTCGCGTCGATGAAGGCCGACCTGCGAAATCTTGCCGTATACGAGCAGAACTATCTAATGGATAGTCAGGGCTCTTACTTCGCGGGCAATGGATCCGCGCAGGGATTCGTCGCGACCGTAGGCGTGACGATCGCTGCTACGGCCGATCCTGGCCCTCCGCCGAGCTGGCACGCAACCGCGACTCACGACAAGACGTCCAAGACGTGTTCGATCACTACAACGGGACCGTCGATTTGGGATATCAGCTGTCCGTGAAACTGTAGCATTGTTTCTTGTAGGTTTACACCTTCCCAAACGAGAACTCTGGATGGAGTGCTGGCTGATTACTTTGCGTGCGGAAGTCAGGCGTCTCGAGTTCGGCAATGAACCGCCGCCCGAGATTTGTCTCCCCGATAAGCCTCTCGCGGAAATCGAGGACGACGCCGTCCACAAATCAATCCAGGACGCACCCTACGTTATCTATCGCCGCTACCATCTAGCACACGAGAGCTGGCGATTGGGGATCGTCTACTCGATCGCGCCACCAACGGTTGGCGACATTCAAATTCTTTCAGCCTACCGCGCCGGGAACGAGGCGCGTCCCCATCTCGTAGACCTGCGCTAAGCGTCGTAATAGCAGCGTCCGGTCTTCCCGCCGCAAATTATTTGTTGCGCAGCTTGTCGACCGCGGCGTCGAGTAGAGCCTGCAGCCGAAGATACTCCTCGTTGATTCTCTTCCCGATAGGTGGCAGCTCCGACTCCGCTTTCTCAGCGAGATCGGCGAGTCGCTTGCCGGCGCTGGCGAGCTCTTCGCGCAGCTTATCGAGAGCCTGTTTCAGATCGTCCATGCGACACTCCTTTAGTGGATTACTCGCGGATGGCGTGACGCTGTAATTACGCTGTTACCGCTTCCCGAGTTTCCTGGTGCTATGGCTTCTTTACCAGCAGCCGTTGTCCGATCTTCACCCGATCACCCTCGAGCTGATTCCACTTTTGAATCTGCTCGGGTGTTGTCTCGAACCTCCGCGCGATGTTGAACAAAGCATCGCCACGCCTCACAGTATAGTAGATCGGTTGCTTGATCAGTGCGGCGACGGCTCGTCTGAGACGCCGCTCTTGAGCTGCTTCGCGCCGCTGCGTTTCATGAATCCTGTTGACGTAATTCACCAGCGAGTCCAGTGCGGCGTCCTGTCCACTTATGGCGGCAAACTGTCCCGACTGCGTTCCCGGTCGCGACACTCTCACGCCGTGCGCTGTCAGCAGGTAGAGGCGTGCTGGTCTCATTTGCAGCAGCGTGTCATTGGGGAATTCCTGCGACAGAATCGTCGGTGGCGAATCCTCAGTCTCGAACTTGCTGCCCGGCGCAACGCCGATGAAGATCAGGCGGTCGTTCGTTGCGTAGAGTATGCCGTTGGCGCCGCGATAGTAGTCGGTGGGGCGGCGCATGAAAACTCGCGCGCGACGCACGACGTTTTCGCCAAAGTGCAGCATTCCGCCCTGCAGCTCACGATCCGCTGCTGCCCACGCTTTGGGCGCGTCGACGTGACGCATGAAGAAGAAGTATCCGAACGCGAGGAGCGCGAGAAACGCTAATCCGAGACCGATGACCGCTCTCTTGAGGAAGCGGGTGAATCGGTATAGCGGCTCGGATTCTTTCATTCGATTGCAGTGTAGTGACTGGCGGGCGAGTCGGGGAGGTGAGGGCAAGCTCCATACCGGGTGTGGCATGTGAGGTGCAACCCAAACCGTCATGGCCGACCTCGAGTTTGACCAGCGCGAACCGGGGACGGGAGATGTCTTTACTAACGTAGCCGTTCGCCGGCCTCCCCGACCTCAACCGCGCTGGAAACGAATCCTCAAGGCTGCGCTTCAAGGCACTGCTGCCGCGGTTTTGCTCGTCGCCGGCACCGTGTGGACTATACGCCAGTCACATCCGAAGTTCATTAAGCCCGGCGAGCTGCTGCATCTACCGGCGGCGGTGGTGACTGCCACGGCGCCCGGCACCGATACCGTCGCAGCGCCACCAACCGATGCAGCCGCCCAGGTCGTGGTGCAGAAAGTCGCCTATTCGCTGCGCAAGTACACCAGCGACACCGTCCTTGCCCGGCGCATCGCACAGGCGATCGTGGTGGAAGGAGGGAAGAAGAAGATCGATCCGGCGCTGCTGGTCGGCGTCGTTCTAACCGAAGACGCCAAGCTGGATCCACGCGCCAAGAGTTTTGTGGGAGCCCGTGGCTTGATGCAGGTGATGCCTTTTCACGCCGGAAAATGGAAGGGCTGCACGAACGCGGATTTATTCGCGATTGATTCCAACATTTGCCACGGCGTCAGCATTCTGGCTGATTTGATCAAACGATCGCCGAGCGTGTCAACGGCACTGCAACGCTATAATGGTTGCGTGCGCGGAACGAATACGCCCAACTGCCACACCTATTCGGGGAAGGTGCTGAAGTTCGCGGAGCAGGCGGCGACCGCGATGCTCACCTTCAATCTTTCCGACTAATAAGGTTGGAACTGCGCTAGCAGCTAGCGCCCCTGCTTCGCCCGCCGTTCGGTTTTTGACCGTCACAATACTGACATTCTTGGGTTAGGTAACACCCTGAATTTCAAAACTTTTCCTTGACCCAAACCGTCAATATAGGTACCGTTATACGTATCTCAGCAGTGGCATTACCAAAATAGATTGGGTTTATGTCCGAGTGGATTGGACGGGAACTCGAGCGAATCAGAAAGCTCAGAGGTCTCCGTCGTGAAGACGTTGCGGCAAGGCTACCTAGACCTGTGTCGCCGTCAACCATACGCAATATCGAGCATGACGAAGAGTACAACGTCTCGCTCGAGCTTTTGCGACAGATTGCAGCAGTGCTCGGCGCCAAGATCCAGGTTTCACTGGAAGCCGAGGATTTGAAGCGCTGGCAAACACCGCCGGGGCCGCGGACAGCGATTAACATCGCTGACGCTTCCGCCAACGGTGAGCAAGAGAAGTTGATCGACAACGAGTATTTCATCCGGTATATCCGGGGACGTTATCCGGATTGCCCGCTGACGAACTCGCAGATCGGTAGAAGGATGTGGGACTTCGCCAAACCCAGAGGAGCGGAGCTGGTGAAGGGAAGAATGCAGGTGAAGAAGCTACCGTCGAAGGAAAGCATCGCTACATACCGGCTACCGACGACGGCAGCGCAGTACCGCGTTCGTGAGCGGGATATGGAAGTACTGCACGGTTTTGCGGATCGGTTGGGCCGGGCTTACCGCGATGAGAAGGGAAGGGTTTTGGTCCCACTCATTTAGGTCTGCTCGACACGCTTATTCGAGGAGAACTCGTGAAGAAGAAGTCACTGAAGCCTTTAACTGCACCACCTCCGAAGCTCGCGTCGCCGATGAAGTCGGCGATGCGTACGGCTGCCCACGCGGTTGCGCTGGTCGGCCTGCTCGCTGGTGGCGCGGTCTGGACGATTTCCCAGCAGCACCCGCTGTACGCGAATCCGGGTCGCATGCTGAGACTGCCCGCGGCTATCGTTGACGCTTCTCAGCCGACCGAAGAGGCGTTCCGCATCGGTGAAGTACTGAACCAGTATACCAACGACCGCGGACTCGCTTTCCGCATCGCTGATGCGATCGTGGAGCAGGCGGACAAGGAGCACATCGACCCGGCCCTGCTGGTGGGTGTTCTTCTCACCGAAGACAACACCCTCGACCCGCATGCCCGCAGCTCCGTTGGCGCGCGCGGTCTAATGCAGGTGATGCCGCTCCATAGTGGTAAGTGGGGATGCGGCTCGTCTGACCTGTTCGACATCGAAAGCAACATCTGCCATGGTGTGCAGATTCTCAAGGAAGCGATGCGTAGCGCGCCGAATACGCGCGTGGCACTCCTCCGTTACAACGGCTGCGTCCGTGGACGCAACACGCCGAACTGCCACCTGTACGACGACAAGGTGCTCAAGCACGCTGGTCGTGCGGCAGCCGAGATGCGGCTGGTCAAAACCCAAAAGGCCGACTAAGGTTCTCACTCGAAGAGCCGGTGCTTAACAGCACCGGCTCTTTTTTTTGCATGCGCGCCAAGCCGTATTGGGTGCTCGCCCTGGCGATGCTGGGGATCTCATTCGCCGGTCCGCTCGTTCGTCTCTCGAACGCCGATGCGGTGACGATTGCCGTTTGGCGACTCGGTCTTTCTCTGCTGATCGTCGCCGCTTTCCTGATCGCAACGAGCGAGTGGCGTGATTGGCGTCGGCTCCGCGGCCATCAATTCCTGCTGGCGCTCACGGCTGGCGTGTCGTTGGCGCTGCACTTCTGGGCGTGGAACGCATCGATTCATTTAACGACGATCGCCGCCTCGGTCACGCTCGTCAATCTGCAACCGGCGATCGTCGCGGCAATTTCCGCGATCGCACTCAAGGAACGGCCGACCCTCAAACAGATACTCGGGATCGCCATCGCCATTGTCGGTGCCGTCATAATTGCCGCTCCCGATTTCAGCAGGAGCGCACAGGCGAACGCGCCGTTTGTCGGAAACCTACTCGCGGTCTCGGCCGCGATGACTGCAGCCATTTACTACACAATCGGTCGGACGCTCAGGCGCATACTCGGAATCTGGGCTTACGTCGCGATCGTGTACGGCGCGGCGTTTGTCACACTGACTCTGATCGCTTTATTTCGCGGGGTGTCGCTTGCTCCGCAACCGTCGCGGGAACTGGCGATCTATGCCGCGCTGGCGCTTGGTCCGATGCTGCTCGGCCACACTGGAATGAACTGGGCGCTCAAGTTTCTACCGGCGTATGTGGTCAATCTCACCGTCCTTGGCGAGCCTGTTGGCGCGACGCTCCTCGGTGCGCTGATCCCAGCGATCCACCAGATTCCCAGTGTTTCCGCTCTCGTTGGGGGCGCCATCGTCCTTGCCGGCGTCATTATCACAGCGCCCGTTAACACCACTGCTCGCAACGGCACGTAAATTTCCAGCACCGTCTCACGAAGACCCGGTCGTGAGACTTCTACCATCCACCCGTAGCATGAGAAGTCCAAGACTCCAGGCACTGCTCGTCGGCCTCTGCCTTGTCGCGGCGACACCGCTCTCCGCGCAGCGGAGAATTACGACTCCGCTCGCTCAGTTCGGCCACAACATCGGCGACGATTACTTCCTCGCCAACTACAGTCAGATGATCGAGTACTGGCGCAAACTCGATCGCGAATCGGATCGAATGCGCCTCACGCGTATCGGTACCAGCGCGGAAGGCCGACCGATCCTGATGGCGATCATTACTTCGCCCGAAAACCAAAAGAAGGTGGGGCGATATCAGGACATCTCACGCCGTCTCGCGCTGGCGGAGGGTCTTACCGACGCGCAGGCGCGCGCACTCGCTGCTGAAGGCAAAGCGGTTGTCTGGATCGACGGCGGCCTGCACGCCAGCGAAGTGCTTGGTGCGCAGCAGCTCATTGAGATGACGTACGAGATGGTGAGTCGCTCGGATCCCGAGACATTACGTTTTCTGCGCGACGATATTTTGCTGCTGGTGCCGGCGAATCCGGATGGGCAGGAGCTGGTCTCGAACTGGTACATGCGCGATCCCGACACTCTGAAGCGAACTACTTCACGATTGCCGAGGTTGTACCACAAGTATGTCGGGCACGACAATAATCGCGACGCCTATATGGCATCGCAGCCGGAGACTCAGGCGATGGACAGCATTCTATTCCGCGCCTGGTATCCCCAGATCATGTACAATCACCACCAGACGGGTCCAATCGGGACGGTGATCTTCGCTCCGCCGTTCCGCGATCCGTTCAACTACAACTTCGATCCGCTGGTGCCAATGGAACTCGATCTCGTCGGCGCGGCGATGCATTCCCGGTTCGTCGCCGAGGGGAAGGCCGGCGCAACGATGCGGAGTGGATCGAACTATTCGACGTGGTGGAACGGCGGGTTAAGGACAACGGTGTATTTCCACAACATGATCGGCCTGCTGACCGAAGCGATCGGCAATCCGACACCCGTCGACATTCCGCTGGTTCCGGAGAAGCAGCTACCGAAAGGCGATCTGCCGATGCCGATTGCTCCGCAGAAGTGGCACTTCGCGCAGTCGATTCGCTATGAGATCACCGCGAATCGTGCGGTGCTCGATGTCGCATCGCGTTATCGGGAGACGTTCCTCTATAACATTTACCAAATGGGACGGAACTCGATCCAACGCGGTAGCACTGACACCTGGACAGTCACCCCGAAGAGAGTCGCCGCGCTGCAGGCGGCATTGCCCCAGGATAGTGCACGACCACAGGGCGGCGACGCGGGAGGCGGCGGCGGTCGACCGATGGTAGTTACGCCGGCCGAGCTCGCGACGTATAACAGCATCCTCCGCAATCCGGCGGAGCGGGATCCGCGTGCATACATCATCTCCGCCGATCAGCCTGATTTTCCCACAGCAACGAAATTCGTGAATACGCTGATCAAAACCGGCATAACAATTCAGCGCGCGACCGCGTCCTTCAGCGTGGCAGGCAGGAACTATCCGGCCGGTTCTTTTATCGTCAAAACTGCGCAGGCGTTCCGGCCGCATATCCTCGACATGTTCGAGCCGCAGGATCACCCGAACGATTTCAGCTATCCGGGCGGCCCGCCAATCCCACCGTACGACAACGCGGGTTGGACGCTGGCGTATCAAATGGGCGTGCAGTTCGATCGCATCCTCGAGCCGTTCAATGGGCCGTTTGCACCGATCGTTGGATTCGCGCGACCGTTGGTTGAACGTGTCGGTCCGGCAGCGGATGGTTACGTGCTAAGCCACTCGCAGAACGACGCGTTCACAGCGGTCAACCGGCTGCTCGCACACGGAGAGGAGGTTTTCACACTGCGAGGGCCGCTCAACATCAACGGCAAGATCTACGACGCGGGAACATTCTTTATCCGAGCGAAGCCGGGGACACGAGCCGTCGTCTCCCGCGTCGCCACCGAGAAGGGACTCGAATTTGATCCGATCGATACGGATCTGTCGTCAACGATACTCAAGCCGATCAAGGCGCCACGCATCGGCTTGTATGATCAGTACGGTGGTCTGATCACCTCCGGCTGGGCGCGGTTCATTCTTGAGCAGTTCGAGTTTCCTTATGAGGTGGTGTATCCGGCGCAGGTGGACGCCGGCAATCTGAGCAACAAGTTCGACGTTCTGATCCTTCCCGATGGCGTCAACTTCGGGCGACCGGGCGCTCGCCAGCCGCAGCGCATCGATCCCGAGGAAGTTCCGGAGGAGTATCGCGACCGTCTCGGCAATCTCACCGTCGCCAAAACAATCCCGCAGCTCCTCGAATTCCTCAACGGCGGCGGGACGATTTTGGCAATTGGCTCGGCGACGGATCTCGGCAATCAGCTGCAGCTGCCAATTGTCAATGCGCTCGTCGATAGCGCCGGGCGGGCGCTGCCGCGCACCAGGTTCTACGTACCTGGCTCGATCCTCAGCATGCGTGTCGACACCACCAATGCTCTCGCGCAAGGTATGCGCTCGGTCACCGACTTCTATTACGACAACGCCGAAGCGTTCCGGCTGCTGCCGGCTGCCGAATCCCGAGGTGTCAAACGGATCGTATGGGTGGACAGTCCGACGCCGTTGCGCAGCGGATGGGCGTGGGGCCAAAGGTATCTCAATGGTGTAACAGAAGTACTACAGGCGCCGGTCGGGAAGGGAATGCTGGTACTCTACGGCCCCGATCCCTATTTCCGCTCGCAGCCACACGGGACGTTCAAGCTATTGTTCAACGGAATTCTTTACAGAAACACCCTCGGGGACTAAAGCAATGCGCGCACGAATTCTACTCGCGTCACTCGTCATCTCCGGTTGCTCCTATTTCCAGGCGAAGCCAGCCAGTGAACCGACGCCGGAGCCGGCGAAGAAGCCGACTAGTACGTCGAGATCGGTGTCAACCGCCCGCATCACGAGCGCAAGCGGGCTGCTCAAGGCGATGCACGACCGTTACGACGGGAAGTACGTGAAGACACTGAGCTTCCTACAGAACAACACGTCGTACACTCCGAGCGGTCAGGAGCGGAAGTCACAGTGGTATGAGCACCTCGAGGTCCCCGGCAAGCTGCGCATCGCGTTTCTGCCGGCGACGCAAAAGAGCGGACTGGTGCAGATCGATGATCGAGTTGCGACATTCGACAACGGGATTCGAGTCGACTTTCGGCCTTCGATAAATCCATTGCTGTTGCTGACGGCCGACGTGTACGTTGCGCCGATTGTGAACATCACGCGCGGACTTGATTCGCTGCACGTCGATACCGAGATCATTCGCAGCGACGACTGGGAAGGCACGCCCGTGTACGTTGTGGGTGCAAAGGCGGGCGATACGACGTCGAATCAGTTCTGGGTTGACAAGGACAATCTGCGACTGCTGCGATTTATTCAGCGCGCAAAGGCTGGCGACCGCACGATCGTCAGCGACATGCGGGTCAAGAGCTACAAGGAAATCGAGGGTTTTGACATCCCTACCGAGTTCCTTGTACTGCGCAACGGCCGTCCCGTCTGGCGTGAAGAGTACGCCGACGTTCGCATCAACGAAG
>Ga0209027_1000573_pt1 | contig 13202 bp, 10 predicted proteins | sample GraSoi013_1_20cm_3_FD_185821 | JGI IMG/M metagenome (GOLD analysis project Ga0209027, IMG submission 185821) | Grasslands soil microbial communities from the Angelo Coastal Reserve, California, USA - Sample 09_27_2013_1_20cm (SPAdes) (version 2) | ecosystem: Environmental > Terrestrial > Soil >...
AATGCAGGCTATGTCCTGGAACAATATGAGCGATATCTGCAAAATCCGGCTAATGTCGATAAAGCTACACGAGCCATTTTTGATACATGGGCACAGGAGAACCAATCCACACGTGCTGAAGATAAAGAGAAGACAAATGGCAGTTCCCCTTTTCAGGTCTCCCAAGTCGTTGCCGCTTCGGCACTTGCACATGCCATTCGTGCCCAGGGACATCTCGGAGCTCATCTCGACCCACTGGGAACAGAGCCACTGGGCGACCCCGCTCTTCTGCCTGAATCCCATGGGATTACCGCGGAAGAACTTTCACTGCTTCCCCCGGTGGTAGTTGGAGGGCATGCTGCAGAGGGGGCACGTAACGCACTTGAAGCGATTACCAATCTGCACTCCATGTACTCTGGTACGATCAGTTATGAATTTGACCAGGTGAAAAGCCCGATTGAGCGCGCCTGGCTGCGGGACGCAGTAGGACTGCGCTTGTTTCATGAAACACAGGAGCCAACGGCAAGCCGCAAGCTGCTTCAGAGGCTAACACAGATTGAGGTGTTCGAGCGTTTTTTGCACCAGACCTATCCCGGGCAGAAACGCTTCTCACTGGAAGGGACGGACACACTTGTGCCCATGCTGGATGAGATTATTCTAGGAGCAATCGAGTCTGGAAGCCGCGAAGTCATCATTGGTATGGCTCACAGAGGGCGCCTCAATGTCCTGGCTCATGTGCTCGGGAAGTCATATACAGCCATCCTCTCCGAATTTGGGCATGCTAAACACGAGGAGGGCGTCCCCTTGACCGATTCCTTTGGATTTGGCTTGACAGGCGACGTTAAATACCACCTGGGGGCAGAACACATTCTTGGTGAAGAAGCATCTGTGAACCTTAAAGTGATATTGTCTCCTAATCCCAGTCACCTGGAGTTTGTCAATCCGGTTATCGAGGGTATGACACGAGCTTTGCAGACGGTCTCCGACGTGGCTGGAGCACCTCTACAAGAGGTGGATCACGCCCTACCTGTGCTCATTCATGGTGATGCAGCTTTTCCCGGTGAGGGAGTTGTAGCAGAGACTTTGAACCTGTGGCAGCTCCATGGCTACTGGGTCGGTGGGACCATTCACATCATTGTGAACAACCAGCTTGGCTTTACAACTGAGCCAGAAGATAGCCGATCCACGCAGTTCGCTAGCGACCTGGCGAAGGGATTTGAAATCCCCATTATTCATGTTAATGCAGATGACCCTGATGCGTGTCTCACCGCGGTACGCCTGAGCCAGGCGTATCGAGACCACTTCCATAAAGATGTGTTGATTGACCTGGTGGGCTATCGTCGTTGGGGGCATAACGAGGGTGATGAACCTGCGTTCACGCAGCCACGTATGTATGATATCATCCGCTCACATCCTACTGTGCGCGATCTTTATGCCCGCTACCTCATTGGGAAAGGAGTCGTTTCACAAGAAGAGGTAGACTCTATGGTGAAGAACGCGTTTGCAATGCTAGAACAGGCCAAGCAAGAGGCCGATAGTGGCCTGGAACTCGAGGATGATGAGTTGGATGGGCTGAATGGAGACATTTATCATGATGAGCGGGTGCCGCAGGTATCTGCCGAGCAGTTAATCAATTATAATAGTGAATTGCTTAGCTGGCCGGAGGGTTTTACACCCAACGCCAAACTGGTACGTCTGTTGCAGCGCAGGGCAACCACGCTTGGCCCAGAAGGGGGTATCGACTGGGGGCAAGCTGAAGCGTTGGCTTTTGCCTCAATACTTGCTGATGGCACGCCGATTCGTATTACAGGTCAGGATGTTGAGCGCGGCACTTTTAGTCATCGCCACGCAGTGCTGCATGATCAACACAACGAAAGTTACATACCATTGCAGCACCTTTCCTCGGCGCGTGCATCATTCTCGATATACAATAGTCCTTTGAGCGAAGCCGCTCCATTAGGTTTCGAGTATGGTTATAGTGTGCAAGCCCCGAACACGCTGGTCTTGTGGGAAGCTCAGTTTGGAGATTTTGCGAATGCTGCCCAGGTTATCATCGATCAATTTATCGCTTCGGGGCGCGCAAAATGGAAGCAGAAGTCTTCACTGGTGCTTTTGCTACCTCATGGCTACGAGGGGCAAGGGCCCGAGCACTCAAGCGCCCGACTGGAACGCTACCTGCAACTATCGGCCCACAACAACTGGCGCATAGCAAATTGCTCGACAGCCTCCCAGTACTTTCACCTGTTACGACAACAGGCATTTTATCTGTGGCTCGATCCACGCCCACTGGTTATCATGACACCGAAAAGTCTACTTCGCCATACACTATCGACAACCACTCTAACAGAACTGGCCGCGGGTGAGTTCCAGCCGGTTATTGATGACACAATGGCGCTTACTCATACCAGTGATATCAGGAAAGTTTTGCTCTGTACGGGTAAAGTATCGATAGATCTCTTGTCTCATCCGAAACGAGCGGAGGCCGGGGATGTGGCAATTGTGCGCCTCGAACAGTTATACCCTTTCCCGAGAGAGGAGTTACAAAAGGTCTTGTCAAGTTATCCACATTTGCAAGAGGTCGTATGGGTGCAAGAAGAGCCGCACAATATGGGAGCATGGGGCTACCTCTCTCCACTCCTTTCGACGCTTGTCGGTCAACAGGCCAGGGTGAGAGTGATCGCTCGACCTGAACGCGCCAGCCCTGCTTCAGGCTTTATGGATCTCTTCCTGGCTGAGCAAGAGCAGATTTTGACGCAAGCCCTTGGTTCATTTAGTAAAGAACGCGGAGGGAAGTATGCCCGTTGATATACGTGTTCCATCATTGGGAGAATCCGTCGTTGAAGCAACGATAGGGAGATGGCTGAAGCACGAGGGAGATACGGTTAACCAGGGTGAGGCTCTCGTTGAGTTGGAGACCGATAAAGTCAATATGGAAGTGGGCGCTGATCAGAGTGGAGTTCTGCAGAAGATCGTCAAGCAGGAAGGAGATACGGTGGCGGTGGGTGAGGTACTGGGGGTTATCGGTGAGAGTAGCCAGGCCCCTGCCACGCAAGCAGGAGATGGGCAGAAGATTCCTTCGGAGCAGTTACAATCCGAGCCTGTAACCAGTGAAAGGCAGAAGGTATCTACAGGACAACTTCCACCCACAACGCGGGCAAGTGACGGACAGCGCCCGCCTTCTCCACTGGCACGTCGCATAGCCTCGGAATACAACGTCGACCTTTCACAGGTAAAAGGAACAAGTCCTCATGGGCGCGTAACCAAAGACGACGTGATTGGCTATATGGAACAACATGTACAGAATACGGCTCCTTCACAGCGCGTTGCACAGCCGGACAAGGCTTCCGCACCTCCGCCAGTTCAAACCACAACAACATCAGATGACCAGGTAATCGTTACACCGCTGGCAGCACCGCGCGGACGTGAAGAGCGCATACGGCTTTCACGCAGACGGCAAACGATAGCCCAGCGACTGGTGGAGGCTCAACATTCAGCAGCGATGCTCACGACATTCAACGAAATCGATATGAGCGCTGTGATGGAGGTACGAAGCCGACGGAAAGACACTTTTAAAGAGCGCCACAATGTGTCACTGGGCTTTATGTCGTTCTTTACTAAAGCCGTAGTGGGCGCACTCAAGGCATTCCCCCGGCTGAACGCGGAGATCCAGGGTAACGAGATGGTGCTCAAACGCTACTATGATATTGGTATAGCTGTTGGAGCCGAAGAGGGTCTTGTTGTACCTGTGCTCCGTGATGCTGACCGTAAGAGCTTTGCGGAGATTGAGCAGGAGGTCGCTGCCCTGGCTAATAAAGCCAGGGAGAACAGTCTAGCGCTCGCTGAATTGCAGGGTGGCACTTTTACTATTACCAATGGTGGTATATTCGGCTCGTTGCTTTCGACACCGATATTAAACGCACCACAAGTTGGTATTCTGGGTATGCATAAGATCGAACAACGACCAATTGCCGTGAATGGGCAGGTTGTCATACGACCGATGATGTACGTTGCTCTTTCCTATGACCACCGTATCGTCGATGGTCGGGAAGCAGTGCAATTTCTGGTCAGAGTCAAAGAACTAGTCGAAGACCCAGAAACGCTCCTACTTGAAGGGTAGTCGAGGGTATCCTGGAGAAGCTTACGAATGGGTAACAGGACGAGGAAGGCTCTGACAGATTTCAATGTGTAGCAATGCTCTCGTGACAACCAATTTGCCCCTCGACATAGACAGCTACAGCCTGTATAATCAACGGTGACTACATCGGATGGTGGGAACAGAGGAGTCATCTTACTATGCAACGAGAGAATCCATACCCTCAGCAGCAGGGAAAGAACGACGATATGAACGCGCTGGTCGGGCGATCGTTGGGCCAGTTTCGTATCGTCGAGCGCATTGGAGCTGGTGGTATGGCGACCGTGTTCAAGGCCTATCAACCAAACCTGGATAGATATGTTGCCATCAAAGTACTGCCAGCATATCATGCACGCGATCCAATATTCGTCAAAAGGTTTGTGCAGGAAGCACGTGCTGTAGCAAAACTGGTTCACCCCAATATCTTGCAGATACATGACTTTGGGGAACAGGATAACATCACCTATATCGTCATGGAATATGTCGAAGGTGGTACACTCAAGGATCGCTTGAAGCGACCGATAGCAGTACCTGAGGCGGTTGATTATATGATCCAGGCTGCAGAGGGTTTGAATTGTGCCCACAATAATGGCATTGTTCATCGCGATGTAAAGCCCGCTAACATGTTGTTGCGCAAAGATGGCTATCTTCTTCTCTCCGACTTTGGTATAGCTAAGATTCTCGAGGGGACGACGAATCTCACTCGTGTTGGCACAGGTATCGGAACTCCACAGTATATGTCGCCCGAACAAGGCACCGGACAGGCTGTAGACCGTCGCAGCGATATCTACTCCCTTGGTATTGTGCTATTCCATTGTTTAGCTGGCCGGGTACCATTTACGGCAGAAAACCCGTTAACTATTACAGTGAAGCACCTCAATGATCCGCTACCTGTTGAAATGTTACGTATGGCTGGCATACCATCTCCTATAGAACAGGTAGTGGTAAAGATGGCAGCGAAAGCTCCGCAAGACCGCTACCAGACAACCGATGAATTGATAGCCGCTTTAACAGAGGCATTGACAGCTTCACAACTTTCGATACCCTCGCGATGGCGTCCAGGGATGTCTTCGGCTATGCCCCAACTGGATGTGCGTGGGAGCGGTGTAGTTCCTCAGATACCTGTCTCAGCAGTTGAAGGACAGGGATTGGTACCAGGGCGGGGAGTTTCTTCTCAGTCCCTGGTTTTTAACAACCAGCAGCCGGTTGTAACATTGCCATGCTTTCGCTGTGGAGCATCTAATCCGAGCACGCGCCTTTTTTGTACCTCCTGCGGAGATGAACTCTCCGATAAACGAGCCATTCATGACCGCTACCTGGGACCGAATGGCCGTCCAGTGCTTGCTCGTCTCACCATTCAGAATGGGCCGATGGGCGGTCACTCCTATCGTTTCCACCAGGTAGTCACAACAATTGGTCGTACCAATGGCAATGATCTTATTATCCAGGGAAGAACGGTTTCTCGCCGTCATGCCCGTCTCTTTTTTGATAATGGACGCTGGTACCTGGAGGATTTGCAAAGTGCCAATGGGACGCTGGTCAACAATGTGCGAGTGTATCAACCTGTTGTATTGAATGATGGGGATGTCATCAATTTTGGTGATGAGATCGTGGTATTTAATACAACGTATTGATACTGTTTTAGGAAGGATTTTACTGATGGACTCCATCAATCCCTTTATTCAAGTCGCGCAGCAGGTGTTGTTGGGCGGTGCGGTTAAGCAAAATCATGCCCTTGAGCATGCAACCATTGTTTTGCTGAGCAGAAAGTATCCCGAGGTGCGCTTTGCTGGTATTTCTTTCGCATCCGGTTTCTTCGTGTTCGGTGATGTTCCTACCGAGGCGATAATCCCTGCCGCCAATGAGGCTCTGACCTTGTTGCGTACGACGCATCCAGAGATGGCTATTCACGAGCGTTGTGGGACAAACCTCGCGGTTTCTGGCCTGCTCACCGGCCTATCGGCTATGACTGTCGCCAGGATGCGCCGCCCATATAATTCTTTTAATAATGTCATCCTGGCATCGACTGCCGCATTGATACTAGCGCGTCCTTTGGGGATGGTTGTTCAGCGCTATGTTACGACACAGACTCCCAATGCCTCTATGAGCATTGTAAAGGTTACTCCAACGCAAATATTAGGCACACCGGCCCATTTTGTGTCTACCAATAACCCTGACGCGTCCGGTCTTTTCTCATAGCGTATAGAGAGTTGAGGTTCATATGGATATGGAGCGCAGTCAGTTTCTGGTGGAGACGTCCTGGTTAGCCGAGCACCTGAACGATCCACATATCCGTATTGTGGACATGCGCGGCTATGTACGTACAGTGGAGCGTAATGGTGTTCAGAACGCGCAGTATGTTGGTGCGCGTGATGAGTATGAGCAAGGGCACATACCGGGAGCGGTTTATATCGACTGGAGCAGTGATATTATTGACCTCGACGATGCTGTCAAGGCGCAGGTCGCTCCGGCAGCACGCTTTGCTGAGGTGATAGGAAGTTTAGGCATCGGAGATCAGCATTTAGTGGTCGCCTATGATGCCCATCCGTCAGCACAGTTTGCTACGCGGCTCTGGTGGGCGCTCAATTACTATGGGCATGATCAGGTGGTTGTGCTAAACGGTGGATTTGCTAAATGGCTACATGAACATCGACCACTGGAAGAAAGTATCCCTACCTATCCCCCTGCTACGTTTACCCCCGTGGTGCAACCGCACTTACGTACCACTGCTACCGAGGTATTATCTCTGCTAGGACAACGGCAAGTCACAATGATTGATGCACGCGAGCCCGGGCAATATACGGGCGAGGTTGTGCGCGACAACGGACGTCCCGGTCATATTCCAGGGGCTTTGAATATCCCTCGTGACGAAGTAATTAATCCAGCCACCGGTACATTTCGCAGTAATAAAGAACTGGCTCGCCTTTTCTCGGATGCTGGTGTGTTGCCAGAACGCCAGGTTGTAGCTTATTGTAACGGGGGCGTTGCAGCTACAACCATCCTTTTCAGCCTGGCTATGCTTGGATATCCCAATTTGACCAACTACGACGGTTCCTGGAATGAGTGGGGCAGCCGGCAAGATTTACCGACAGAAGTGTAGCAATGGAGCAGTATCCTACGAGAGATGAACAGGAGGACCTGCATGACCTGAACGAGGTCATGCAGGCATTTGGCGTTAGCGAGTGGAGCAACCTGGGAACGATCGAAGAGATTGCAACGCCCAGGCTTTTTAGCGTACTAGTTGACATCAAGGGGCACCATTATATCCTCAGAGAGCGGCTTGAGGGGCTCATCGCAGAAGATAGCGACCACCGTTATGCCTTTCGACAATTTCTTCAACAGGCAAGTATCCCTCTTCCATCTCTCTGGCTCACCACTCAAGGGGAACCAACGGTAGTGGTTGGTGACACCTCCTTTGAGTTAGAGCAGGAACCGCAAGGGGGACTCTTCAGTACAACCTCGCCACGTAGCCTTGCCTGGGTCGGTGACGCTGGAACAATGCTCGCCCGTATCCACCAGGTTTCCCGTACGTATCCAGGGCCCCAACATCGTTGGCCTTCAGAAGCACATATAGGTGGGGTAGTACAGGGATATTTGAACATGGCACGCGGGAGAGCCGAGCAGAGCGAAATAGCGGCCGTTGCAGCGGCGTTGTCGAACTGGTGCGATCAATGGGAAGCGGTGCTGCCGTCGGCAATGGTTTCTATTGGCGCTGTACGAGGCTTACCGGAGTTCCATATCCATGGTGATTATCATGCCCTGAACCTTCGATTGGGAACGCAAGGCGTCACGGCAGTCCTCAATCTGGCAGCGTCGCGTTGGGAGAAACGCATTATAGAACTGGCTTATGCCCTCTTCTATTTTAGCGCGCTGGAGTGGCAGCCGACCGCTGCATTGACACGCCCCCTTGTCAAACGTGGTCTTGATCCCGAACGAGCTCGCCGTTTCTTAGCAGCTTATGGAGCGATTTACCCTCCTGAGCCGCGTGAATCCGCAATATTGGGCGACGCCTTGATGCTGGTCTCACCTATCGCTACTATGAATGGCCCGTTAGAAGACGTATTTTTTATGCAGCAAGGTGGCCCTGGTAATCACGGCGTTGAAGAACAATTGATTGATGATGTGATGGAACGCCTGGCGTGGGCTACTTCACTACCAGGGTGGTTAGCTCGCGTGTGGCGTTCACTAGCTGAAATGTGGCAGTGAGTTCAGGCTGTAGGTGAGCTATGAGGCTTTTTGCTTGAGTATAGTCACCAGGTCACTCAGCACTCCATAGGCTGTTTGAGTCACCGTTGGTTCGTGTTCTACCAGTGTGATTGTTCCCATGGCTTCAGTCTCTAGAGAGATTACGCTGGTTGTGCCTTTGCCTACCAGAAGAATGTCGTCTTTGCTTAACTTGCGTGGTCGCACCTCAGCAATGGATACCCCCTGTTTGAGGTTTGCCTGGCTCACCAGGCGTATGGGCGTTCCGGCCTGTGCCGCTGCGCGCATTTCAGCGGGAGCAAGGTCGCGAATGCCCTGACGCGTGACCTGGTGTGGTGAAAGTTGACTTTCCAGCAGCGTATTCGCAAGGATAGTTGTTTTCATGACTGCATCCCATGCATCGAGATCATACCATGGATCAGCCTCGGCGATGCCAAGTTCCTGAGCCTTTGCTATCGCTTCATCTCGTGTAAAGCCCTGTTCGATCATACTCATTACGAGACTACTTGTGGTATTTAACAGGGCGCGAAAAGAGTGAATACCTACTGCCTGGAGTGTAAATTGCGCAAGGTTGATAAGGGGCAAACCATCCATTACAGTCGCTTCAAAGCGAAATTGCACGTTCTGACGACCGGCTAAAGCTTGTAGTTCAGATTGAGCATAGGCGACCGGTCCCTTATTAGCAGTAATTACATCTAAATCTGATTGCAGAGCAGTGCGAATATAACTGAGGGCAGGTTGACCATTTTGAGGATTGAGCGTGGTGAGTTCAATGAGTACCGTTGCTCCTAGTGCTTTTCCCGCTTCGATAAATGCTCTAGCATTATCTACGTAAGTTCCATTGTTGATGAACTGCTGGAATGGATCGGCGTCTTGTACCAGGAATGATGCTTCGAAGCCCCGAGGATAGATGTAGAGTCCATGGCTTCGCGTGCCGAGGCCACATACGACCGGGCGAACACCGAGTTCATTACCCAGCCATATGCTGCGCGACGCTAGCAATTGAAGGAAAGCCTGGGCGACATGCCCATAACCCAGGAGTAAGAGACGAACTGAGGGATGTCTTGTTGGCAGAGAAGTTTCGCTCATATTGTGCTACCTGTGAATTAAGGAAGAACCAGTGTTCATTGTTGTGGAAAGCGTGGCTGCTATGCCCATGACTGATCTGGTACAGGACAAGGAATGCGATCAATACCAACAGAACTACAAGTATGATGAGGATGATTATGCGTAAAGGTATATTGAAGCCAGAAACCTTAGAGGGTGAATTACTGCTCCCGTGGGATGCTGACATAGATGGGACAGCTGGTATTTGTGAAGCCATTTGTGTGGCAGGTTTCCGCTGAGCCTGTGCTACTGGTTGGGCAATAAATCCACGTCGGGAAGAAGGTGCAGAGAAATTGGACCCTGGTTTCGGAATGTTCGGCTGGTAGGTCAGTATCTTGGCCTGCGAATCCGGAGCAATACCGCTATTTTTGTTCAGAGTGTTGTCGCGAAGCAGAGGGTTGTCTTGCTGCGAGGCTCTGTTGGTTTTGGGACCTGGTTCGTTGTATGTAGCATTGTCTTTGAATACGTCGCCAAGTGAAGAGCCACAACTTGGGCAATAAGAAGCCTTTTGAACCAGAGGTGAACTACATCGTGGACAGAGCAGTGTTTGCGCAGGAGGTGAGACAGGTTGGTTTGCTACGTCAGGTGATGTCTGGTCAGCGCTTTCTTTTGCCCGTTGAATTGCTTCGTACAGCATTGGCAGGTCAGGTTGAGTACTATTTGGATCTGTGGGGCGAGCTGGTGGAGCGGGCAGCGCTGCCATAACCTGGCGAAGGTCGCTACTAAACTCTGCTACGGTTGGGTAACGGTCTTTTTGCCTCATAGCCATTGCTCGATGAATAATATTGTCCATTTGATCGAGTAACGCTGGCGGTAACGTGCCAAGTTGCGCCAGGTGACGTAGATGACGCGGTGCGGGTTTAGCGGGCTTTGTGACACCTAATCTAAATTGCCGGGCGTTCGCTTCTGAATGATCCTCAGGGGGATTTTTGGCCAGTACTTCTTGCAGAGATGGAAGATCAGGTAATCCCTGTTGGATAGATTGGTTGCGCGTTGAGACACTGGGTGGTTCGTGGGCAGTCAATGCAAAATAGAGTGTACCGCCAATGGCATAGATATCTGAACGAGTGTCGGTGCCAGTACCACCAGGATATTGTTCCTGTGGAGCGTAGCCGGGCGTTCCCTGGTGACGAATAAAGAAAAGCGTCCGTGCGCCGTCGGCTGTTGCTTTTGCGTTGCCCAGGTCGACCAAAATAGCTGTGCCATTCGGCATGATACGAATATTATCTGGTTTGATATCGCGATGAATGACTACCGGCTGCTGATTATGGAGAAACTGGACGGCGTCACAGATCGAAAGGATCCAGCGCATAATTTGGGGGAGAGGGATAATCTCGTTGCGTTGGCGCGCAACTCGAATGCGATCGGTTAAATCACTGCCTTCGATATAGCTGAGCACGACAAAGTAGTGGCCGCGCTCATCAAAGGCCTCCTGAAAGGCAGGAAGATTCGGATGATGTAATTGACTTAGCACTCGAGCTTCGTGCTGAAGCTGAGCCTGTCCGCTAGAGCCCGTCACAAAATATTCTTTGAGGGCGTATTGCTGGTTCGTTCTCAGGTCTATGGCTAAATAAACGTGGCCAAAACCCCCACTACCCAACACGCGCTGGATGCGATAGTGTCCGTTGAGTATTGTCCCCGACGGAACCGTTTCCATCATTTCAGAAGGTATCTCCCTCGTTGTTCCCTGAATTTAATATGGGCAATGGGGTATGTTAGAACATTGACCTCACATTATTCTAACCGTGTCAGCATACTTATGTTCGCATTATACACTAGTTGAGTGAACATGTCATTGTTTGGCAGGCCAAATAGAACCTATTGTCCAAAAAGAGATTTACCTCAATGCTCCAGGGATGAGTTCTGGCGAATATGTGGTGGTGAAGGGGAAACTCGCGCTTGAGAGAGGAAAGCCCAGTCATTTTGTTTGCAGAACTGGACACCTGTGCGAATTACATTCTCCCTTGCAAATGCAGACAGCCATCCGGCGACGGAAATGGCTGTTATTATTCACGAATTCAGTTTGGTGTAGTTACTGGGCCGCCATGCCTTTTTAGAGAAGTCAGAGTCCTAATGATTCGATGGCTTCCAGAACCTCTTGAGCGTGTTCAGCTGCCTGGACTTTTGGCCAGACTTTACGAACAATCCCGTCTTTATCAATGAGAAAGGTCTCACGGTTGATGCCCATGTACGTTTTGCCAGCGTAGTTCTTCTCTTTCCACACGCCATAGAGATGTGAAACAGTGGTATCGGTATCAGCCAGCAGCGGATAGGGTAGGCCATATTTGTCAGCAAATTTCTGATGAGACTCAATACTATCAGCGCTTACACCGAGCACGACGACACCACGTTTTTGCATCTCACGGTTGGCGTCGCGGAACGAACACGCTTCGGCTGTACAGCCGGGAGTGTCGTCTTTTGGATAAAAGTACAAGACAACAACGTGGTTGCGTAATGCGCTCAACTGAACCTGACCATTTTTCACCACAGTATCGCTTCCTCTAGCTGGAAGGGTGAAATCAGGAGCAGGTTGTAACTCCTTAACCTGTGTATCGCTCATAATAAATACCTCACTTCAGAGTAGTTTCCTCAAAAACGTTCAACCAATCCGAATTTTGGGTAGTGTACCACAAGAAAAAGACTGACAACCACCCACTATGGAGACGGCTATCAATATTCATGAGTTCAGTTCAGTAGAGTTAGTCAAGGTCATGATTGGTCTGTGGAGGCGTAATATGCAAGATCTGCTCGAACGTATCCAGGAGTTCTAAAAATCCGATAGTCCCAAAGTGATACGCATACAGCTTGAGCCATAGCTGCTCGTATAGGGTCATTTCCGGCACGCTTACGGCCTCAGGCTGTTCGGTCAGCTGCTCATCCATACGTCATTCCTCCATGAATACACTGACAGGCCAGCTGGTGGTCGTCACTCTCCCCCTCACCGATGTAAGAGCAATCCGCATCGGGCAGATGCGCAAAGTGTGGCACCTTCACCCAGCCTTTCTTTAAGATGACCCGTTCCCTACAGGCAGGGCAGTAAAACGGGCCATCCTCCTGCTGAACCTCAGTCGCCAAAACATCACCGTACTGATTGCATGCGCTCAGCATCTGTTTCTCTCCTTCCAAAGACCTGAATAAACACAGATCGCTACAAGATCCAGGAAGCTGCTGTCTTTCCTCCCGGAACCGACTTTTTGCCTCCTTCGACTGCCAACGGACTGCAATCCTCATATGACGAAGTGCCACCACTCGGACAGGTGAAGCGTGTCGGGAGAAACTCGAACCACACAGAGATCAGGCTCCTTCTCACGAACCACTTCGACGTACCCAAGTTCCTTTGCCTTCATAAAGGGCGGTTGATCGACAAAAAGCCAGTCGAGCGGCGACAGATACAGGGAGTCTTCCACATCGGGGCAGTATGCCAGTTCCACCATTTGCTCGAGAAGCCTCTCCTTGACGGTGACTATGCGCGAGCGGGCGGCAATATGGAGATGCAATGCTGCGATACGGATGGCATAGGCTTGTTTGATGTGTTGATGAGCGAACTCCATAGAGAAGAGACCATCATCCCCTGCATCTGGGAAGTCGATTATCATCGTTGCGACGGCAGATGTGTCGTTCAAAAACAATGAGCCAGTCATAGTATCGTCCTTTCTCTTGTCTCGTAACGCGTGTATCTCACGCTTACCACCCAGCATAATCAATGAGGGTGGTACGGATGTGGAAACGGCACGGTACACAGGCAGTCATCAGGCAGGAACGGAACGGGAAGACACTGGAA
>Ga0209027_1000574_pt1 | contig 13188 bp, 6 predicted proteins | sample GraSoi013_1_20cm_3_FD_185821 | JGI IMG/M metagenome (GOLD analysis project Ga0209027, IMG submission 185821) | Grasslands soil microbial communities from the Angelo Coastal Reserve, California, USA - Sample 09_27_2013_1_20cm (SPAdes) (version 2) | ecosystem: Environmental > Terrestrial > Soil >...
CCTTACCACCGGGCGGGCAAACCTCGGCGAGGCAACCAGGGGTGGATACGCGTTCCTGGGTGGCGAAGGTTGTAGCTCCGGGTCTAAGGCGCGGGCCCGAAGCGTAGGAAAACGGGTCGTAGGACCCGCCACAGCGGGGGGCCCAGATGCGGGCTCAGCGAGGGGGGCGTCGTCTCAGCCAGGCACGTTCAAGAGCTGGCAGATTGACCAGAGAACAGTAAGGCTCCCCAATGGGTATGACAATCTGTTATTGAGATGGGTACAGGAGGCGCCGGGAGGCTTGTCTCTGGGCGTAGGTGAATCTACTGTAGAGGGAAGGGTGAGGAGGGGCCAAGTCCAGCGCCGAGAGCTATGATCCAGGAACAACGAGGCGGGGCGCGTGCGTTTGTCCGCAGCCTGAACATTCTGCTGAAGTTCGCACGGCTGTACGAATTCGGGCACGTGCGCACGGCGGCCCAGTTCGAAACAGCGTGGAAAGAACTGCGTGGCGCGCTGGATGACAGCAACGGTGGCGGTGTGCTTCTAGGTGCGTCGGGAAACCAGATCTTGCTGGACGGCGTGCCCCTCGGATCGGCTGCCGGCGAACGAAGCTTCGCGCAGCTATTGATTTCCTCGGGAATCGCCAGCATTCATTTTTCCCCGACTCTCACGCAACCGCAATTCGCGCGATTTGTGCGCGCCTTCCCCAGCGGAAACGCCAAGCCTTCTTCCCTGGCCGAACAATTGAAGACCGCGCTGGCGGGAGACACCAGCATCAAAGTGAATGAAATCCGCTACGTTGCGGAAGACGCTTCGGTGGCGGGCATCAAGGTGGCGGCGCAACTTACGCAGAAGGTACTCGGCGCGGCGGGAGACAAATTTAGAGACTTCTTCGAAGACCCCAACAAGATGCTGCAAATGATCCTGGCCGCGGAGAGTATGCGTGCGAGCGGCGGTGGCGGGATGGGCGGACCAGGGCACGGCTCCGGCGGCCCAGGGCCGGGATTCGGCCTGGGCAGCGGAGGAACTGGGGGAAGCGGAACCGGTGGCAGTAGTGCGCCTGGCGGCCTCAACTTGTGGGGCTCGGGTGCCACGGGGGGCGCCGGCGGGGAAGGTGCCGTCGGTGGAACAGTCGGCGGCGGGGCAGGCAGTGGCGGAGGGACCGGAACCGGCGCGGGAGCGGCGGGCGGAACGGACGTGGCCCCACCTGGAAAATGGTTGACCGCCTCGGCTCTGTTGCGAAGCGGCGCGACTGGAGGAACCGGCAGTCTGCCGGGAACAGCAACTGGAACAAGCGGCGGATTCAATGTCGAGGAAGAAGACGTTCGCTCAATGCTCGGATTGTTCGCACAATTGGGCAAATCGCGGAAAGATTCTGAGCACCGCATGGACGTGCCGACGTTCCAATCGCGCTTGAGCGCCATGCCGGTGCGGGCGCAATATACGCTGCAGCAGGCGTTGGCGGGACTCGCGGCGCAGGCGCCCGATGCAAAGCCAGACAAGCCGATGCTGCTCAAACTGGCGGAACACGTGGCCATCCGCTTCGCGTTGGACAGCTACGAAAAAGGCGAACTGCGCGTCAACGCTGTGAAACAACTGCTGGACCGCATGAATACGGAAATTGAAGGGCTGCGGAAGATCCTTTCCACGCAGGAAGAGATGATGGCGCAGGCGGGGCTGTCCGTGCAGTCGTATACCGAGCTGCTGGACCAGGAATTCTGGGAGCAGGTTCCCGAAGAGAATAAGAAAGAAGTGCTTACTTCGGACGAAGCGTGGTGCGTGCCGCCGCGCAACGTTCGCGCTTTCCTCGAAGACATGTTGCGGCGCGGCGAACTCAAGACCGTCAATGAAGTCCTGATGAAGTATGCTTCCTGCGTGGGGCTGGAAGCGCCAGAAGCGCGGCGGACCACGGCGATCGGACTCTCGGACTTGGGCGAACTGTACGGCAGCGGAGACGGCAGCGCTTTGATGGACGCGATTCGCCGCTTGGGCAATCAGTTGGCCATCGAGCGAGAGCCGGAATTGCAGACGCTGGTCAGCGCCGCGTTTGTGAGATTGAGCCAGGAGGCGGCCTCCAAGCGCTGCTATCCGGCGATGCAGCAAGCACTTGCCTCGCTCGAGAGCGTGGAGGCGCAGAGACCCGGGTCGACACAGAGCCTGCGGCCTCGCATCGGCGCCGAAGAACGACTCCCAGAATTCATCGAAGAAGCGATGCGCAGCGGTCAGATCGCAGACGGCATGATGGATATCCTCAACCTGATGCCCAAAGCCACGATCCACTATGTAACCAATCGATTTGGACATTGCGGATTCCGGGACGATTGCGATCTGCTTGCGACGATTATCCGCAACCTGGGAGAGGATGCCACGCAACGGCTTCTTGAGACGTTGCAGACCGCGCCTGCTAACGAGTCCGCAGAAGCCATCGGTCTGGTAAGTCAGCTTTCTCCGGAGAACGTGGAGAGGATTCTACCGGCGCGGCTGTCGCAATGGCCGCGCTCCGCGCATGACCGCGCGGTCCGGCAACTTTCCGCAACGCCAGCGCACGAGCGGGCGCGGCTGCTAATTGCCCTCTACGATTCGCTCGATGTGCTGATTCGTCCGCTGGCCATCGATGAAATGGGAATGAGTGGGCAATCCAGCTGTATTCCGAAACTGATTGAACTGTTGCAGAACGACGAGACACCTGCCTTCACGAGGGTGAAAGCGGTTGAGGCCCTCGGCCGATTGCGCGCTTCGGGGGCCAGCGCACTGTTCCAGCGTATTTTGGACGCCCGGCAGGTATGGCGCTGGGTATATCCAAATGAATTGAGAATCGCTGCGGCGCAGGCGTTGCTGCGCGTCGATCCGGCGGTGGGTATGGAAAAGGTTGCCGCCAGCGGAATCGACCGCAAGGAGTTGTCGCTCGAACCATCGGATCCCGACGCCAATGCTTCCGTGATCCGCCAGCGGCGCTACGCGCGTTTGAAGCTTTCGCGCAACCTAGTTGCGGTGACAACGAATTTGCGGGAAAACTTCAGACTCTCTATTCCGGAGCTAAACCTGGGAGGCGGAATCGGTTCCGGAGAACGCCATCTGGCTCCGGGCTCGTTGTTGTCGCTGAAATTTTCGCACGGGGTGCGCAACCTCAAGGCGCAGGCCATCGTCCGCGGAGCGCGTCCACAAGCAATGGCTTTCGAATTCGTGGACATGGACCTGGATGAACGCTACCGCTTGCGGAAATTACTGCTGGAGTTGGGTGGACTGCCCATGGTTGCGCAAGTCACCAGTCGCACGCGGCGCCGCGGGCGCGTGGCAATCTCGAAGAACTACTAGATCCGGCGCGATTCGATTTTTCACCAAGGGGAGCTCCTGTCCTTTCCCTACGGCCACCCGTCCGTTTGGTCAGGGGCCTGCCCGTCCTCATGGTGGCTTGACCTCCCGGACACATGGGACTGCTGTACCATTGCGGCAGACATTGCCTGACCCTACGGTACTAGTGAGGAAGTTCTATTGAGGTCCCAAGCGGCATTAGGATGAAAACAGACCCCAAAGCAGCGGCCGGACGCGCTTTCGTAAGAAGCCTCAACATACTCTTGAAGTTTGCTCGACTGTACGGTCACGAGCATGCCCGGACCATCGAACAGCTCCAGACCGCCTGGCAGGAGTTGCGCGCCGCCATCCCCATGGGGACGGACTCGGCGTTATTGCTCGGAGCGACGAATTCGCAGCTCTTGCTGGATGGTGTGCCTCTAGAAGGCTCACCGGCTGAAAAGCAATTTGCGCAGTTGCTTTCGGCCGCCGGGGTGGCCAGCGTACAGTTTTTCGCCTTCCTCACCGAAGAAGAGATTGGCCGATTTGTGCGCGCCTTTCCCACCGGCAAAGCCAAACCAGCCGAGCTGGCCCTGCAATTGAAAGCCGCTCTCGCCGACGCCCAGGGGATCCGCATCAACGAGATTTGCTTCGTGGCCACCGATGCGCGGCTGAAAGACGTGAGCATAGCTGCTCAGATTGCCGCCGCGTCGCTTGACGGCGACCAAGAGCAATTCAGACAGTGGTTGAACGACCCCCAGAAGCTGCTCGAATTGATTGCCGCGGCCCAGGGTTCGAAAAGCGGCGGAGTTGCTGGACCGGGCCCGGGCGGACTAATACCAGATGGAGAAGCACCGGGAACGGGAGATTCCGCCGCCGGCGGCGGGACAAGCGCCGGGACTCGGCGGGCTACAGGTTTATGGAACGCGGGCGGCAGCGGTGTGGGTTTCGTTTCCGAAATAGAGTGCAGTGCCGCAGTTGGCTCTGTGGGAGTGGCGGGTGCCGGGTTCGGTGCAGGAGAGGGAAGCGGAAGTGGCGGGCACGGCGAGCCGAGCGAAGAAGAAATCTACGGAATTCTCAGCGCGCTGACTAGTTTTGGGACCGTCGGAACGGGGCAGGGTGGCGTGGCTGCGGCGGGCGTGTTTCAGGAGCAGATGTCGCAATTGCCGGGCCGCGCGCAAGACACGCTGAAGCAAGCACTCGCAAGCCTGGCGGCGCAAGCGCCTAACAACAAGCCGGACGAGTCGGTGATCGTAAAGCTGGCTGAACACTTGGCGATCCGCTTTGCGCTGGAGCGGTTTGAACGCGGCGAAGTGAAAGTCAACGCCGTTCGCCAGATGCTCGACCGCATGAACCAGGAAATCGAGAATCTACGAAAGATTCTCGGCTCCCATGAAGACAAGATGAGCGAAGCGGGCATCCTGGCGGAGTCGCATCGTGAAATTCTTGACAAACAGTTTTGGGCTGCCGTGCCGGAGAGTGGTAAACGCGCCGTGCTGTTATCCGGAGATGCCTGGTGCATTCCACCGCGCAACGTGCAGTCCTATGTTGGCGAACTGATGGAGCACGGCAACATCGCCGAGGCCATCAGTATTCTTCAGAATTATGCGGCTTGCGCGGACAGCGAAGATGCCGATGCGCGGAAGAAAACCGCGGTCGGACTATCCGAGATGGCTGGGCTGTATGCCAAGGCCGATCCGAAGCTGCTCAGCGAAGCGCTACGGCACGTGGGCTTGCGGCTCAGCGTGGAGCAAGACTCGGAACTCCAGGGTTTGGTGAGCGCGGCCTTCGTACGGCTGAGCCAGGAGGCGGCCACGAGCCGTTATTTTCCGGCGATGGAACAGGCACTCGATCTCGTGGCCGGCGTCGAGTCACAGCGGCCGGGAATCGCGCGCAGCCTGCGCGGAAAAATGGGAATCGAAGAACGCGTGCCGGAGTTTGTCGAGGAAGCTCTGAAGGCCCGCCAGGTGGCCGCGGGGCTGACCGATGTTCTTAGACTGCTCCCGCAGACGACCATGGAGCAGCTCTCGGCGCGTTTCAATCGTTGCAGTCTGCGCGATGATTCCGAACATGTGGCCAATTTGGCGGCCGATCTGGGCGAAGAGGCCGTTCAGTATCTCCGGAGCACGGTGCGCAGCGGGCCGGTCGCCGAGGCCGTGGAGATGGCCGGGCTGCTGAGCAGGCTCGATCCGGAGTCGGTCATGGTATTTCTGCCGGGCCGGATGAAAGATTTTCCCCGGACCTCGCAAGACCGCATCGTGCGGCAGATTTCCGCCAGTGGAGCGGCCCGCAGGTGCCACATCTTGCTGGAGTTGCTCGATCACGTGGACCCGCTGGTGACGCCGCTGGTGATCGATGAGATCGGGGTTACTGCGGACCGCGAGGCGCTCGGCAAATTGCTGACTATCGCCGACGGTGACTTGCCCTCCGGTGGCGGGTCGTTTCTGCGCGTGAAAGCCATCGAAGCACTGGGAAGAATTCAAGCGCAAGAATCGGCCAGCACCTTAAAGCGCCTCGTCGAAGCGAAGAAAGTGTTTGGTTGGGTACAGCCGCTGGAGCTACGCATTGCCGCGCTGCAGGCGCTCGACAAACTCGATCCGGACTGGGTTCAGGATTACCTGCCCAGGAGCGGAATTGACAAGGAAGATTTCACGCTCGCACCGCTCGAGATTCCCCTCTCGTCAAGATTTGTGCGGCAGCGGCGGCACACGCGCGTGCGACTGCAGAAGCCGGTCAGGGCCGTGAGCATCAACCTGACGGAGAATTGCTCCCTGGAGATCAAGACCGCGAGCCTGAGCGGTGGCGTGGCGACCATCAGCCGGCACCTCCCCCCTGGAACGCAAGTGCAATTGAAGCTGCAATTCGGCATGCGCAACCTGCAGGCCACCGCGCTCATGCGCGATTACCGCGCGCAGGACATGGCCTTCGAGATCGTGGACATGAACCTGGAGGAACGCAGTAAGTACCGGCGGCTCCTCGCAGCTAGCCTGCAACCTACCGTGCCCGCGGCCGCCGAAAGCGACGTCACTCCCGAACCCGTTGGCGTAGCAGCTTCCAAATAACCCCCCTTCTCCCGCGCCGATAGCGATTCTCTTGCCCCGCAGAGCTTACGCCGTGTTTCTTGGCGCTGGCGCACCCAACCAGTTAGAATAAGATGTTTGCAGTGACGGCATCGTACTGCCCAGTCGAAGCGAGCCTGCGGAGAACCGTCAGGAGACGGCAAAACCCTTCATGGATCTAGCCAAGTTCATTGACAAGATCGTCGCTCGGTTTATCGGCACCAAGCACGAGCGCGACATCAAGAAATTACGGCCCGTCATCGCGGCCATCAACGAACGCGAAGCCCAAGTGCGATCGCTGGGCGATGAAGGCCTCAAAACGCATTTTGCGGAGCTGCGAACCCAGGTGCAGGAGCAGTTGAAGGACGCCGATCCGGCGGAGCCCGCCTACAAAGCCGAGTTGCAGAAGGCGCTAGAGCCCGCGATTGTGCCGGCGTTCGCCTTGGTCCGCGAAGCAGGCCGCCGCTTCCTGAACATGAGGCATTTCGACGTGCAGCTCATCGGCGCCATCGTCCTGCACGAAGGCAAAATCTCGGAAATGAAAACGGGTGAAGGCAAAACGCTTGTCGCGACGCTGCCGGCCGTTCTGAATGCCCTGGCCGGTCGAGGTGTTCACATCGTCACGGTGAACGACTATCTGGCGCGCCGCGACGCGGAATGGATGAGCCCGCTCTACCGTGCGCTAGGATTGAGCGTGGGCGTGATCGTGCACGATCTCGACGACGACCAGCGCCGGGCGGCGTATGGCGCAGACATCACGTACGGCACCAACAACGAATTCGGCTTTGACTACCTGCGCGACAATATGAAGTACGACCTGGCGCAATGCGTGCAGCGGGGACACCAATTCGCCATCGTCGACGAAGTCGACTCCATCCTCATCGACGAGGCGCGCACCCCGCTGATCATTTCCGGGCCGTCGGAAGAGTCCACCGACAAATACGCCAAGATCGACAAGATTATTCCTAAACTGATTCAGGACATCGACTATACGCTTGACGAGAAGCACCGCACCGCGACGCTCACCGAAGAGGGGTTTGCCAAGTGCGAACGCCTCCTCTCCCTCACCAACATGTCCGATCCGGCGAACATCGACATCATGCACCATGTCTATCAGGCGTTGCGCGCCCATACCCTCTACAAGCACGACGTGGATTACGTCGTAAAAGACGGTGAAGTCATCATCGTCGATGAATTCACGGGCCGCCAGATGCCCGGTCGCCGCTGGTCCGACGGCTTGCACCAGGCCGTGGAAGCCAAAGAAGGCGTGAAGATCGAGCGCGAAAATCAGACGCTCGCGACGATTACGTTCCAGAATTACTTCCGCATGTACAAGAAACTCTCGGGCATGACCGGTACAGCGGAAACGGAAGCGGCGGAGTTCGGCAAGATTTACAATCTGGACGTCACGGTCATTCCCACCAACCGCCAGTTGATCCGCATCGAGTCTGCGGACGTCGTGTACCGCACGGAGAAAGAAAAATTTGAAGCCGTCGTCAATGGCATCTTGCAGGAAGACAACTCTCTTGCCAACGGCATCCGCCAATATCACGAACGGGGCCAGCCCGTGCTCGTGGGCACCATCTCCATCGAAAAGTCCGAAGCCATCGCCGAATTGCTGAAGAAAGGCGGCGTCCCGCATCAGGTGTTGAACGCCAAGCAGCATGAGCGCGAATCGCGCGTCGTTGCGCAGGCCGGGCGCAAAGGCGCGGTCACCGTGGCCACCAACATGGCCGGCCGCGGCACGGACATTCTGCTCGGCGGCAATCCCGAGCAGATGACTCGCGACCATTTTCTGAAAAACAAGCTGGCTATGCCTTATGCGGCGGCTCCGGCGGTGATCGGTGCGGATCCTGCCGGCGGCAATGGCGCTGCGCCGGCGGTCCCCATGGTGCTCTTCCAGCACGAAGGCAAGATTTTTCAAGTGCCGGCCGATCAGTGGAAGCCGGTCTACGAGCAGTTCGCCGAACAGTGCAAAGCCGAGCACGACGAAGTCGTGGCGCTCGGTGGGCTGCACATCCTTGGCACGGAACGGCATGAGGCACGGCGCATCGATAACCAGTTGCGAGGCCGCGCCGGACGCCAGGGCGATCCGGGTTCCTCGCGTTTCTACCTCTCACTTGAGGACGACCTGATGCGCATCTTCGGCGGCGAACGCGTGAAAGCGCTGATGTTCCGTCTGGGCATGACCGAAGGTGTGCCAATCGAATCGGGACTGATCTCTCGGCGCATCGAGAATGCGCAAAAATCAGTCGAAGCGCAGAACTTCGACGCGCGCAAACACCTCCTCGAATACGACGACGTGATGAACAAGCAGCGCGAGACGATCTATGCGATTCGCCGCTCAGCGCTGGAAGGCAAGGACCAGCGCGACTACGTCCTGGGCATCGCCGAAGACGTTGTGCGCGAGATCGTCGATACCTTCTGCCCGCGCGAGCAGCATCCCGATCAATGGAACACCACGCAATTCCTCGCTGAGAGCAACGCGCAGTTCGGCATCGACATGAAGGCCGCGGGTGCCGATCCGGGCACGCTGAGCCACGACCAGCTGGCCGGCGCCGCGGCCGTGGCCGTCAGCAAACGCTACGAAGAAAAAGAAAAACAGTTCGGCGCAGACCTGATTCGCTGGCTCGAGCGCCGCATCATCCTCGACGTCGTCGATTCGCAATGGAAAGACCACCTGCTCTCGCTGGACCACTTGAAAGAGGGCATCGGCCTGCGCGGCTACGCCCAAAAAGATCCGATCGTGGAGTTCAAGAAAGAGGCTTTCACGCTGTTTGAGGACATGATGGCGCGCATCGATAACGAAACGATCCGCTATCTCTTCCACATTCAGGTTCAACAGGGCGAGCAGCCGCCTCCGGAGCGCGCGCCGCAACCTTCGTCTCCGCCGCAACCAACGCGTCCTCGCGCCGATGCCGTCGCCGCCAGCGCCGCAGCGCGCGCGGGCGAGCCGCAGCATTTGCCCGCCGTTGCGCGGGAAATCGAGCGCCGCCAGCAGCGCCAGCAAAAAGAGTTGCAGTATCAGACGGGCCCGGCGCAGGCCGAAGCCCCGAAGCCTGTGAAGGTTGGGGCGAAAGTGGGCCGCAACGATCCGTGCCCCTGCGGATCAGGAAAAAAATACAAGAAATGCCACGGTGCTAACGTTTGACGCATCCAAGAAAAGAGAACCACATGCCTCCAGCACCGCAACCAACACCGGAACGTCAGCCGATCCCCGGCGTGAAGAATCTCGTCGCCGTTGCCAGCGGCAAAGGCGGCGTCGGCAAGACCACCGTCGCCGTAAACCTGGCACTGGCCTTGGCGAAGCTCGGCCACCGAGTCGGCTTGCTCGACGCGGACGTTTACGGGCCCAACGTACCGATCATGCTGGGCGCGACAGAGCAGCCGGAAGCCACGCAGGATAAGCGCATCATTCCTGTCCAATCGCAGGGGCTGAAGATGATTTCCATGGGCTTGCTGAACCCCGGTGATAAGCCCATGATCTGGCGCGGGCCGATGTTGCACAGCGTGATTACACAATTCCTGCGCAGCGTGGAATGGGGTGAGCTGGATTACCTGATCATTGATCTTCCGCCGGGCACCGGTGACGTGCAGTTGACACTGATCCAGACGGTTGCCGTTACCGGCGCTGTGCTGGTCACCACTCCATCGACCGTGGCGCTCGCCGATGTGCGCAAGGCCATCGAAATGTTCCGCCAGGTAAACGTGGAAGTGCTCGGCGTGGTCGAGAATATGAGCACGTTCTCCTGCCCACACTGCGGCAAGTCATTGGATATTTTTGGCCACGGCGAAGGCTCGAAAACGGCGCTGGCCTATGGTGTGCCGGTCCTTGGCGAAGTTGAAATCGATCCGCGCATTCGCATCGGTGGGGACACCGGGAAGCCCGTGGCAGCGCTCGGGGAAGACGCCGCAGGTGCGAAGAGTCTCTACAAGATGGCGCGCACTGTGGTCGCGCGATTGAACGAAGTGGCTGGCACTTCCGGCGGCCCCGCGGTTCAGATCGATTGAAGGTTCACGCTTCTTTTCCATTGTCGGACTTCAGCGATGCCTCGATCTTGGCACGGAGACAGTTCCGGCACAGGCATCCCTCCTGATCGGTCGGCACCGGGAGGTGCGGCAATTCCGCGCACCAACAGCCACCTTCTGGCCGACAGGTCATCGCCGCGTCGCACTTTGCGCAGCGCGTTTCCACCAGGCGATCATGGCGCAGTTGTGGCGCGCCGTCCAGAGGCGTACCCGGCGTTGCAGCCGCGGTTTCCTTGTCAGTCGGGCAACGCGGATGATATCTTGACGTGAATTGGGAAACGCCAAGTCTTCGTTATAGGGCGGGGCTGCACGATATATCGTGCCCCTACAATGAGATAGCGCCACCGTTCGCGGCTGAGACGAAGGTAGACCGGGGAAAAGGACACGATTGACACGACAACCCGACATCCGGCCCCATCGCGGCAAGCGGCCGCAAATCGCCGCTTCGGCCTATATCGACCCCGCGGCGGTTATCATCGGCGACGTTGTGATTGGCGAGGACTCCAGCGTTTGGCCGTGCGCCGTGGTTCGCGGCGACGTCCACTACATCCGCATCGGCGCGCGGACCAACATTCAGGACGGCGCGGTGCTACACGTCATGCGCGACGAGCGGCCACTGGTCCTCGGCGATGACGTCACCGTCGGCCACTCGGTGATGCTGCATGGATGCACCATCGAGTCGCGCTGCCTGATCGGCATGGGCGCGGTCATTCTGAACGGCGTGACGATTGGCGCGGGCAGCATCGTCGCGGCGGGTACACTGATCACGGAGAGAACTGCGATTCCTGCCGGCAGCCTGGTCATGGGCTCGCCAGGAAAAGTGAGGCGTGTGCTCACCGAGATCGACAAGGCATCGATCGATTCCTACGCCCGGCGCTACGTCGGTTATAAAAATATCTATCGCGAGGAACCCACCGAGTGAGCGAAGGCGCAGCCAAAAAGGAAGAACGGCACAAGTTTCAGGCCATCCGTGGCACCCGTGATCTCTTGCCTCCAGAGACGGCGCTCTGGAATCATGTCGAGCAAACCGCCAACGAAGTCTTTGCCACTTTCGGCTTTGGCGCAATCCGTGTCCCCATCTTCGAGCCGACCGAGTTGTTTGCACGCTCCATCGGCCTGGATACCGATGTCGTTTCAAAAGAGATGTACACATTCGAGGACTACGAAGCAACTGAACTTGTTGAGCTTCGAACCGCAGCGGTGACCAATGTTGCTTCCTTGGCCACCGGAGAGGCGCTTAGAGATTTCCTGGACCGCGTTGGGAATTTCATTTTGGCCGCGGAAAAGGCATTCGAGGCTGGAGGTATCCCAAAAACTCCAGAGAACGAACGCACCTTGCAAATGGCCCGCGAGCTTATCGCCGATCTTCAGACTTTTCGATACCAAGGTGAGCGCGAAATCCTCCCGAGAGTGGCGGAGTTAAAAGATGCCGTTCGTCAGGTTAGGTTTGGCGATGTTATTTCGTTGCGTCCAGAAGCCACCGCCAGCGTATGTCGCGCGTATATCGAACATGGGATGCGGCAGCTTCCGCAGCCAGTCAAGCTGTATTACATCGGGCCGATGTTCCGGCGCGAGCGCCCGCAGAAAGGACGCTACCGGCAGTTTTATCAGATCGGCGCGGAGGTTCTGGGCGGCAGCGACGCGCCGGCCATCGACGCCGAAGTGATTGAAATGGTCATGACGTTTTTCGACCGGCTGGAATTGCATGGCGTGCAGCTGGACATCAACTCAATCGGCTGCCGCGAATGCCGGCCGAAATACGTCGAGTTGCTGCGCGCGGAGCTGCTGAAAGTGAAAGACAAGCTCGGGCCAGACAGCCAGCGGAGGATTAGAACGAATCCGCTGCGCGTGCTTGATTCGAAACTCGAAAGCGAGCAGGGCACTATCGCCACGCTGCCGCGTATCACCGATCACCTGTGCGAAGCCTGCGCGACGCACTACTCGGCCGTAAAACGTCAACTTGAAATGCGTGGCGTCTTCTTCCGGGAGAATTGGCGCCTGGTGCGCGGTCTGGACTATTACATGCGCACCACCTTTGAAATCACGGCGCAAGGACTGGGCTCGCAAAATGCCGTTTGCGGCGGCGGCCGCTACGACGGGCTGGTAGAATTGCTTGGCGGGCCGCCAACCAAGGGCATTGGGTTTGCCATCGGCGAAGACCGCCTGGTCTTGTCGTTGCAGGAGAGCGGGAAAGCGCCTGCGCAGCCGGGCCGCGATGTGTACATTGCTTGGATGGGTGAACGAGCTCACGCGACCGCCATCCGCGCGGCGAAAGATCTGCGCAAAGCGGGCTTCAGTGTTGAGCTGCCGCCGGTGGAACAAAAATTCGGCAAAGCTCTCGGCCAGGCGGACAAGCTCGGCGCGAAGCACGCGCTGATCCTTGGCGATAATGAAGTATCCGAAGGCTTGTGGACGTTGAAGACGCTGGCGGACGGCGCGCAGCTAAAATTGCCGGAGCCCGCATTGATCGAGCACTTGCGCAAAAGCAAAGCGGTGTCATCCTGAGGTCATCCGCCCGGCATGGCCGAAGGATCCGAACGTGGGACACGCCCCGTGTGATGATGAGTCGAGATGCTTTGCGGAACTTTACTCTGAGCGCTGTCGAAGGGCTCAGCATGTCAAATGCTAGAGATTTGAGAGGTCAGGGACAGTGCTGGACTTTCTGGGAAACTTGAAGCGCACACACTACTGCGGCGAGCTCCGCGCGAAGCACGAAGGACACGAAGCTGTTGTGATGGGCTGGGTGGCGCGGCGCCGCGACCTTGGCAATCTGCTCTTTCTCGACGTGCGCGATCGCACCGGTATCGTCCAAGTAGTCTTCAACAAAGAG
>Ga0209027_1000576_pt1 | contig 13164 bp, 12 predicted proteins | sample GraSoi013_1_20cm_3_FD_185821 | JGI IMG/M metagenome (GOLD analysis project Ga0209027, IMG submission 185821) | Grasslands soil microbial communities from the Angelo Coastal Reserve, California, USA - Sample 09_27_2013_1_20cm (SPAdes) (version 2) | ecosystem: Environmental > Terrestrial > Soil >...
ATACGCGACTGAAATAATTCTCAAGCGAGCTTACTTCGGTCCCCTTTAACAGCTCGTTAACATTAAGACTTCCTAACAAATTGTAATCGTTGATATGCGTGCGACGGTGTGCGCTGGTCGGTGCGCCCCGTCATTTAACCTTCCTCTTCGCAAGTCTCGCCGCGGCAACCCGGCGATGCGCCTCTAGCTGATCGCGGTCGTAAACTGCGGCCGTTATCTTTGAGCCTGCGGCCGTGCTCGACATGGTGGGATTCATGTTTTTCGATTTCGGCGGACTGGCGATTCTGGATCAGCGGTCGTTTCTCAACAATCGAATTGGGCCTCGTCTATTCGGTGAGAACATTTCCATCTGGGACGATGTGGCACATCCGCTGCAAGCCGGACCATCGTTTGATGGCGAAGGAGTGCGCCGCAAGAACGTTCAGCTTGTCGAGAATGGAGTCGTTAAGCGGTTGGTCTAAGCGCGAGCTACGGCGGAGAAGATGCGCAGCTCAGAGCATGCCGGCAAAATTGGCCCAATCGAGCCTACCGGCCATGGGTTTCCGATCCCCAATGAAATGGGCGAAGGCCCAATGAATATTGTTTTCGAACCGCCGCGCGACCCGAAGACGGTCGAACAGATGGTTTCCTCAACCGAACGCGGCATTCTGGTTACACGCCTCTGGTACATTCGCGAAGTCGATCCTTACGAAAAAATCCTGACCGGTATGACCCGCGATGGCACATTTCTTGTCGAAAACGGACAGCTGGTTTGCGGCGTACGCAATTTCCGCTTCAATCAAAGCCTGATCGAGATGCTCTCAAATGTCGAGCAGATGAGCACGCCGGTGCGCACCAGCGGAGAAGAATCCTTTGACATGGTGGTGCCAGCAATGAAGGTGCGGGATTTCAACTTCACGGAAGTGACGAAATTCTAACGGCAGCAATCAGCATTCAGGCTAGCGGCTGGCGTTGCTTCGACCCTTAGCAATTTCCATGCTTCCTGATATTGCCCATACTTGGAATTGCGCATGCCGGGCGCGAAAAAGAGGCTGATCTGGCCGGCAATTTGCGCTGTGGGAATGATGTACCAAACCCGCTTTTGAATGAGGTAAACGGCGGCAAAATCAAAGGCGTTATCGACGTAAGGACGATGGTTGCCGCCGCGGACCTGGCAATAATGGGCGTTATTGCGGGTATGGCTGGTTGATTTGACCTGCACGCGCAGGCAGCGGGCGGAGTGCTCGACGATAAAGTCGTAGGGTGCAGAGTCGCCATAAGGCTTGCTTACCCGAAGACCTTCTTCGGCGGCGCGAGTCATGAAATGCATCTCCACCCACTCGCCGCGTTGCTTGTAGTTTCTGAAGTTCAGCTTTGGATCTTCCATAATTCAGCCCCAAATAGAAAACGCGGCCCGCAAGGGCCGCGTCGATTATTTACTCTTATATATCTAGAGTAGCACGCCAGAATAGGCAATTGTGCCACACTCCCACAATTTATTTCTGCTAGCGCGTGAGCAGGTTAGAAGGAATTGGGCGCGCGAGGGGGCTTGACAAGATTTTTCCACAGATTAGGTCGGCGGCTGCGTTTCGTCCGTGCATTCTGCTCAGAATGGTCCTTCATCCTCGGCTTCAGCACCAGCGAGCGGTATTTGTGTCTCGGCGACCGCGCCGCGCGCCCGCGGCGCTTTTTTATATGTAACATCCACAGGAGTCGTTCTCGCTCGGAACGTCCTGACGAAGCCGGTGCGGAGAATTCCCTCTTAGGCGCGAAATAGGCCTCCCTAGGCTCGCATGTTCACCTCCACGGCTGCTTAGCCGCGGCAAAACAGCCACTCCGCTCAGGATGACAGACGAGTGTTGGCATGAACTGGCGTGCTCCCGCCGGCCAGCCTCTACTTACCCGCAAGTCCATGTACCTCAAATACTTACAACTCAAAGGCCAATGACTTCGGTAACTTTCGCAGGCTTACTTTGCAATGTAATCTGCCCCTGATGTCCAACCAATCGGGCAAGTCATCTGGCGGTGCGAAGGCCGTGCGGTCGCGCTATGCAGAAGTGCAGAGTGCGGCGCGTTTTCCCATCAAGCTCCCTATGCACGTGAAGTCGCAGGCGGGCGAGTCTGACACGGAGAGCGACAACATCTCGGCCAACGGTGTGTTGTTTCAGCATGAAGTCGATATGGCTGTTGGATCGACGGTTGATTTCACGATTTCATTTCCCGCGGACGTGGTCGGCTCAGATGCAGATGTGAAAGTGCAGTGCCGAGGAAGAGTGGCACGCACCAGCGAACAAGGCGGCCGGCGGGGCGTTGGCGTAGTCATCGACGAGTATCGCTTTGAACGCCGCTGAGTAGTGGCAGGAAAAGGTAACTCATGGCAAGTGCTGGATTGAGCACGGGAGAAGCAAGAGTGGCCGCTCCGGAGATGGAGAGCACAGAACAATTCATTCGTGTGATCGTGGCCGACTCGCAGGCGATCTTCCGCGCCGGGCTGCGCAAAATTTTTGCGGTTGAAGATGACATCCGCGTAGTGGGCCAGGCGGAAACATTGCCCCAGGCAGTTTCCGCGGCAAATAAATTCTCTGCTGAAATTTTGATTTTTGAATCCGCGCTCGCGGAGAATCCTATTGACTCCGTCCAGGAAATTATGAAGAGCGCGCCTGCACTGCGCCTGGTGGTAGTTACCGAGGCGCCGGACCAAGAGCTTACGCTCGAGCTGTTCCGCCGCGGAGTGCACGCAATTGTTTCCCGCGAAATCGATTCTGATGCTTTTGTGGAATGCCTGCGCACGGTTGCCAAAGGCGCACCGTGGCTAGAAACGCATTCCATGAAGTGGGTGATGGAAGCGTACCGCACCCAGGGCAGCCGTCCGCATGGCGGACGCTCGAAAGTGCAGCTCACGCCGAAAGAATCGCTGATCGTTTCCTGCGTGACTCAGGGAATGAAGAACAAAGAAATCGCAGCGCGCGTGGGGACGACAGAACAGGTGGTAAAAAATTATCTGCGGAAAGTTTATGACAAGCTGGGCGTCGCCGACCGGCTCGAGCTAGCGCTTTACTGCCTGAATAATCGCGTGGTGCTCGACCCGAAAGGTACGTCGGTCCACCCCACTCAAGCCTCAGTCCAAGCCCCAACCCAGCCTTCAGCCCAGAGCAAGGAACACCCTGCCGATACGGAAACCGCGGACACGAATAATCACTCCTAGTTCAGCTATTCTCTTCCTCGCGCACTCATGAGTGGAAAATTCCAATTTAGAGATAAGGCAAACTTCGCAGCTTTGAACCCGTGCCTGAGTTGATTCAGCGCCTAAAGGCGAAAACTCTTGTTCCTGGGTTTGGCACGCCTGAAGGCGTGCCCTGATACTTTCATTTCACGTCGCAGTTAGCTACGCACCTCAGGGTCTGCATCTGCACTTCTGCCTTTTTGTGCGGCACTGAGCCTTCGGGCAGAATCATTAGCGACTGCGGACCATCGGCCACGTTGAACACGCAATTAAATTCCAGCGACTGCACACCCCGCTGCTTGCACGATGTCTGCTCTAAGACGGAGTTCGCGGACGAAGGATTCGCATACACCTGATCGGCTAGCTTCGATGGCATGACCGCGATCGTCATCGGCGCGGGAGATTTGAAGCGCACCCACACTTTCTGTGCGTCCATCTCCGGCGTGAGTACGTTGTACATCTTTGGCGTGGACGTAAGTTGGTACTTCTCTTTTACTAGCAGCGACCACTGAAATTCCGGCTGAATGCAATTGGCAACACAGTCCCATTCGTAATAGGTGATGCTCAGATCATTGGGAGAGATCAGCCGCCGTGCTTGACCGATGTGGCCAATCGCGCTGATACCGGTTATTACTGCGCGGTTCGGAGTCCGATCATCGTGTATCAACAGCACCATGGGTGTGCTTGGCCCCAAGTGGCATTCGTATGTCGTGCTGACCACGTGCTCGCGGATACAAGACAAGTTCATGTTCGCGAATGCCTCGGGGTGCTGCTGCGCATCAGTCCATGATTGTTCGGTGGCCATCGCAATCGTGACTGGCAGCGTTGAATGAATGTCAACATGCATGTTGCCGCCGTCATCGCCGGGATGATAGACGCGTCCCGCGTGGAAATCAGCGGGATCGAGCTGCGCATTCTCGTCACTGGCACGTACCCAATCGAAAGTCCGGGGAGCGGCAAACGCCGTAACGGAGAGCGATGCACAAATCAAAATTGCTGCGAGCACTGCATTTCGCATGTCTTTGTCCTTATCGGCCTCTCACATTAGACGATTCGGTTGTCGAGGGAACAAGGTTACCGGCGGTTACGCAGGGCGCTGTACTACCGGAAAATGCGTCTGGGCCAAAGCTGCCGGAGTGAAAACTGGCAAACTCTCCGGCAGTTTAGGCCATCGAATCTGCGCCCCACTTGGGCGCGAGAGTTGATGAATGGCTACAAATTCGAAGCTGCCTGATTTTCCCGATATTCCTCCGCGCAGGCCCGAGCACGAGCACGGCAAAGTACAAATAATCAGGAAGAGTAAGTTCCCCTGGCCGGTTCTAATTCTGATTGCCGGTGCGACGCTCCTGATTGCAATCTTTGCATTGCTGCCCCGAGCCCCACATGTGACGAAGCCACCCAGCGGTGCGGAGATCCCGAACCAGCCAACGGTTGAGCAGGTGCAGCTCACGAATTTGAAACTCGCGCCCGCTCCGGCTGGTGGTGCGGCATATATGACGGCAATTCTGCACAATACCGGAAACTCGGCAATCACCGGCGTGCAGCTCCAGGCGGAGTTCTTAGGAAGGAATGGGCCGGTACTCAGTACGGTTACGGTTCCGGTGCAAGGCCTTGTAGGCGGTGGGAATACTACTTCGCAAGACCTGACTCAAGCCCCAATCAAGCCCAACGAATCACGTCCGGTGCGTATTTATTTCGAGCACACTCCGCCGGGATGGAACCATCAACTTCCGGAGCTGACTGTCACTAACGTGACTGGCACAACGCCGTGACCCGCCAGCTTTTTACCGCCGGGTCGGGGCCGGTTCCCCGACTCTGCGGCTAACCTCGAACTTCAACTTGCCGGTGCGCTTGTCGGCATCGGCGACCACGTGATCCCCGTGCAAAATTTCACCGTCGAGGATCTTCAATGCCAACGGATCCTGAATTAATTTCTGGATCGCGCGTTTGAGAGGCCGCGCTCCGAAGGTCGGGTCGTAGCCTTCGGTGAACAGCAGGTCCTTGGCCGCATCTGTAAGCTCGATTGAAATCTTGCGTTCGGCAAGCAAACGGCGCAAATCCTCGAGTCGTAGCTCGATGATCTTTACCAGTTGTTCTCTGCCAAGCGGAGTGAAGACGATGATGTCATCCACACGGTTCAGGAACTCGGGCTTAAAATGGCCGTGCAGCGCAGTCATGACTAGCTCGGTCGCCTTCGCAAAATCATCGGTAGTGCGCATGCTTTCCGCCTGCAAGTAGGTTGAACCGATGTTGGAAGTCATGATGATGATCGTATTTTTAAAATCTACTACACGGCCCTGACCGTCAGTCAGTCGGCCATCATCCATGATTTGCAGCAGAATGTTGAATACGTCCTGATGCGCCTTTTCAATTTCATCAAAGAGAATCACCGAGTATGGACGCCGCCGCACCTGCTCTGTAAGCTGTCCGCCTTCCTCGTAGCCAACATACCCCGGAGGCGCGCCGATCAGGCGAGAAACTGCGTGCCGCTCCATGTACTCCGACATGTCGATACGTATCAGCGCGTGCTCGTCATCGAAGAGAAATTCGGCGAGAGCTCGCGCCAGCTCGGTTTTTCCGACGCCGGTAGGTCCGAGGAAAATAAACGAACCAATTGGCCGCTTGGGATCGCCAAGCCCTGCGCGTGAACGGCGAATCGCATTCGAGACACGCTCGACCGCAATGTCCTGTCCAACCACGCGCTGACGTAACCGGTCCTCCATCGTGACCAGTTTCTTGACCTCGCCTTCGAGCATCTTCGAGACGGGAATGCCAGTCCACTTGGAGACGATCTTTGCAATGTCTTCTTCGTCTACTTCTTCTTTCAGCATTCGCTTACCGCCGAAGCTCTCCAGCTGCTGGGTAACTCTTGCCAGTTCCTCTTCGGCCTGGCGAATCAGGCTGTAACGAATTTCGGCGACCCGTTGCAGGTTTCCTTGTCTCTCTGCCGCCTGTTCCTCAATCCGCAGCTGTTCGATCTGTTCCTTTACTTGACGCTGGCGGGCGATAAGGTCCTTCTCCTGTTTCCACTTGGCTTTGAGAGCATTCGCCTGCTCGCGGATCTCAGCCAGCTCCTTATCAATTGCAGACAAACGATCCCTGGAATTAGGATCGTCTTCTTTCTTCAGGGCCTGCTTTTCTATTTCAAGCTGCGTGGCACGCCGCTCCAATTGATCAATCTCGGTCGGCATGGAGTCGATCTGAATCCGCAGGGATGCCGCGGCTTCATCAATCAGATCGATAGCCTTGTCAGGCAGAAAGCGCTCCGTTATGTAACGATGCGACAGCGTCGCAGCCGCCACGATCGCGGAGTCCTTGATTCGGACGCCGTGGTGCACTTCGTAGCGCTCTTTCAAGCCGCGCAGAATTGCGATTGTGTCTTCAACACTCGGCTCGCCGACATACACAACCTGAAAGCGCCGCTCCAGCGCAGCATCCTTCTCGATGTGTTTCCTGTATTCGTCCAGCGTGGTGGCGCCAATGGCGCGCAGCTCACCACGTGCCAAAGCGGGCTTCAGCATGTTCGACGCATCAATGGCGCCTTCGGCGGCACCGGCGCCGACAAGCGTGTGCAGCTCATCGATGAAGAGGACAATCTTTCCTTGGGAATCTTCAATTTCCTTAAGAATGGCCTTTAGCCGATCTTCAAACTCGCCGCGGTATTTTGCTCCGGCGAGCATCGATCCTAAATCGAGGGCAACCACCCGCTTGTTCTTGAGGATCTCGGGCACGTCGCCAGAGACGATGCGCTGCGCCAAGCCTTCAACAATGGCGGTTTTGCCTACACCGGGCTCGCCAATTAACACTGGATTATTTTTCGTTCGTCGCGAGAGGACTTGCACTACCCGACGGATTTCCTCGTCCCGTCCGATGACGGGATCGAGCTTGCCTCGCCTGGCCAACTCTGTCAGATCTTTGGCGTAACGCTCGAGTGCCTGGTATTTTGCCTCAGGATTCTGATCGGTGATGCGCTGCGAACCCCGGATTGAGGTCAGGGCTTTCAGGATTGCGTCGTGGGTAGCGCCATGGCGCGAAAGAATGGCTTGCGCTGGATCGCCTTTGAGCTGGGTAACAGCCAGCAACAGGTGCTCGGTAGAAACGTACTCGTCCTTAAAAGTGTCGGCTTCCTTGAATGCCCGGTCGAGCAACTGGTTGGCAGCCTGAGACAATGACGCTTGCGCAGCGGCCCCGGATATTTTCGGCAGCCGTTCTATTTGTTGGTAAATGTCATTCAATACTGCCTGTACGCCGAGGCCAATTTTTTCCAGCACAGGAGGAACAATGCCCTCTTTATCTTCGAGCATTGCCGCGAGCAGATGTATCGGCAGCACCTCCGGATTACCGTGCTCGGAAGCCAGTTCACTCGCACGCTGCACCGCTTCCTGCGCCTTGACTGTGAATTTGTCCCAGCGGATTGCCATCTCGAACTCCTGAATTAGCTATTAGTCTTGAGCTGTAACTTTTTGCTAATGCTCAAGTCTGAAAAATAAAGGGAGGCTTTTTTACTACATTGGCCTCCCTCCTTCGGATTATTTAGTCGCGCGCTGTTATGCTGCGCGGCCTACACTCTTGGCTTCCTTGCCTTCGAGCGCCTTCTCACTGCCAACGTTCACTTTAATCTGCTTCGGCTTAGCTTCGGCTTTCTTGGCAAGCTGGATATTCAGAATCCCCTTGTCATAGTGCGCCTGGACGTGCTCTGCATCAACCGTATTCGGCAGCGTGAAGGAGCGGGTAAAGCTGCCATACTGCCGCTCAATCCGGCGGAAGTTTTCCTCTTTTTCCTCCTTCTCGAACTTGCGTTCGCCGTGGACGGTGAGAGTGTTGTTCTCGATGCGCACATCGATGTCCTTCTCATCAATCCCCGGTACTTCAATCTTCAGACTGATATTGTGCTCATCCTCATAGACGTCAACCGGCGGGGCAAACGTCGAGGTGGTCAGAGCCTCTTCGCGGTCGGTATAGGAGTCGCGGAACAGGCGATTCATGCGGTCCTGGAGCGTTGAAAACTCACGGAAAGGATCCCAGCGGGTAAGAACGGTCATGACAATCCTCCTGAATCGAAATCTAAAATTTGTGATTTGAAGGCTGTTTGCACGGTGGCAACTGCCTTACTACAAACACATCATAAAATGTGAGTGTGTTACTGTCAAGCAATGTATTTATTTATTTTTCTTTATGTTACAAGCGCAATAATGCACTTCAGGTATGCGGTTTCCGGTATTCCCAGCACAATCGGGTGGTCTTTGGATTGGCCGCGGTTTTCCAGAATTCGAACGATCCTGTGCGAATCCTGTGCGGCGGATGAGACTACCTCCAGAAGTTCTGAGCCGCTGACGTGATACGAACAGGAGCACGTAACCAAAATTCCCCCGGGCCTCACCATCTTCAGCGCTCTCAGGTTCAGCTCTTTGTAGCCGCGAAGCGCGGTTGGCAGGTCTTTTCTGGATTTAGCGAAAGCTGGGGGATCGAGGACGATGCTGTCGTACTTTTTTCCCTGGTCCGAGTAGTCACGTAGCAGGTCGAAGGCATTCGCCTCAATCCATTCGATCTCTCTGCCGTTTAGCCCAGCATTCCTCTCCGCCATTTCCAGCGCGGGACGCGAGCTGTCCACGCCCGTGACTTTCTCGCAGGTTCGCGCCATGTGAAGCGCAAACCCGCCCTGGTAGCAGAAGACGTCGAGAGCTTCACCGCGCGCATACCGCGCTGCAGCCGCATAGTTTTCGCGCTGGTCGAGGAATGCACCGGTCTTCTGTCCCCCGGCGGCGTCGTAAAGAAATCGCACACCGTTCATCTGAAATTCGGTGCTGGTGCTGGATGGTGGAGAGACGGCCGCCTCGTCCGTCCTGACCTCGGCGGAAAAGATTAAGCCACTCTCTTTTTCCGCCAGTTGCTCCAGCTGCCGCACACGCGCGTCCACTTTTTCGACGATTGCGGCTGGCTGCAACTTTGCTTTGAGCTCCGAAACAACGACCTCGCGAATGTGTTCGGCATCCATTGCCTGCGTAAGCACCTGCATGGAGAGAACATCGTTGTAGCGGTCGACGATTAGCCCGGGCAGAAAGTCACCTTCGCTGAAGATAACGCGATAGGCGTTTGTGTCACGGACAAACCGCTCACGATAATCCAGGGCCCACTGGATACGCTCCCGCAGCAAGTGGTCCAGGTCGCCGACCGGGTGGGGCGAAATCATTCGCAGCGCGATTTGCGAAGCAGTGCTGTAGAGGGCAGAACCGAGGAGCCGAGGCCTTGTGGGCCGGACACTCTTGTCCGATAATTCCTGAACAGTAACCAACGCTCCGGGCCGTACACCCTTCGCATCGAGAATGTCCGACCGATACACCCAGACATGCCCCGCGCGAAGTCGATCTGCGCCACGCCGGGAGATGGCTACGATCGGACTAGCGCTCAGTTTTCCGGGCATGGGTTGAATGTTACGTCAGAGCCAGTGGATTTAGATGAAGGGGAACTGGTATCGGCTCAGCTGGCGACAGTGGATGGCGCGTGAGCGGCTTCCTTATGGTGATGGCTGGCGGCTTCCGCTCGCGCGAGGTCTAAATCTCTCTGGAGCGCATCGAGCACGGAGCTGGGCAGCTCGTCGCCCCATTCCTCCTGTTCGGCGTCGCTCCAGTTGCCATTCAGGCGAATGGATTCCTGGATATCTTCCGGAAAGGCCTGCCGATAGCCGCCTTCGCGAAGGAGCGTGTCTCCGAGCTTGCGACCGCTGGCGGCGTCGAAAATGCGCCGGGCAGCTGCGCCGCTAGCATTTACAAAGCTCAGAAAAACTTCCCCGCTGTCCAGGTACTCGTTGCGGTAGTACCATGCCTGACTAGCATCGATCTTGGGATGATGCCGCCGGCGAGTGTTCTTCTCGGCTTCCGGAACCGGCGCCTCTTTCGAAGGGTCGTAATAAAGAACGCGCTGGCACGAGTCACAGTAAAGCAGTTTGCCGCTACGAACTTCGTTGTACATCTGCGGCCGTAGTGCGACCTGACACCCTGAACATCTTTGGTCAAGCACTTCGGCTAATCCGGATCCGCGGAATTTCGAAACCCGGTCATAATGCCGCAACAGATCGGGATCGACGGCAGCGCGCGAGGCATCCCGCTTCGCCGCCCACTCCGCCAGCTCTTTTTCATCTTGAGCTGTGCGCTCGCGAGCGATATTTTTCTCTTTCTCTATTTCGGCAGCCTCTTCTTTCAACTCGGCCTCGGCAGCCTTTACTTGCTTGTCGCGCGCTTCCGCGTTCACCATCAGCTCGAGGATCTTGTCTTCGTTCGCGCCAATTTCCTGCTCAGCGAACTGGATCTCGTGCATTAGGGCTTTGTACTGATCGTTTGTCTTGACCTCAAGGGATTGGTCGCGGTATTTGGATATTTTCTGCCGCAGGTCGGTGATCGCGGTTTCGTACTTCCGCCGGGCGGCCTCGTCGGCTTTCACCGCGCTGCGTGCTTTCTCAAGCTCAGCTTTGGTTCCTGCCAGTTTTTGTTCGATTACGGCCACGCGCCGGGGAAGTTCGGCGACTTCAGCCTTCAGCCGCTGGATTTCGCGGTCGGTGCGTTGCAGCGAGATTAAATGCTCAATTTCAGGCGACATGCGGAGGTATGAATCAATTTTAGCACGCTGGAAACAGCTCTTAGCCTTTAGCTCTTAGCTTTAGCCAAACCGCGGTGGTTTTGGCTAAGTCCCAAAAGCTAAGACTAGAATGGCAGGGTGACTCCGCATCGTACACAGATCGGCGACTTCGAACTGACCGCGCTTTCCGATGGAACCTATTATCTGGATGGAGGGGCTTTCTTCGGCATCGTTCCCAAGGTTCTCTGGTCAAAGCGGCTGCCGTCCGACGACAAGAACCGCGTGCCCACGGGCCTGAACTCGGTCCTGGTTCGCACCGGCGACAAGAACATTTTGATCGAGACCGGAGTGGGCAACAAGCTTCCAGAAAAGATGGTGCAAATTTACGGGCAGCCGGCGAAACTGCTAGATAATTTGCATTCCGCGGGCGTCTCCCCTGACGAGGTCGATATCGTCATTAATTCCCATTTGCATTTTGATCACTGCGGCTGGAACACGATTCGCGATGGCGGCAAAATCAAACCGACCTTCCCGAAAGCCAGGTACTACGCCCAGGAAGGCGAGTGGAAGCACGCGCACCAGGGACAGCGCGACACGGTTAGCTATCTTCACGAGAATTATGATCCGCTGGTTGAGAGCGGCCAGATGGAGTTACTGCGCGGCACTCAGGAAATTGTTCCCGGAATTTCGGTTGAAGTCTTTCCCGGCCACACGCGCGATATGCAAGCAATCATCATTCGCAGCAGAGGCAAAACCGCCTGCTATATTTCCGATCTGATTCCGACCAGCGCGCATGTTGAGGTCAATTGGGTGATGGGATTCGATCTCTATCCACTTGAAACCATCGAGAGCCGCAAGCGCTACTACTCGCGTGCCATTCCCGAAAACTGGCTGACCATGTTCACGCATGATCCTGCGGTTCCGTGGAGTTATTTGGGAAAAGACGAGCGCGGGAAGATCGTGGCGAAGGAATCGATCGCTCTGGCTGGCTAGGGAAACTTTAACCGCAGAGTGCGCTGAGAAAATCCGCAGAGGGCGCCGAGCTGAAATTAAGGCACCAATTGCGCAGCTGACTGAACTGTAGCGGAGCCGTTCGCCAGCCGCGCCTCGAAAAACTCTTCCACTCGGGTCAGAATCTCCGGCGCAGTCTTTGAATCGTAAATGGCCTTGCGCAATCCCGCGCCGCCCGGCACCCCATGGGTGAACCACGAAGCGAATTGCTTCATCTTTCCTGTGGCGTCCGGCAGCTCTTCTTCAATCAGCATGCTGAAATACGTTCGGATCATCTCGTAGCGGTCGGATTCCGATGGCTCGTCGTAGGGATTAGTCGAAGAGCCATCCGAAAATGGCTTCTCTTTGAGCACGTACGGGAAGGGCACGACTTCAGTCGTGCCGCTACAGTCACCCAAAGAAGTCGGGACTTTGGCCCCTGCGATCTCAGCGGCTGAAGCCGCCAAGGAAGAGCGGTATTCGGCACGACTGAAGTCGTGCCCTTCCCGACCTTGCGGTTCCCAATCTTTTCCGTCCCGACCTTGCTGTAGCCACGCGCAATATTGTTCAATCTGCCGGAAAATCCATGGATTTGCCGGCGCGGTTCGTCCAATCATCACCGCATCGCATCCAGTTGCCGCAACCATTGCGCAGGCGTCCTCCGGAGTGCGGATATCGCCATTTCCAATCACCGGAATGTTTACCGCACCTTTCACAGCGGCAATCCACTCCCATCGTGCGTTGCCACTGTATCCCTGTTCGCGGGTGCGAGCGTGCAGCGCAACTGCACACAGTCCGCAGTCCTCGGCGATTTTGGCCAACTCGACGCAGACAATTTCTTCGTCATTCCATCCGGCGCGGAACTTCACCGTGAACGGGATTTTGACAGCCGTGCGAACCGCCTCGAAAATCCCTCGAATGCGAGGCAGGTCACGCAAAAGTCCTGAGCCGCCATTGCACTTCACAACTTTTTTCGCTGGACACCCCAAGTTCAAGTCAACCAGATCGAAGCCAAGGTCCTCGACGATGCGCGCCGCATCGGCCATTACTTGCGGATCGCTGCCGAAAAGCTGCGCTGAAATCGGGTGCTCGTCCTCGTAAAAATGCAGGTAGCGCTTGGCTTTCTTGTCTTTGGCGCGGAGCACGCCGTCTGCCGAGGTGAACTCGGTCATGATGAGCCCACATCCACCCAGGTTGCGAATGAAGCGGCGGAAAACTGTGTCGGTGACTCCCGCCATGGGAGCGAGCACGGTTGCGGGAGAGATCCGAACCGAGCCGATCTGGAGTGAGTGCGGCACTCGGGCCTGCGGGGGCATCGTCCTGCCCGAATCCGAATCGGCCGAATTGTCCCAAAACTTCTTCACACTAGTATTGTAATGTGGACTGGCGAGGCGCCCGTC
>Ga0209027_1000577_pt1 | contig 13162 bp, 15 predicted proteins | sample GraSoi013_1_20cm_3_FD_185821 | JGI IMG/M metagenome (GOLD analysis project Ga0209027, IMG submission 185821) | Grasslands soil microbial communities from the Angelo Coastal Reserve, California, USA - Sample 09_27_2013_1_20cm (SPAdes) (version 2) | ecosystem: Environmental > Terrestrial > Soil >...
GCACCCTGGGGCTCACTGTCGGGCCACAGCAAGGCGGCCAATTTGCCACGGGGATGCAGGCCGCCTTCGACCGCCAGGTAGAGCAGCAAGGCCTGCGCCTTGCGCAAGGCAAAGCTGAGGCGGCTGCCATCATGAAAGATTTCGGGTGGCCCGAGCACGTTCAGGCGTAACACACTCATGGTATGTCCTCTTCCTAGCAGGACAACGGACGTGACGAACAGTAGTCAAAGGCGGAGCAGCGTCTCCCGAGCCGCGTTGCTGTCGTGCTGCCGAGTGAGCCGTCTCTGAGAACCATAGAGAAACAGTCGGTGTTCACAGCGTCCTGACCCCTCTCTCTGAAAGGTAGAGTACCATGCAGGGTCGTGGCAGGTCAACAACCAGGCAGTGCTCCACCAAAGATCTTCTCTGGTAGCGATGTGACCTCGTGTGCAAGCACTCCTCTTTTCCTTTCAAAGCTGTCCCAAAAAGGGCAGCTCAACCCTCTTTATTTGTGATGATCAAATGTGGTGGTCATCACAACAACCTCTCTAATCATAGGCGGAGATAATATAATTAAAAAAAGGAAGGAAAATATGGCAAAAACATATAAGGCACCGATGTTTGTTCGTGCAGCAAACGTTATGACAACGGCCCTGCTGCGCGCGGGCTTCAAGCTCAAAGGAACTGGGAATTACCCCATGTACCTGCTCACGGTGCGTGGGCGCAAAAGCGGGCAGCCGCGTACGGTCCCGATAGCGATTTGGGAGCACAATGGGAAGCGCTATGTGGGCTCTGTGTTTGGAATAGTGGATTGGGTGCGCAATCTGCGGGCAGCGGGAGAGGCCATCCTCACACGTGGGCGTCGTTCTGAAACGATCAACGTAAGAGAACTGCCCAAAGGCGAGGCGGCCCTCGTTTTGCGAGAAGATATCAAGGGCGGCAACCCCTTCGCTCGCAACTATGGCGTCACCGCAGACTCTTCCCTTGAGGATTTTGAGCGTGCGGTGCTCACCCATCCGGTGTTTGTGTTGGAAAGGAAATAGCGCAGGCGCAATCCCGTTTATAGGAGGAAACAGAGTGGAATCCTTTGAAACCTATCGTACCTACCTCTTTTCCATCGCCTACCGCATGCTCGGGAGTGCGATGGATGCTGAGGATATGGTGCAGGAAACCTACCTGCGCTATCAAACCACGCCACCGGAAACCATTCACTCACTCAAGGCGTTTCTGACCACCATTCTCACGCGCTTATGCATGGATCAACTCCAGCTCGCGCGCAGGAAGCGAGAACAGTACGTGGGTCCCTGGTTACCGGAGCCAATCCTCACTACAACGACTCCTGCATCAGAAGATCCAGCAGAGCGCGTCGAGAGGGAAGAGTCGATCTCTATGGCGTTCCTGATGCTGCTGGAGCAGCTCCAACCCTTCGAGCGAGCGGTCTTCCTGCTGCGCGAAGTCTTCGGGTATGACTTTGCCGAGATTGCCACGATGCTTGACAAGAGTGAAGCGGCCTGTCGCCGCTCGTTCAGCCGGGCGAAGAAACATCTGGCCGAGCATCGACCACGCTTCCCTGCCTCTGCCCAAACCCACCGGCAGCTGCTCAGCGGGTACTTCCAGGCCGTGCAGACCGGTGAGACAACCGCTTTGATGAACCTGCTCTCCGAAGATGTGACATTGTGGGCTGATGGCGGTGGGAAAGTCAAACAGGCCGCGCTTCGCCCGATTGCTGGGCGTGATGCAGTGGCACGCTTTAGCCTGGGAACGAAGCGCTTTTGGCCAGAGAACTCTCGTGTCGAGCTAGAGGAAGTCAACGGTCAAGCAGCCCTGATCATTCGCGCTGGCGGTCAAGTATTCTCCGTCCTGACCATTGAGGTGGAGGAAGGGCGTATTCAGGCGATTCGCATCATTGCCAACCCGGACAAACTCGCACGGGTCTGAAGAGAAACAGGGGCGTGTCTCACTGTTTCTTTTGTTCACGAGAAAGCGACGTGAGAGCAGGAGGAGACTGACAGTGAGGTGTGGCGAGGTTTGCCTGTACCACTCATCGATGTTTGTGCATCTGCTGCTGGAGAGGGGGAACCTGCTGATGCTTACGGGCTCGTCGCCACGAAGGAACAAAATGCAATAGCCAACTGATTTCCCTCTTGAAAAAGGAAAGGCCGTAGATGATGCTAGCAAGGACACCACCCCCGAGAAATAGAGCATCGCCTATTGAAAGGTCCTCTGGCCTCTGAATATTGTAATTAATGTAGAGGTAAAAGAAGAGTATTGCCGGTATCAGTGCATAGAGGATTGAGCCTTCCAGCCGCTTCAACACTGCACCGAGTACTTCTTTCGCGTTCAGCCTCCTCGCAGCTTCTTCCACCTCCTGACGGAGATAATAAGCACTCCGGCAAACGACGGTGCTCAGCATAAGAAGCAGGCAAGGTATCCACAACGGAGTGTTGAAAAAACCGGTGAATAAAAAGATGAGATAGATGAAAAGCAGCAGACCCATAAGCAGTAAAGCCTCCAGGCCTGAGTGGGCGAGAAAGTTCCAAGTGAACGCAAGCGTTCGCTTCACTCTCTGCTCAGTTGAATGCTCTTTGAGCCATTGGAGAGACTGTTTCACCTCGTTCATGCTCTGCGGCCTTTTGCTGGCGTCTTGCGCAAGCATGCTTGTTAGGAGGGCCTGCAGTTTCTCCGGGATGGGACGATCTCGTGATGCTCTTCCCGCCAGGATCTCTAATGGCTCTTTTCCAGTGAGCAGCGTCTGTAAGGTCGCACCCAACCCATAAATGTCGGTTTGCGCGGTCGTTTGGGCTTTCCCATATTGCTCAGGGGCCGCATACCCTAGAGAGCCGAGTGGAGCGGTATCTCTGGTTTTGTCTGGTGTATAGTAACGGGCAATGCCGAAGTCGATCAGGTAGATACGACCTGTTTTCGTCAGCATTATGTTCGCAGGCTTGACATCGCGAAAGACGATCGGCGGTCGTTGCGCATGCAGATATCCCAACACATCGCAGAGGGCTATCCCGATGTCAAAGACCTGTTGCGTGGAGAAGCGTCCCCGTCGTACCTTCTTGAGCTTGTCTTCCAGGGTCTCCCCCCCGATATAATCCATCACGACATACCAGTGATCCGGATCGGTAAAGTGATCATGTATGCGGGGAATGTGATCATGTTTCAGTTGGGAGAGGCACCCAACTTCGCGGTTAAAAGAATCCGTCGCCTCGATCATCTGTTGTGGGCTGAGCTGGCTCAGGTTGATTTGCTTGATCGCGACGAACCTTCGATGCTGGTCAAGATCTTCTGCCTTGTAGATGACGCCGAACCCACCATCACCCACCTGATCGAGGATGCGGTAGCGCTGGGCGAAGAGAGTACCAGGGTGCAGTGCTCCAGCACATGTAGCCATGGTGAGAGGGAGAAATGCTCGAACTGCTTGCACCGATGGCGATGGCGAAGAAGTGCCGAAGTATTGACGACAGACGGCACAAGATGTCGCTTGTGCTGCAAGCGCAGCGCCGCATTCATCACAAAAGAGAGCAGAGGTCATGGTTGCTACCGTGCCTTTTCGAGTGCAGCATCTGCCACATCTTAGAGATCTATCCTACTAAAGAAGCAATCCAATTTCATAGCGATCTGCTGTACAGTTTATAACATATTGCTATTCCGTTGTCAAGAGATCCTTCGCTGCGCTCAGGATGACAGCCAGGGTTTTGTCATCCTGAGCGCAGCGAAGGATCTCTGGCCGACTTCTGGGGAATCACCAGGTTCATCCATCCCCTTGACAAAACGACTACCCTCCTGTTACCATCTATATAGATGGTAAGGAGATGGTACCATGACTGAAATCGAGAAAACCGAGAAAATTACGATCAACCTGGGTCCTGTGGATTTAGGGCAGATCGATCTGCTGGTGCAGGAAGGCTTTTATTCCAACCGCACCGACTTCATTCGCACGGCGATCCGCAATCAGCTCACCACGCACGCGGAGGTGGTCAAGCGCACAGTGGCGCGTAAGACGCTGGTGCTCGGTTTGCAGCATTATACACGTCAAGACCTGGAGGCAGTGAGAGCCGCCGGTGAGAAGCTGCAGATCAACGTGCTTGGCCTGGCGAGTATCGCCGAAGATGTCTCCCCGGAACTGGCCCTGGCGACTATCGACTCGGTCGTCGTGCTCGGGGCTTTCCGAGCAAGTAGCCAGGTGAAGGCAGCATTAGCGGGCCGCATTACGTAAGTTGCGCAGATCGGTAACACTGTCGAATGCCGGCCACGCACTGATTGCCGCAGGAAAATACGGGGAGATACAAAGAACGAGGGCGGCGCTATCATGGTGGCGCTAGACGTTATGCTCGTAGGAAAGGAATTTTTTTGATGAATGATCGCAAAGATGATATGCAGGACGGAATGGCCGAAGCGACGCGCCTGACACGCGCCGGGCGACTCGCCGAGGCAACCGCAATCATTCAGCGTACTCTGAGAGGCGTACTTCATAAAGATGGACCCGGAACGGGACAGGACAGTGCTACAGAACCAGCGTATCGCATTGTTGAAGAGAAGCCTTCTGCGACGGAGACCTCTACTGAGTCATCGAGGCGAGGCACAGTCCCTGGTAATGATACACCTGCGGGATCTGCGGAGGGTCGGCCTGCCGCCGCGCCGGGAGTACACTCTCATGGAGCGCAAAGGTCACCTGAAAGCATACGCAGTTCCACAGAGCGCATACGCCGGGTCATGCCAGGGGCGCCACCCTCTCCTGCTCAGACGAGTGGGCAGTTTATTGATAGGACCTTTAGCAACGCGGCTGGCACACGCGCCTACAAACTCTATATCCCCAGCGCTTACGCGGGACAGCCATTGCCCCTGGTGATCATGCTGCATGGCTGTACCCAGTCATCCGTTGATTTTGCCGCCGGCACGCGTATGAATGTGCTCGCGGAAAAGGACACTTTTTTTGTCGCCTATCCTGAGCAAGCGCAATCTGCCAATAGCTCGAAGTGCTGGAACTGGTTCCAGCCGGCCAACCAGCATCGTGGCAAGGGCGAACCGTCCCTCATCGCCGGGATCACGCGGGAGATCATGAGCGCGTATCACATCGATGCTAAGCGGGTCTACGTGGCAGGGATGTCGGCAGGAGGCGCCATGGCTACCATCATGGCCGCGACCTATCCCGACCTCTATGCCGCCGTCGGCGTGCATTCTGGACTTGCCTACGGGGCCGCGAACGATCTCCCCTCGGGGTTCGCGGCGATGAAAAAGGGGACATCCCAGCAGATGCGGCAACTGGCGAAGGCCATTCCATTGATCATGTTCCACGGGGACCGCGATACAACTGTGGCCACCATCAACGCGGACCACATGCTCGACCAGTGGCTGCAAGGGATCAATGATGGGCGGAAGCCCGCGGGAGGCGCTGCGGTGGAACAAGGGCATGTAGTCGGCGGCCATGCCTACACGCGTTTCACTTACCGTGACGCACGCGGTCAGGCTATCGTGGAGAAGTGGATCGTCCACCATGCAGGTCATGCCTGGTCAGGTGGCAGTTCCAGTGGCTCCTTTACCGAGCCGAAAGGACCCGATGCCTCCACCGAGATGGTGCGCTTTTTCAACGAGCACCCGAGGAAGTAATGCGGCGTGAGTGCCTCTGGTCTATCACTATTGAGACGAAAAGCAGCGCACTTTTTTTGTAGGATTGCCAGCTGGTTTACATGAACATGGTGAAAAAACATGGCCGATCCAACAGAACTGAACGAAACTGGCGGGCGTTATGAAGCGCCAACTTTGTCTGAGGAGTTTTTGAACGCGCTCGTCGCCGAGCTCGACAACGACGACATTGTGGGCATCATCCTGGGTGGGAGTTTCGCGCGAGGGGAGGCAAGACCATATAGCGATGTTGATATTGCCTGCTTTGTGCGCGATGCAGTAAAACTGCCTCAGAAGCGGTTCTTCTACCGCAATGGTCGTTTAGTAAGCGTTGCAGCAACGAATGCTACCGATATCCAAAGCAGGCTTACGAATCCAGAGCGGGCTTTCCTCTTTACCGCGGGTCGAAGACGGGTGCTGCTGGATAAAGATGGCTCTGTAACAAGGCTCATGCAGGAGATAGATGCCTTTAACTGGCAACCGCTGCAAGCGGTTGCCAGCAGGAATGCAAACTTCTACTTGATGATAGCTGCCGAATCGGCGCACAAGGTCTTGAACGAGCTGGTGAGTGGCGACGAATTAGCGCTCTCCTACGCGGTTGCGAGTCTTTTCATAAATGGGTAGGGAAGTGATAGAATGAAGGGAAGACCCAGAGTCGGAAGAGGAGGAAAGACAGATGGAGTGGACCACCACGTGGGAAGATCTCTTGACAAGCTATCTGAAGCCGTTTGCTGGATTGATCGGGGATCAGAGAACCAAGAAGACCTTTGGCGAAACGATTAAAGGCATTATCGGAGCAGGCAGTCTGATTTGTCAACAGATCGCGGCCCAGTCAGCGGAATTGAGCAAAGGGAAGAAAGGATCGCAACGCGTGATTCGGTTGGCAACCGGAGCGAGTAAGCAGCGCTCGGAGTTGGATGCGGAGCAGCTGACCAAGCGCCTGCGGGAGGTGGCGGTGCAGGAGAGTTGGAGCAAGCACCAGAAGAGGAACTGTGGCTGATCGCTGATGGCTCAGACCTGCGCAAGCCCTATGCCGAGGCCATGCCCTATCTGATGCCAGTGCGTGATCTGGATGAGCAGTTGGTGCCCGGCTATCGTACGCTCAATGTGATCGGGTTAACGCCTGGACGGCGCGGCTTGCTGTATCATCGGCTCTTTAGTAGTCAGGCGCCCGATTTTGTCAGTGAGCCAGCCGAGGTGCAGCGGGCGCTTCAGACGGTGAGTCAGGCACTGACGAGGCTCAAAGTGCACAAGACGGTGACCTGGCTGTTGGACAGCGGCTTTGATGATATCGCGGTGTGGCGCACGATTTGGGAACAGCAGGAGCATGTGATCGCGCGACTCTATCATACTGATCGCAAGGTCACCTTCCAAGATCGGCAGGGGCAGTGGATCGAGGGCGACATTGCCCAAGCCACAGCAGCACTGCGCCCGCTGGCGCGGGTCGAAACCAGCTTACAGGTCAAGCGTGGCAAGCAAGTGCGCCCCAAGCAACAACCGGTGCCGGTGGACCTGGCGGCCTGTCCGTTGCGCGTAACCTACTGGACCAATGTGCGCCGAAAGGGACAAGGCAAGCTGGTCACGCGCGAGGTGTGGCTCGTGCAGGTCCGCGTGCTGGGCACCGACTGGGACCCGTGGCTGCTGCTGACCGATTGGCCGGTCACCGATGCCGCCAGTGCCATGCGCATCTTTGTCATGTACCGCCAACGGTGGAGTGTGGAGGACAGTTTCAAATTTCTCAAAACCTGTCTGGGTTGGGAAGAAGTGCAAGTGCTGGATCTGCGGGGCATCCGCACCTTAGTGGCTTTGGGCTGGGTCGCGGCTGGCTTTCTCTTCAACTTAGGGGTCACCTTCGACTGGGCTGAAGTGCAACTGCTGGCCAAACTTGGTGGCTGGGAACCCCATAAGGGCCGCACCCCTGGCAAAATCACGCTCAAGCGCGGTCTGGGTCGCCTCTTCGAGATGCTGACCACCCAAGCCATTCTCTCCGGGTATGCAACTGACCATCAGGGACTTCCACCCAAGATTGCCGCTTTGTTACGCGGCTGGCAACCTCCGGGGCATTTATGAGTGGATGTCAGAATTAAGCCTTGACTTAATTAAGCAATTGCTGTATAATATAGCCATGGACACATTTTCTGCACTTGCCGAGCCTACAAGACGCACCATTCTAGAGATGCTTGCGCATCACGGCCCATTATCTGCAACGGAAATATACGCTAAATTTCCTGCCAGTCCTCCGGCCATCTCACAGCATCTCAAAGTGCTCCGTGAGGCGAAGTTGGTGCAGGTGGAAAAAAGAGCGCAGCAGCACATCTACCAGATCAACCCACACGCCATGCTCGAACTGGAAGCATGGTCCAGGCACATAACACAGCTCTGGAATCAGCGCTTTGACGCCCTGGATACCGTATTGGAAGCAGAAAAAAGAAAACCTTAAACATTGAAAGGAGAAATCATGATGCCAGATCACAATCTTCCCGTAGTCCCTGAGATGAAACTTGAGCTGGTACCGGTCCCAGTATCCGATGTTGACCGCGCCAAAGCCTTCTATGTCGAAAAATGCGGCTTTAAATTAGAGGTTGATGTTCAGCCTACCGACACCATGCGAGTTGTCCAGTTCACGCCGCCCGGATCGGCGTGTTCAATCGTCTTCGGGACCGGTATGGGCGATATTACTGCCATGCAGCCTGGATCGGTCAAGGGCCTGCACCTGGTCGTAGCGGACATAGACATAGCGCGTTCGGCACTCGTGAAACGTGGACTGGAAGTCGGCGAGATCACAGATATTCAGGGAGTGAAGTACGCCGGCTTCAGCGACCCCGATGGCAACTCCTGGCTCCTGCAGGAATTTCCCCCAGAGCTGAGACAGCCTGGACAAAGCTTCTCTAAACAGGAGGCATAGCATGACGAGTTCACACCCACACAACCCTGCACTCAAACACCTTGAAGTGTTGGTTGGCGACTGGAATATGGAACTAGCAAATGCGTCTTTTCTTCCTGGCCCATCCGAAACAGCAAAAGGACATGTCTCTTTCGAGTGGGTGCAGGATGGAGCTTTTCTGGTCATGCGCATGGGCGATAAACCACCTCTTCCACCCGATGCCATTTGGCTCATCAGCCGAGATGAATCGACCCCAAATTACACAGTGCTCTACTATGACGCTCGAAGCGTTTCCAGGGTCTATAAGATGAGCTTCTCGGATGGTGTGTGGAAGATGTGGAGGGAATCTCCAGGCTTCTGGCAGCGCTATGAGGGCAAATTGAGCAAAGACAGCAATACCATCACCGCCCACTGGGAGAAATCTCCTGATGGCACAAAGTGGGAGCACGACTTCGACCTGACGTATACGAAGGTCAGCTAGGAAACGCGAGAGGAAAGAAATGTAGTGGCACCCCTTGCGGGTGCCAGGTCCCTTCGACCTGACGTATACGAAGGTCAGCTAGGAAACGAAAGACCGGAGGGTTTCTATGAATGGAAATGAAGAGAGCGCCAAAGCGATTCTCTCTCAGGTGCTCTATATCACGCTGGCGACCGTTGGCCCGGATGGCTTGCCCTGGAATACCCCGGTCTATGCAGCCTTTGATGAGGAGTACCAGTTCTTTTGGGTTTCCGCCTCTCAAGTGCGTCATTCCCAAAACATCAAAGCCACCCATCGGGTCGCCATCGTGGTCTATGACTCGCCGGCTCCGGCCGGAACCGGCAAAGGCGTCTATATTGAGGCCCGAGCCGACGAGGTGACCGAGGAGCAAGAGATCATCCATGCGCTTCAAGCCCTGGAAAGAAGAGGATGGAAAAAGCCTCTGCAAGAGGTGATGGGAGCCTCGATCCACAGGGTCTATAAAGCCGTCCCTGAGCACATATCGATCAGTACAGTTGGCAGTCACAATGGGCAACTCTTTGATACGCGGGCGACAGTCGATTTAAAGGAGAAGAAAATGAACAAAGTCATTTCGAAAGACGGCACCCCCATCGCGTTCGATCGGGTCACGGACCCGCCCTCATCCTGGTGTCCCCCGCAACTGCTACTCGATCAGCCGCGGAAGGACTTTCAGCTCACCTTGCGCCGCACTTCACCGTCCTCGCCTACGACCGGCGTGGCCGAGGTGACAGCGGTGATACACCGCCCTATGCAGTCGAACGCGAGGTCGAAGACATCGACGTCCTCATCACCGAGGCGGGCGGATCCGCGTTCGTTTTCGGTCATTCCTCCAGCGCGGTTCTTGCCCTGGAAGCAGCGCGCCTGCTCGGAGGCAAGATCGAGAAACTAGCGATATACGAGCCACCATTCATTATCGACGACAGTCGCCCCCCGGTGCCGCAGGATTACGTCCCGCATCTCAATGAGCTGATCGCAGCAGGTCGCCGGGAAGAAGCAGTCGAGTACTTCATGACCGATGCGATGCTCGTCCCTGCCGAAATGATTGCCCAAATGCGAAACTCGCCCATGTGGGCGCAGATAGAGGCGGTGGCACATACCATCCCCTACGACGGCACCATCATGGGAGATACCATGAGCGGCAATCCATCGACAATCAGGAAGTGGGCCTCTGTCACCGTGCCTACGCTCGTCATGGTCGGAGGAGCGAGTCCTGCGTTTTTTCACAACGGGACTCAAACGCTGGTAGACATTCTCCCCAATGCCAGGCACCGCCTCTTTCCAGGTCAAGACCACGGCGTCGCCGACGAAGTCCTCGTTCCTGCCTTGGTAGAGTTCTTCAAAAGCTGATATAGCACTCAGCCGAGACCCCGTCGTGACGGCGATCGCCGGAGAGACCCGCGTGAACTCGAGAACGCTGGATAACGTGCGGGCCGTCCTCTACGGACGGAACAATTTTGCTTAGCTATCCTGAGATCCACTCCCGCTTTATGAGTGGATCTCAGGATAGCCTCTTGACAATCACTCTGTCGGCCAGGTATATTTGTAGTGGTTATTGTAGCACGACCAGACGGAAAGGAGTACGCTTGTATGCAAAACACTGGCTCTTCATGGCAAGTGTCATGTTGCATGTGGAAGCAAGGGCTCACCAGCTGGATCGTGTCTCTCACTCCACCTCTACCTTCCCTACCTACGACCCCTGCAGCAGCCCAGGGGATCATTGTGCCCATTTGGCTAGCGGAGAGAACGGCCTGAGATACTTTTCAGGTACGCCGAGCAGCACAAAGCACACGCTCTAATCCGTGCTCATCCATGCTCATCCTTGGACCCCTTTCAAACATCCACATGGTTTTTGTTGATTTTTTGGGCGCATCGTGTTCTCAACACAACTAACAGAAAAAGGATTGACAGTATGCTTACAACAATACCTGCCGCGTCAGCGACGTATCGTCGTGATTTAGGTGATGGTCTCATTTTGCGCTGGTCTACAGCGGAAGATACTGAAAAGATTGCGCAATTGTGCAGTATGGTCTTTCGCAACAAGGCAGATGAGCCAGTGAATGAGTTTATGCTGTATTGGATATGGAGATTGATGCGTGGAGATCATCCCGTGATGGGTTCCGGTGACTTTGGGGTAGTGGAAGATACATATAAAGAGGGCAAACCTATTGTGGCCTGTACCTGCCTGTGGCGACAGAACTGGGAATATGAGGGTGTTCTTTTTGCGATTGGTCGCCCCGAGATTGTGGCTAGCGATCCGGCTTATCGCAATCGCGGGTTGATCCGGGCTCTCTTCGAGATGCTGCATGCACGCAGTGAGGCAGAGGGGCACCTGGTGCAGGCCATCACAGGGATTCCCTACTTCTACCGCCAGTTTGGCTATGAGTATGCCCTGGATCTGGGTGGCAAGCGCGTCACCTACCTCTCACTCATTCCTAAGCTGAAGGAAGGTGAGTTCGAGCCGTATACGCTCCGTGAGGCTACAGTAGAGGATATTCCGTTAGTGATGGAATATTACAACCGCCGACGCACGGCAAGCATTGTGTGGACAGATGTTTCTGAAGACTACTGGCGCTACCTGCTCGAAGGTTGGAAGGCTCAACCAGAACGAGATAAGACAGATAGTCTTCTGATGATCGTTGACGCGACGGGAGCGCCTAGAGGTTACGTATTCACCATGGTTAAAAGGCGGGACAAAGGTCTGGAGGTATGGGCCATAGACACTGCTGCTGGAGTGAATGTGCAGGCAGTGATGCCATCAGTGCTGCGCGCGTTGCAGGCTTATGGATTGCAGATACCAACGAGCAAGCCCGATGTAGAGCCGCTGAGTGAGATTAGCTTTATGCTGGGTCGCACGCACCCGGTGTACGATGTGCTGGGAGACGCACTGGCTCCGTTCCAGGAGAGACCCTACGCGTGGTATGTGCGCGTGGCCGACCTGCCAGCGTTTATCCGGCATATCGCGCCAGCATTGGAGCAGCGCCTGGCGGAATCCATGTTAGTGGGCTATACGGGCGAGGTCAAGCTCAACTTCTACCAGGGCGGCTTGCGCCTGGTTTTTGAGGGCGGTCATCTCGAGAGCGCTGAACACTGGCGAGTCCCCATTTACGAGGGCAATGCGTGTGCGGGCTTTCCGCCACTGGTCTTCTTACAGGTCTTGTTCGGTCATCGCACGCTGGATGAGTTGCAAGATATGTTCCCCGATGTATGGGTAAACGCTGAGATGGAGGTTGTGCTCAAAACGCTGTTCCCGGCTCGCCCATCCTTTGTCTTGCCGCTGTGATACTGTTCTAGCGTAGAATACATCAAAACTCCACGTATGCGTTCGGCAAAGCTGAACGCATACATTGCTTTCCGGTCACTCGACCAGGTACTCCTGCTATGGCACAGGCCAGATCTGGCTCGCGAATGCGCAACTGGAAGCGATCGAACAAGACAGTCTATAGCATATTCTTTACAATTTCCTCATTAAAATCTCACAACTTTCTTGTATGATAGAGATTGCAGGCCATTCTATCTATTCTTTACCTCTAGCTATCAATAGAAAACTCTCTAACGGCCAGGAACATAACCATGAAACGTAAAATACTCGTCGTGGATGACGACAAAAAAACAGTGGATTTGATCCGGCTTTCCCTGGAAAAAGAACAATTTGAGGCTCTGGTGGCTTACGAAGGCATTGAAGCCCTGGCATTGACGCGGTGTGAATCCCCCGACTTGATTATCCTCGACTGGATGTTACCCAATGTCGGTGGCCTCGATCTCTGCCGCATCGTGCGTTCAGAGTCAAATGTCCCGGTTATTATGCTGACCGCCAGAGCGACGGAAGATGACAAGCTTCTGGGCCTGAACCTGGGCGTCGATGACTACCTGACCAAACCATTCAGCCTGCGAGAACTGGTTGCGCGTGTGCGCGTCGTGCTACGCCGGACCTACCAGTCAGAAGAACGTCCATCGACACTGCATTTTAGAAATCTGGTGATTGACCTGCAGGCTCATGAAGTCTGGCTGTGCGGGAAACCCGTCCACCTCACGCCAAAGGAATTCAAACTCCTTGAAACACTTGCCCGCCACCCTGGCAGGACGTTTAGTCGCATGGAACTGGTAGAACGTGTCTTTGGTCTAGACTACGACGGCTTTGACCGCACGATAGACTTTCACCTGGTGAACCTGCG
>Ga0209027_1000578_pt1 | contig 13147 bp, 10 predicted proteins | sample GraSoi013_1_20cm_3_FD_185821 | JGI IMG/M metagenome (GOLD analysis project Ga0209027, IMG submission 185821) | Grasslands soil microbial communities from the Angelo Coastal Reserve, California, USA - Sample 09_27_2013_1_20cm (SPAdes) (version 2) | ecosystem: Environmental > Terrestrial > Soil >...
AGCTTTTTCTTCTGCACGGAGCCGTTCGCAAAAGGCTTTCCCAACGCTAAAGCAGTTCTGCGAAGTCGCGGCGGAAATCTTTCGAGCCGCTTCATTCTGAGCGCTCTACGAAAAGTGCTGTAGCCCGCGAACAACTCGTCGCCACCCAGCCCTGAAAGCGCCACAGTAGCGCCCGATTCTTTCACAGCTTTTGAGACGACATAAGTGTTGATGCCATCAATCGTCGGCTGATCAATGGCGCTCAAGGCTGAAGGAAGCAATCCGAGCAGGTCATCTTCTGAGAGCGGAATCTCTTGATGATCGGTCTCGAACTTTTCTGCAACGTATCGAGCGTGCGCGGCCTCTGTAAACTTCCCTTCTGCGAAGACCACGCTGAAAGTTTTCGGCCTCTCAGTTGAAACCCTGCTCATCAAAGCTACGAGCGCGCTTGAATCCATTCCGCCGGAAAGAAAGAGGCCGAGCGGAACATCGCTCACCAGATGAAGACGCACGGACTCTTCAAGAATCTCTCTTAACTGTACGACCGCCTCGTCACGATTCTTTACAGCAACTCTCTCATCAGTTGCCCAGAGTTTTTCAGCGAAAAATTTCTCTTCCGTCTGAAAAGAGTTTCCCGAAAATCTTACGGTCATCGAATGGCCGGGCAGGAGCGAGCGCACGCCCTCAAGGATTGTCGCGGGCGCTTCGACCGAACCGAAATCCAGAAACGATGCGAGACCTTCAGGGCTTAAGCGGCGCGGGACAAGCCCGCTCGCAAGAAGCGCGCGAATTTCAGATGCGAATAGAAAAAGATTTTCAGTCCGATAGTAATAGAGCGGCTTAATGCCAAAGGGGTCACGCGCCAGAACAAGTTCTTGCTTTCGCACATCCCACACGGCAAGCGCGTACATGCCCCGCAATTTTTCAAAACAATCAACGCCCCACTTTGCGAACGCGCGAAGAACAACTTCTGTATCTGAGTGCGAAACCCACCTGCGCCGCTCGTCCTCAAGCTCTTTGCGCAGAGATAAGTAGCTATAGACCTCGCCGTTGTATGTAATCCAGTTACCTGTTTCCCGGTCGCGCATCGGTTGATGCCCGCCTTCTGAAAGATCAATGATACTGAGCCGTCTGTGTCCGAAAACAACCTTAACGTTGTCATGCGAGGAATCAACTTCAACAATGTCTTTGTCATCAGGGCCTCGATGTGCAAGCGCAGAGACGCCGCGCGCTACTATTTCTACCGACTGCTCGCGCGTCCCCTTCATCAATGCTCCGACAATTCCACACATCGCTTAAGTCCTTTTATATTACGCCGACTGCTCGCCTTAGCTACCGATGTCGGATTCTATCTTTCAGCGGTCGCATGTTCCCTGTTACGGGTTATACGATACCACTCAATAGTCCGTCGCAAGCCATCAATGAAATCGGTGCGGGCACGGAAGCCGAAAAATTCCATAGCACGTTTAGTATCCAGCGCGCGGCGCGGCTGACCGTCAGGCTTCGATGTGTCCCAGGAGATTTTTCCATTGAAGCCGGTTTCCCTAGCAATCAAGTTAGCGAGTTCGCGTATACTAATTTCTCTACCTGCTCCAAGATTCACAGGCTCGCGCCCGTTATAGTTTTCAACGGCGAGAACAATGCCTTCAGCGGCATCATCCACATAAAGAAACTCGCGCGTAGCATTGCCGGTTCCCCAGACTTTAATCTCTAGTCTTCCTTCTTCCACTGCATCAACGCATTTTTTAATCAACGCAGGAATCACATGAGATGACGCAGGATCGAAATTATCGCCAGGGCCATAAAGGTTTACCGGCAAAAGGTAGATGGAATTTAATCCGTACTGTTCACGATAGGCTTGTGCTTGCACTAACAGCGCCTTCTTTGCGATACCGTATGGAGCGTTGGTCTCCTCTGGATAGCCATTCCACAGATCGTCTTCTCTGAAGGGCACAAGGGTAAATTTCGGATAAGAGCAGATCGTTCCAATCTGAACGAACTTTTCTACACCTTGAAGGCGCGCTCCTTCGATAAGTTGAACGCCCATCATTAAATTTTCGTAGAAAAAGCGGCCAGGGTTCTCAAGATTGGCTCCAATGCCGCCCACAACCGCTGCCAGATGGATTACAATCTCTGGATTAATATCATAGTAAAGCCTTTTGACGGAGTTGCTATCAACAAGATCGTAATCACTGCGTCGCACAACAGAAATGTTGTCATAGCCACACTCAAGCAGACGAGCGACTACTCGACGCCCAAGGAAACCGCCGCCACCAGTGACACAGATTCTTTTACTAATAGTTGCAGCATTCATCTTCGCTCAATTTGCTTTTCTCTAATAGCCTTGATAATCGCGACCTCAATTGTTTCCTATACAGAACAGGCCATAAATTTAGTCGAGAATCGCCTAATCAATCATCTTGAACTTTGATTTTTTAAGTTTCCCACCAACCTGTTTCTGCCGAAATTGCTCGTTCACCCAATGACCTGCTTGCCTTCTCATGTCTGGCTAAATCAAGATCGTATTCAACCATCAAACGAACCAGTTCTTTGAAGTTCACTTTAGGCTCCCACCCCAGTACGCGGCGTGCCTTGGTCGAATCCCCTAATAGCAAGTCAACCTCGGTGGGTCTGTAGTAGCGAGGGTCAATCTCCACGTACTCTTTCCAGTTAAGGTCCAGATGGCCGAAAGCTTCATCCAGAAACTCCCTTATAGAATGAGTTTTGCCTGTGGCTATAACATAATCGTCCGGTTCTTCAGCTTGCAGCATCAACCACATCGCATCAACATAATCACGCGCATATCCCCAGTCGCGCTTTGCATCCAGATTGCCCAGATAAAGTTTATCCTGTAATCCTAACTTGATTCTCGTTGCAGCGCGCGTGATCTTTCGTGACACGAACGTCTCGCCTCGACGCTCTGATTCATGATTGAATAGGATGCCATTGCAGGCAAATAACCCATAGCTTTCACGATAATTGACCGTGATGTAATAAGCATAAGCCTTGGCGCAAGCATAAGGTGATCTGGGATAGAATGGTGTTCTTTCGGTCTGCGGTGACTCCACAACTTTCCCGAATAATTCTGATGATGAAGCTTGATAGAATTTCGGCTTGATTCCTGCTTCACGAATCGCCTCTAGAATACGCACAGTACCGACTCCAGTAACTTCTGCCGTATATTCCGGGATGTCGAAACTTACGCGAACATGAGATTGTGCGCCTAGGTTATAAATCTCATCGGGTTGCGTATTGCGCAAGATGGTATTGAGAGAACTGGAATCGTTCAGGTCACCATAAATAAGGCGCAGCCGTGTATCTGGAGCATGGGGGTCTTGATAAAGATGATTGATGCGATCAGTGTTGAATGAACTGGCGCGGCGAATTATGCCGTAAACTTCATAGCCCTTCTCCAATAAAAATTCGGTCAGGAATGAACCGTCCTGTCCAGTTATTCCGGTTACCAGCGCGCGTTTTGACATAGCTGCTTAACCCTCAAAATAAGATTTAAAGAGCAGTGTAATTCCAAGGCAAACGCATCTAGAAAACGAATGAACTTTCTGTCGGAGCAACTTTAAGGACACTGTATATCTTAAAGAGCTTCGTGTCTGAAGCAACTAACGGTTTCTATTCTTTCTTTAGGACACGTTTTCGCTTGAAGGCTAATCCCTAGCCTTAAAATCTCTAGAGCAATGAAGTGGAATGTTTTTGCAAGATAACAACGATTGATTTAACGAGCAAGTCTGATTCCCTCAAACCAGCGTCAAGTAAGATACTCCACTCCTCTGGTTTCTCCTCCCTGAACCAAAGTCCCGGCCCACTCAGTTTTAAGACCGTGTGCCTGATATTGAAGTAGCGAGTAAAAGTCTCAATGTACTCATCTGGCAAAGCGAACGAAAACTGGTCGTGCTGCGCCCAATAAGAACAGTACGGGTCAGGTTCGTTGGAATAAAACTCTTGATCGCAAACCATCGCTTTATACTCGTGCTCGTCTAATAGTAAATGGTCGTAGCCATGCTCGTCTCCATAACTTGAGATACAGTGATCGCCGCTATGGGTGTAATAGAGAGGCCCAATCTCATGCCAAGCCCAACCTCCCGGCCTTAATATCCTTGCTGTCTCACGCGCCGCAGCATCTAAGTTATGAACATGCTCAAGCACTGCCCTTGTACAGAGAAGATCATAGTAACCGCTCTCAAATGGTATTTCTTCAATAGAGGCGCGCTTAAAATTTACTTTAGCCATGAAATGCTCTGCTAATTGTTGGGTTATGTCAGGCCAAGTATTGAGATCGAGCACGTCAATACCGTCCAATCGTTTCACACCCCTACGAAGCCAGAATTGTACGTCTTCGCCACCGACAAAACATCCGGGTATAAACACCCTTTCTATCTTATCCCTGCGTAGAAATCGCAGGAGATTTCTGAGTGACGCGGCTTCTGCGTGCCTTTCGTCGTATGTGAGTAAATCATAATTGAACGGAATTTCTACCATTCGGCGTAGGCGTGGCTGGGCAGTAAAAAGAAGTGGGGGAGCAATACTTCTCTTTAGTCTCTGACGTAAAGATTCTGACGCGTAGATACGAAACGGCCAGTTGTCTGCGTCAAGATTTGATGGTGGAAGTTGCTGAACTAGACCATTACGAGACGCTTTGAGATCCGAGATAACTGAAAGGCGCATGGAAAGAGAATATCAAACACCTATTAAACAGCCTGTGTATTGCCAATCATTTTGCGGCGAGACTTGTAAATTTCGATGGCGGACAATTCTCGTTTCAGTATATCTGAAAACGTCTGGCAAAACTTGGGGAAAGTGAAACTCTTTTGTAGCCGATGATAACCGGCGTCACCTAATTTGGCGCGAAGTTCCGAATCAAGGCACAGACGAATGAGTGCCTGCGAAAGCTGTTCCGTATTCCCGTACTCGACCAACCAGCCCGTCTCTCCATCCGTTACGACCTCGGGCGCGCCGCCGCTATTTGCAGCAACTACCGCCTTGCCGTACTGCATCGCCTCAAGGTACACAAAGCCAAAACCCTCCTGGGCACTAGGCATCACAAAGAGATCACAAGCTGCATAAGCTTGGCGCAATAGGTCATCATCCACAAAACCTAAGAAATGCACGCGCTCCGAGACGCCTAGCTTCTTAGCTAATTGCTTATGTCGTTCCAAATCTGTGCCGTCACCAATCACGATGTACTGTATATCTGGAACTTGATTGGCTATTTTAGGCAGCGCCCTAATTACGGTATCAAATCCCTTCTGCTGCTCCGCAGCATCGAGGCGACCTACCGACAAAAGTTTAACTCCCGGAGGGAAGGAACAGTTGCCCGGAATTCTTGTGGGGTGAGTCTCTTTCCACTCAAGAGCATTTGGTAGAACAAAGACACGCTGACCTTCGATGCCCTGAACCTCAATCGCTCTCTGTTTTGTATATTCACTTATTGAGATAATAAAATTCGCATGGCGAAGCGCCCTCTTCTGTAATAACGGTAAGCTGCGCCACACCTCCCAACCATAAATTACTATGCCCACTCGTGCCTGTGGCCGCATGAATTTAACAAGCGAACATAGGGGCGCGTAATTTATGTGGCTGGCAAGTATCACATCCGTTTGTCGTTTTGCCGCGATACGCAGGACGCGCTTCACGAATTGGATGCGGTCGCCGTTGAAGGCTTCTATGAAGAGATTGGAATATAAAGAATCTTGAGAGGCCGCCTTTTCGCGCTCGTCCATTGCTATTAGCACGCGGCTTTTGGCGGACGTTTTCATCTCATTAAGCGCACGACAGATGAGTCTATTATATGTAGGGATTCCCCCATACCACCCGAATGTGTTCGTCTGCAAACTAAGAATCATTATTTCTTCTCTAAAGTAGAGACAAGGAAGGTGCCGAATTTCATACGGCTGGTCAAGAAACGGCTCAGAGAGTTCGGAACAAGGGGTATCAAAGCGCTCTTCAAAGACCCTGCGGGCAATGGTATCAGACCCGCTTTACTACCCAAGATTGTCACATCTTTAACAGTGAATAGGTCAGAGACGAGGGATTTCCATTCGGCGATAGTGTAGTAACGAGCAATGGCGCCATCCGTAATCTTTTGTGAAGTCTTGTGTAGAGACCCGGTTTTAAATAAGTGTCCCTGGAAAATCCCGGCCAGAAGCCCGGAGAATATCTGGTAGTTCCAGAAGTTTCGATGATACACCATGACTTGGGCTTCTCCCTTTGCCCGTAACACGCGGTGCATCTCTTCAAGTATTCGCCTTGTATTTGCCGAGTGATGGATTACGCCCCAACTCCATATGTAATCGAACGATTCGGAGGGGAAAGACATCTTTTCTGCGTCCATCTGCTCAATAACCGCGTTCAGCCCAATGTAGCGTAATCTTTGTGTCGTGCTCCGAACAGCGTAGCGAGTTATATCAATTCCGGTATATGAGCGCGACCGTTGGGCAAGAAGTTGTGCGTGGCTTCCATTACCGCATCCAATCTCCAGCACGTCCTTCTTTTTAAGAGAGCCAAAGTTTATGATTGAGTCAAAAGGCAATTTGTTCCATGAAATCATTGTGGCGGCGTCAGAAAAGAACCGTCTGTCAATCTCTTCGTAAAATTCTCTGGTGAATTCTTCGGCCTCAAGTTTCTCGCTGAAATCGTAGCGCATGGGATGGAGTTCCCACCACGTACGATTAGCTTCTTGCCATTGGAGTTCCTGCTCGGGCGTAGCAGGCAAGGCAGTCGGGCTATCGAACCCGGTCGGGACATCATCTTTGAGCTTTGAAATTGACATAACGGGCCTTGTTTAATCGAAAGTCCTTGCTTCAGGTGTATCGAGAATTGGAGAGTCGGTTGATTTATTTAGTGATTAAGCTAGCCAAGCTCAAATTGATGTCCCGCTTGTCGTGCATCTTTTCTCGCACCCACCATAACAAGATAGAGCTAAAGATGAGATTCTGAAGGATCGCACCGAACATAACCTCTGCACTCGACCCTATACCGTTCAAGAAGAAAACGAAGCTTGCTATAAAGATTGCCCACCCGCCAGCCCCCGCTTTCGGCCCCGCAAAAATCTGTTCAAGTAGGCTAAGGATAGCTCCTTGCATGAACATCACCAGAAGAACGCCGAAAAACCCGAAATTCATGTACCCTTCGCCGATTAGAGTCACACCAAAGGTGGTGCTCTCCAGAACCTGCTCTGTTGAGACGCCGTAATTGATTGCGTAAAAATTGTTAGCGTTATTGGCTTCTGGCTTGCCCGGCCAGAGAGCGCGCGGAATCAAGGCGACAGCGAAATATTTGTAACTCTCTCCATACTGATATGGAACGCGCGAGGGGGTTGACGCATAGATGTAAGTGAATTGATGAATAAGGTCTGTACGCGATGTGGTGTCTGAAGCTGATTCGAGAAAATTGTGTTGTTCGGTTAAAGCTGATACCCAGTAGTCCGTTGCTTGTTCGATCCATTGTAGACTGCGAATTGTAACTGATGAATCGGTAGCCGACTCGTTCTCAGAGACTGATCTTCTGATATCTGATTTCACAGGGGACAGAAAGACGATTAACACGCCAATGAACGCAAAGCCCAGAATCGGAACTCGACGAGAGTAAATCCACTTGGCTATTAATAGCACAGTTATCGGCACGAGTACGGACTCAAGCATCGTTGTTGTAGCATTGCGAATGACTGTGATTATTAGCATTAAGTACAAAATAAGTTTCAGCCACTTGCCTCCGCGCCCTGTATAAACGATCCAGCCGAGTATCCCAATTGCCACTAGCGCTTGGTTTTGCAATAAGCCAATAATAGCTGAAAACTGCAATTCGCTTTTTTCCCACAGAAATGTCTGGATAGATCTTAAAATCTGTAGCAGTAAGAAAATTGAGAAACAATAGAGAATTGATCTATTAACATTCAGCGGAAGGCTAACAGCCGGGAGGGCATTGCTGATTCTCTTCTTCCGCATAAGGTGATAGGCCATCTGCATCACCAAGATGCCAATGATTGTCATCGCAAGCGCAACTATAACATCGTTGCTATCAAGGTAAGCATCGTCATAAGCGAGCGCCATGATTGCTTCGCGCGTGAAGATGGGGATAACGAATTGCGCTGCGTATGCAATGCATAGGAGCGGTAAAACAGGCACACCAACCTCGCGCTTCCTGATGTAGCGGTATAGCGGATACAGGCAGAGGCCCAGCAGAATCATCGCAAGAAAAACCTGCATTGCAGAATAATCATACTGAGAGAGTATTAGTGGGATTATGAAGGTAAAGCAGACGAAGGCTGCCGCAGACAATCTTACTATAGAGTGAGTGTCTTCCCACCTCGAAGTGCTTAATTTACCGGCAAGTTCAGTCCGCGCCATTTGATGATTCCTGAAAACTGTGTGTGCTCAATCGCTTGATTACCGGAGAGAACGCTTTCTCGTAGTGCCACTCGGCGATTATCTTTTCACGCCCTAACTCCCCCATTTGTCGTGCCTGTTCTGGATGGTCAATAAGCCAACGAAGCGCCGAGGCTATGCTCTCAGCACTCTTAGGGTCACAGGCAAGGGCATAGCCGGGTTCGACAAACATCTTTCGCCACTCAGGTAAATCTGTGACCAGAAGGGTAAGACCACTTGCAAGGTAATCGAAAGGCTTGTTGGACGCGCCTGCCATGTAGCGCAAGTTGATATCGCCTCCGTTTTCGGGCATGAAGGCAAGTCCAACATCAGATTTCCTGCACAATTCCAGAAGTTCGCCTCTCGTCGGTATAGAACCAAGAAACTCCATTCTATTAGCAATCCCAAGTTTCATTGCCATTTCTCGCAACTCCTCTACGTACCCCAAGTGGCCGACCGTCTCGTAGCCTATCACGCGCAGTTTTACTCTTTCGGGCAGCATCGTAAGAGCAAATAGAACTGTCTCAGGGAGTCTAGGCGGCACTATTGAGCCATGATAGAGCACCCAGAATGCCTCATTCTCATGGTCGCCGCCAGACATCTCGGCCTCAGCGCGCGCCGGGCAATTCCACACACAGAGCATATTCTCGGCCCCGGTCTGTTCGGCAAAGATTGAAGCGCGCTGTTCATTAGGCAGGATACAAATCTGACTATGTCGCGCAAGCTGTTTTCTTGCGCTCAAACAGATGCGCATGAAAAAAGTAGCGCCAGTAGCTTCAGGCGAATCATGCTCATGGTAGATTACCTTCACGCCAAGTAGCAGATTAATCAGGCGCGCCGCAGGACAGGACAACAGGTCTGAGGCATAGAGCCATTCAGGTCTCCACCAGATCGCCCAAGCCAAAGTCCAGAGTGTGAACCTAACGTAGTGCAACTTCTGCATCAAGCCGCGCTTGCAGAATGCCATCTGACGAACATCAACTCGCTCGTGCTGCGCAAAGCGCAGTGCGTCGGCTCCCCCCATTGCGCCTATGCCGAGGAAGAGCACGCTCCATCCGTCATTGGCTAAAATCTGCGAGCTATGCTCAAGCGGCGGGAAAGCAGCCGGATTAGTATATTGTATATATAAAATTTTTCGAGTTTTTCTGCTCACTGATTTAAGATTAGCGAAACTGCTCCATTCATTCCCCTTTAATGAAATCGTCTCCTCAGCCAATATTATTAGCGACTAAGCTCGCTGATTTTCGACAGCAACAGATCATGTTCTCAGTCCATATCTGCTGAGATTTGCCTGTCTCGATTCGGCGAACTGTATTAGCCATCAACTTGAGCAGCTTCCATAGTCCAGCCCGAATCTTTCCGGTTAGCTTCTCCGGCACGGGGCCGGTTTCAATAAACGCGACGCTATTGAAATTGAAGAGCTTTAATAGATGGCTCAGTGACTCAGGTGTGAAGACGGTCAAATGCGTCAGGTCGCCAAAGATAACCTGTCGAGGGAAAAGCCCCTGACCGTTCGGAGTCTGTAGAATCAACATGCCGTCTGCTTTCAGAGCCTGATTGATAAGAGGAAGCAGGCGCATCAGTTCGTCTCTGGTAAAATGTTCTATGAAATCGAGAGCAAGAATTGCGTCATAGCACTCGCTCTTAGATTCGAGGAAAAGGAGAGCGTCTGCGACCTGTGCATTCAATCCTTTTTTTCGTGCAAGGCCGACTTGCTCTTCCGATATGTCAATACCTTGAACTTGAGAGAAGCCGTGCCTTCGTAGGAACTCCATCATATAACCCGCACCGCAGCCCAACTCAAGCATCGAATCGTCTCGCCTTAAACGATTGAATGTAGGTATGTACTTGTGCTCGCACCATGCCCAGTGGGATTCAAGGGCATTCACATCTTCCTCAAAGGACTCTCCCTTGAAGGTTGAAACGTAACGATGATATAGCTCTTTTCTGAAGTCTGCTTCAGTCGACTTCAACACTATCATTACAGCCTCGCTCTATCCTGTTCCGCCCACACAATCAATTGCCTTGCACGATCAACATATGTATGGCCGCCTTCGATAACGTACTGATAACTCGCATCGGCGACTCTCTGACGCGCTGTTTCGTTATTCAGATAAAATTTAACCTTGTCGCGCGCCTCCTCAGCCGAGTCGAAGCACTCTACCGTCTCGCCTTCTTTAAATAGATCAACCACAGCGGGCGTTCTAGTAATCAGAGAAAAAGCTCTGCATGCTGGCTGCTCGAAGGTTCGCATGTTCGGCCCGGGCCATATCATCGTGTCAATGATATTAAGCATGATGCGACTATCGGCACAGACCTGCGCAAACTCTGCTCCGCCGAGTCTGCGCCCGCCGTAACACGCCCGCAAAGGGGAACCGGGACGCGTGCGGCGCTTCCAGTAGCTGCTTCCCCACAGGTACAAATCAAAATCGGAAAGTTGCTCTAACAAGGTTTCGCGCGCAGCCCGCCAATTACCGACAAAGACAACATCATGAGCCAGAGTGGAGTCGCCGTTCTTCGTTTTCATCGCCGGGCGGTGCAACTCAGGGTCGGCTGCTAAAGGGAGGTAGTTTACTCGCCTTGCCCCCAACCTTTCGAAGACTTCGACCCAAGCGGGAGAAACAGTCATAAATCTATCGAATAATGGTAGGCACTGAATCCGGTCACTGCTCAGACTTTGGGGAGAGTCGGGATAAACGCAGTAGATCGGAGTATGAGGCAAAAGCACTTTCACCTGCCCGAGCGTTCCGCTCCACACTTCTTCCGTCCAGATTACAACGATCAGATCTGGGCGCAGCTTCTCTGCGGCATAAATAAGCTCGAGGTTTGCCTTCCGAATCCAAGGTTCAACATGGACGAAAGTGCTGAAGAGTTGGCCCACTCGCCACCCACGTGCGAAACGCTTCCGGGCTTCTACTGGATTCCAGAAAGAAACGTCCCACCCTATCTTCTTAAAAGCTCTGGCGTACGAGCTTTCCAAGCTCTGGAACCTTTCTGACCCGACGATTAAGAGAGATTGACCGGCCAATGTTCTGCCTTGCCCGAATATTTAGTGTCTCTTTGTGCGGCCCGCTCGCTTCTTTCCACAAGTCAATGCCGACGTGGGCCAAGTGAGTGCAATTTACATGCGGCTTCCGTCAAATTTGAAGCCGCGACCGTTACATCCTGTGTCTCAGAGATAGAGATTGACGCCGCCGACATAGCTTTATAAAGACTATTATCCCGGCAGAGTCTTTCAATCATCTGTCGCAACACCTCTGTATCTCCGCATGGATAAACTAAGGCGTTCACATCAGGTCGCGCAGTGTCATCATTCCCGACGCAGCCAACACGGTCGCTGATAATAACCGGAAGCCCGAAGCAAGCGCCTTCTGTTACCACCAGCGGGTGCGGGTCGTATGCTGAGGTGACTGCAAGCGCATCCGCAGCCGCCAAAAATTCCGGCACCCTCGACTGATTTACGAATCCCGCCATCACAGTATTGCCGACTCGCTCTCGTCGGCAATATTCCTCAATCGCTCCGCGCTCAGGCCCTTCGCCTATCAACATAGACCACACGGGCGCGCCCCCTTCGGCTGCTCTGTGAGTGGCTGCGACCAGATCGAGCGGCCTCTTGCGCGTGATGTACTTCCCGCAGAAGGCCACAACGAATGCGTCTTGCGGGATCTTCAATTCGTCACGGATTGCGAGTCGTATCTCATCTCTCTTCTGAACTCTCGCAAGGAGTGAGCTGCGGTCTATTGGCAAGTTGCCGCGAAAGAGACGATCCTCTGGAACTCCGTAGAGCTTGTGATATTCCCGATTGTTATCCCCGACGTACAGAGCGCCGTCAACGCGGCTATAGTAGCGGCGTACTATCATCTGCTTGGGCAGACGTTTCCACCAGGCAGGCTGTGTGCGGACATTCGAGTCAGAATATAACAAGAGAGGTTTACGGTTCGCGTAAGCCCAGTTGGCCGCGCGCCAGCTTGTCTTATGAGCATAGCCGAAGACCTGCACAACATCCGGTTGAAAACTGTTAAGGGCAGTCCCAACTGTAGGATTATCAACCTCCCAGTAGCTCAGATTACGCGGCCTGCGCGCGATGGGCAGTAATTCGTAAGCGTAGCCGTCCATAAGAGGTATGTCCCACTCGACCGGAATCTTAAACTCTGGATCAAAGTAACTTGCCACTCCCCAATCACAATAAAAGAAGACGCGCAGATCAACTTCTTTACGCCTTGCGACTTCTCTGTGCCAGGGAGCGAAATGTTGAATTGGATGACTGACTAGAACAGCAAGGCGAATAGTCATAAAGGCAGCAACTCGTTACGGCTTAAACAATGCTTCTTATATTCTCTTTCAGCAGCGAAGGCCACGAGTCGGTCTCCCCCTTCGCGCAGCCTTCGTAAAAAGATCGGTTGAAAGTCTCGGAGCGAACCGTAGAATGAAAATGGTCTGGATGATGCAACACGGCTGCATTTGACAAAAAGGCTGACCAATAGCCGAAGGTGCTTCCCGGAGAAGGAATGATTACACGGGCTTTTGATAGAAGCAGCAGATCGGTAACGTCTGAAGTTGCGCAAGAACGCGTAACGTGAGGAAGTTTTAATAGCTCTTCCAGTTCATCATCATAACCGTCAGAAAAAATCGTAACAGGAAGAGGCTTGCCGCTGACTGCTCGCAACCGTTCTATGGCGTTTGTGAAATAAGAGAAAGGTGCGCGAACGTGTCCGACTTTGGCGAAGTCCTCGCCGAGAAGAAGCTTTCTGAAATCACCCATACGCACGTGAAGCCCGATTACAGGCGAT
>Ga0209027_1000581_pt1 | contig 13129 bp, 12 predicted proteins | sample GraSoi013_1_20cm_3_FD_185821 | JGI IMG/M metagenome (GOLD analysis project Ga0209027, IMG submission 185821) | Grasslands soil microbial communities from the Angelo Coastal Reserve, California, USA - Sample 09_27_2013_1_20cm (SPAdes) (version 2) | ecosystem: Environmental > Terrestrial > Soil >...
CGCAGGCCGTGCATCCAGTCGAGGTACATGCGCTCGTATCGCTCCGGGTGCCAGCGAACCTTGCCCGCCTCGCTGGCCGCGACGGCGCGGTCGCGCATCTTTTCCATGCGGAGCCACCACTGCTCGCTGATCAGCGGCTCGATGATGGCGTCGCACCTGTCGCAGTGCCCGACGTCATGCGTGTAGGGCTCTTCCTTGAGCAGCAGTCCCTGCTTCCTCAAGTCTTCGACGACCAGCTTGCGCGCCTCGACGCCGGCCAGTCCGTCGTAGCGAAGGCCGGGGACGTTCATGCGGCCATCGAGGTGCATGCCATTGATGACCTCGAGGTGATGGCGCTGCCCGATCTCGTAGTCCATCGGATCGTGCCCAGGCGTGACCTTGAGCGCGCCCGTGCCGAAGTCAGGATCCACCGCCTCATCCCCGACGATCGGCAGCTTGCGGCCGACCAGAGGGAGGATCGCCGTCTTGCCGGCCATGTCGCCGTAGCGAGGGTCGTCGGGATGCACCGCGACCCCGGTGTCGGCGAGCATCGTCTCGGGCCGGACCGTGGCGATGGTCACCTCACCTCCGCCCTCAATCGGGTATTTGATGAAGTAGAGGACGTCGTCGTGCTCCTGCCACTTGACCTCGAGGTCGGAGATGGCTGACTGGTCGTGCGGGCACCAGTTGACGATTCGCGGCGCCCGGTAGATCCAGCCGCGCTCGTAGAAGGCCACGAACGCGGTGAGCACCGAGCGGACGTAGCGCTCGTCCATCGTGAATCGCTGGCGCGTCCAGTCGAGGGAAGCGCCGAGAACCCGGTACTGGCTGACGATGGTGGCCCCGACGGTGCGGTACCACTCGTCGACCAGCTCAGCGAACGCGTCGCGGCCGATCTCCTCTTTGCTCGTGCCGTCCTTTGCGAGCCGCTTCTCGATCACGTTCTGCGTGGCGATGGCGGCATGGTCGGTGCCGGGAAGGAACAGGACCTCGTGCCCGGTCATGCGCCGGTATCGCGCCCAGATGTCCTGCACGGTGCCGTTGAGCGCGTGACCCATGTGCAGCTCGCCCGTGACGTTGGGGGGCGGCAGGCAGATGGTGTACCGCGGCTTGTCGCTCTTCGCCGACGCCGTGAACAGCCCCGCCTTCTCCCAGCGCGCGTACCAGCCGGCCTCGACGGCCTTTGGATCGAACGCTTTCGGCATATCCGCCGCGGGGGCGTGCTTCATCGCTGAACTGATTCTCGCGTAGCCGGCCGGACGGGGCCGGCTAGGGTACGGGTACTGCTACGGCGCTCGTGAAGACGGTCACGCCGTTTCGCCGACCACGCGCGCCGGACTTTCCGACTCCTCGCCCAGCTCGAACTCGGGCTCCAGCGCCTCGCGAATCGAGCGCTCGGAGATGAGGCAGCGCTTGATCTCCGGCCGCGATGGGATCTCGAACATCGAGTTGAGCAGCGCCTCCTCGATGATCGACTTGAGCGCGCGGGCGCCGGTGCCGCGGAGCAGTGCAAGCTCGGCGATGGCGTCGAGGCTTCCTTTCTGGAAGACGAGGTCGACGTTGTCGAGCGAGAAGAACTTCTGATACTGCTTCACGAGCGCGTTCTTGGGCTCTGTGAGGATGCGCACGATGTCCTGCTGGTCCAGGTGGTGCAGCGTGACGATGATCGGCAGGCGGCCGACGAACTCGGGGATGAACCCGTACTTCAAGAGGTCTTGCGGCTGCAGGTGCTTGAGAGTCTCCGAGACGGCCTTGCGCTCGACCTTGTTGTGCGGTGTGCCGAATCCGATCGCGCGCCGGCCGATGCGCTGCTCGACCACCTTCTCCAGGCCGTCGAACGCCCCGCCGCAGACGAAAAGGATGTTGGTCGTGTTGATCTGGATGAAATCCTGGTGGGGGTGCTTGCGGCCGCCCTGGGGCGGGACGTTCGCGACAGTTCCCTCCAGGATCTTCAGCAGCGCCTGCTGAACGCCCTCGCCGCTGACATCGCGCGTGATCGACGGGTTGTCGGACTTGCGCGCGATCTTGTCGATCTCGTCGATGTAGATGATTCCCCGCTCGGCGCGGCTGATGTCGAAGTCCGCCGCCTGGATCAGGCGCAGCAGGATGTTCTCGACGTCCTCGCCCACGTAGCCGGCCTCGGTGAGGCTGGTGGCATCGGCGATGGCGAACGGCACGTCGAGGATCTTTGCGAGTGTCTGCGCCAGGTACGTCTTGCCGCAGCCTGTCGGGCCCACCAGCAGCACGTTGGACTTCGTCAGCTCCACGTCACCAACCGACTTCGATGCGGAGATGCGCTTGTAGTGGTTGTAGACCTGGACCGACAGCACCTTCTTGGCGCGGTCCTGCCCGATGACGTACTGGTCGAGGGCCGCGCAGATCGTCTTGGGGTTGGGGATGAAGCCGGTCTTCTGCTTCTTCTGGCCTGCGGAGCGATTGTCGTCCTCGAGGACCTCCTGGCAGAGGTCGATGCACTGGTCGCAGATGAACACGCCCGGCCCTGCGACGAGCTTGCGTACCTGGTCCTGACCCTTGCCGCAGAACGAGCAGCGGGTATACCGGCGGCGATCCTCTCGTTCGTTCATTGGTACCTCGTTGTCCTAGCGATGATGTCCATCAAGACGATGCCGGCGCCGGGGGCTTATGGCCCCAGAGAATTTCGTTCGCAACACTTATGCACTCGCTGCAGATGAAGACTCCTGACCCGGCCACGAGGCGCACACCTCGCTCGCCCTGCAGCTTGCCGCAGAAGGAGCATTTCGGCTTGTGCCGCTGGACCCCGCTGTCCTTGCTCTTTCTGCGAAAGATCATTTCGCGGTAGCCCCGACCTTCTCCTTCTCTTTCTCTTTCTCGCCCACCTTGGGCGGCGTGAGGATGATGTCGTCGATGAGCCCGTACTCCTTCGCGGCCTCAGAGGTCAGGAAGTAGTCGCGCTCCGTGTCCTGCGTCACCTTCTCCATCTTCTGTCCCGTGTGCCGTGACAGGATCTGGTTCAGCTGCTCGCGCGTCCGCAGGATCTCTTTGGCGTGGATCTGGATGTCGGTCGCCTGGCCCTGCATTCCTCCCCACGGCTGGTGGATGAGGATGTTCGCGTGCGGCAGCGCGTAGCGCTGGCCCTTTGCGCCGCCCGCGAGCAGCACCGCGGCCATCGAGTAAGCCATGCCGATGCAGATGGTCGACACCGGCGGCCTGATGTACTGCATCGTGTCGTAGATCGCGAGGCCGGCGGTGACGTTGCCGCCCGGGCTGTTGATGTAGAGCGCGATCTCCTTTTCGGGATCCTCCGACTGCAGGAACAGCAGCTGCGCCACCACGAGATTGGCGACCTGGTCGTCGATCGGCGTGCCGATGAAGACGATGCGGTCCTTCAGCAGCCTCGAGTAGATGTCGAACGCGCGCTCGCCGCGTCCGGTGTTCTCGACGACCATCGGGACGAGGTAGGAGGCGGGTCGCTCGAATCTGCTCATCTCAGGCACCAGTCCATTCTAGACAGCACTCCTCGGGATTCAGTCAAGGTCGAAATTCAGGGCTTTGCTGGTTCGCGGATGCCGCCGGCCTCGGCCAGGCGATCGAGGACTTTCAGGCGGCGAAGGCGGGATTCGAAGAACCTGCGAGCAGTCTGGCTCTTCTTGACCTCGGGGATGCGACCGGAAAGCTCCTCATCCTTCACCGCCACGACCAACTTTCCGCACCGCTTCGCTGGTATGCCCTCTTCTGCGCAAAAGCGGTACATGGCTTCGAGCCCTTCGCGACACATCCGCGCCTTTAGCGACTCGGGCTTGTAGTAGAGACCGGAATGGATAACGCCGCTATTATGCCCGGTTTGATGTTGAGCGAGTTTGTCATCCGCTTCGAGCACGATTGGCGCGCGACCGCGCTCGGCGAGCGCAAGAGCCGTCGCAATTCCGACGATTCCCCCGCCCACCACCACGGGGCGATTAGCCGCCAATATCATTTCCGCTTGGTCCCGGACGGTTCAGGAACGAAGGGACTTTTCAGCAGCCTCCGCTGCGGTGACGGGAAGAGAGCTCAGAAAACCGTCGCCGGGCGGATGTTTGACGCCGGTCGTGTCCCTCACATACGGCTGAGCTCTCGGATAATGTCCGTCCGATCCCGACGACTCCCTCAACCAGACCTCCCACGGAGCGCTGCCTTTCGCATAAAGCTCGTCAAAGTGTTGCTTGTCTTTGAACGTGTCCATCGCGGCGACGAACCCCTCATAAGGGTACGCGAGGAGTTGATTCTCCGCGATCAACCGTTGAAATGGTTCTTCGACGAGCTCTTCACCGGGGCGCATATAATCGAATATGTCGCGCCGGAACATAAAGAACCCGTGATTGATTCTGAGGTCGGTATCTCTCACAGGTTTGATTTCGCGGACGGCGCCATCTGCAAGGCCTGATACGGCGTGAAAGCTCAAGTTCGGGCGAATGCTGACAAAGTTGCCGATTTTTCCGCGTGCCTTGAACCACTCGATAACCAACGGTAAATGCATATCCGTGAGGCCGTCGGCGTAGTTGGCGAGAAATAAATCTTCGCCCAAAAGGTATTTCCGCACCGCCATCAGCCGCTGACCGATGTTCGCGTTCACTCCGGTGTCGGCAAACGTTATTCGCCAGTCAGATATGTCCCGATTCATCAGCTCGATCTCGCGGCCGCCGCCAGAAAGAACGAAATCGTTGGAGCCAGTCTCTTCGTAGTTGAGAAAGTACTTCTTGATGACGTCCCCACGATAACCGAGACACAGGATGAAGTCGGTATGCCCATAGTGAGCGTAGTACTTCATCAGATGCCAGAGTATTGGCCGTTGTCCGATTTGTACCATCGGCTTCGGGACATCCTCCCCGGCGTCGCGAAGACGCATGCCGAGGCCACCACAAAAGATCACAACTTTCACGCGACGTTCTCCATGAGTGCCGCATCACGCACTGACGTCCAGCGCAATGAGTCATCAAGGAGTCCCTGGGACTGCAGTGTCCTCAGGCGCTTGATCCTGAAGTAGCGATCGCCCAACAACTCGTCGCTGGTCAATCCGTTGTTTTCGAACGCATCACGGAGCTGCTCCATTCCCAGACGAACGGTCCACTGTGGTCGGTATTCCGGAAGCGTACGCATCAACTTGCCGCAGTCCACTCGATAACAGCGTGGATCCGGACCACCCCCTTCGGCATAGCGAACCTTGCTCCCCGACACGACCTGCTCCACCAGCGCACCGAGCTCGCGCACGCGATAATTCTCTTCGGTGCGTCCAACGTTGAATGCCTCGTCGTGTACCAGGTTGCGCGGTGCATGCAAGACGGCTATGAACGCTCGCGCGATGTCCTCGATGTGAACGAGCGGACGCCACGGCGTACCATCGCTCTGAATGAGAACCTCGCCTGTGGTGAAGGCCATTCCAACCAGATTGTTGACGACGACATCGGCGCGCAGCCGTGCAGATACGCCATACGCTGTCGCGTTGCGCAGAAAGGTCGGGCTGAAATCATCGTCGGCGAGCCTCGAGACCTCTCGTTCAAACAGAACTTTTGATGCGCCGTAAGGCGTGATCGGATTCATGGCCGCTTGCTCGGTGAGCATCTCATCTCCAGCAACCCCGTAAAGACTGCACGAGGAAGCGAAAATCAGTCTCTTCACGCCCGCTTGTTTCGCCAGACGCGCGAGACGCACTGAACCATGGTGATTGATGTCGTAAGTGCACTGCGGATTCAGATCGCCGACCGGATCATTGGAGAGCGCGGCCAGGTGCATAACGGCGTCAAATCCGCGCAGGTCTGACACCTCGACGTCGCGCAGATCCATTCTGATTGCCTCGATCTGAGGCCCGTATTTGCCGAAGGTTCCACCTTCGAAAAGGAACGTGTCGAGGCCTACAACATCATGCCCAGCCGCCCTGACCATTGGCGAGAGGACCGAGCCGATATAGCCGTTGTGGCCAGTTATCAGAACCCGCATCTAAAAATCGGACACCGCGCCTGCAAACTCCTCTTCAGGCGCTCCTACCAGAGGAGTGCCGTCTTCATAGCTGTTGCACAGACCCCCCGAAATGTGTGTGAGATCCGTCCCTCGGAGATAGTCGCGCATCGAAGTTCCAGTGCACTCGGAATCAATATTCGGCGCGCCACGACGTGACACGACATCATCCAGGTGCACGGTACGAAAATCGATACTAAACCGCGTGCGGCCGGAGTCATTCGGGACGCTTGAATGCATCTGCGCGCCCGAGAAAAGAATTACTCCGCCAGGCGGAGGGAGCAGGCGGAGCTGTGGATTCAGCTCCATCGGCTCTTCTGGCTTCGGCTGCTGGCGCGTGTCACTCGTCACATGCTTGGCGGCTTCCTGCCGACTCGTGCGGTTCCATTCGGCGTAGTTGTAATCACGCGATCCGTTTCGCACCGGGCGGTTCCAGTAGGCGGGGTGAAATGCCATGGCATTGGACGGGAGGATTGGATAGATCGGCAACCACCAATTGACCTGACACATCGGAGCAGAGTACCAGGTGTCGCGGTGCGGATGGAAAGCGTATGCGATTCCCGAGGTCAGATAATTCTCACTCGTAGATGTCCGCATCCGCGGAACGTCGAAGTACGTCTTCTCGGGATCACATCCGAGGTCGGCCAAAATTTCCTGAAGACATTCCTTGGATCGTGGGTGGTGGATGAACTTCGGCTTGAGGTCGGCGAGCAGCTTGGCATATTCCTCGACCGGCATGTCGCGCTGCGCAAGCTCGGGGTCATGGCCACGGAAGGCGTCCTCGATCATGCCACGAGCGAACTCGACCAACTTCACGGAGCCGGGCGTCGCCGAGTACACGAACAGCTGTCCGCCGTACAACTGTTCGCGCCGATGGTCATCGCTGACGGTGGAATCGAAAAACACCGAGTGCATAATCTCCCCCTGTTTGCGTTCCCAGATATCACGCGAGCTCAAAGAATGGGCATTCGCTCAGCGCAGATGCGTTGGGCCAAGGCAACTCATGCGCCTGCCTGATAATCGGACCGGATGCCGTATCCAAGCGGTTACGAGCGGCGGCTGTTGGTAAGCTGTTGCGGCGATCCCACAAGTAGAGATTCGGAACAACACCGGCCGTTTAGATAGCCCAGCAGGGGGCCGCTTGGCGGAGCGCAGCGCGGGCGCAGGCGTTGCGAGAGATCACGCCGGAATGACACAGGATCGAATTGAAGGCGCGGCGCTTGTAACAGACGAGGAACTCATTCGTCGCGCCGATGCCATTGCCGTTGGCGACCTTCAAGCGGTCCGGGTCCGCAAATGACACTCGTCTCCACCCGCAATTCGCTCGACGAAACTTCTCCTATGGATTCTGTGACTACTGTAGATGCCATCGACCGCGTTGCGGGCCGTTACGTCCCGACGACTCTCACGCCGAAACGTGGGCACTGCCGTTTCTGCGGCACGCGCTTGTGTCATACCGTGGTCGACCTGGGCATGTCTCCGCTGTGCGAGAACTTTCTTGCCGGCGACCAGCTTAATCGCATGGAGCCGTTTTATCCGCTTCGCGTCTGGGTATGCGATCAGTGCTTCCTGGTGCAACTCGAGGAATACGTCAGCGGTACCGAGATCTTCTCCGAGTACGCCTACTTCGCCTCGTTTTCCGACTCATGGCTCGACCACTCTCGCAGATATGTCGAACAAATGGTTGGTCAACTCGGCTTGACCGCGCAGAGCCAAGTCATTGAGATCGCAAGCAACGACGGCTATCTGCTCCAGTACTTTTTGAAGCGCGGAATACCAGCCGTCGGGGTTGAGCCCGCCGCAAACGTCGCGAAAGCTGCGGAAGAAAAAGGCGTCCCCACGATTGTGAAGTTCTTCGGCCGTAACACAGCGCGCGAACTCGCGGCGCATGGGCACAGTCCAGACCTGATTTTGGGCAACAACGTACTCGCGCAGGTCCCTGATCTCAACGATTTCGTCGGCGGGCTCAAGATTCTTCTTAGCCCTCACGGAGTTATCACCATCGAATTCCCCCATTTGCTCAAGACAATCGAGGGACGACAATTCGATCAAGTGTACCACGAGCACTTTTCCTATTTCTCTCTCTATTCAGCGGAGCGCATCTTTGCCGCTCACGACCTCACCATTTTCGACGTGGAGGAGCTTCCCACTCATGGTGGTTCAATTCGCATTTATGCTCGCCACACCGAGGACAGTACCAAGCCCTCCACAACGCGCTTGAACGCGCTTCGACAGCGCGAGATCGATGCCGGCGTGAACACCCTTCCGTACTATGCGGACTTTGAGTACAAAGTGCACGAAACCAAACGCAAGCTTCTCGAATTTCTTATTAGTGCGAAGAGTTCGGGAAAGCGGGTTGTCGGCTACGGAGCGCCTGGCAAAGGAAACACCCTTCTGAACTTCTGCGGAATCCGCGCGGACTTTCTGGACTTCACTGTGGATCGGAGTCCCCATAAGCACGGGAAATTCCTCCCGGGAACTCACATTCCGATTTTGCCGCCTCAACGCCTGTTCGACGCCCGACCTGACTACGTCCTGATTCTGCCGTGGAATCTCAAAACTGAGATCATGACGCAACTCGACGGAATCCGCGCGTGGGGCGGAAAGTTTGTGGTGCCCATCCCGGAACTGAAAGTTTATCCGTGATTTTTGTCCCGACTCCGCTACCAGGTGCCTTCGTAGTCGAGCCACAGCGTCACCTTGACGAGCGGGGATACTTCGCCCGCACCTGGTGTCGTCGCGAGTTCGAATTGCAGGGACTGAGTCCCGATGTGGTTCAATGCAGCTCGTCCCGTACGTTGCAACGTGGAACGCTTCGAGGGATGCACTGGCAGGCGCCGCCGCATACGGAGATCAAACTGGTAAGGTGCACGCGCGGTGCGATCTGGGACGCGGTCATAGACCTTCGCGCGGATTCACCTACCTATTGTCAGTACTTTGGCGTCGAGCTCACGGAAAACTCCGGTAGGGCGCTTTACATCCCGGCTGGGTTCGCACACGGATTCGTGACCCTCGACGACGACACCGAGGTTCTTTACCAAATGTCTAACTATTATGAGCCCTCCGCTTCACGCGGAGTTCGTTGGAACGACCCAGCGTTCGGCATCGCCTGGCCCGTGGCAGACCCGATCATGCACCAGCGTGACCGGGAATATCCCGACTTCGTTCGTGAAACTGCGTACGTGGGAATGTAATGTCGTTGCAAAACTCCTCCGATGGGACGGGCGCGTTGATGCACTCTGTGATCACAGAGCTTTTCCCGATCTGTAGGAGCATCACTGGCGATGGTTTCCGTACCTCACTCCATCGCCTTGCGGAAATCGCGCCTATCACGTTGACCGAAGTGCCGAGCGGGACCAGCGTTTTCGACTGGACAGTCCCCAAAGAATGGAATATCCGGGATGCATGGGTCGCCGACAGTAGCGGTCGGCGGTGGATCGATTTCCGAGAGTCAAATCTCCACGTGGTGAATTACAGCATTCCGGTACGGGCGCGGATGTCGTTGCCGGAACTCAAGCGCCATCTGCATACACTGCCGGATCAACCGCACCTCGTTCCCTACAGGACGACCTACTACGCGGAAGACTGGGGGTTCTGCCTCTCGCAGCACGTCTTCGATCAACTACCGGACGGGGAATACGAGGTATGCATCGACTCGACGCTGGCGCCGGGCACCCTGACTTACGGTGAGTGCGTGCTGCCCGGAACGATAAGTGATGAAATTCTCATCAGCGTTCATAGCTGCCATCCATCGCTTGCCAATGACAATCTATCAGGGATGGCAGTAGCGGCGTTCATGGCTCGCGCACTGTCACGGCATGATAGGCGTCATAGCTTCCGGTTTCTCTTCATTCCCGGAACGATCGGTTCTATAACCTGGCTGGCGACCCACGACTCAGAAGCGCGGCGGATTCGTCACGGTCTTGTGCTTTCGTGTCTAGGGGATACGGGTCAGTTGACCTACAAGCGCAGTCGCAGCGGATCCGCGCCTGTTGACCGCGCGGCGGCAAATGTACTCAGGGGCCAAGGCACCGTCCGCGATTTCGTGCCGTACGGCTACGACGAAAGGCAATACTGTTCGCCAGGCTTCAATCTTCCCGTCGGGTGTCTAACGCGCACGCCGAATGGGGAATTTCCGGAGTACCATACGTCAGCCGACAACCTCGATTTCGTTCACGCGGAAAGTCTCGAGGACTCACTGAGCAAAGCGCTGGCAATCGTCGAGATTCTCGAGCAGGATGCGGTTTGCCTGAATCTTAAGCCGAAGTGCGAGCCCCAACTCGGTCGGCGTGGGCTGTACAGCAACAACGGAGGGGTTACACCACCAGAGTTTCAGATGGCAATGCTCTGGGTGCTGAATCTATCGGATGGGCGCCATACGCTTTTGGAGATTGCTGAACGGGCGTCGATGCCGTTCGCGATCATCTCGGAAGCCGCCCAAGCGCTCCGGCTTGCGGGGCTGCTCAACGCCATCGGCCGAAGCCAAGGCCCAGAATCAAACGGTGCCGTTAGCGTCGGTACGGTGGAGGGGGGCCTTGCTCGGACTTAACCTGGCGTCCGGACGCCGACAACGTCTTAGAATCCTTTGTCTTGGTGCTCATTCGGATGATATCGAGATCGGTTGCGGTGCGACGATCCTGCAATTGGCGGCACAGCATCCGCGACCCGACTTTCGATGGGTGGTGTGGAGCGCCGCCGGAATGCGCGAAATCGAAGCCAGTCGAGGCGCTCGGAGTTTCCTGGGACCCGCGGCGTCAAAAGCCATTCGCGTACATGCATTTCGTGACGGCTACTTCCCCGCCCAGTTTGCTGAGATAAAGGATGCGTTCGAAAATCTTGCAAGCGAATTCCAGCCAGACATCGTGTTCACGCATGCCCGCGACGATCGTCATCAGGACCACCGGGTCATTTCGGACTTGACGTGGAACACATTCCGAAACGAGCTGATCCTCGAGTACGAGATCCCGAAATGGGATGGGGATTTTGGACAGCCGAACGTGTACGTTCCGGTGAGCGACGCAACAGCCCGTCGAAAAGTTCGCGCGCTTTTGTCCACATTCGGTAGTCAGCGGTCGAAGGATTGGTTCAGCCAGGAAACGTTCCTAGGGCTGATGCGCCTTCGCGGAATGGAGTGTCGCGCCAAGGCCGGGAGTGCCGAAGCATTTTACGCGCGCAAAATAACTTTTCCTCTATAGCTGCTAAGCAAGACCGGACTCGTCGACCGATGTCGGCACTTTCGCCCGAAGACGTGGCTAACAATTTACTCGACGGCGCGTATAAGAGCCGTCGTCGGCCGTTAGACTTGATTGGTACAGCTCTAGCAAGGCAGACGCGGCGATGGCCCACGAGAACCGGTCGACGGCGCGTCGTCGCGCTGCCTCTCCCATCCGTCGCCGCCTCTCGACGTCGCTCATTAACTCCGTGATTGCGTAAGATAGTGCCTCTGAATCGAACGGCGGCAACAGCAGGCCGGTCGTGCCGTGATCGACGATCTCCGGCATGCCGCCAGCTCTGCTAGCCAGTGTCGGCGTTCCGCACGCCATGGCCTCCACGAGCGGAATGCCGAAGGTCTCCGTTAGCGATGGTAGACACACCAGCTGAACCCTGCGATAGTGTTGCGGCAAGTCATCATTCGCGACAAACCCGAGAAAGCGAACTTTAGTGGCCAGTCGGCGTTGAGCGATGAGCCTTATCGCTGCCCCGTAACTCGTGTCCCTCAGGCGTCGCAAACGACGCGGATATCGCGAACGCAGCCACGTCCGAAGCTTGGCGAATATCGTCGTATCGTAGTAGTGACGCAGGGACGCGACGACGGTCGAATCCGCCAATTGTTTTAAGACGTGAAACAGGATAGGTGCGTCGTACCCAATGATGTCGAGGCGGAGATCCGGATTCTTTTCAACCGATCGCTCAAACGCTTCGAGCAGGATATGAAGTCCCTTCTCGGGTGAAATGCGACCGACGAACAAAACGGTCCCGCCGCTGTCCCCGTCAATGTAATCCCGCCCCGCCGGCGTGAACCGCTCAACATCGACGGCGTTGATCAGCGTTTTAATTCTCGAAGCGGCCTCCGGCAGGGCGCGCCGGGCCTGTTTGGCAAGGTACTCGCTGCAACCGATGATGAGATCAACGTCGCGGATCTGCCGGCGCGCGACTCGCGGCGGTAGAAAATTCAGCCACTCGATGTGGAAATGGACGACGATCAGAGCGGCTGGATGCTCCTGCCTGATAATCGATGCAGCCTGTGGGAATGAGTGCAGGTGGACAATGTCGATTCCGCGCCGGGCTATATCCCTGGCAACACGTCGATAGTACTGTCGGTAGAAGAAACGCGAGGTGAACGGCGAGCGCCCACGTCGCGCAACTTGAGTGAGCGGCTGAACGAACTTTGCAAACCACGGGTCGAACGGATCGTCTATACGGAGATAGTTCAGCCCGTCCGCGACTTCAGATTCCCGCTGCTCGCCAAAGCGTCGCGAATAGAGATAGACCTCGTGATCGCCCCCCAGACGCCGCGAGATCTCGGCCGTCCAGATCGGTATGGATCCCTGCGGTGCTCCGTGAACGATGCGCTGCCATGGCTGATGGACAAAAGCGATCTTCATCCGATCACGTCGCGCCGTAGCTCGGAGTTTGCTCGACGCCGGAGACGTCCCAGCGGCAGGGCAGTACGACGATCCCAAAGCGACCGTCGATTCCACGGCCGGATTTGTAGTAGTTCGAGGGCTCCACGTCCAAGGCCGCCACGTGCTCAAGTACGTCGTGGCGCGTGTCGCCGGGGCTGGTAAGCCATAGCGAGAAGAAATAGCGCCCCGGCATGAGATTGAGCGAATCGATTGTCAGGTCGAGATGTCCCTGCCCCGGGTTAAGTGCCGGAATCTCGACGCCGAGATTCCATGTGCTCACGTCGGTGAGGAACACCCCAGAGGCAGAGAAGAGCTGAAACCCGAAGATCGGGTTGACTACTTTTTCCAGGACCTTGTAGCCCAGGCGCACGCGCAAACTGTCGCCGGAGCGTATGAGATCCTGCGGCGTTCCCTTGTCGCCAAGGAATGCGAGACTGCGGTACTGGATAGCACCGCTTCCTCTGCGATTCGCCACAGTGGGCAGATCCAGGGAGGTGTGCTGGGAGCCGGCGTACATCCCCATGTAGTTCCTGAGCACGCGGGACGACGGACCG
>Ga0209027_1000582_pt1 | contig 13091 bp, 9 predicted proteins | sample GraSoi013_1_20cm_3_FD_185821 | JGI IMG/M metagenome (GOLD analysis project Ga0209027, IMG submission 185821) | Grasslands soil microbial communities from the Angelo Coastal Reserve, California, USA - Sample 09_27_2013_1_20cm (SPAdes) (version 2) | ecosystem: Environmental > Terrestrial > Soil >...
ATACGCCCTTTACCGCAACACAACCCATCTCGCCCCAACTCCTCACCTGGGCTATTCTCTATAGCCTTGTACTACCCCTCATAGCCATACTACGCTTCCAGCGACGTGACCTTTGACGCCCGCCCGCTCCTTCACGAGTTTTGGCAACAACTGGTTGTCCGAGGTGCCATGAGGAAGAAGAAATGACCGAAAAGCAATCGATGGAACAAAACTGGGGAAGACGTCACGATTTTGTAGCCCTCGATGAGAGTACCATCACCTCCCTGCTCCAGCCGGTATTTCCTGACAAATTATTGGCTTCAGCCGAACTTTTAACAGCGGGAAAGGTAAATACCAACTATAAAATCACCATTTCGGGCATCGACGAGCCTTTTGTTTTACGTATCCACGTCCGCGATCGCATGGCAGGGGAGAGAGATTTCAATATATTTCAACTGGTACAAAAACGCGTTCCGGTTCCCCACATACTCTACACCACCACGAGTAGCAAACCAGGAGCCATCTCATATACCGTCATGCGTTGGGTTGATGGAATCCTCTTTAGCGATATCCTCGCGTCAAAAGACGAAAGAGCCATAGCTGAATGCGCACGCAATATCGGTATCACCCTGGCAAATATCGGCACATACACTTTTCCAAAAGCCGGCTTCTTTGGCCCCGATCTCACCATTATCGAAGAATTTGACGAAGAAAGCACTCTGTCTTATTTCGAACAATTCCTGTTTACTGGTCAAAGCGGGCAGCATCTCGGTCCAACCCTGACGCAGCATCTATGGAATTTCCTCAAAGACAATGCATATTACTTCGACGCTATCAATGCCGCGAGGTCGCTGGTCCACTCCGATTTCAAGGGCTTCAACATACTTGTGCGTCAGCTTGATAACCGATGGAATGTTTCGGCAGTCCTCGACTGGGAGTTTGCCTTTGCCGGTTCACCGCTCGTCGACATCGGCAATATGTTACGTTATAGCCACCTCCACCCTGCTATTTTTGAACAAGAATTTATCAATGGGTATCGAGAACAAGGGAGAATGCTCCCGCCAGATTGGAAGAAAATCGCAAAACTTGTCGATCTATTGAGCCTGTGCGAATTTCTCAACTCACCAACTCCGCGCGACGCCCTCCGTCAAGAGGTCACCGACTTAATCATCAACGCCCTGGAACATTGGGAAGATTTCAGCGATAGCTAGCTGGCAATTCCATGCAGAATTCGAGAAAAAACATCTTGACAGGTTAAATAACTCTCTGTATACTTAATGCGTAACCGCTTCCGGAAGCGCTTCCGGAAGCGCTAACGTAACCACATGATCTGCTGACGAACAAGCCAGAGGGGAAAGGCATGGCAGGAAAGCGTACTATTGGAGATATCGCACGCCTGGCCGACGTATCGAAAACTACTGTCTCTCGCGTTTTGAACCACAAACCAGACGTCGACCCCGCTACCCGCGAGCGCATCCTCAGCATCATCGAGGAGCAGGGCTTTGTTCCCAGCATTACCGCCTCTGGATTGGCAGGCGGGCGCAACCGTCTCATCGGCATGCTTATTCCCTCACTCACCTGGCCCCTTATCCCCGACCTTATTCGTGGTATCGCCGATGCTGTCGAACCCACACCCTATGAGCTGGTGCTCTACAGTATCAAGGATGAAGATCTCGAAAGAGACCGCAGCGAAGTCATCAGCCGTCTCCTGGCAACTCAGCTTACCGCTGGCCTGCTGGCAGTCTTCCCTGCTCGCGCATCACAGCAACTGACGCGACTCTACCAGCAAGGCTTTCCCGTCGTGATCATCGATGATCAACTGAAACAGACCACGCCCTGGGTTGGTACGGACAATGCCGCAGGTGCCTATACCGCTGTCCGCCATCTCATCAACCTTGGCCATCGTCGTATCGCGCATATCGGGGGCCCGCACGAGTATCTTGCCTCGCACGACCGCTATAACGGCTATCGCCAGGCCCTGCTCGAAGTTGAGGTCACTCCCGACCCGGATCTTGTGCTGGAGGGAGACTTTATGCCTCCAACAGGACGTACTTGTGCGAAAAAACTATTTGAGCTCCCGCCCGAGAAACGTCCTACCGCCATCTTTGCCGCCACCGATCAGATGGCCTATGGCGTCTTGTCCGCGGCTGAAGAGCATGGTATCTCTATTCCACAAGATATCGCGCTTGTTGGCTTTGACGACGATGCCCCTTCAGCTCATGTCCGTCCCCCCCTGACGACTATCCGCCAGCCAATCTATGAAATGGGGAAATGCGGCATGGAGTTACTCTTATCTTTGCTCTCTACTTCGCAAGAGCAAACCTTTGGGATAAGGCAACCCCTCACAGCCAGAACCGGTGAGGCCATACAGCCCCACCAGCCAACGCGTATCGAACTACCTACCAGCCTTGTAATACGCGAATCGTGTGGAGCTAACTTCCATATCGCTGTCACAACATCTTCAGGTGAAGATATTCGTTCCTAAGTAGTCAGCACTCCCCCTTTCGCTGAGAAAGGGGGGAATAGAGGGATACTCTACCAGCTACACTCGCAAGGTATGCTCTTAAGAGTCCCGCAACGAACGTAGTCTACGTTGTCCCGGTTGTTCTTTTCTATGGATTATCATGGATCATCGATTGATCCGCTCATCCTATGTTAGGAGGTTTTCGATGACTATCAATCCGCTATCCGCCAAAAAGGCACGCACGGGGACGCTACTCCTATCATTCTTGATGATCTTTACAATAGTGCTGGCCGCCTGTGGTGGGTCCAACACTACTGCTCACAAGGTCAACAAGAACAGTTCCCTTACACTACTGGGTAACGCCGGTGGTGACTATCCCAGAAACTTTAACCCGTATAATCCCAGTGTTATCAGTGGAACGCCCGGCCTGATCTACGAAACTTTGCTTTATTTCAACCGCCTCGATGGCAGCGTGAAACCGTGGTTGGCTTCGAGCTACGAACGTTCAAGCGATGCGACAAGTATCACGTTTCACTTGCGTAAGGGCGTGGTGTGGTCAGATGGTCAGCCATTCACCAGTGATGATGTCGTATTTACCCTCGGCCTGCTCAAGAAATATTCTGCAATGGATCTCAGCAGCATCACGCCTTTCATCAAAACCGTAAGCGCACCCGATGCAAATACAGTACAGGTAACGCTCGACAAGCCTTTCTATCCTCTTCTGTGGTATCTGGGAGGGCAAACGTATATTCTGCCCAAACATGTGTGGTCCTCGGTGAAAGGTGATGGCTCCCAGTACGCAGATCCTAACCCGGTTGGCACAGGCCCTTATCTCGTCAAGTCTTTCACCCCGCAACTCGTTGTCTTGAGCAAGAACCCGAAATTCTGGCAACCGGGCAAGCCTGAAGTGACTGAGCTGAAGATCCCCTCGTTCAATTCGAACACGAGTGCCGAATTGGCTCTCCAGAAAGGCCAGATCGACTGGACGAACCTCTATATACCGAACATCCAGAAAACATACATCAATCTCGATCCGCAGCATAATCACTACTGGTTCCCCGCCAGCGACATCGTTATGCTCTTCATGCCCCTCGCTAAATACCCATTCAACCTGTTGCCGGTTCGCCAGGCGATCAGTTCCGCCATTGATCGTAGTAAGCTCGACTCGTTAGGAGAAAGCGGCTACGAACCTCCCGCTCATCCAACAGGCCTGCTGCCTTATAATAAGGACTATATGGCCCCTGAATACGCCGATCTGAAGTTCACTCAAGACCCGGCTAAGTCGGAACAGTTGCTGCAGGGAGCAGGCTTTACAAAAGGATCCGATGGCATCTACGCCGATAAAAATGGCAAGAAGCTGTCATTCAACCTCAACGTTGTCAGCGGTTATACCGACTGGATTACTGATTGCCAGCTGATGGCCACGGAGCTGAAAGCAGTAGGCATCAAGGTCAACGTCAATGTGATTGCCTTTGACGCCTATTATAACGCTCTGCAGAATGGTACCTATGACATGGCGTTGCTCTGGACCAACCCCGGACCAACACCATACTACCTCTACGATGCTCTGTTGAGAAGCACGAATAGCGCTCCTATTGGTCAGCCAGCAAGCTCTAACTATGAGCGCTGGAATGACACGAACACTGACGCACTTTTGAATCAGTATGCTTCTTCAACCGATCCTACTGTGCAGAAGCAAGCGATCATCGGTCTCGAGAAGATTATGGTTGAGCAAATGCCAAGCATTCCATTAATGGATGAACCATACTGGTATCAGTACAACACATCTAAATTTGTTGGCTGGCCCGATCAGCAGCATCCGTTTGCAGCGCCTGGCACTGCCACGTACCCGGATATTGAATACGTTGTTTTGAACCTCCATCCAGCCGATTAGCTGATCTGCCTGGCTACGGATAGGTTAAATGAGATGCCAGGCACAGACTTAGGGAGCAACATGAGGTGCATGTTGCTCCCAGAGCGCCCACCGGCGGTCACTTACCACTACTCTCTGGAAGGAAATTTGCATGCGTCACCTGTTACGTCGTATAGGTTTTTATCTGGTTGCGCTTTGGGTTTCAGTCACTCTGAATTTCCTCATCCCGCACCTGTCTCCGGGTAACCCGGCGCAAGCACTCATGTCCCGCTTGAAGGGAAAAGTCTCTCCCCAGGCGCAGCATGCGTTGGAGATTTCGCTTGGAGTGAATCACGACCCTCTTTGGTCGCAGTATTTACAGTATATCAACAACCTGTTGCATGGCAACCTTGGGGTCTCAATCACCTATCTTCCCACTCCTGTCTCTCAGGTGATCGGACAGGATCTCCCGTGGACGCTCGTGCTCGTTGGCGTTGCGCTCGTGATTAGCTTCGTCGTTGGAACAGTGCTAGGTATTATCGTCGTCTGGTGGCGTGGTTCTTTTTCGGACGTTGTATTTACTCCCTTTTTCACCTTTCTCTCTGCCATACCTTACTTCTGGCTGGCATTAGTTCTTCTCTATATCCTTGGTTCGCAGCTGAATTGGTTTCCCATCCATGGAGGGTATGATACAGATAACACAGTGCCAGGGTTCAACCTTGACTTCATCTTAAGTGCGGCACAATATGCTATTCTACCGGCCATTACGATTGTCATCGGTTCTATTGCTGCATGGATGCTTGGTATGCGTAACGCGATGGTTACCACGCTTTCAGAAGATTACGTAATGATGGCCGAAGCAAAAGGTCTTCCCTCCTGGAGAGTTATGTTTACGTATGGGGCGCGCAATGCTATTTTGCCTAATATCACCGCCTTTGCGCTCTCTTTAGGCTTTGTAGTGAGCGGCTCATTACTCACTGAAATCGTTTTTTCGTATCCAGGTATCGGCTTTGCCATCCTACAGGCGGTTGATAACCTTGATTATGCGTTATTACAGGGTATCTTCCTGGTGATCACCGTGGCGGTGCTGGGCGCAAATTTCCTGGCCGACCTGCTGTACGTGGTGCTCGATCCCCGCGTGCGCATAGGAAGGAGTTAGCCAGCCATGCTTGTACCTACAACTACGCCTTCAACTACAATGCTGCGCCTGCGCGATACGTGGCGATTAGTTACGCTGAACCGCAAGGTCAGTTTTGGTCTTGCTATCCTGGCCTTCTTTGTGCTGCTTGCGATCTTCGGGCCGATGTTCTTTCCTGGAGATCCTAATGCTTTCAGTCCGGATATACTTCAACCTCCATCAACCGCCCACTGGTTAGGCACAACGCAAACCGGTCAGGATGTTCTGACCCAGCTTCTGTGGGGTACGCGGTTTTCGCTCATCATGGGCTTTGCCATCGGCATCTCGACAATGATCATCTCGGTTATTATCGGCCTGGTCGCCGGTTATTTTGGCGGTTTGATAGATGAAGTGCTTTCATTATTCACTAACGTTTTCCTTGTGCTGCCCACGCTGCCCCTGGCAATCCTACTTGCAGCCTTCGCTGCATATAGGGGCCCATTGACTATCGCGATAGTGTTGATAGTGACCGGTTGGTCGTGGGGAGCACGCGTGCTGCGCGCGCAAACACTCTCGATGCGTAACCGGGATTATGTAGATGCAGCGAAGGCCAGTGGGGAGAACTCGCTGCATATCATCTTCTTCGAAATCCTCCCCAATGAGATCTCGATTGTGGCTGCAGAACTGCTTGGTACAGTAATCTACGTTATTCTAGCCGAGACAGGACTGGAATTCCTGGGCCTGGGCGATATTACAAGCACGAGTTGGGGCACTATGCTCTACTGGGCAGGCAATAATGATGCCCTCATGTTAGGTGCATGGTGGTGGTTCTTGCCCCCAGGCTTGTGCATCGCCTTATTGGGCGCAGGTCTGGCCTTCATCAATTTCGGCATCGATGAGATTGCCAATCCTCGTCTGCGTACAGAGCCAAAGCCTAAGCTTGCGAAGCGCAATAAAAATAGGGAGGTAGCTGCCTGATGACTTTCGTTGCACCCGCCACCGCCAGCAACCCATTGTTGGAGATTAAAAACATGAGCGTGGACTACTATGCTGCAAACGGTACCGTTCATGCCCTCACCGAGGTGAGCATTACCCTGGAGCGAGGGCAAATCCTCGGTCTGGCTGGTGAGAGCGGCAGTGGCAAGTCCACCCTTGCCTATGCCATTACCCGCTTGCTCCGTCCCCCGGCTGAAATTACCGGTGGACAGCTGTTGTATTTTCCGCGCCCTCGCGATGGAGAGAATAGTGGGAGATTGAGAGGATCTTCGCGGGCAAACGCAAGAGTCACCTCTTCCGGCATGCTTACAGAAAATGTGGAGTCAGCAGAAGGAGTGGACATCCTGGAATTTAGCCCTGCGGAACTGCGTGAATTTCGTTGGGATGAGCTCTCCATCGTCTTCCAGAGCGCTATGAATGCGCTTAATCCAGTGCTGAATATTGGTACGCAGATTACCGATGTGTTGCGCACGCATCGACCTGAAATGGGAGCAGATGCACGGCGTAAACGTGCCATCGATCTGCTTCGTCTCGTAGGCATCGCACCCGACCGCATCAAAAGCTATCCTCACCAGTTGAGTGGCGGGATGCGTCAACGGGCCATCATTGCCATTGCCCTGGCGCTCTCGCCAGAATTGATCATCATGGATGAACCGACTACAGCCCTTGATGTCGTGGTGCAGCGTGAAATCCTGCGAGAGATCATGCAGCTGCGCCACCGCCTGAATTTCTCTGTCATCTTCATTACGCATGACCTTTCGTTGCTGCTGGAAATCGCTGATAAGATCGCGATCATGTATGCAGGACGTATCGTTGAGACGGCCACGCGCACCGAACTCCATCAACAACCGCGCCATCCCTATAGCTACGGTCTCTTAAACTCATTCCCGACGCTGCATGGACCTCGTCGTAGGATGACGGGCATTCCTGGCTCTCCACCTGATCTGCGAGACATACCGCCAGGCTGTGCCTTTCACCCCCGCTGCCCTTTCGCCTTCGAGCCATGCAACACAGTCCTACCAGTGCTCTGTACATCTACGCCCGAAACGCCTGGCCAACAGGTCGCCTGCCATCTTTACGACCAAAGATTCAACTCAGAGGGATTACCAACCAACGCCGATTTCGCTAAAAAATACGAAAGCGCGTATGAGACCGGGCAAGGAACGAGGAAAGCTGTATGAATAATTCTATACCTCCTATCCTGGAAGCTGTCCATCTACGCAAGTACTTTCCCTTGCGCCAATTCAATTTGTCAGGTGCGTCGGAAGCGGTCCGCGCCGTTGAGGATACCTCGTTGGCGCTCTACCCCGGGCGCGCACTGGCCCTTGTTGGCGAAAGTGGAAGCGGCAAAACCACTGTGGCTCGTTTGCTGGCCAGACTCTATGAGCCTACCGCCGGAACCATTCTCTTTCAAGGCAAACCGCTCAATACTGGCAAAGTGGCCTCGTTGCGCTCCTATCGTCATCACGTGCAACTGGTTTTCCAGGACCCCTTTTCCTCGCTCAACCCGGTACATGATGTGCGCTACCATTTGAGTCGTCCTTTGCGACTGCATGGCTATGCCCAGAACAGGAACTATGAAAGAGAGCTGATTCTGGCCCTGCTCAACCGTGTGAGCCTTAGCCCGGCGGAACAGTTTATTCAGAAGTATCCGCACCAGCTTAGTGGTGGGCAGCGCCAGCGCGTCGCCATCGCCCGCGCCCTCGCCGCACGGCCAGAAGTGCTGCTGGCCGACGAGCCTGTCTCAATGCTCGATGTCTCCATACGCCTGGACGTACTGAACCTGTTGCTCGGTCTTAAAAACGAGCAACAGCTCGCGCTGCTCTTCATCACCCATGACATAGCCAGCGCGCGCTACTTCGCCGAGGATACGCTTGTGATGTACGCCGGCCAGACTGTCGAAGGTGGGCCCAGTGAGGATGTTATCCAGAGCCCTAAACATCCTTACACGCAGCTGCTTATTTCCGCTGCACCTGATCCTGATCGCATGGGAACTGACGAGCAGGGTACAGCCGGTAGGCCAGAGCGCGGCGAGATTCCCAGCCTCATTCATCCACCCACTGGCTGCCGCTTCCACCCGCGCTGCCCCCACGCCATGCCGGTGTGCCGCGAGCGTTTTCCCGGTCGCACCGACCTGGGCGGAGGTCACTGGACGAACTGCTTCCTATACGGCAGTGGAGAAGACGATTCTTCTGCCACCTCACTAACGGATAACATAGCTTCCCACACGGTAGTGCCACATGAGCCCAAACAGGCATCACAAGCTGACGTACAACAGAAGGAGGAAGCCACCCCCGAACACAATTAGCACGTTCAACAAACAACACATGTAAGGAGCATAGAAAAGCATGGCACGCATAAAACTGGCCTATATTGGTGGTGGTAGTACTCGCGCCGCCGGTACTATGGCCTCATTTGTTCACCAGGGAGAAAATTTCGACGGTTCCGAGGTCGTTCTCATCGATCTCGATGAAGAGCGCCTGGGTATAGTCAAAACCATCGCGCAGAAAATGGCCAATGCCAGGGGCCTGGATATTCAATTCACGACCACGACAAATCGGCGTGAGGGCTTGCAGGATTGTGATGCCGTCTTGACGAGTTTCCGTTCCGGAGGCTTTGAGGCCCGCTATCTTGACGAAAGCATGCCACTCAAACACGGCGTAATTGGCCAGGAGACTCAAGGGCCTGGTGGATTCTTTATGGCGCTGCGCTCCATTCATGTGACGAAAAGCATCATTGAAGATATGGAAGTTGTCTGCCCCAACGCTCGCCTCTATAACTACACCAACCCGGTGAACATCGTTTCGGAGGCCGTCACCCACCACACGGCTATTCCAACTGTCTCATTTTGTGAGGGCCCCATTGTGACCAACCGGGACTACGCGGAGATAATCGGCCTCGACCCCGATAAACTGGACGCGGTCTCCATTGGACTCAATCATGGTTCCTGGACTATTCGCCACCTGTACGATGGACAGGACTTTATACCCCTCTTACACGAAGGCTACGAACGAATACGCCGTGCCGGTACACTGCCATCCGAAGAGCTGCGCCTGCTCAAACTGGCCTGCCTCATGGACTCCTTACCAAGTAGCTATTTCCAGTACTACTACTTCAAAGATGAGATCCTGGCCGAGTTACAAGCAAAACCCACGACCCGCGCGCAGGACATCATGGCCAGCGTGCCGGACTACTGGGCGCATTATCGCGAACAGGCTGCACGCGACGTTCCCGAACTCAACCCTGGCCGCTCACGTGGAGGTATCCACGAGTTAGAACTGGCCATCGATGTGATGGATGCCATCTACAACGATCGCAAAGAGGTCTGGTATGTCAACATCCCCAACCATGGCTCACTCGCGGACTTCCCCGACGATTTAGTGGTTGAAACCATCGGCTACGTAGACCGCAACGGGGTCACCCCGCTTGTACAGGGTCATCTCCCGCGGCACGTACTTGGGCTGGTACAGATGCTGGGAGCATACCAGGCTTTAACCGCCGAAGCCGCCTGGAGCGGCAACCGCAGGGATGCCATTCGTGCACTGGCGAGCCATCCGTTAGTTTTTTCGCTGCACAAAGCGGAAGCGATTTACGATGAAATGGCCGCTACCCACAAGCGTTACCTACCCGAACGCTTACTCCGCTGAGGAAGAAAGTACAGGATTTCATGCATCCCATTCGATACTCAACTTTGAACCTGGAGGTCGCGTAGTATGCCATACGTTTTGGGCGTTGATGGTGGGAACACGAAAACTGTCGCACTCATTGCCTCCCTGGATGGCACCATTCTAGGGGCAGGGCGCGGCGGATGCGGCGACATCTACAATGCGTCTGCGGGAACACTATGGCCTGACTCTGCCAGAGCAGCCGTCGCCAATATCGAGTACACCGTCAACGCGGCATTAGATGCCGCGGGTATCAAAGCTGCCGACCTCGTAACTTCTGTCTTCAACATGGCCGGTGCAGATTGGCCTGAAGATTTCGTCTATTTGCAGACAGCGATGCAGGAACGTGGCTTTGGGCGTACGATCTATGTGCAAAACGATGCTTTGGGAGTCTTACACGCGGGATCATCCAATGACACAGGCGTCTCCGTGGTTTGTGGAACGGGGGCAGCAACCGGCGCTCGCGCTCCCGATGGGCGAACCTGGCATTCCAGCTTCTGGCAGGATCAGGCACAGGGCAGTTCACTGATGGCCCAGAGAGCGCTGGACGCTGTCTACCGCTCAGAACTGGGCATCGATCCCCCAACAACGTTGACCCCGCGTATCCTCGATTTTTACAAACTGAAGACCGTCGAGGAATTGCTCCATCTTTTTACCAACAGGCTGCAGCGGCACCAGTACCGTATTGATCAACTAACGCCACTGCTCCTTGATGCAGCGCAAGCCGGTGATAACGCGGCGACACATATCGTTCAAGAACAGGGCGCCATGCTCGGTAAATACGCGCTTGCCGCTGCGCGAAAAGTGGGCATAGAGGGAACAGCATTTACCCTGGTGCTGGCTGGCGGCGTCTTTCGCCATCCCTCTCAACTGCTTGCAAATGCGATCATCGAAACCGTTCGCACGACCTCTCCTGCTGTTCGGCCCACACGCTGCCGCTTTGAGCCAATCATTGGCGTGCTCTTCACTGCGCTAGAAGCCGCGCGAGTCGCTGTCGACGACGCTCTCCTGGAGCGACTAATGCCCACAATTCCAGGACCAGCGCTCTTTAAGACCGCTCTTGATTTTTCAAACATGTGAAGAACCCCACACCCACGGGCAAAGGTGGAAGGTGATGCGTTTGTGTAGATGGAAAAATCATAAGTCGTAGCGAAATGGTTCTTTATACATCCAGGACGTGTTTTGTGCGATGGGTTGTATTGGACTGACTATACTATGTGCGGCCTGAAAGGCCGCTCGAGCTTCTTTATAACGTTTCAGCTTGTCTAAAGTTTTTCCTTTTCCCACGTACCCATCTTTAAAATGAGGGTCAAAACTGATTGCCTTTGTATATACTGCAAGTGCCTCTTCAAAATCCCCGAGATCAAATAGCATCTTTCCTCTGTTCATGAGCTCCTGCCTCTGCTGATCAAAGGCTTGCGTTTTACTTGAGTCGAGATAAATTGCCTGCTTGTAAGTATCACGAGACTCTTCATAGCGTTCTAACTCATAAAGGACTTTCCCCAGGTACATATGAGCATTGGCATCCATTGGATAAAACAAAACTGCTCGCGCATAGACCGCGCGAGCGTCTTCAAAGCATCCCAATTCTTCAAGAGCCTTACCCTTGTTAAAAAGAGTTTTCCCCTGTTCCACGTAAGCCCTTGTCCATTTAGCATCTAGCTGCATCGCCTTTTTATAAGCATCGCGCGCCTCATCGTAACATTCAATTTCAAACAGTGCTTTTCCAAGTTCGACATAAACACTCGCATCGCCTGGAAAAAGGAGAATTGCCTGGTCAAAGATAGACAGCGCTTCTTGAAATTGTCCCTGTTGGCATAGGGTTTTCCCCTGATTGACAAGTTTCTCTGCTTGATTGATAAAAGATTGAGTAATTGTGGAATCAAATTGAAGTGCGCTCTTATTAACAGCCTCAGCATCTAGAGAATACCCTTGTTGATAGAGGGTATTTGCCTGGTCAATAAGGATTTTTCTCCGTTCCGCATAGATTTGCTTAAAGCTGCTATCAAGTTCAATAGCTTTTCTATAGGCCGCTCCTGCGGCTTCGTAACGCTCCAGCTCATACAAAGAGTTTCCTTGACCAGCGTAAGCCAGTGCATAGTCGGGATCAAACTGTACTGTCTGCCTGTATAGTGTAAGGGCATCTCTGTAACGCTTGAGTCTGTAAAGAGTCTCCCCCTGCTTCAAAAGAGCTTCGCGATGCTCAACATAAGCATCTATATTACCGGGGTCAAGTTGAATTGCCTGCCTATAAGCTGTCCCTGCCTCGCGATAGTTTTCGAGTTCATAGAAGGCATTCGCCTGCCCAGTATAAGCGTTTGCACATTCAGAGGCAAAGAGAATCGCTTGTTTATAGTTCAGAAGTGCGTTTTTATAAGAACCTTGTTCGTAGAGCGTGTTACCTTTTTCAGTAATTGATGTTGTTGCAGTGGTATACTCCTGAATGTGTTCAGGAGCAAGCTGAATAGCTTGTCTAAAGGCCTTCCCTGCCTCTAGATACTGTCCAAGTTTGTAGAGAGCTTTTGCATGCCCGGCATATGCCTGTGCATCGTTGATATTAAAAAGAATGGCGTTGGCAAACTCAGCCCTTGCTTCACGATAGCGGCCTTTGTCATAAAGAGCCTTTCCTTTACCGATGTGCGCTCTCAGCTGGTTAGTATATATGTCAGCCAAGGTGGAATCATATTGAACTGCTCGCTTATATGCATTTCCTGACTCTTTGTACAGACCAAGTTCATACATGGCCTTTCCAAGCTGAAGGTAGGCATTCGCATCGTCTGGATTAAATAGTATTGCCTGTTCATAGGCAACAATAGCTTCCCCATAGAATAAGTCATGTTTTACACGATCATAAAGGATATCTGCTTTGTCGACGAGGGCCTTTGTCAAATCATGATACACCTGGGTAATATTGGGATCGAACTGCATGGCATGCCTGTACGCCTTGCCTGATTCTTCAAATTGTCTCAGCTGGTAGAGAACATTTCCCAGGTCGATATACACCCTGGTGTTTCGTAG
>Ga0209027_1000583_pt1 | contig 13090 bp, 9 predicted proteins | sample GraSoi013_1_20cm_3_FD_185821 | JGI IMG/M metagenome (GOLD analysis project Ga0209027, IMG submission 185821) | Grasslands soil microbial communities from the Angelo Coastal Reserve, California, USA - Sample 09_27_2013_1_20cm (SPAdes) (version 2) | ecosystem: Environmental > Terrestrial > Soil >...
GCACTGGTTCTCCGCTTCTTCAAGAAACGCAAGCCGCGCGGGTTGCCGTGAGCGCACTCGCCTCGCCCGCCTCGACCGCGATGCGCGCAACCCCGCCTCGTCCGACAACGATCGTTGACACCCCGCGTCTGTCGCGAAAGCTTGGAGTCGATGTCGTTCTCGCCAGCGAGACGCTCCAATACACCGGCAGCTTCAAGTTTCGCGCTGCGTACAACGTGGCCGCCAAGGTAAAGCACCCGCACATCATTACTGCTTCCTCTGGCAATTTCGGGCAGGCGATCGCTTATGCCTGCGCGCTCTTTGGCAAACGATGCACGGTGGTAATGCCCTCGGGCGCGCCGAAGGTCAAAGTCGATGCGGTCAGAGAATACGGGGCTGAGGTTGATCTCGTCGACGTTGCGAAGAAAGCGCGCCTGGACCGCCTCCGCGAAATCGCAAAGGATTCTCCGGACGCTTACGTCGCCAGCCCTTACGATGATCCGCATGTCATCGAAGGGAACGCGACGCTGGGCACCGAGCTGTTAGCGATGGGGCTCGACATCGATTTCATCGTTGCACCGATTGGCGGAGGGGGACTCACCTCCGGGCTCGTCAAAGCAGTAGAGACGAGCGGCAAAAAAACCAAAGTCGTCGCGGCCGAGCCGCTATTGTCGAACGATGCTGCGCTGTCCTTCCGCGCTGGTCACATCGTGGCGTTGCCGGAAGAGTCGGACACCATCGCCGATGGCGCGCGGGTCCTAAAAATCGGAAATCTCAACTGGGAGATCCTGAGCCAGGGTTTGGCCGGTGTGATCGAAGTCAGCGAGGACCAAATCAAGCAGGGTCTGCGATTGCTTTTCGCGCTCGCCAATCTCAAGGCCGAGCCTACTGGCGCTCTCTCGATCGGGGCAGTACTTGCCCAGCCAGGCCAATTCAAAGGCAAGCGCGTGTGCTGCGTCGTCAGTGGCGGCAATGCCGATCCCGCGCTGTACGCCAAACTGGTTGCTGACATCTAGCTCTCATTTAGTTCTCATCGCCAAACGGCATTGCAATACTTACGACCGCACAGTTGAGCGCCGCGGTCGCGGGCCGTCGCGCTAGTTTTAGGTGATGGCAACCCCAACGATCAAAGACGCACGTCGCGTCCTCAAGAGCGCCTTTGGGTACGATGCTTTTCGGCCCGGCCAGGAAGCAGCCGTGTCGGCCGTATTGGAAGGACGGGATACCGTCGTGGTTCTTCCGACCGGCGGCGGAAAATCTCTCTGCTTCCAGGTGCCCGCGTTGCTGTTGCCAGGGCTCACCGTCGTAGTCTCGCCGTTGATCTCCCTGATGAAGGATCAGGTCGATGCGCTGACGGCCCGTGGTCTGCCAGCCGCGTTCATCAATAGCACTCTCACGTCTGCGCAAGTCTCCGATCGACTTGCGCGGGTTGATCGCGGCGATATCAAGCTGCTGTACCTCGCACCTGAACGTTTTGATTTCGGGCGCACTGGCGATCGTTTGCGGAAAGCCGGCGTTTCATTGCTCGCGATCGATGAAGCCCACTGCATCAGTCAGTGGGGTCACGACTTCCGGCCCAGCTATCTGCGCGTCAGGAAGGTCCGCGAAGCGCTGGGCTCACCGACTACCATCGCGCTGACCGCGACTGCGACGCCCGAAGTGAGGCGGGATATCGTCCGTCAGCTTGGTCTCGACAGTCCGGAAACGATCATCACCGGATTCGATCGACCGAATCTCCACTATTACGTCATCTCGACGAAGAATGAGACAGAGAAGGAAACTCGGCTGGTCGACATTCTTCGTCGCTATGACGGTCTCGCTGTCGTGTACGCGTCGACCCGGAGAGCCGTGGATCAACTGACCAATCTGCTCGAGAGATCGCGCATTCCGGCGGCCGGCTATCACGCTGGCCTCGACGACGCGCGGCGACACACGGTTCAGGAAGCATTCATGACCGAACGCGTTCGCGCGATTGTCGCCACCAACGCATTCGGAATGGGGATCGATAAGCCCAACGTGCGGCTCGTCATTCACTACGCGATGCCGGGAACGCTAGAGGCCTACTACCAGGAAGCAGGACGTGCGGGGCGCGATGGGTTGCACTCCGACGTTTTTCTGCTGCACTCATTTCCGGATCGATTCACCCACGAGTTTTTCATCAAGGGCTCATATCCGGAACGGACGGTCGTGGAGCAAATGTATCAAACGCTGACAAAGCATTCCGATGCGACGGGGTTTGTCGCAGACGAGCCAGAAGATCTCGCACGCTCGATCAAACCCAAGGTGAACGGGCGCGAGGTCGAGGGCGCATTGAAGATTTTGATTCGCGCCGGCGCTGTCGCTTCGAGCAACGGTGAGTTCGACAGGGTGCGGGTTCGACTGCTGGCAACTCCGGAACGGATCAAGCGCGAGCTGACCGGGGAGGCCAATCCCGAGCTTGGTCTGTTGCGGGCGCTTTGGCGCGGTGTTGGCCAGAACCTTCGACGCGGTGCGGTAATCGATCTCAATGGATTGCCGCCAGGCATCGGCGGCTCGACGGCCAGCATACCGCTTCTCGACTCTCTCCAGAGTCGACAGTTCCTCCTCTGGGAGAGACTCGGTGCGGGGCTTTACCTGACTGATCGGAGCGCACCGCTTGCGAAGTTCTCGATCGACTGGAAAAGCATTGACGTTCGTCGCGGCGCCGAGCTCGCGAAGCTTCAGGCAGTTCAGCGCTACGCGTATACGCGTGAGTGCCGACGGCAGTTTGTGCTGCACTATTTCGGCGATCCGGCCGCGCGACGAGCATGCGGCGGCTGCGATAACTGTCTTGGCATTTGCGCCGCGCCACTCGAGGAACGAACCCTGGCCAAACCTGTGCGCGAAAAGCGACTAAGGCGTCAAGGGCCGGCTACGGCGCCGATTGCCGACGACCTCCAACTCGGCGACGAGGATCAGCGCCTGCTTGGTGCGCTCAAGGCGCTCCGCACTTCGATCGCCAGGGAGGAACACGTACCTCCATATATTGTATTCTCTGATCGGACTCTGGCCGAGTTGGCGGCGAAACGCCCCCGTTCGATGACCGCGTTTGGCGATGTGCGCGGTGTAGGGCCGATGAAGCTCGAGCGTTACGGCAAGAAATTTTTGGACGCTATCTCACAGTCGAATGACTTCGAGGCGGCGTGACATCTAACAGCGGGGCGAGTCGCTGCAATATGGAAATGATGAAGCAAAGAGGTATGAGCCTGATCTATCGCGCCGTCGGCGCGATTTCGTTTGTCATAGTGTTCGCGTCAGCCGCGCCCACCCAGCAGCCGGTCGCATCGTCGACGCCCTTGCGCTTCGACTCAGCGGTGACGGTGGGCACGCTGACCAACGGTATGCACTACTACATCCGCGAGAATCACAAACCGGAAAAGCGCGCTGAGCTGAGACTCGTCGTCAACGCCGGCTCCGTGCTCGAGGACGAGGATCAACGCGGCCTTGCGCACATGGTCGAGCACATGGCGTTCCGCGGCACCCAGCATTTTGCGCGAAACGAGATATCGAGCTACCTAGAGTCCGTCGGCATGCGCTTCGGACCCGACATCAATGCGTTCACATCATTTGATGAAACGGTCTACATGATCACGATTCCGACCGACACCGCCGCGATTGTCGATAAGGGATTCCGCATTCTCGCCGATTGGGCACACTACGTCTCGTTCGAGCCGTCGCAGATCGAGAAAGAACGTCCAGTGGTGATCGAGGAGTGGCGGCTCGGACAGGGCGCCGAAAACCGGATGCAGAACAAGTGGTTTCCGGTATTGTTTACGGGCTCACGTTATGGCGAGCGGCTGCCCATCGGACTCAAGAGCGTACTGGAGACATACAAGCCCGCAACACTCCGCCGTTTTTACGACACGTGGTACCGTCCGGACCTGATGGCCGTTGTCGCCGTCGGCGACTTCGACAAGAAAACCGTCGAAGGTCTTATCAAGCGCTACCTCGGTGGGATTCCGCCTGCGACGAACCCCCGTCCTCGGCAACTATTTCCTGTTCCCGCGCGCGACAGCACGCTGTTTTCGATCAACAGCGACAAGGAAGCTACGCAGTCAGTCATTCGGCTTCTCTACAAACAGCCCAAGCGATATAACACCACCGAGGCCACGTATCGCCAGCATTTGGTGGAAAACCTCTTCGGCGCGATGTTCAACGATCGGTTCTCCGAGATCGTGCAACACCCGAATCCTCCGTTCATCAACGCGTTCGCGGCGCAAGGCGATCTCGTTCGTTCCGCGGAGTCGTTCACCATGAGCGCCGTCGTCGCCGACAACGGAATTCTGCGCGGCCTGACCGCTTTGCTTACCGAAGGTGAGCGCGTCAAGCGTTACGGTTTCCTTCAGTCCGAGCTCGATCGCGCTAAGAAGGATTTCATCCGCGGCATGGAGCAGGCATACGCCGAGCGCGACAAAACAAACTCCAGCATTTACGCAGGCGAGTACGTGTCCGCCTTCCTGCAGTCGGAACCGACGACGAGCATCGACTACGATCTTGCCGCAGTGAAGCGATTGTTGCCAGGGATCACGCTCACGGAGGTCAACCAGTTAGCCGGCGAATGGATGACTGACAAGAATCGCGTGCTCGCAACTACGGCCCCTGATAAGCCCGGTGTCGTGAACCCGACACCCGCCGAGCTGATGCTGGCCTTCGATGCAGTTAAAGGCGGCGACATCGCAGCGTATTCGGAAAGCGCGCCGTCGCAAAGCCTGGTCGACAAGGATCCAGTTTCTGGAACCATCGTCTCTGAGCGACAGATCAAAGAAGTGGGCATTACGGAATGGCGGCTTTCCAACGGAATCAGAGTTCTCGCCAAGCCGACTGATTTCAACGCTGATCAGATCGCGTTCACTTCCTACTCGCCAGGCGGTGCCTCGCTGCTACCCGACGCATCGTACATTGCCGCGAGCGCAGCCGATCTGATTCCGACCACCAGTGGTGTCGGCAAATTCACGGTCATCGATCTGCAGAAATTCCTGGCAGGCAAGCAGGTCAGCGTTTATCCGATGATCGATGATCTGAGTGAGGGAATCTCCGGTAGTGCGTCGCAGCGCGACGTCGATACGATGCTGCAGCTTGTCTATCTCTACTTCACTCAGCCCCGACTCGACACTGCTCTTGTCAACACCTTCATCGGCCGTTTCAAGGGAGTGCTCGCGAACCGCAGCGCCAGCCCCGAAGCGGCGTTCAGCGATACTCTACAGGTCACGATGGCGCAGCATTCGCCGCGCGAAGCTCCGGTGTCCGCGGCGACGCTGGATCGAATCGATCCGTTCAAATCGTACGAGTTTTATCGCGAGCGGTTTTCCGACGCAAATGGCTTTACGTTCGTATTCGTCGGGAACTTCAAGCCCGACTCGTTGAAGCCGCTAATTGCAAAATGGCTCGGCTCACTTCCGTCCAAGGGTCGGCACGAGACGTGGCGCGACACCGGTATTCGCCCGCCAACTGGAATCGTCCGGCGCGTCGTGAAGAAAGGTGCTGAACCCAAGGCGCGGACAGCATTGGTCTTCACAGGTCCGTTCGAGTACACGAGAAAGAATCGATATCAGCTGAGCGCGCTCGCCGAGCTTCTCAACATCAAGCTTCGTGAGACCCTGCGTGAGAACATGGGTGGAACCTATGGCGTCAGCGTAAGCCCGAGTGCGTCTCGTGAGCCATACCCGGCTTATCGGTTCACCATTGGTTTTGGCTCTGCGCCAGAACGTCTCGAGGATCTTACGACCGCCGCACTCGCCGAGATCGACAGTGTCAAGAAGTTTGGAACGACTCCCGAATACGTGAACAAGGTGAAAGAAGCCGCATTCCGTGCACGCGAAGTCGCACTGAAGCAAAACAATTACTGGCTCGCGCAAATCTCGACGTTCGACCAGAGCGGCTGGTCGCTCGCCGAGATTCCCGATGGAGACAAACTGATCGCGGGGCTCACTTCGGACGACCTCAAGCAGGCCGCGATCAAATATCTGCGCACCAACAATTACGTGCGCGTATCCCTCTATCCCGAGAACTTCTCCGGAGCGGAGAACCGCTAGATTTCGACATGGACGATTCGCTGTACTTCGCCGAGCAGCACCTCGCGGTTCGCAACATGGTCCGCGAGTTCGCGCGGAGTGAAGTAGCCCCGGTGGCCGCCCAGCTCGATGCGAAAGCCGAGTTTCCGTGGGCGAACGTCAAGAAAATGGGAGAGCTTGGCCTACTCGGTATTCCGTGGCCGGAAGATCTCGCCGGCGCTGGTCTCGATTTATTGAGCTACATGATCGTGATCAACGAGATGGCGAAGGTCGACGCCTCCCACGCCATCACGATCTCCGCGCACACCACGCTGGGTACGTCGCCGATCGTCAACTTCGGCACTGCGCAACAGAAGAAGAAATACGTTCCGCCACTTGCCTCGGGAAAAGTGCTCGGCGGCTTCGGCCTCACTGAGCCGAGCGCTGGCAGTGATGCGGCAAGCACGAAGACGACCGCGGTGCGCAAAGGCGCCCACTACGTTCTGAATGGAAGCAAGATCTTCATCACGCACGGCGGTGTGGGCGAAGTTTTTGTTGTCACAGCAGTGACGGAAGCTGGAAAAGGCACGAAGGGAATCAGCGCGTTCATCGTCACCAAGGAAACGACCGATCTCGAAAAGCTGGACGGCCTCGGCATTGGTCACGACGATTCCCTGAAGGCGATGCCCGGGTTTCGCGCGGGGAAGAAAGAAGACAAGCTTGGCTGGAGAGCATCGGACACACGCTCGCTCATCTTCGAGGATGTCGAGGTTCCCGCCGAGAACATGCTCGGCGAGGAAGGCGAAGGATTCAACAACTTCATGCGAACGCTCGACTCGGGGCGGGTCGGAATCGCCGCGCTTTCACTCGGCATCGCTGAGGGAGCATTCGAGCAGTCCCTGCGATATTCGACGCTGCGCAAACAATTCGGTCAGCCAATCGCAAACTTCCAAGGGATTCAGTTCCAGTTATCCGACATTGCGACGGAGATCGAGGCAGGGAAGCATTTGATGTTTCACGCGGCGTGGCTGGCGCAGCACAAGCAGCCGTTCACCAAGGAGGCGGCGATCGCGAAGTTGTATTGCTCCGAGCTCGCAATGCGCACGACCATCAAAGCGATCCAGATCCACGGCGGGTACGGCTACACGAAGGAGTATCCCGTCGAACGCATGTTCCGGGATGCAAAGATCTGCGAGATCGGCGAGGGCACATCCGAAATCCAGCGGATGGTGATTGCGCGGAACCTGCTCAAGGAGCTGGCGGATTGACCTATTCCGAAGTGGCGAAGCGGCTGCGATTGCCGCTCGGCTTCGTTCTTGGAGTTGCCTATCTCATTCTGGCGCGGCCAACTCCGCTCACACTGGCAGTCGGGGGGTTGATCGCCCTCATCGGAGTTTTGATTCGGGCATGGGCCTCCGGGCACATCTCCAAAAACGAGCGGTTGGCGACTACAGGCCCGTACGCGCACACCCGCAACCCGCTCTACTTCGGGAGCTTTCTCATCGCGGCGGGATTCGCGGTGGCAGGGCACTGGGCGCTGCTGTTGGTTGTCGTCGCGTTCTTCGCTCTCGTTTATGCCCCGACGATGCAGCGCGAGCGAACGAACATCGCCGGCCGATTCCCGGAAGCTTACGAAGCGTATGCGGCGAACGTACCCGCCTTTGTGCCCAGGCCAACTCCGTGGAAGGCGACTCATCCCGACGACGGTGGTGGCTTTAGCCTCGACCTCTACATGAAGCATGGCGAGTGGAAGGCTGGTCTGACTTACGTGCTGGTGATGGTCTGGCTCACCTATCGCGCCGTGACCGGACTCTGATCCAGCCGTCACATAGATTGCCGGGCCGGCTTTACCTCGCGTACGGGGCTCAACAGTGCGTAACTCGTTGTCGCTGTTGCGGAAGCGAGCTAGCCCTCCGTAGATTTGTCAGCATTGATCGTTCGCCCTGGTGCATGGGGGTGTCTGCGCGACTCGCGGCACCCAGACACATGAACCGACGGGCGCGGTTGGTTGGTTACCATCGAAATCAATAACGCGGCCCTGTAGCACGACCGCGCGAACTTTTTTGAACCGTCTCACCATCGCCCGCCGAGTCGCCGGACGAGAGGTTGAGTCGGGGAACAATGAAAAGAGAAATCCTCATCAACGCGACGCCGCGGGAAACGCGGATCGCGATTCTGGAGGACGCGAAGCTCGTCGAGCTGCTCGTGGACCGTCCAGACAACCGACGTATGGTCGGTGACATTTACCTGGGCCGGGTCGACGCTGTGCTCCCCGGAATCCAGGCCGCCTTTGTCGACATCGGAACCGAAAAAAGTGCCTTCCTTCATTCATCAGATCTGGTGCGTCAGAGCGCGGACGAGGCGGAAGACGACGATGAAGACGACGATGAAGACGAGCCCTCCGAGAGAAAGAACGGGAATGGCAACGGCAGTAACGGCAATGGACGGCGCGCCAAAGCGCCGCTCATCCAGGAGGCATTGAAGCGTGGCCAGGAGATACTGGTTCAGGTTTCGAAGGAGCCTATCTCGACCAAAGGCCCGCGCGTCACCGCTCAAATCTCCCTCGCCGGGAGATTCCTCGTTTATATCCCCGATTCTTCCAAGGTTGGCGTAAGCCGAAAGATCGGCTCGTCGACGGAAAGAGCTCGGCTGAAGGAGCAGGTGCAGGCGATTCTGCCCGAGAAATCAGGCGGCGTGATCGTCCGCACCGTCAGCGAAGACGTCACGCCCGAAATGCTCGACCGTGAGCTGAAGAGCCTGATGTCGCAATGGAAGAAGATCAACCGCAAGATGCATTTCCAAAAAGCGCCGTCGCTGGTCAACCGCGAAAGCGGACTCACACGCGGATTGGTGCGCGACATCTTCAGCGACAAAGTCGACAGCTTGAGCGTCGATTCGAAGCAGGTCTACAATGAGATCGTCGACTATCTCAGGGACATTGCGCCCGATCTGATCCCGCGGGTGAAGCTGCACGACGCGCAGACTCCGCTGTTCGACACGGTGAATATCGAGTCGGAGATCCGCGACATTTTCAAGCGCCGTTGTGATTTGCCCTCCGGAGGCTACCTGATCATCGAGCCGACCGAGGCCCTGGTCTCCATCGACGTGAATTCCGGGCGTTACACGGGAAAGAAGGATCCGGAGAAGACGGTGCTGCGCACGAACATGGAGGCCGCGGCGGAAGTCGCTCGCCAACTCAGACTGCGTGACGTCGGCGGCATCATCGTCTGCGACTTCATCGACATGGAGACGAAGGCGAATCGCGATCGGGTACTGCAGGAGCTACGTCAGCACCTGTCGCGCGACCGCGCGCGGACGAAGGCATTTGCGGTGAGTGACCTTGGTCTGATCGAGATGACCCGCCAGCGGGTTCGTCAGAGTCATTACCAGTCCTCGACCGAGCCATGCCCGACCTGCAACGGAACCGGTCGAGTGCTCACCCCCGAGACGATCGTTCGCCGGATGGAGCGCTCGGTGAAGCGGATGGCGGTAGAAGGCCGTCGCGACAACCTGCTGGTGAAGCTGCACCCCGACGTCGTGATGTACGTGCTCGAGGAGGAGCGCGACCTCGCGCAGAAACTTCAGAAAGCCGCGAATTTTTCTTTGGAGTTCCGTGACGATCCCTTGCTCAAGCCAGATGAATTCAAGCTTGTAGTGAAGGCGCAGGGGAGAGACGTCACGCAGCAGTACGCAATCGCGTAAACGAACGACAAACTGCGCTGGCGCATTGACGTTAGTCATGTCAACGCTTAACTTTCAAGGCTAATTCGTACTACCTAACGCAAGCAGATTTCATGACTTACGCGATTATCAGGACCGGCGGTAAGCAGTTCCGCGCCGAGGCCGGCAAGACGATCAGAATTCCGAAAATGGCAGGCGATGCGGGCGCCAAAGTCACCTTCGACGACGTCATCCTCGGCTCCGACGGTGACAAGAGGCACGTCGGCTCTCCGTCTGTCAAAGGCGCGCACGTCACCGGCGAGATCGTGAAGCAGGGACTCGGCGAGAAGATCGTTGTCTTCAAGCACAAGCGCCGTAAGAACTATGCGAGAAAACAGGGACATCGGCAGGCATTCACCGAAGTCCGGATCAAAGATGTCGCCTTCGGCAAATCCCGCGGCGAGAAAGGAGAGAAGTAATGGCTCATAAGAAAGGCGTAGGCTCGTCGCGCAACGGACGTGACAGCAATCCGCAGTATCGCGGTGTGAAGAAGTTCGGTGGCGAGAAAGTCGTCGCGGGCAACATCATCATCCGCCAGTGCGGCACCAAATGGCATCCGGGGCGCAACGTCGGCCTCGGCTCTGATTTCACGATTTACTCGCTGATCGATGGAGTGGTGAAGTTCGAGCACAAGAACAACCGGCGCTACAAAGTCAGCGTGTATCCGGAGACGGAGAGCAGCGCGGCGTAAGCGCGCCGATGTGACTGAAGGCCCCGCGAGGGGCTTTTTTGTTGCCATTCGGTTGCCCCGGAGCGATACTGAAACGTCGCCCTTCGCGCTTGCGTACGGTTGAGTGCAGTAACCTCTTACACGAGACTACGATGGCACTACTCGATAGACTGAAACAGGAGCTCGATCGCGCCGGTCGCGTTGCACAGGAAGCGTTCGACGACGGCAAGACGCGACTCGAAGCATTTCGCACCCGTCAACTCGCCGACAAAGCCGCGCAAGCACTCGGCTACGCCGTTTACCGTTCACGAAAGAGTGGCGGCGACATCGACGCGGCGACTTACGATCGTTTGCGCTCAACGCTCGAGACTCACGACACCGAAGCCTCGCGACTAGAGGCTGAAATCGAGTTACGGCGCCAACAGTCGCCGGGCTCCAGTTCCACGACAAGCGGCGGGACGACGACGGGAAGCAGCAGCGACTATCAGGGGTCGCCAAGCTAAAAACTGCGAACTGCCTAACAAAGGTAGGCAGGTCGCAGAGAGCTCAGACTAGTGTGATGGCTCGTTGTGAGTACCCGGCAAATTCAGGTACCGCTCGATCAACAGATCCTGCCGCGTCTTCTCCTTGTACTCCAATCCCCGGACGAAGACGTGCTCGGCACGGGTGGTAAACTCGAACGGATCGCCACTCCACACCACGACGTTTCCTTCGCGACCGACCCGAAGTGAGCCGACGCGATCGGCGACTCCGAAGAGCTCCGCAGGAGTGAGCGTCACCGCGCGAAGAGCGTTCTCCCAGGTCATTCCATAGGAAACGGCATTGCCCGCTTCCTGCTTCAGGTTGCGGACATTGAATGCTTCTTCATCGCCGCCGCCAGCGTTACCGATAAGCGCGACTGGGACTCCGGCCTTGCTCAAGAGGCCTGGGTTCTCCTGACGCTGACCGAGCGCGGCGAATCCAGCGGGGATGTTGTTCATGGCACCGGTAAGAACGGGAATACGTGCGGCGGCAAGTTTGTCCGCCATCATCCACGCCTCGGCCCCGCCGCCGATCATGAGCTTGACGTTGTATTCACGAGCGAGGCGCATCGCGGCGTCTATATCCGATTCCCGATCGACGGTGAGCAACAGCGGTAATCTCCCTTCGATCACTGGAATCAACGCCTGCAGATCGAGTCTGCTCGCAGCGAACGGCCGGGTCTGCGCGCGATCGAACGCGTTGCGATGAGTCTGGAAATAGCGGGCGTCATCGAGGACTTCGCGCAGCTTGACGATCAATTCTCCTCGCGATCCGAGTCCGGCCTGCTGCGCATCTCCAATTTCCGCGACCATCGCCACCGGCGCGCGAATGATCATGTCGCTCGATGTGCCGGGCACCACATCGACGAGAGCGGCCTGACCCCCGATCAATCCGCCAGTTGGAATGATGACGAAGCTGGTGATGCCCTCCTTCCGCGCCGGCGCGAGCAACACCGAGTTGGGATTGAGTCCCTCCCACACCGTGAATGCGGCAGCGATGTTGTCTTTTCCGCGCGCGCTCGCGTCAACCGGCGGTCCACCAAAGCCGATCTCTTGCACACCAAGCTGCGTCGATGAATTGACGAAGCCCGGCGTGACAATTTTTCCGGTCGCGTCGATGCGCATGGCGCTCGGAGGAATAGGCACGTTGGTGCCGACGGCGATGATTCGGCCGAAGGAAATAACGACGGTGCCATTCTCGATGGGCGGCCCGCTCACCGGATAAACTTTGCCGCCAACAATCGCCACGACGTGGTCCTGACCGTGCGCGTTGACTGCGATTGCCGGGACTGTGGAGATAATAGCGCTTACAACGCCGATCCTGAATGATCTGTATGAGAGCATTGATTAGTTCCGGTTGAACGGTACGAAGCCGAGCTCGAAATCAGTACGCCACTGTTCTGATGCGTCGGTGCGATCGTAGAGCAGAGCGCCATCGATCCACACCTTTTCCGGCTTCGAGTAAACGCTGAACGGATCGCCAGTCCAGAGAACGACGTCAGCATCTTTGCCTGATTCGAGCGAGCCGATCTTGTCGTCGAGACCGAGCGCCCACGCCGGATTAATGGTCAGCCACTTGATGGCAGTCTCTTCGCTCACCGGCAAACCGATTTCGGCGCCCGCCTCCATCGCCTTCGCCGCTTCCTGATTCAAACGCTGCGATCCGGACGGGTCATCCGAATGCACCACCACGCGTGCGCCAGCGTGGTCGACGAGCACCATATTCGCTTTGACCGCATCCATCGCTTCCATCTTGAAGCTGCCCCAGTCGGCCCAGATCGAGGCGGAGATACCTTCCTTCGCGAGAAGGTCAGCGATCTTGTATGCCTCGACCCCGTGATGGAACGAGCGAATCTTGTAGCCGAACTCGTGGGCGATATCGATCATCTGCGCCATTTCGTCCGACCGATAGCAGTGGTTGTGGACGAGAATATTGCCGCGTAGAACTTCGGCGAGCGTCTCGAGCCCTAGATCGCGAGTCGGTGGATCGCCCTTATGATCGGCGTTCCACTTGTCCCATTTCTTCCTGTACTCGACCGCGCGGATCCACGCCGCGCGATAGCCAGCGACGTTGCCCATTCGAGTCGAAGGTCCACCCCGGTTTCCGTAAACGCGTTTTGGATTCTCGCCGCACGCCATCTTGAGGCCGTACTTGGCGCCAGGAAACTTCATCGCCTGTACCGTGCGGCCAG
>Ga0209027_1000584_pt1 | contig 13089 bp, 11 predicted proteins | sample GraSoi013_1_20cm_3_FD_185821 | JGI IMG/M metagenome (GOLD analysis project Ga0209027, IMG submission 185821) | Grasslands soil microbial communities from the Angelo Coastal Reserve, California, USA - Sample 09_27_2013_1_20cm (SPAdes) (version 2) | ecosystem: Environmental > Terrestrial > Soil >...
CCGGTATCGTGCACCGGCTCGATCGCGATACGTCCGGTTTGCTCCTCGTGGCAAAGAGCGACCTCGCGCACCGGCGGCTTGCCGGCGCGATCGAACAGCGCCAGGTGAAGCGCGTGTACGCGGCGCTGGTGTGGGGCCATTTACGGAAGAGTCCCGTCGACATCGAAGCGCCAATCGCGCGTCATCCCAAGGAGCGCAAGCGCATGACCGTGGCGCAGGGGGGGCGACACGCGGTCACGCATGCCGCCGTCGTCGCGCGATTCGCGCATGCCGATCTGCTGCGCGTGCGCCTGGGCACCGGACGCACGCATCAGATCCGGGTCCATCTGGCGCACGTCGGCAGCCCGATCGTCGGCGATCGCGAATACAGCTTCGGCGGGAGCCGCCGCGTCACGCCGTCGGCACGCGTCGAAGCCGAGCGGCTCGAAGGGCTCGCACCGCGGCAAATGTTGCACGCGGCGGCGTTGTCCTTCGCGCATCCGATCAGCGGCGTGCCGCTGTCATTAACGTCAGAATGGCCGGAGGACTTGCGGCCCGCGCTCGCGGAAGCGGCAGCGGATGTCGATTTGCTTGCTCAGCCCAACCCCTTGCAGTATCTTGGCTTCTTCGCATCCGATGAATGACGGTAGCCTCGCAACCGCGCGATTGCTCGTGTTCCGTGTGGGCACACTGGCGTGCGCGGCCGAGGTGGATCAAGTGCGGGAGATTCTCCCGCGCCTCCCAACGACGCGTATTCCGGGCGCGCCCCCGGTCGTCGCGGGACTCGTGAATGTCCGAGGCACCCTGGTGACGGTCGTGGAAGGGTGGCGTGCGTTAGGGCAGGCCCCACCTTCCGCCTCCCCGGAAACCCCAGTCACCAGTGCTGCGCCGGGCTCGACCATTATCCTCGAGGTCGCCCGACGTGATGCGGATAACGGGGGAGGCACGCGCAAACTTATAGGCTTTACGGTCGACGAGGTGACGGACTTGCTGGCGGGAGGCAATGCGACGCTCGAGGGCCGCGACCGGCTGCCCGGCGTCGATCCCACGCTGGTCCGAGCGGTGGGAAGAGACGCCCGCGGCGATGTCTTCATCGTATTGGATCTGGCGGCATTGTTGGGCCCGATTCTGACTACTTAAGGAGCGCGCGGTGAGCCACACGGTTCTCGTCTGTGACGACGCCATCTTCATGCGCACGATGATCACCGATATCCTGGCGCAGGCCGGATTCGAGGTCGTCGGCGAGGCGGAAACGGGCACGCAGGCGGTCGAGAAGTACCGCCAGCTCAAACCCGACCTCGTCACGATGGACATCGTGATGCCGGACATGGGCGGTATCGATGCCGTGCGCGAGATCGTCAAGCAGGATCCCGACGCCAAAATCCTGATGTGCAGCGCGATGGGCCAGCAGGCGTTGGTCGTCGAGGCCATTCAGGCGGGCGCCAAAGACTTCGTCGTCAAACCGTTCCAGCCCTCTCGCGTCCTCGAAGCCGTCCAGCGCGTGCTCGGCTAGGCGCCATGGATCTTTCGCAGTACGCCGAGCTGTTCCTGGCGGAGAGCCGCGAGCACTTGAGCGCCTGCAATCAATTGTTGCTCGAGTGGGAGCGACATCCGTCCGCGACGGAACCGGTGGGTGGCATCTTCCGCGCGGTCCATACGGTGAAGGGCATGGCGGCGACGATGGGGTATGGCCGCGTGGCCGATCTCGCCCACCGCATGGAGAATCTCCTCGATCATCTCCGTCGCGGCGGCAAGCCGCCGACCGACGACACGCTCCAGCTGCTATTCCGCGCGACCGACGCGCTCGAAAAAGCAGTCGGCCTCGCCGTGGCGGGCCGCGAGCGTGAGCTCGATTTCTCGACGCTCCTCGCGGATCTTGAGCGTGTCTCCGCCAAGGCGCCAGCACCGGCTCGCGCCGCCCCCTCGCCGCCCCCCGCCGCCGCTTCATTTGCCGCCCCGTCGGGATCCGGTCGGCTCGTCACCGTGACCATCCGCGCAGAAGCCCCCATAAAGGGCGGCAGGGCCACGTTGATCATCCGCAAAGCGCAGAAGCTGGGTCGTGTGGATCGCATCCAGCCCCCCTCGGCCGCGTTCGAAGGGGACGACTTCGACGGACGGTTTACGTTCGAGCTCGATACGGCCGCGGATGCCGCCCAGATCGAGACTGCGATTCGCGCTGTCGGCGATGTCGACGCGGTGACGATCGGTGGCGGAGAAGAGGCGCACGTTACGCCGGGTGAAAGTGCGGCCGCTGTGGGGGGTCGCAGCAAGCACATCCGCGTCGATCTGCGGCGCCTGGATACGCTGATGGATCTGATCGGCGAGCTCGTCACCGCGCGCGGGCGACTGAACGAAGTGGCGGCACGCTGGGTCGGGCAGGATCCGGTGATCGACGACGTGGCGATCCAGATCTCGCGTCTCTCCGCCGATCTGCAGAGCGAAATCATCCAGGCGCGCATGACCCCCGTGTGGCAGGTGTTCGACCGCTTCCCCCGTCTCGTCCGCGACGTCGCGCGTCAACTCGGCAAGCAGGTGCAGTTTCGGGTCGAAGGAAAAGAGATCGAGCTCGACCGCGCCATCCTCGACGAGCTCGGCGATCCACTCGTGCATCTGCTGCGGAACGCGGTCGACCACGGAATCGAAACGCCGGCGGAGCGCACGCGCCACAAAAAGAATCCGGAAGGGGAGATCGTCCTCGCCGCGGTGCGCGAACGCTCCAGCGTGGCGATCAGCATCCGCGACGACGGTCGCGGGATCGATCGCGCGCGCGTGCTCGACAAGGCGAAGCGCGACGGACTCGTCGGGCCGCACATCGAATCCCTCTCGGACGATCAGCTGTTGCGCGTGCTCGCCCGGCCGGGGTTTTCGACGGCGGCCGCGGTCACGAGCGTCTCGGGTCGCGGCGTCGGCATCGATGTCGCCGTGACACGCATTCGCGCGCTCGGCGGTTCGATCGAGATTCGGACGGAGCCGGGAAAGGGCACGGCCTTTGTGATGCGTCTGCCGGTCACGCTTGCGATCGTGCGCGCGCTGATCGCCGCGGTCGGCGACGAACGGTACGCACTGCCGCTCACCTACGTCGCCGAGACGGTCGAGTTTGGAACGACGCCACTGACGACGATGGATGGACGAGACGCGATCGTATTGCGTGATCGCGTGATTCCACTCCTGGATCTGCGGAAGCTCCTGGCGACGAATGGCGCTGCGACTGCGCCGCCCCCGCGCCGCCCCGTGATCGTCCTGGAAATGGGGGAACGGCGGGCGGGGGTCGTAGTGGATGGCATGTTGAGCCAGCAGGAGATCGTGGTGAAGGCATTCGATGCGCCGCAGGGCACGCTGCCGGTCTTCAGCGGTGCGACGATCATGGGCGACGGCGTGCCGGCGCTCATCCTCGATGCTGCCGGACTGGTCTAGGCCGGGGGAATTCATGGAAGATGTCCGTGATCTGAAAGCGCTGCAGCTCGACGCGCTGAAAGAGGTCGCCAACATCGGGGCGGGCCATGCCGCGACGGCGCTGTCGCAGCTGACGCACCGCCGCATCATGATCTCCGTGCCCGAGATCAACATCGCCCGGCTCGAGGAGGTCCCGAGCCTGATTGGCGATCCGCAGGAGGTCGTTACGGCCGTCTTGATGCACATGCTGGGCGACCTCACGGGCCGCACGCTGCTGCTGTTTCCCGAGTCGGTCGGTCGCAAAGTGTGCGACATGCTGCTCAAGCGGCCGCTGGGCACCACCACGGGCTTCGACACCATCGAGCAATCCTGTCTCAAAGAGTGCGGCAACATTCTGTCCGGCGCGTACATGAACGCGCTGTCGGAGTTCATGGGCATGCTGCTGCTGCCGTCCGTGCCCAGTCTCGTCGTGGATGTTTCTGCCGCCGTCCTGACGACCACATATCTGAACTTCGGGCACGACCGGGACTTCGTATTTTGCGTCGAGACGGAGTTCAACATCGATGCCCGGAACGGGCTGCGCGGCCATTTTCTGCTCCTGCCCGACCTGGCGTCTCTCAAGGCTATCTTCGACGCCATTCGCCTGACCTGAGCCGTGACGGCACCGGTGGTATCGGAACGTGACCTCGCGGTCCTCCGCTCCTTTGCCCGCCGGATCGATCCGTCGGACGCCGGTGCGCACAACAACCTCGGCGTCCTCTACTACCAGAAGAGCCTCGTCCCCGAAGCGATCGAGCAATTCGCGCGCGCGCTCGAGCTCGACCCGCGCATGCAGATTGCGCAGCGCAACCTCGAAATCGCCTATCACAACACCGGTTTCTACGACCGCCGCGTGGCCGAGCTGCAGGAGCGACTCCGCCAGGCGCCCGACGAGCGCGACGCGCGTTGGGAGCTGGGCCGCACCTATGCGATCCTCGGCGCGTTCGAAGAGGCGGTTGCCGAATTCGAAGAGCTGCTCGCGCACAAGTCTGACGACGTGGCCGCCATCATCCAGCTCGGACTGGCCGAGAAGGCGCGCGGCCGGCTGGAAGTCGCAACGGAGTGGTTCGAGCGCGCCGCCGAAGCCGAGCCCGATTCGAGCGTGGTGCAGTTCTATCTGGGTGAGGTCTACTACAACCGGGGACTCAACGAACCGGCGTTAGCGGCGCTGGAGCGCGCGGTCGCGCTCAACCCCGACAACGCCAATGCGCACTACTTGATGGCCTTCGTGCTCGGCGACATGGGGCGGCATCAGGACGCGCGCGCCGCCTCCAAGCGCGCGATCCAGCTCAATCCGCCGCTCGCGCGTGCCCAGACGAACTTGTCGCTGGAGCGCTATCGCGCCGAACGCCAATCCGCCGAGCAACGATTGCGCGACATGCCGCCGCCCGAGGTCGCCGAGGGCGCCGAGCTCGCGCATTTCAACCTCGGCCTCGCGTTCCGGCAGAAGGGCTACTACACGGAAGCGTTACGCGAATATCGTCTCGCCATCGAGCGCGGCGAAGACCGCCGCCTCGTCCGCCAGGCGATGGCCGAAGTGCACCTCCTGAAGCGCGATTTCGGCGACGCGCTCGAGCTGTATGAGTCGCTGATCCATGATGTCCCCGATTCCCCCAAGCTCTGGAACGAGCGCGGCGTCGTGTTGCATCAGGCGGGGCGGACCAGCGACGCGCTTGCGTCCTACCGCCAGGCGACCGAAGTCGATCCGCGCTACGCGCTCGCCTGGAACAACGTCGGCGTCGTGCTCGCGCACCAGAGCGACACCGAAGAGGCGATCGAGGCGTTTCGGAAAGCGCTGCAGTTGTCGGGGGAGTTCATGGGCGCGCGACTGAATCTCGCGCTCTTGCTCACGCACCTGCGCCGCTTCCAGCTCGCGCTCGAGGCCTATCGGCAGGTGCTCGCCGCCCAGCCGGCTTCCGCACCGGCCTGGAACGGCGTCGGACTGGTGCTCGTCGAGCTGAAGCGTTTTACCGATGCGCGCAACGCGTTCGTGCGCGCCGTCGAAGCCGATCCACAGAACGCCGGCGCCCACTACAATCTGAGCTTCACACTCTCGAATCTCGGGGACTTCGACGGCGCGCTGCGGGCGACCAAACGGGCACTCGAGCTCGATCCGTACTACGTATCGCAAAAATTCTCGCTCGCGATCGATCTCCAGTACGAAACCGTCTCGATCGGCATCGTGCCGGAGATTTCGGCCGACGTGCAGGCGGAGAATCTGGGCGGCGAATTCGCCTTCGATCAGCGGTTGCTGGACAACATTTTCCAAGAGTTGGCGCCGGCCGCCACCACACCGCAGACTGCACCCGCTGGGCTCGCCAAGAAGGCGAAGGACGATCCGCTGGCGCTGGCGCGCGACTACGTCAGCAAAGGCATGATGGATCTCGCGGTCGCCGAAGCGACGCGCGCGGTGCAGCGCGGCGCGGACCCCGGGCACGCCGCCACGCTGCTTGGCGACATCTACGCGCGCCGCGGGTTGCACGGCGAAGCCCTCGAGCGCTATCGCGAGGCGCGGACCCTCGACGGAGCCAATGCCGCGGCCGCGCTCGGCGAGGTGAAAAGCTTGCTCGCGGTCCAGCGACCCGGCGAAGCGCTGCCGCTCGCGGAAGAGCTGGTCGCCAAGAGCCCCGAGGACGTCGAGGTGCTCGTCGCCGTGGCGCGCGCCCGCGCGGCCGCGGGTGATGCCGCGGGGGCGCTCACCGCTTTGCGTCAGGCGCAAACGCGTGCGCCGGACCGCGCCGATCTGCACAAACTGCAAGGCGACATCGCGCTCAAAGTCGGTGATCGGCACGGGGCGCGGCAGGCCTATCGCGCGGCGCTCGATCTCGATCAGGGCTTCGTGCAGGTCTGGCTCGAGCTCGGGCGCCTGCACGAGCAGGACGAGGAATGGGAGCAAGCGCGGCGCGCGTACGAAGAGGCGCTCGAGGCGCTGCCCACGTTTCACGAGGCGGCGCTGGCGCTGGCTGATCTACTGCGGCGCTCGGGTAGCGTCCGCACCGCCGTCACCCGGCTCGCCGAAATGCTCGAGCAGGATCCATACGATCTCGATGCCTTGCTGCTCCTGGGACGCGCGCTGCTCGACGACAAGCGGAATGCGGAGGCGCTGGAGGCGTTTCGCCGGGCGCTCAAGTTCGATACCGACCACACCGGCGCGCTCTTCTATCTGGGCGCGACCCTCGCGCGGCTGCAGCGCTACGGCGAGGCGGTGGATGCCTGGGAGCGGGTGACGCGCGTCGATCCGGCGGGGCCGTTCGCGCAACGCGCGCGCATCCATGCGCGCACCGCGGTCGACCTGCAACACATCTTCTCCACTTCGGATGCGGCCTGATGGCGATCGAAGGACCGCTTCGCGAGCTCGGGATTCACGACGTCTTCCAGCTCCTCGACCTGAGCCGGAAGACCGGGGCGCTGCGCGTCACCTCCGAGCTGCGCCATAACGAGGGGACGATTTACTTCGACAGCGGCGTGATCGTATCGGCCGAGATCCGCAGCAATCCGCATCCGCTGGGCGCGCTGCTGCTGCGCACCGGCAAGATCGCCGAAGCGGATCTCGAGCGCGCTCGAGACATGCAGCAGCGCCAGGGCGACAAACGCCGCCTTGGCGAGATCCTGGTCGGGCTGGGCGTGATCACACAGCGCGAAGTCGAGCGCCAGATCCGCTTCCAGATCGAAGAAGTGGTCTTCGAAGTCATGAGCTGGAACGAAGGCTATTTCTCGTTCAACGACCAGCCTGGGACGAAGGTCCCGACCGAAGTGTCGGTGCGTATTCCCGTTGAAGCGTTGCTGATGGAAGGCGCGCGCCGCATCGACGAATGGTCGCGAATCGAGAACCGGATTCCGCACGTCGGTGTGGTCCCGTCACTCGCGCCTCCGCCCGAGAGTGGAGGAGGCGAGCTCGACCTACTGCCGCCCGAATGGGAGGTGCTCGCGCTCGTCGACGGCCACCGTTCCGTGCGCGGCCTGGCAACGGAGCTGGGTCGCTCAGACTTCGAGGTCGCGAAGACGTTGTTCGGCTTGGAGAGCGCCGGCGTCATCGTACTCGTGGATCCCGGCAATGCCAATCGGGCGCGCGGCGGCGCACCGGGCGGCGGCGACGCCGGTAGCGACCTCACCGAGCTCGTCGCCAGGGCCGAGCGGGCGCTGCAAGCAAAGGATTGGGATGCAGCGCGCGCCGCGGCCGAGCAGGCGGGAAGCATGCAGCCGCACGACGCGACGATTCACTTGCTCCTGGGGCGGATTCACCTGGCCCAGGGGCGCGGCTCCACGGCAGCGGAGGAGCTGAAGCGCGCCTTGCGACTCGATCCGCAGCTCGCCGCGGCGCACCGCCAGTTGGGTTTCGCCCTAGTCTCGATGGGCCGGTTCGCCGAGGCGGTCGACAGCTGGGATCAGTGGGAGCGGCTCGCCGGGCGTACGCCCGAAGAGGAGGCCCAGCGGTCGGACGTCGAGCGTGCGCGGCAGGCGGCACGGGTGTTCGCCCATGGCTGACGACATTCGCGCGCTGTCCACGGAGCTCGCGCAGGATCCGCAGAGCCTCGTGTTCCTGCGGCTCGGCGAGGCCCTGCGCCGTAAGGGGCAGCTCGATGCCGCGCTGCGCGTCGCGATGAATGGCCTCGAGCGCCATCCGCATCTCGCCGACGCGCACGATCTGTACGCGCGCATCCTGACGGACAAGCGCGACTACGAGCGCGCCTTCGACGAGTGGGACATGGCGGTACGAATCGCGCCGAATCACACCGGCGCGTTGAAGGGGCTCGCGTTCCTCTACTTCAAGGTCGGCGACCTGGCGCAGGCTGAAGCGCACCTGGAGCAGGCGCGGAAGGTCGAGCCGGACGATCCGAGTATTGACCAGGCGATTGCGATGATGCGCGGCGGCGTCAGTCCGCCCGCGCCGACCGCCCCGAGCGCCGAACATGCACCGGCACCAACCGCGATGCCGGCAGCGACCGCCCCGACCGCCGCCTCACCTCTCGATGAGTCCCGTGTATTCGCCGGCCTCGAGGGTGCGAACGAAGGTTTGTTGCTCATCGACGGAGCCGGACGCGTGTTGGGCGGCGCACTGCGGGATCGGTCCGGTGCTGACGTCACGGACGCCGTCGCGGCCTATCTCGCCGGCGTGTCGCAGGAGGCGGCGCGGACCGCGAAGCTCCTTGGGCTCGGCGCCTGGAATGGGCTGTCAGCGGAAGGCCAGCAGGGCAACGTGCATCTCGCGCATCCGACGCCCGAGGCATTGTTGCTGGTCGTCCGCGAACGAGGCATTCCGCTTGGCCGTCTCGCGATTCTCGCGCAGCGCGCGACCGCGATGGCGCGCCGCTGGTTGGAGCGGGGAACGTGAGCACGACCCTCGATCTGATCACGCGCGTGCGGGGCGTTCGCGGCGCGATGCTCGTCTCGGCCGATGACGGAATCGTCGTCGCCGAGCAGTTGATGGAAGGTATCAAGGGCGGCGCGGTCGCCGCGTTGGCGGCGAGCCTGGCGGGCCGATTGCGACGCGCCATGGAGGCGGCAGGTACGGGAACGAGTGTGTTCTGGCATCTGCAGGCGGAACAGGGTGCGCTGCTGGTTGTGCCGGGCGCCAACTCGCCCGGGGGCGGGAGTATTCTCGTGGTTGCGGTCGCCGAGCCCGACGTGAACATCGGTCTCGTGCGTCTCGAGCTGTTGCGCGTCGCGGAGAAGGTCATATGAGCCCGCAAACGCGCGCGGTTGAGAACTGGACGCTCCAGCCGCTTACGGACTTTGTGCGCGAGGCGTCCGTGCGTCTGGTCCTTGTCCTGACGCCTTCAGGACAGGTGCTCGCGCAGTCCGGATTTTCGCGCGCGGTCGACGTGATGTCGGCGGCGGCCCTCGCCGCGGCGATTGTCGCGTCGACGGGCGAGCTCGCGCGGCAGCTGCAGCAGCCGCCCTTCGCCGCGCTCAGCCACCAGGGTCCGAAGCACGGTTTCTTCCTGGCGACGTTCGCCAGCGATCGCGGCACGCTCGCCGTGCTCGCGGTTTACGATCTCGATGTTTCATCCCTTGGCTTGGTGCAGTTATTCTATGAGCAACTTGCGGCGGACTTGAAGGCGGCGAGTCCAAAGAACACGGTGCCGAAACAGGTGCTGGCCGCGGACTTCGAGCGCGAGCTGACGGACAGCCTCAACACGCTGTTTGGGAGATAGCGCGTGTCCCTGGTCAACTTCACGAGCCGCGAGATCACGTGCAAAATCGTCTACTACGGACCGGGCCGGTCCGGGAAGACGACGAATCTGCACTACGTCTACGGTCGCGTTCCCGAGACCAGGCGCGGACGCATGGTATCGCTCGCCACGCAGACCGACCGGACGCTGTTCTTCGATTTTCTTCCGATCGACCTGGGCCAGATCTCCGGTTTTTCGACGCGGTTCCAGCTATATACCGTGCCCGGGCAGGTCTACTACAACGCGACGCGCCGTCTCGTGCTCCAGGGTGCCGACGGCGTCGTGTTTGTGGGCGACAGCCAGGCCCGTCAGCTCGACGAGAATATCGAGAGCCTGCAGAATCTGCAGAGCAATCTCCTGGAGCACGGCGTCGACGTCCGCACGATGCCGCTCGTGATGCAATACAACAAACAGGATTTACCTCACGAGCTGATTCTCACGCCGCCGGAGCTCGATGACGCGCTCAATTTCCGGGCGGTGCCCAGCTTTGCAGCCGATGCCTTACACGGCAGAGGAGTGTTCGAAACGCTGAAGGGGATCTCGGAGCTGGTCTTGAAAAAGCTCGCCGCGGGGAGCCCGGCATGACGAGCACGCTCAATCCGCGCTTCACCTTCGACACGTTCGTCGTCGGTGCGGCGAACCGGCTGGCGGTGACGGCAGGCCGGACGGTCGCGGAGAATCCGGGGTCTGCCTACAACCCCCTCTTCATCTATAGTGGCTCCGGGTTGGGCAAGACCCACGTCCTGATGGCGATCGGGCATGCCGCCAAAGCGCTCGCGCCGCAGCTCAACATCGAATACTTAACCCTCGACGAGTACGTCGAAGCATTCCACGCCGCGATCGCCGCCGGCCAGGGGGACGCGTTCCGCCGCCGCTTCCAGAACGTCGATGCGTTGCTGGTCGACGACGTGCAGTTCCTCACGAACCGGAAGGAAATGCAGGCCGAGCTCCTGCGCCTGACGGAAGCCCTTCAACAAGCCGGCCACCAGATCGTATTGGCAAGCGATCGCCCGCCCGCCGAGATCGCCGATCTGGATGAACGGCTGATCTCGCGGTTTTCCGGCGGGCTGGTCGTCGACATGGGGATTCCCGACTACGAAACGCGCGTAGCGATCTTGCGCCGCAAGTCGGAGGAGCGGGGCAGCACGTTCCAGCCGGGCGTGCTCGAAACGGTTGCGAAGAGCGAATTCCCCAACGTGCGCGAGCTCATGGGCGCGCTGAATCGTATTGTCGCCTACCAAGCCGTCAACGACACGCCCATCAACGCGGAAGCGGTGCGGCAACTGCTGGGAGGGAGCACGGAGCAGGGAGCAGGGAGCAGGGCACCCACTGGGGAAGCCGCGAAGCCGGCAGGCGGGGATGAATTCTCGCAATTCCTGAGCGACGTCACGGTAACGGTCGGCAAAGCAGTCGAAGCGTGGCGCGCCCGCGTCGCTGAGGCGGTGTTACGATGGGAAGGGGAGGGATACCGCACCGCGCGGCTTGAGAAGTTGCTCGAACAGGAAACGCCCGCGGCTGTCGACGAAGCTATCGCGGCCTACGTGCAGGACGTCGATCGCCTCAAGGCGCTCGAGGCGGAAGTCGCGGCATTCGATCCACAGGCGGCCGGTGGGAAGGTGTTCCACGATCCGGATCAGATGGAGGACGCCGAGGCGGCGGCCGCCAGAGTGCGGGAGGGCGCGGCGCCACCGCCCGCACCGTCGGCCGCTTTTCCACTTGAGTCCTACGTGGTGGGCCCCTCGAACGAAGTCGCGCTGAGCGCCGCGCGCGACGTCATCGCGAAGCCGGGCAAGAAATACAACCCACTCGTGATTGTCGGAAAAAGCGGTCTCGGCAAAACGCATCTGCTGAACGCGATTGGCCTCGAGCTGGCGAAGAAGAAGGGCGCGATTGTCGCCTGCCTGTCGACGCAAGGATTCGTCGACGAGCTGATCGCGGCGATCGATGGCAATCGCGTGGACTGGTGGCGGGCGCGCTATCGGCGCGCCACGGCGCTGCTGCTCGACGACATCCAGCTGCTGGCCGGGAAAGAACGCACGCAAGAGGAGCTGTTCAACTTGTTCAACCAGTTCCTCGATGCCGACCGGCAGCTCATCTTCACGGCGCCCGCTCACCCGAACACGCTCGAAGGACTCGAAGAACGCATCATCTCGCGACTCGAGGGCGGGCTCGTCGCCGAAGTCTCGGAACCCGACAAAGAGCTGCGACGCCACGCACTCGAGCGATTCCTGAAGACCCAGCACGTCCCGACGGACGTCGCGCTGCTCGATTATCTCGCCGACCGTCCCATCGATTCCGTCCGCAGTTTGACCGGTACCGTGCAACGCGTCGTGGAGGCGGCGGCGGCGCAGGACGTTCCGCTCAACGCAGCCTTAGCGCGCGACGTGTTGGAGGGATCGCCTTCCGTCCGTCGGACCAGCGGTCTGCGGACGAGCGGCATCGTCGTATCCAGCGCGGGCGGGGTGCGGAGCCGTGAAAAGATGGTGTGGGACTGGCCCGCATCGTCGGACCGCGTCATCGAGGATCTGCGCTAATGGCCATCAAAGGCTCGCTCAAAGAGGCCTCGCTCCCCGACGTGCTCCAGCTGCTCGCGCTCGGGCAGAAGACCGGCTGTCTCTCGATCGCCGACCGCTCGAACTTCGGATACATCTATTTCGACAAAGGCCGGATCTGTTACGCGTCGATCGTCAATCGCCGCGACCGCCTCGGCGACATCCTTGTGAAGCACGAGAAGATCAGCCAGGAACAGCTCGACGCCGCGATCCACCGCCAGGCCAAGGAGCGCGACAAGAAGTTGGGCGAGATCCTCGTCGGCCAGAGCGTCCTCTCGCAGCAGGAGCTCGAGCGCTACATTCGCATGCAGATCGAGGAGTCGGTCTACTATCTGTTCACGTGGACCCAGGGGACGTTCAACTTCGAAGCCGACGTCCGGCCCGAGCAGCAAGACTTCCTCGTCTCCATCAATCCGGAATCGCTGCTGCTCGAAGGCGCGCGCCGCGTGGATGAGTGGAGCCTGATCGAGAAGAAGATCCCCACCTTCGACCTGATCTTCCTGGTGGACCGCGATCGCCTTGCGATCAGCGATGCGAAGCTCACGGAGATGCAGGACCGCTTGTTACCGTTGCTCGACGGATCGCGCGACGTGAATCAGGTCATCGAAGACTCGGGATTGGGCGAGTTCGAAGTCGGGAAAGCCCTGTACGGGCTCGTGACCGCGGGATTCCTGCATCGCGCCGGCAGGACCGCGAGCGCCGAAGACCAGAAGATGACGGACGCGCGCGTCGAAGAGCATCGCAATCTGGGGATCGCCTTTTACAAGACCGGCATGCTGGACGAAGCCGCGCGGGAATTCCGTCGCGTCGCGGAGCTGCGGGGCACGGATGCCAACGCTCATTTCTTCATTGGACTCGTCGCGCTCAAGCAAGCGCGCTGGCGCGAGGCAATGGAGGCGCTGCGGCTCGCCGCGGAGAAGGGCGGCTCCCGGCCCGCGGTGCTGCACAATCTC
>Ga0209027_1000586_pt1 | contig 13067 bp, 10 predicted proteins | sample GraSoi013_1_20cm_3_FD_185821 | JGI IMG/M metagenome (GOLD analysis project Ga0209027, IMG submission 185821) | Grasslands soil microbial communities from the Angelo Coastal Reserve, California, USA - Sample 09_27_2013_1_20cm (SPAdes) (version 2) | ecosystem: Environmental > Terrestrial > Soil >...
TTGGTCCGTCTATCCAGACGTATCATCTTGCAAGGTAAGAACTTGGCGCTTGGCTATGGTTTTGGATCCCGGTGGCCATTTGTATGACCTACTTGGCTAGCGTGTTCGAGTTCGATGAACGATCGCCGTTGCCGTTACTGTCGGCAAGCCTTTCAACCTAATCGTTATCATCCTCAGCAACAGGTTTGCACCCACCCCGTATGCCGGAGCCAACGCCGCTCAGATTATCATCGGCAGAAGATCGCTTCCGATCCGGTGTATCAGCAGGTCTGCTTGGAGAGTCCGCGGAAATGGCGCAGGACGCATCCGGCCTGCTGGACGAAATATCGCCAGGACCACCCAGAGCAGGTGGAACGAAACCGTCGAAAACAGCGCTTGCGGGACCAAAAACGGCGGCTGGCGAATCTTGCAAACAACAACTTGAGTATCAGCCAAGTTGTGAGTTTTCAATCGCCTACCCCTTCTGGGTCGCTGTCTTCGGCTTCTTGCAAACAACATCCTTTTGGTGTCGCCCCTGGGGCTGGGTTATAAGCCCGCCCCATGCCTGTCAAAGTTCCTCAAGTCGCGCGAGTGGATACAGGCACTTCGGAATGGTCCTGCTGGGTCCCTACTGGAAAGGTTCGCGCAAGCCTTACCGGAGATAGGGTACGCCAGGAATACAGTTCGTCTCAGCGCTGTCCCATTAAAAGTCGAATAGATTCAACTGGATGCAGGGTCGGTATCTGTGATCTCGTCGCTGAAGTTGGAAAACTCCTCTTGCAGGCACAGCGTTTGCTATCCTTAATTCAGGTCGAAAAAAAAATTGAATGACTAACGCGTGACGAACTTGGGCTAATGCGGGAAGCGGTTTTTCCAGGGATTGGACATATTGAGCGGCGGCCTCAGTCATGGCGCGGCCCAGGTCGCGCATGATGGCGCTCATCAATAACTTACAAGGGGCCAAGCTGCGGATTACTATAGAACGCATACTGTCGTTTTTGGTGTCCTCTACATAATGTTTCGCGGATGAATTTAGGTATCCATGGTATTGCCTGCCTGCTCTCCAAGGCGTAGCCTCCCTTGGTCAGAGAGCTAGACGCGCACGATGGTCGGCCCGAGGAACGTTTGAAGTTGACATAGCCAAAACGGGCGCGCGCGGAACTCCAAGGGGTGATGTGTATCTCGCCAGGGGCTGGGACTCCATGGGCGGAGCTATGCCCCCCCCCGCAAGTGTCGACAATTTGAACCATTTGATTGCATGCAACTTGAACTTGTCGGATAGCACTGGTGTGAATGCCCCAACCTACCCAACCTAATGGACACCCGAAGGTCGGCTATGTCATGAGCGCGTGGCCGCGGTTGTCGGAGACTTTTATCCAGAACGAAGTGATGGCCATCGAGCGGCTCGGTGCCCGCCTGCAGATTTTTACCATAAAGGAGGCGGAAGGCGAGGCCGCTCAGGCGAGCGCAGTGGGCCTACAGGTACCGGTGACATGCCTCTCGATTCAGCACCACCGGAAGCTGATCGGGCTGGCTAGTATCCGTTTATTTTTGGGACGACCGGTGCGCTGTTGTCAAACCATACTCCGGGCATTGCGCTACCGTCGCTGGGGCGTTCTCCGATGCTTCTTCCAAGCAACTTATTTAGCAGAGATACTTTTCCGGGAACCGCTGACTCATCTGCACGCGCACTTTGCCCACGACCCCGCGCTGGTAACTATGTTTGCTCATTATCTGACGGGAATTCCCTATAGCTTCACAGCTCACGCCAAGGATATTTATGTGAAAACGCCGCCCGAGCTTCTTCGGGCAGAAGCCCAGAGTGCCCAAGCCGTGGTCACCTGCACGGAGTACAACCGACGGTATCTCTCAACTCAGTTCGGCTCCGCAAGCAATAGCAAACTACACCGTATTTATCACGGGCTCGATCTCTCCCAGTTTAGGTTTTGCTGGCCACGCACTTTTGATTCACAGCCACCCGTGATTCTGTCGGTCGCTAGGCTGGTCGAGAAGAAGGGGCTGAGCGACTTGATCTTGGCCGCTGACATTCTGCGGCAGCGCGGCCATCGCTTCCAAGTGGAGATTGTCGGGGACGGCCCTCTGCGGCAGAGCCTGGAAGCCCAGGTCAGACAGCTGGGTCTGCATGACCGAGTAAGACTGCTGGGTGCACTGCCCCACGAGAGGCTGCGCCGCGCCTACCAGAGAGTTGGCCTTTTTGCGCTTCCCTGTGTAGTTACTGCCGACGGCGACCGCGATGGCATCCCCAACGTGTTGCTCGAGGCTATGGCTAGTGGGGTACCCGTGGTGTCCACGCCCATTTCGGGCATTCCCGAGGTCATCAACTCAGAAGAGCAAGGTCTGCTGGTTCCCCCCAACAAGCCTGCCCAGCTTGCCGACGCGCTGGAAAGACTTCTCAACTCGCCAGAGTTACAAGAACGGCTAGCTTTTGCTGCCAGGGCCAAGATTGAAACTTGCTTCTCAATCGAAAAGAACTCTGCACAATTACTGTCTCTTTTTTCGAAGCAGATACGAGCCGATGAAGATTCTTTATCTGTGTAACGATCCAGGGATCGATCTAGCCGGGAAAAGCGGCGCGGCGATTCATATCCAGTCGTTCGTACGCGCTCTTGCTGACCTCGGTCACCAAGTTGTTGTGGTGGCTTGTAGCCTGCGTGGCTGTAAGCAAGCTCTCGAGGACGACCTGCATGCCACCATTTGTTCAGCACCCCTGTCTCTGTGGAACCGCGCGCTGACCCAGGTTCTAAGAGTCGCCAACCTGACCATCGGCCGAACTCCTCGTCGCAACCCGGACGCCGTTCGGGTCCTACATAATCTGACTTTCTTCATGGCGGCAAGGTGGGCTGCCAAGCAATTGCATCCAGATTTCATTTATGAGCGTTACAGTCTGTGGGCTGCGGCGGGCCTTGGCCTGGCTAAAAAACGGTCGATTCCTCTTGTCCTCGAAGTGAACGCGCCATTCGCATACGAGCAGCAGCACTACCGCGCGGGTGTCACCTGCCCTCCGCTGGCGCATTGGGTGGAAAGGACGATCTGGAGAAAGGCGAGTCTGGTGATGGCCGTTTCCGAATCACTGCACAGCCAATTGCGAAGTTCCGGAGTAAAGCCTGAGCGGATTCACGTGTTGCCTAACGCCGTTAATACGCGCTTGTTCCATACCGGCTTGGACGGCTCGCTGGTGAGGCAACGTTTTAACCTTGAAGGGCGTTTTGTCATCGGCTTTGTTGGTACGTTCAAACGCTGGCACGGGGTGGAGTTGCTGCTCTCTGCTTTTCGGGATGTGCGCAGGACGGACCCCTCAAGCCACCTACTTCTCGTGGGCGACGGGCCGATACGCCCGCAATTAGAGCAGGAAGTTCGGAACACGGGGCTCACCGAGGCAGTAACGTTCGCCGGGGCACTCGCTCACGAAGACGTGCCCCATTATGTGGCGGCCATGGATACTACCATTGCTCCTTACCCTGCTCTGGACGATTTCTACTTCTCTCCGCTGAAGCTCTTCGAATACATGGCTGCGGGCCGGGCCGTAGTGGCCAGCCGAGTCGGTCAGGTAGCAGAAGTGGTGGTCGATGGTGTTACCGGCCTGCTATTTGAGCCGGGTAACCTGGCGGATCTAGCCAGCTGCATCCGGCGGCTGCGAAACAACGACGCGCTGCGCGAGGAATTGGGGCGAAACGCCAATGCCGCGTGCTCGGCGCGCACCTGGACCCACAATGCGGCTACGGTCATCGATCAAGTTGAGCCGCTAATCAAACAAAATCGCGCCTGGCCGCGGCGGGCAATAGGGTTCGGCAATTCGCGAGCTGGGGATTAGTTTTCTAGTGCCGTCTATCGTTGCAGCAGAAAGGCGAGAATTGAACATCAGCGACGCGCTGTCGGGATTTGCTAAGTTGAAAGATATCCGGTGGATGTTGCGCTCGGCGACCGCCCGCAAGGTGCTAGTGGATCAGCTTAGAGCGCTTCTCCCTGCCGGGGCCGCAGTGGGACCGTGTCGTCTAAGGGAGGTGCGCTTCAAGCCTGGCCGCAAGGCCACCGCCTATTACGACGCGTTGGTCACCGCAGAGAGCCCCGGAGGGCATCACATTCGCCCTGTCGCAGTTACCTGGGGACCAGATGCACACCCGCACCGGCACGAAGGGGCGGTCGCGCTTGCCAAGTTACAGGCCGAGGCGGTACGCCGCGGTGTGGCGGCACCATTCCGGCAACTCATGGCGGATTTTCCCGACTGGACCATGCAGGTCTGGGTGTCGCCGCTCGATGGGCGGTTCACCCAGCTGGTTCGCTTGTCGGATCCGCAGCACGTGCGCGCTCTGCTCGCGGACACGGAGGTTACCGCTGCGCATGCGCGTCCGCGGGGCGAGTATACCGTTACCGCTATCAAATACCGCCCCTCTAAAAGCCACGTGCTGCGCTACGATCCATCAGACCCGCAGGCCGGAACGGTATTCGCCAAGCTTTACATCGCCGAAGAGCGGGCGCGCGCCTTTCGCCGCGAAGACGGGGCGCGCGCCTTTCGCGTGGCGAGCAAGGTGGCAGACTGGCTGGCAGAGCATGGAGAGGGAGCGAACTGCTTGCGACCACTTGCCTATGTGGCTGAGGACGCGGTGGTCCTTTACCCGCGAGTGGTGGGCGCGCCCCTGTCCGACTGCGCCCAGCGCTCCCGCTCCGGTGTCGCACGGTGGTTACAGCGCGCCGGGGCAGCCCTCTGCACTTTGCATCAGCTGCCTGCAGCGCTTGTCGGCCCCCTCGGCCCCCCGCATGATTTTGCTGCTGAGACTCGGCTGATCGCGAAGAAGAGCGATCATATTCCCACGCTACTGCCGCAGGTCGGGTCGGAGATAGAGGCGCTCCTCGATGGCGCGCGAGAACTGCACGAGCGACTCCCCCAGGAGCCCCCCAGCTTTGCACACGGGGACCTCAAATCCGAACACATCTGGGTCGCGCCTGGCCGGCTCACGGTGATGGATTTCGATACCTCGCATCTGGCCGATCCGGCGCTCGATGTGGGATGTTTCCTGGCCGATTGGCAGTTCTGCTATGCCGCCGGTGACCAGGCCGAATTAAGAGAGATGCGCGAGAGTTTCCTCGCGGGGTACGCCCGCGGTGCGCCGAAAGAGCGCTTGCTCCGTGCTCGTCTATATGAGGCCGTCGAGCTGGTCAAATGCGCCGTTCGCCGCGTGCAACTCTTCGAGCGCGGCTGGGCGTCCCGTACGGCAGGGCTGGTGGGGCGCGCCCAGGCGGTGATAAACGATCTTCAACTGACCCTCGGATTACCTCTTCGGCCGGCTATTCCTCAAGAAAGTAGGCAACTGCAATGAAGCTAAGATATCTCTATTTTCCCGTCTTATTTGTTCTGGTGCTGTTGATTCCGAAAGGAGTTGAAGCTCAGAACGCGCAGATCCTGAAGGGTGACCTGCGCGCGCCTGACTCCTCTCCAGTGCCCGGCGCAAACGTCACGCTGGAAGGCGAGGCGCTAGCCCAGCCGCTTTCTTCGGAAACCGACGAAGAAGGCGCATTTGAATTCTCGAAAGTGCCTCCGGGAAACTACGTGGTGCGCGCGAACGCTGTCGGTTTCGCCCCGGTGGAAAAGTCCATCGTTGTCGGCGCTGCGCCGATACCGCGCATTCGCATGAAGCTGAAAATTGCGCAGGTCGCCGAGAAGGTGACGGTGAGTGGGCAATCCATCCTCGTCGCGGAAGAGAATCCCAACCAGGTTCAATTCAACGAGCACATGGTGATGAATGTGCCGGCGCGCGACGCCGATCCATTAGCCGTCCCTTCTTTGTTTCTCCAGCCGTCCGTTATCGGCACCGGCGGACCGACCATCATTGTGGATGGCGTGGAGACCAGCTCTGTCGATCTGCCTACCTCGGGGGTGAAAAACGTGACGGTGGACCAGAATCCGTATTCCGCCGAATTCGGCCGCCCCGGTAAGGGGCGCCTGGAAGTCACCACCAGGCGCGGCGTTCACAGTCGTTACCGGGGCAACTTCCTGGCCCTGTTCCGCAATTCCGGGCTGGATGCCCGTAATGCTCTGGCACAGGACCGGCCGCTTCAGCAACGCGAAATCGGCGAGGCGGAACTGGATGGCCCCCTTGGCCATCAGACGACCTTCTTGCTCGCGGGACGCTACCATGTCTTCAACAACAGTGCGATCGTTCACGCCACTACACCAGCAGGAACGTTGGTAGAGAACGTGAGGGTTCCGGAGCACCGGGCCTACTTGTTCGGCAGAATGGACCGGCAATTGAGCCACGCTCACAAAATGACTTTGCTCTACAAATTCAAGAACAACAAGTTAGACAACCAAGGCATTGGCGGCCTCGATCTTCCGGACCGCGCAACAGACGTCTTCGTCCACGAAAATGAGGCTAAGATACTCGAAACTGCGACGCTTTCCTCCAATGTTGTAAACCAGGTGCGTTTAACCTACAGACAGCAGCGCCAGAATACAACCAGCATCTCCGACGCGGATGCCGTACAAGTCTTGGGGGCCTTCAATTTCGGCGGCGCCCAAACGAACCGCAAGCTGATTGAAAAACTGGGCGATGTGCAAGATGTGGCTTCGGTTTTGCATGGCCGGCACACCATGCAGTTCGGCTTGGGGGCCAAACTGCGGTACTTCTTCTCCCAAGACAGTTCGAATTTCGGAGGGACGTTCATTTTTTCCCAGTTGGCGGATTTCCAGAACACGCCTCCCCAGCCTTCGGAGTTCATGATGAACTTCGGCACCCCGGTGGTTTATTTCCATCAGCACGAAGTGTTCAGCTTCTTCCAGGACGAGGTGCGCTTGCGGCCGGACTTGTCCCTCATGCTGGGCCTGCGCCACGAGTTCCAATCTAACGTTTCCTACTACGAGAATTTTGCTCCGCGTCTGGCTTTCGCCTATTCGCCTGGACACAGCCACACGGTGTTCCGCGGGGGCTTCGGAATTTTCTACGAGCGGCAGCCCTACCTCATGGAGCAAAACAGCCTTCTTTACGGTGGCACGGCCATCCAACAAATCGTTCTGTCTTGCCCGCAATCCTGCCCGTCCTATCCTCAGCCGATCCAGCCGGGCACCTCGCTGGCCGCGAGCATACCTAGCAGCACCCTGATTGCTCCGGGCATCCGCTTCCCGCATGTCATGCAAGGCAGTTTCGCGATAGAGCGCAAAGTCGGGCGCGGGCAGAATTTTATTACCCTGGAGCTCTCCACCGTGCGCGGCGTGGACCTCTACCGCACGCGCAACCTGAACGCTCCGCTCCCCGGGACCAGCAACCCTCCCAACCCCAATTTTGTCAACATCGATCAATTCGAGGCCTCCGCATCTTCGCGCAGCAACAGCCTAGCCCTTAGCTATAAGGGTCAGCTGCGCAAATTGAACATCATGGCTCAATATGTGCTCGCGCGCACTCTTGACGACACCAGCTCGCCGCCACCCGGATCCTCTGGCGCGAGCTTCCTTTACACGCCGGCCAATAATTACAACCCGCAAGGCGACTGGGGCCGCTCGGATCTCGACCGCCGGCACCGCTTCAATGCCATTCTCATCTACCCCTTGCGGTTCGGTTTCCAGGCGTCGGGGATCGTCAATGTTTGGTCGGGCCTTCCCTACAACATCACCACGGGAAACGATGATAATCACGATACGGTCTTTAATGACCGGCCCGCTGGCCTTTGGCGCAATGCCGGCCGCGGCGCGGGCTACGCGAACGTTGACTTGCGTCTGTCGAAGCGCTGGCGGATCAGGCAAAAGGAGCATGCGCACTTCCTGGAGGTCGCCTGGGACGCATTCAACGTTCTCAACCACGTGAACTTTAAGGACTACGAGGGCGTAATCTCCTCGCCCAGATTTGGCCAACCGTACACCGCTAACCCCGCTCGCCAGCTCCAGGTTTCTGTGCGTTACCACTTCTGAATTCCCACGAGGCTAGGCGGAAAAGTTCTTGGGGGGAAACGGAGACACATTCTCGTGGGGGAATGACCTAACCAAGCGAGTTACGCTGCGCTAGAGCCGCCACGGCGACTCCGCGCTGCGCAGAAGTAAGCTTCGCCTGTAGTTGGCCAGCGGTTGTTTTTTCCGTCTCGGAGGGATCTTAATGAGTGACCAAGGACAGAGCGTGCTGCTGACCGGCGGCGCCGGATTCATTGGCTCGCATCTCGCCGAAGCCTTGCTGCGCCGGGGCTCTCGGCTAACCATCGTGGATAATCTTAACTCTTACTACGATTACCGATTGAAGAAAGCCAATTTGGAAGCCATTGGCTGCGCCGGCGACCATGAGTTTTACGCCGTGGATGTTTGCAATATGGCGCAGCTGTCGGACGTCATGGCACTCCACCGCCCTGACGCGGTCATTCACTTGGCCGCTTGTGTGGGTGTGCGCCCCTCAATCCATCAGCCGCATTTGTACGAACAAGTAAACGTACAGGGCACCTTGAACCTGCTGGAACTCTGCCGCCAGTTCCGCGTGCGTAGGTTCATCTTCGGTTCCTCCAGTTCGGTTTATGGTGCCACCAGCTGTGTGCCTTTTTCCGAAGAGCAAGTGGAAATGCGGCCGCTCTCGCCCTATGCGGCCACCAAGTTGTCTGGCGAGATGTTGGCCTACACCTATGCCCGTCTGTTCGACCTGCAAGCAGTCTGTCTGCGCTTCTTCACCGTCTACGGTCCGCGGCAACGGCCCGACCTGGCCATCCGTAAGTTCACCGCGTTGATCGAAGCCGGTAAGCGCCTGCCCATTTTCGGAGATGGTTCAACCGCTCGGGACTATACCTATGTCGATGATATTGTGTCCGGAATATTGGCTAGCCTGGATTATGAGATGAAGCTTCCCTTGGACGGTGCTCCCTTTGAGGTTTTCAATCTCGGCAATTCGCACCCTGTGAAGCTCACCGAACTGATCGAGCTGCTGGAGAGCGTGACGGGACGCAAGGCCATCTGCGACTGGCGACCCATGCAGCCGGGAGACTCTCCAGTGACATGGGCCGATATATCAAAAGCGACGTGTATGCTGGGGTACCGACCGAGCACAGCGCTCGAAGAGGGACTCACAAGTTTTGTAAGGTGGCACCGGAGCGTGGCACCAGCTTACACGGTCACCTCCGACGCTCCGGCGGGCGTGCTGCGAAATGCAGCGTGCTAAATTCGGCGGCTGCGCGCGGTGCGTTCATGCGCCTAGCTGCCCGTATGAGAGACTCCAGAACGCCTGAGGAGCCCAACTGCAGATTCACGCTTCAAGCATAAGATGAAAGGGAGATGATGCCATGCGAATCGCCTATTATGTGCCGCGCGCGAGTTACCTGGAGAGCTGCCCTGGCGGTGAGAAACACACATCGGGGAGTGGAATGTTCATTACCAACGTGTTGACGGGTCTAAGACACCGAGGCCATGAGGTGAAAATTATTTCTCGAGTGGACATGCGCGACTTCTGGCTCGGCCGGCTTCCTGCGCGCCGTCTCCTTGCCGAAGCGGCTCTGGTGCGCGGGGAAGTGAAGAGATTTTCGCCCGACGCATGGCTGGTGTACGCCTCCTCGGTTCAGTATCCCGATCTGTTTGGCTGGTGGCAGCATCCCAAAAGATACGTGCTCCTCGGATGCGAGGGATCAGGAGAGCAAAGAGTCAAGGCGTTGCCGAGACCCTGGCGAGACCTATTCACCTTTGCTTTCCGGAAGTCGTTAAAGCGAGCGGACAAGGTTATTGCGGTTCGGACGATGGGGGAGCTGGGAGGGGCTACCGAGCACCTCCGCGGTTGGGGCGTTCCTGAGGAGCGCATCTGCTTCCTTCCGCTCGCCGTAAAGACCTGGACGCGGCTGCCTGGACGCGAGGAAGCACGCCGCGTGCTCGGTTTACAGCAGGAGGGGCCTATCGTCCTGTGCGTCAGCCGCTTCTCGGTTCGCAAACATAAGGATGATCCGCGACCTGGAAAAGCTGAGTCCGTCCTTGACCTGGTGCGTGCGTTCGCAACGCTTCCCCGAAATGCCCTCCTGCTGCTGGTTGGCGATGGTGATGGCCGTGGACAAATAGAAAACGAAGCTGCCAGGCTCAACCTCGGTAAACGCGTCCAGTTGGCTGGTGCAGTGGAGCATAGCGAGATAAGTTGGTACTACGCCGCTTGTGACTTCTTTGCCATCCCTGAGAAGGCGGAAAGCAACCGTCCGTACCAAGCGTTACTGGAGGCTCAGGCCGCTGGCCGCCCGGTTATCACTATGGAAACCGACTTGGCACAAACGACCACGGAAGCGGGCCGCACGGGTCTACTGGCAAAAGATCTTGACGAGTTCCAAAGTCATTTGCTGGCACTTGCCAAGGATAGGAATCGCTGCGACCAGATGGGTCGGGCGGCTGCTGCGTTCGTAGCGCGCTCCTATTCGATAGACGTCCGCGCAGCTCAGATTGAGCAATTACTCCTTGGCGCATCGGAAGGTTCAAATGTCAGGCATCCCATTCCCGTTGCACATGGCGGCGTACTGCCTGCCCAGGAGATGCTCACTAAGAACCCTCACTAGAGCAGCGGGGCCATAGGCACGGACGAGTGGAACTAGAATCGTTTTGATAAATCATATACCGATCTTAGCTGTTCACTGCTTACGCCGGCGTCCAGCCGCCAAGCTCTTATGAGCTCATGGCAGGTTCCCTACCCTGAGGAGCCGGGCCCCACGCGACGGCCCTAGCAACGCACTCCCTTCCCGTGCCGAGGTTCGTCGATCCCCTCGACGTGGTACTCGGGAAGAGCTAGGGCTCTAGCAGTACGATGCATGGGCCTTCCCGGTGATGGCCTCGTGCTTCCAGTCAAGGTATGACGCTTGTGGCCAGCAAAGGGGAGGAGACAATTCTCTGATGGGCGGCTCCTTCCTTTTTCACCATCGACGCCGACGTCAGTCGCGCTTTCCTATTTTCGCGGGTCCAGCATCAATGGCCATTCGCGCTGCTCGGCTGAGCACCGCGCACGGCCCGAACTCCTGGACGAAGTCTGCCGAGCAAAGCCGGAAAGGGCCTGAACAAATCCATCTCGGCCGCAGGTGAAGACATGTCAGAATCGCTCCGTAACTCCGTTGATGCTCCACGCTTCACACCCTCTGCGAGTGGTGATCCGGATATCTCCGCTCTGGCGGCCACCGCTCTTGATGGCACAGCGTTGGTCGATCAGATTAGACTCCTTCCTACCTCCCAGTGGCCCTGGGGCGCCCCTCAGGAAGTTCGCATAAAAATGCTGTGCTTCCATCCGGAGCCTCATTGCACCTTCCAGATTGATCTTGGCACTCAGAGTGGGTGGCATCGTGTGATCGGCAAAGTCTACGCCACGGACCGTCGGGACGTGTATCAAGTTATGGAAGGACTGAGGCGAGCGGGTTTTGGCCCGGAAGGCGAATTCTCGATCCCCCTGCCACTCGCCTATCTCCCGTCCTTGCGGCTGCTTTTGCAGGAAAGTGTCGATGGAATGATGGCCAAAGAGATTTTCAAACTTGGTGACGGCCACCAGTGTGCTGCGGCTGCCGAGCGATGCGGGCGATGGTTGGGCCGGTTCCAGGCGCTAGCCCCGCCGGCGGGTCAAGTCTCGGGGATCGAGAGATTTCTCCGCAGTGCTGAACGTAAGTGCCGCCTGCTATGCCAGGCAGACCCTGCTTGGGCTGTCGAGTCTGAGCGACTGCTCGAACGATTGAGGGCTGGCGCGAATTCTCTCGCCGCTAGTCCCACGTGCGCCGGTCACGGCGACTATTGCGAACATCAGATTGTTTTTGCGAAGGAACGTACGGTGGTCTTCGATTGGGACCTTTACGACATCGCGCACCCGGCGCGCGACGTCGCAAAATTTATGGTCAGCCTGGAGCGACTGGCGATGAAGCACCTGGGCTCCATGCGCGCCCTGGATGGCGCTGCCGAGGTGTTTCTCAGGGCCTACTTGGACTCCGGTGGCCATCCGCATGTGGCACCTGCGCTGCCATTCTACAAGGCCGTGCTGTGGCTAAAGGGACGGACCAAGGCCATTCAGACGCGGGCCGCAGGATGGCGCGAACAGGCTGAGATCATGGTCGGGGAAAGCTTTCGAAACATTGCTCTCTAGCTATAGCTAGATCACCGGAGCCTTCTGTAACGATGCTGCGAGCTGAGGTTGCTTGTGCCGGTGGCCTTCATGTTCATGAGGAGGAGGTCGCGAATTGCGGGCAACATGTCTTCCATCAGCATCAAAAAAAGTGTGAAAAGAAAATTTTGGAGGCGCGAGGCGGAATCGAACCGCCGATAATGGTTTTGCAGACCATTGCCTTACCACTTGGCGACCGCGCCGCCGCACTAAGAAGTTGTCAGTTTTCAGTAATCAGTGGCCCGTTAATAAGGAAAAACAATCAAGAGTCCACCGAACTGAATGAGATCTGGACGGGTGAAGCCCGAAGAGAGTGCAGGTTTTCCCCGTCCAGCTCTCTACCTTGTGCTGCATCTGCTGCCCTTGTTAATGATCGTACTGTCATTGGAAATGCCGGAAGCGCTAAGAAGTTTTTCGAGGGTTGACTTGTCAATCAGATCGAGGCGGATGTTGTCTTGGAGCTGCATTTGCCAGTTCCATCCGACGGCGCTGGGGATGTGACCCTGGTCGTAAGCGGTAGTGTCCACGTCAACTTCAACGAAGCGCAGATTAGGGGATTTGAGATTGTGAGCGGCCCAATCGGTTGAGACTAGAACCTCGGGGTGTTTGTAGTCGGACATTGCTTGTCCTCGTGCGTTCGGTTTTGAAATTCGCTTGATCACAAACAAAAAACCCACCTGCCAGTTTATTCCTGGCGGTGAGTGCGAAGACTCTTCAGGCTGATTTAGAACTCTAGAAGGTCAGCCTCCCCGCGCCAGAAGACACACGCATACAGCACCGACAAAAGATGCAGAGCTGCGCGTTCTTCTGGGGGAAAATCGACATGCTCTGAGCATACAAAGGACGCGAGAATTTGGCAATGGTACTCGATGCCTTGCCCTCCCCCAGTTTCTGAGTACCCGCAAAGAGAAAATATGTAAAAATGTGTTGACAGAAGTCTCGCTATTGTGTTTCATACAATAGAATGAAACAGAAGAACATCCTCGATTCCCGCGATCGGCTCGCCCAGCG
>Ga0209027_1000591_pt1 | contig 12999 bp, 13 predicted proteins | sample GraSoi013_1_20cm_3_FD_185821 | JGI IMG/M metagenome (GOLD analysis project Ga0209027, IMG submission 185821) | Grasslands soil microbial communities from the Angelo Coastal Reserve, California, USA - Sample 09_27_2013_1_20cm (SPAdes) (version 2) | ecosystem: Environmental > Terrestrial > Soil >...
ATGTGTTGCCTTCCCAGCGCTTGACCAGTGCGACCTCGATGCCCAGGTGGTCGAGCACCCGCTGCGCCACGAAGTCCACCAGGTCGCGCACCTGCTGCGGCTTGTGATAGAACCCAGGCGCTGCGGGCAACACCACCGCCCCGGCCTCGGTCGCGAGCGTGAGGTTGCGGAGGTGCACCAGCGAGAGCGGCGTCTCGCGCGGCACGAGCACGAGCCTGCGGCGCTCCTTGAGCACCACGTCCGCCGCGCGCTCGATGAGCGAACGGCTGGTGCCGTGCGCGATCGCGGCGACGGTACCCATCGAGCAGGGACAAATCACCATCCCCGCAGTCCTGGCCGAGCCCGACGCGGGCTCCGCGCCACGGTCCTTGTCGTCGAATACGCGCACGCTGGTCCAGTCGCCGCCGGTGGCCTGTTTGAGGCCGCGGTCGTCCGTGATGCCGCACTCCTCAGCGAGCAGCCGCCAGCCGTGCGGCGAGATCATCAGCCAGGTGGGTACCTGATGCAGCGCGAGCAGCTCGAGCAGCCGCACGCCGTAGGGCGCGCCGGAGGCACCGGTAATGGCGAGGATCACCGGAAGCTGGGTCATCAGCGCCCGCGACGGTTCGGGGTGGGAGAGCGACGGGGATGGGCGGGCGGACGGGGCGGCGGTACGCGGTGCGGGGTGCGCGGTTGCTTGCGGCGCACCAACGGCTTGCGCTGCCTCGATGCCACCGCGTACCGCGTACCGCGCACCGCGGTCATAATACGCGGTCTACAAGGGCGCCGAGGAACACGACAATGCTGACCAGCCCGTTGGCGCCGAAGAAGGCCGCGTCGAGCCGGGACAGGTCTCCGGGCTTCACGAGCTGGTGTTCCCACGCGATCAACGCGGCCCCGACGGCGACGCCGCCATAGTACGCGACGCCGAGGTGGGCACCGACGCCGAACAGGACCAGCGCGACGAGCGCGAGCCCGTGCAGCAGCTTGGCGACCAGGATGGCGCGCGCCTGCCCGAGCCGCACCACCAGCGATGCGAGCCGCTCCGCGCGGTCGAACGCCTCGTCCTGGAGCGCGTAGAACACGTCGAACCCGCCGACCCAAAACGTCACCGCCAGCGTGCCCGCGGCAAGGAGCCACCAGGGTTCGCTCCACCGCCCCGTCACCGCGAGATAGCCCGCCGGGGTGGCGATCCCGTCCGCCAGGCCGAGCCAGACGTGCGACCAGTGCGTGAACCGTTTGGCGTAGCTGTAGGCCGAGATGAAGACGAGGGTGGGCGGAGCGAGCGCGAAGCACAACGGGTTCAGGGCCCACGCGGACAAGAGAAACAGCGCCGCCGCGACGGCGACGGCCACCCAGGCTTGCCGCAGCGTGAGCCGCCCCGACGGCAGCTCGCGCGCGCGTGTGCGCGGGTTCTTCGCATCGAGCTCCCGATCCGCGATACGGTTGAACCCGAGGGCCACGAATCGCGCGGCCGTGAAGGCGAGCACCACCAGGCCAAGCGTCCGCCACGTGATCGCCTGCTGCCGGGAAGCGACGACCAGCCCGAGCAGCGCGAACGGCAGCGCGAACACCGTGTGGGGGAGCTTGACGAAGTTGGCGTAGCGGACGAGCAGAGTCTCGCCCCCGAACGTCTGGCGCTCCCGCACCTCAGAGCTCAATCCCCAGCTCCTTCCACATCGCGTCCACGCGCCGCTTTGTCTCCGCGTCCATCACGATCCGGTTCGGCCAGTCGCGCGTGAAGCCTTCTTCCTTCCACTTGCGTGTCGCGTCGATCCCCATCTTGGAGCCGAACGTGAACCCCCGGCTCGAGTGATCGAGCACGTCGATCGGCCCCATGGTGAACCGCACGTCGCGCTCGGGGTCGATGTGGTTCAGCGCCACCCACCACGCCTCCTGGGGGTCCTGCACGTTCACGTCCTTGTCGAACACGACGATCACCTTGGCGAGCGACATCAGCCCCTGGCCCCATAACCCGTTCATCACCTTGTACGCCTGCCCGGGATATTGCTTGTCGATGCTCACGAACACGAGGTTGTGGAAGATGCCGGCAGCCGGCATGTGCATGTCGACGATCTCAGGAATGGTCAGCTTCAGGAGCGGCAGGAAGATCCGCTCCGTCGCGTGCCCCAGCCAGTAGTCTTCCATCGGCGGTCGGCCGACGATCGTGTGGGGCCAGATCGGGTCCGCGCGCAGCGTGACGGCGGTGACGTGCACCTTGGGGTAATAGTCGGCGAGCGAATAGAAGCCGGTGTGGTCGCCGAACGGGCCTTCGAGCACCAGGTCCTCGCGCGGATCGATGTACCCCTCGAGCACGATCTCCGCCTCGGCCGGCACCTCGAGGTCGGAGGTCACCGCCTTGGCGAGCCGCACCGGTTCCCTGCGCAAGAACCCGGCGAACAGAAACTCGTCGATGGTGGGCGGCAGCGGCGCCGACGCGGCGTAGATCGATGCGGGATCGCCCCCCAACGCGATCGCCACCGGCATCCGCTCGCCCCGCTCCGCCATGGCGCGCCAGTGCGCCGCCCCCACCTTGTGGCGCTGCCAGTGCATCGCGAGCTCGTTCTTTCCGAGGACCTGGACTCTGTACATCCCGACGTTCCGGACCCCGGACCCCGGATCCCGGGTGATGACGCCGGCCAGGGTGATGTACGGCCCGCCGTCCTCCGGCCAGCACACCGGCACGGGGAACTGCGCCAGGTCCACATCGCGCTCGCGGATCACCACCTCCTGGCAGGGCGGCCGGCCGCCCGCCGTCTTGGGCGGGAACTTGGCCACCTCCGCGAGCTGCGGCAGCATGGCGAGCTTGCCGAGCAGCGTGTCGGGGACCTTGAGGTTCAAGAGCGCCGCGATGCGCTCGCCGATCTCGTCGAGACATTCGACGCCCAGGGCGAGCGCCATGCGGGGGCCCGAGCCGAACAGGTTGACGGCCACGGGATAGCGCGACGGGGCGCCGCCGGCGAGCGTCGGCCGCGTGAACAGGAGCGCCGGCCCGCCCCCCGGAGACTTCATGCAGCGGTCGGCGATTTCGGTGATCTCTTTGTCTATCGATACCGTGTGGTCGACGCGTACCAGGTCTCCCCGCGCCTCGATCGCCTCGATCAGGGCGCCCAGGCTATCGAGTGCCATGATGGACGGCGCAGATCCCGCCGCTCAGGAGCTCGTAGCCGACATCCTTGAATCCGGCGGCCGCGAGCCGGCGCGCGAGGCCGTCGGGATCGGGGAACTCGAGCACCGACTCTGGCAGGTAGGTATAGGCGTCCCTATGTTTCGACACCGCCCGGCCGATCGCTGGGAGCAAGCGCCGGAAGTAGAACAGATACAAGGCGCGCAACGGCGCGAACCGCGGCGTGGTGAACTCGAGCACCACGAAGCGCGCGCCCGGCCGGAGCACGCGGTGCGCCTCCCGCAACCCGGCGTCCAGGTCCGCCAGGTTCCGGACCCCGAAGGCGCACATCGCGCCGTCGAACCGGCTGTCGGCGAAGGGTAGCGTCAGGGCGTCGGCGGCGACGGGACGGGCGCGCGCGGTTTTCCCCTTCCCCCGGGCCAGCATGGGGACCACGAAGTCCGCGCCGACGACGCGCCCGGCGAACCGCGCTTCGCGGGCGAGCGTCGCCGCCAGATCGAGCGTCCCGGCGCAGACGTCGAGGTAGGTGCCGTCGGGCGTCCGCTCCCAGGCGAGTCGCCGCACCGCGGCGCGGCGCCAGGAGCGGTCCACGTTGAGACTGAGGAGATGATTGAGGAAGTCGTAGCGCGGTGCGATCGCCGTGAACATGTCGCGCACGTACGACCGCTTCGCGTTTCCGACACGACTCGCGGCCACCTCGAATGCAGGGGGCGCCATAGGCGCGAAAGATAGGCCGGGCCACCTGACGGGCGCCAGCGACCAGGACGTCGTCGAGTGGGCCAAGCGCGGCCACGAAGCGGCGTTCCGCGAGCTGGTGCGCCGCTACGAGCGACCGGTGTTCTCTCTCGTCTACCGGATGGTGCGCGACCGCGGGCTCGCCGAGGACCTCGCCCAGGAGACGTTCATCAAGGTGCTGAACGGGCTCGGCTCCTACAACTCGCAATTCCGCTTCTCGTCGTGGATCTTCAAGATCGCGAACAACGCGGCCATCGATCACCTCCGCAAGCGCGAGCTCGACACGCTGTCGCTCGACGGCTCGCCCCACGCCACGACCCCCGAAGCGATGCGCGCCACCGCCCTGCAGCTCGGCGACAAAGCCGAGACCCCGCTGCAGGAGCTCGAGGCGCGCGAGCTGGGCGGGGCCATCGAGCGGGCGATCGCGCGACTGCGGCCGGAGTACCGCTCGTGCATCCTGTTACGCCATGTGGAGGGCCACTCCTACGAGGAGATCGCCCGCATCCTGGAGCTTCCGCTGGGCACGGTGAAAACGTATATCCACAGGGCCCGCAACGAATTGCGGGGGTACCTCAGCGATCGGAAGGAGTGAAACCGGTGCTCCCACAGGTGCGTAAGGCTGGTCCAAGATGACCCCGACTCCTGACACCCGACACCTCACGCCCGACGAAGTCGAGCTCTGGGCCCAGGGGCTGCTGCCCGCCGCGCGCGACGCGCATCTGGCGCGGTGCGCCGAGTGCCGCACGACCGCCGAACGCGAGCGCAAGCTGTTCCGCGAGCTGGCGCAGCTCGCGCGCTTCGCCCCCGAGTTCGGGTTCGTGGAGCGGGTGCTGGCCAAGGTGAAGATTCCGACGCCCTCAGGCCCGCACTTCCGCTCCCACTCCGACTCCTAGCAGTCTCGCCGCGCTGCCGTCGCGCACGGCAATCTCCACCGTAGCGCCGCTTCCGACGAAGGCGACGAGCACGCCCCGCTTCACGTCGCCGAACGTGCGCGCCAACGTCCCGATCTCCGTACCCGCGACCTTGATGCGCACGCCGGGCTCCACCGCGTCGCCCGGAATGTTCGAGATCAGCGTCCCGAAGCGATCGACGTAGATCACTTCCCCGACCACCACGCCCCCGTCTTCACGGGGAGCCGGGAGCGGGGCGCGGTACGGATCTGTGATGGGATGGCCCAGTTGGGACAGCGATGCGCCCAGGGCGAGCTGGCCCGCCGCGGGCGCGAACAGGTCGCGGGCGTGGAAGGTGGGCGCGGCCATCGCGGGCACCGGCAGCGAAACAAAATGCGCGTCCGCCGGGAGGAACGAGAGCAGGCCGTTGTCGGGCGCGACGAAGAAGTGCCCCGCCGTCTGCGCGGCGAGGGCGCGCCGGTCGGTCCCCACACCCGGATCCACGACCGCGAGGTGCACCGTCCCCTGCGGGAACCGTTGCCACACGCGCGACAGGAGGTATTGGGCGGCGCGCACGTCGCCGGGGGCGACCTGGTGCGTGATGTCCGCGAGCACCACACCGTGCACCTGGGACAGCAGGACGCCCCTCACCTCGCCGACGTAGCTGTCGGCGCTGCCGAAGTCGGTGAGCAACGTGATCAACGTGGCCATCAGTCCGTCACACCACGGCGCGGTGCCAGGCGCCGGACAGCCAGAACAACGTCATCACCAGGCCGCGCCCGATTGCCGTGAGGGACAGTGCGAGCCAGATGCCGAGCAGACCGATCGACGGGGACCACCAGGCGGCGAGCGGCACGCGCAGCAGCGTGAGGGCGGTGCTCGTGATCTGCGGCCACAGCGTGTAGCCCGCCCCCGCGAGCGCGCCCTCCAGAATGATCTCGAACGTCTGCCCGATCTGGGCGAACGCGATTACGCGCAGGTAGAGGCTCCCGTCCGCGATCACTGCGGGATCGGACGTGAACAGCGCCACCAGGGTCTTCGGAATCGCGAAAAACGCCGCCGCCGTGGCGACGGTGACCGCGAGACAGTAGGTCACCGTCATGCGCACCGCCTGGCGCGCCCGCGCCTCCTGCTTCGCGCCGAGGTTCTGCCCCACCAACGCCGCCGCCGAGAGCGCGAATCCCGAAATGGCGAGAAATCCGAGCCCTTCGACCTTGTGGCCCACGCCGAGCGCCGCGAGGGCGGCGGTGCCGAAGCGCGAGGTGTACCGTGTGAGCCACATGTAGACCACGGAGAGGAGCACGCCCGCGAGGGAAAGCGGGGCGCCCACGCGGAGCACCGTGGGCACGGCGCGCCAGTCGGGCGCGTCGAGGCGGATGAGCCCGCGCTTGAGCGCGATGCCGACGCCGATCAGGAACCCCCCGCCGCGCACCATCACGGACGCGAGCGCCGCCCCCTCGACGCCGAGCCGGGGAAACGGCCCCACACCGGCGATGAGCAGCGGGTCGAGCCCGATCGAGAGGAGCACCGACGACGCGAGCAGGGCGAACGGGGTACGCGTGTCGCCCGCGGCCCGGAACGTCGCTTCGATCGCGAAGAACCCGAACACGAGCGGGCCGCCGACGAGCCACGTGTCGAGGTAGCGCTGTCCGAACGTCGCCACCTCGCGCGGCACCGTCATGAGGAGGAACAGGTCGCGGGTGAGCACGAACCCGAGCAGCGACACGGCGGTGCCCGCGCCCAGGGCGTACACCACGGCCGCGCCGGCGGCCCGCGCGGCGAGGTCGGGACGGCCTTCGCCATGCCGCCGGGAGGCGACCGCGATCAGGCCTACCTCCACCATCTCGCCGAGCGACAGCACCACCCAGACGTAGAATCCCGCGGTCGAGACCGCCGCGAGGGCCGCCGGGCCGATCAGCCGGCCCACCCAGATCGAGTCGATCAGGTTGAAGCAGAAGTGGCATGCCATCATCGCCACGGCGGGGGCGGCGAGCTGCAGGATGGCGGGGCGCAGCGGCCCGACGGTGAGCGAGCCGGGCGCGCGTGTGGCGCTGGTCATGGCGCCACAAGCTACCGGAGCGTGGCGCCGGGGGTCAACGACGCGGTGGCTGGAGCGGCCGCGGCGTCAGGCGGCGTGGGGGTGCGCCGGCTCCGGACGGGTCCGCTCGTCCCGCGGCAGCGCGTCTTCGCTCCAGTTGATGTCGAATGCCTGGTCGCAGCGCGAGCACACCATCGCGCCCGCCACCCGCCTGACGGGCTCGCGCGCGGCGCAGCTCGGGCACACGGCATACCACGCGCCCCAGCTTTCGGGGGTCATCACCGCATCCGGGGAGCGCGCCACGATGCTCCAGCGGGTGGGACGGGCGAACGTGAGCTCGAGGTAGGAATGGTGCACACTGAGTGACATGCCACGCACATCGAGCACGACGGCATGCGACGCCACGCTCAGCACGGGATACCACGCGCCGCGCCGCAAGCGACACCGCACGTCGTCGCGGATCCGGCCCCAACGCGGAGCCTTCCCCACGTCGGCCCGCTCCAGCATCGATCGGTCCATACGATCTCCCCCCGCACGAGCAGCTTGTGCAGTTGCATATATGCCCCGTGGGGAGGGTCGTCAAGAGGACAGGAGTGTCGGACGCGCGACAAAACGCGCCGCACTGCCGGACTCGGAAAAAGAAAGAAGGCGTAAAGAAGGAGTACGGAAGGAGCGAAGCGGCTGACGGCCCCGCTCGGCCAGCTCAGGATGCCTGCGCCTGGTGTCGCCGGCGCGACTTCGTGTCGTACAGAGAGCGGTCCGCCGCGTTGAGCAACCCTTCGAGCGACGCTCCGTCGCGCGGATGGACGGCGACGCCGACGCTCACCGAGATCACCGGCTGCTCCCCATCGCGCGCCACGCGGTCCGCGACCCGGCGCGCCACGTGCCACGCGGCTGCGTCGCCCGTCTCCGGCAGCACCAGGGCGAACTCGTCGCCGCCAAAGCGCGCCGCGGTGTCGATGCCCCGGCAGGAGCCGAGCAGCGTCTCCGCGACGCGCCGCAGCGCCAGGCTCCCCACCAGGTGGCCGAAGCGGTCGTTGATCGTCTTGAGGCCGTCGAGATCCATGAGCACGACCGCGAACGACCGGTCGGTGCGCGAGGAGCGCTTGATCTCCGCCTCGAGCGCCTGGACGAGCTGCCGGTAGTTCGAGAGCCCGGTGAGGGGATCACTCACCGCCAGCCGGCGCAGCCGCTCCTCGGCCTCCCGACGCTCTGCCACCGCCGCCGCGAGCACCAGCGTCATCACGGCCGTCACGCCGGTGAACGCCTGCAGCAGCAGCAGCGACTCGTCGTACGTGGGCCGCGCGAACGGTCCGAATCCCGACAGCGTGCCGGCAATGGCGACCCCGGACAGGACGAGCACCGCCGTCGCCGCCTCGCGCGGCTCGAACCGGAACGCGGCCCACAGCAGCAGCGGCACGCACAGGAATTCGAGCGGATAGTGCCGGCCCCTCCAGGGGAAGACACCGTCGAACACGGCGATCCCGACGACGCCGACGCACAGCAGGAGAGCCGCGGCCTCGAGCGCCTGGCGCCGCGTCCAGTGCACTCGGGGGCGCGCGGCCCAGAGCAGCAGGGCGGGCGCGACGAGCAGATCACTCACGGCGTCGCCGAGCCACCACGCGAGCCAGATGGAGCCGAAGTCGCTCCAGCGCGCCAGCCCTTCGAGCGAGATCGCGAGCGCGCCGGCGGTGGCGCTCACGGCCGTGCTCACGATCCCGGCGAGCAGCGCCAGGGTGAAGATGTCCCGCGCGCGTTCCACGGCGCGACGGCCCCGGGCGAAGCGGTCGACGAGATAGGCGCCGAGCAGCCCCTCGAGCGTGTTGCCGGCCGCAATGGCGACGGCGGTCGGCACCGAGCCCGTGGAGTTGAGATGCACCAGGAACGCGCCGACCATGATGGCCGGCCAGACCTCGTAGCCCGCGAGGAGCAGCGCGGCGAGCGCGATGCCCGTCGGCGGCCAGATGGCGGTCGCGTTGGGGTTGACGACGGCGAACCGCAGCCCGAGCTTGCCCGCCACGAAGTACGCGGCGGCGAGGGCGACGAGCAGCCCCAGACGTCTGAGCGATCGCGACTGGATGGTCCGAGTCATGACCTGTCTCCGGACCGCGGGGGATGCCCGGGCCACGCTACCGGTGGACGACGTCTGGGTGTGGAGCGGCGATGCGGCGCCCGAATCAGTCGGCGCCGACGAACCACTCTTCCCACGCCACACGGAACGTCTGCTCGCAGCGCGGGCAGCGCATCGTATGCGGCGCTCCCTTGAGCTGGGCGCGGTTGCGGCAGCCGGGACAGACGGCGTACCTGTCGCCCCACATCGCGGGCAGGCTGCGCGCATCGCGCGGGCACGGGACGACGGTCCAGTACTGGGGCGGGCTCGTGACGATCTTCACGGACGTGCGCGGTACTGGCACCTGCTCCCGGTTCACGTCGAGCGTCGCTTCCGCCGACGTCAGACCCGCGACGCGATACCACGCGCCGCGCCGCAGCCGGCAGTTCACGTCGGTCTCGAGACGCGCCCATCGCACATCGGTCATTCGCGATCCCCTAACGAGTGCCGAACCTCACCCCTCACGGTAAGGAAATCGCGCGTCCGATGGTAGAGTGGCGGCACCGCAACAGCGGTCGGGTCACACGTTACGGAGAAGAGGCGGGCACCTCCCTGAGGAATCGCTGGAACACGGGGTTGCCCGGGTAGCGCTCGGCGAGGTGCGTGACTTCGTCGCGGGCGGCGCGCTCGAGCGTCGCGCGAGCGGGAGGTGGAGCGGCGCGCGCCGCCTCGCGCACCAGCGCCGCGGCGAGCACCCACCCGGCCTCGACGCGCGCCAGATCGCCTTCCATCGCGGCGCGCCGCATGTAACCGATCCCCCGCTCCGCGTTCCCGCCCCCCAGCCCCACGAGCTTCGCTACCAGACGGGCGAGGGCGCCGGCGCGGGCCAGGCCGTACTGATAGACGCCGAGCCCGAGATAACAGTCGGCGCAGCTCGAGTCGGCGGCCAGGACGCGCGCGTACGCGTCGCGCATCGCTTTGGCGTCCCTGGCCGCGCTCCAGGAGTGCCCGTGGAGGTCGCGTTGGCGGGCGCGGTAGCCGAGAGCCGTGGCGAGCCAGAAGTCGCGCGCCGGTCCCCGGGGCACGGCGCCGGCCCGGGCGATGGCCCGACCGAGCAGCGAATCGATGCGCGCCGCCTCGTAGCCGTCGTTCTCGAGCGCCGCCGCCCACCAGATGTAAGCGCTCGCCTCGAAGATCACGGGCGCCGGGTCCGCGCTGTCTTGCCGCGCGAGCTCGGCGAAATACCCCGCGGCCGCGGGGAAGCCGCCGGCGTACAGCGTGTCCAGGCCGGCACGCAGCTCTGGCCGCTCGACTCGGTGGGGACTCTGTAGCAGCAGCAGCGCGGCGAACAGGAGCCGCACGTCAGCGTGGGACGGCGGCGAGCGCGTCGGCGACGCGGCGCGCGATCGCGTCGAGCGCCTGCGCCGCGGGCGAATCGGGCTGGGCGGCGACGATCGGCTGTCCGGTGTCGGCCAGGTCCGCCAGGTGCGCCTGCAGCGGCACCTGGCCCAGCAGGGGGACGCCGAGCTCGTCCGCGAGCCGGGTGCCGCCGCCCGCGAGGAAGATCGCGGTGCGCTCGCCGCAATGCGGGCACACGTAATAGCTCATGTTCTCGACCACGCCAAGCACGGGCACCCCCACCCGCTCGAACATCTTGGCACCGCGCAGACTATCTCCCACCGCCACTTCCTGCGGCGTGGTGACGATGACCGCGCCGCGGATGTGCACCGTCTGCGCGAGCGACAGCTGCGCGTCGCCCGTGCCCGGCGGCAGATCCACGAGCAGGTAGTCGAGCTCCCCCCAGTCCACGTCGCGCAGGAATTGCTGGATCACCTTCATGATGATGGGCCCGCGCCAGATGGCGGGCGCGTCCCGCTCCACGATCAGCCCCAGCGACATGAGCTTTACACCGTGGGCCTGGAGCGGCTGGATCCGGCCGCCCCGCACCTCCGGCTTCTGATCGACCCCCATCATGCGCGGGATGTTGGGCCCATAGATGTCCGCGTCCATGAGCCCCACGCGGTGGCCGGCGCGCGCCAGCGCGACCGCCACGTTAGTGGACACCGTCGACTTGCCGACGCCGCCCTTGCCCGACGAGATCGCCAGGACTCTGCCGAGGTGCGGAAGGTCGACGGGGGTGGGCGGCGGAGGGACACCGGCTGGACCGGTGCGCGGTGCGGCGTGCGCGGTGGCGTCCGCCGCGGCACTCGCGTCGGTCACGTTCACCCGCACTGCCGTCACGCCCGGCACCACCTGCACCGCCTTGCGCACGTCGCGGGCGAGCGAGCCGGGATCGTCCCGGCCCAGCAGGAAGGTGAACGTGACCGTGCCGCGGTCGTCCACGGCGAGGTCCCGGACCATGCCGGCCGAGAGCACGTCGCCGCCGCGGCGCGGGTTGTTGACCTGCGACAGGGCGCGCTCGACGCGCGCCCGCAGAGTATCGGACGCTGGCACCGAAGAAAGGTAGAGGGAGATGCGGCGGTGGTGCAACGAGGCAGCGGCGGGCACAGGGATTGCAGGACTTTGCATTGGCCCAATCGCGAACCCCATGTCCGACGATCGGAGCACCGTCCGCAGCTCCTCCGTGGCGCAGTGGACGACCTATCTGTTGTTCGCCTGCCTCGCCCTCGAAGCCGGCACGATCGCGTCCCGCCTGTCCCAGCGCGCCCTTCTCGCCCCCGCCGTCGCGGACGCGCAACCGCTGCCCGCCGACGTCGCCGCGAGCGACGCGCGCTGGCGAGCGGACGCCGAGAAGCGGGCGGACGCGCGATCGCGGGCGATCGGCACGCTCGAGCTCGTGGCACTCGGGTGCGCGGCGGTCCTGTGGCTCACGTGGCTGCACCGCGCCTACACCAATCTCGTGTTCGTCGGCTCCAAGCGGGTGCGCTTCAGCCCGACCTGGGCGGTCGGCTACTGGTTCATTCCCTTCGTCAACGTGGTGCGCGCGTACCAGGTCATGAAAGATCTCTGGCTGCGCAGCGACTCGAGGAACGATCGCGACGGGTACGACGACCTGCCCGCCCCGGTCCTGCTGCGTGGATGGTGGGGGACGGCCTTGGTCTGGGCGGTGCTCGAGCCGGTGCTCGCCACCATGGCACGAGACGCCCGCACGCCCGAGCAGCTCACCGACGTCACCCACCTGGCGATCGCGGTCAGCGCGGTGGGGATCGTCGCGACCTCGCTCGCCATCAGGGTCGTGCGCGAGATCGAACGCCGGCAGCGGTGGTTCGACTGAGCCCTACAGCACCGCGTTCTTGAGCAGCTGGATGTAGATGCGCACCGCATCCGCGTACGCCCGCACGCCAACGCGCTCGTCGGTGCCATGGATCCGGCGCAGATCGTCTTTCCCGATCGTGGCCCCGACGAAACGCAGCACGTTGGGCGTGAGCCGGGCGTAGTGGCGTGAGTCGGTCGCCCCCACCACGAGCCACGGCGTCACCACCGTCGCCGGGACCACTTGCCGGATGGTGCGCGCCAGGAGCCGGAACGGCTCGGCGTCCACAGGCGTGACGGGTGACGGGTTGCCGAGGGTCGCCTCCAAGGCGCGCACGCCGATCCGCGGATCGTCCACCGCGCGCCGCACGTGCTCGAGCACGCTCGCCACGCTGTCCCCCGGCAGAATCCGGAAGTTGACGAGGGCACGGGCGCTGGACGGCAGGACGTTCTCTTTCACGCCCGCCTGGAGTACGGTGAGGGCAGTGGTGGTCCGGAGCAGCGCGTTGCCTTGGGGCGTCTTGCCGAAGCGCGACGTGAGAATGCCGCCCAGCAGCCAGCGGTTCGCCAGCGCCAGCCGCGGCCCGAACGGCATCTCGGGACCGACGTAATCGAACATGGCGGCCGTCGGGCCGCGGATGGCCCGCGGCATCTGCCGCGCTTCGAGGCGCACCAGTGCGGCGGCGAGCATGCCGACCGCCGTCGCCTTGGGCGGCATGGACGAATGCCCGCCCTCGGCCTGGGCCGTGAGCTCCACGGTCACGTACCCTTTCTCGGCGATGCCGACGAGCGCCACCGGCGCGGCCACGCCCGCAATCAGCCCCGTGGTGAGCGCGCCCCCTTCGTCCAGCGCGAATTCGGGATGCACGTTCCGCGACGCCAGCAGCTCCGCGATCCGCGCGGCCCCGCGGCGGCCGCCCACCTCCTCGTCGTAGCCGAACGCGAGGTACACGGTGCGGCGGGGCTT